>Ga0105045_10005846_pt1 | contig 10853 bp, 12 predicted proteins | sample MAT02_FD_78089 | JGI IMG/M metagenome (GOLD analysis project Ga0105045, IMG submission 78089) | Freshwater microbial communities from Lake Fryxell liftoff mats and glacier meltwater in Antarctica - MAT-02 (megahit assembly) | ecosystem: Environmental > Aquatic > Freshwater > Ice > Liftoff... | reverse complement strand
GATGCCGGCCTTCTCCGCCGTCGAGGTGGGCCTGGCGCAATCGCTGGTGCGGCGGCATCGCGGTATGCTCTCCCTGCCCGATTGCGCCTGCATCGCCACCGCCCGGCTGCTGGCCATCCCGGTTGCCACCGCCGACCAAATCTGGGCCACGCTGCCGCTGCAGATCGAGGTTCGGCTGATCCGCCCATGACAAGTGGAGCTTTCGGCCCTATGTGACCGTCAACCCATGGCGCGGGTGTCTCCCCGCCCCTTTTCCATCCCGGAACCCTCATGTCCGATACGCCGCTAGATCGCATCCGCAATTTCTCGATCATCGCCCATATTGATCATGGGAAATCCACGCTGGCGGATCGGCTTATTCAGACGACAGGGGCGCTCTCCGCCCGCGAGATGACCGAGCAGGTGCTCGACACCATGGATATAGAGAAGGAGCGCGGCATTACCATCAAGGCGCAGACGGTGCGCCTGACCTACCGCGCGAATGACGGCCTCGACTACACACTGAACCTGATGGACACGCCGGGCCATGTGGATTTCGCTTACGAGGTGAGCCGCAGCCTGGCCGCTTGCGAGGGCTCGCTGCTGGTGGTTGATGCCAGTCAGGGCGTCGAGGCGCAAACGCTGGCCAATGTCTACCAGGCGCTGGACGCGAACCACGAGATCGTGCCGATCCTCAACAAGATCGACCTGCCGGCCGCTGAGCCCGACCGGGTGAAGCAGCAGATCGAGGACGTCATTGGCCTGGACGCGTCGGACGCCGTGATGATCTCGGCCAAGACCAGCCTGAACATCGAGGGCGTGCTTGAGGCCATCGTCACCCGCCTGCCGGCGCCGAAAGGCGACCCCAACGCGCCGCTGAAGGCGCTGCTGGTGGATAGCTGGTATGACGCCTATCTGGGCGTCATCATCCTGGTGCGGATCAAGGACGGTATCCTCAAGCGCGGCATGAAGATCCGGATGATGTCGTCGGGCTCGACCCACCTCATCGATCAGGTTGGCGTCTTCACCCCCAAGATGGTCCAGCGCGACTACCTGGGACCGGGCGAGATGGGCTACCTCAATGCCGCGATCAAGACCGTGGCCGATACCAATGTGGGCGACACCATCACCGAGGATCGCCGCCCGGCGGAGCAGGCGCTGCCGGGCTTCAAGCCCTCCATCCCCGTGGTGTGGTGCGGCCTCTTCCCCATCGATTCCGATGATTTCGAGAAGCTGCGCGATGGCCTGGGCAAACTGCGGCTGAACGACGCATCCTTCCATTTCGAGGCGGAAAGCAGCGCGGCGCTGGGCTTCGGCTATCGCTGCGGGTTCCTGGGGCTGCTGCATCTGGAGATCGTGCAGGAACGCCTCTCGCGCGAATTCGACCTCGACCTGATCGCGACTGCGCCCTCTGTGGTCTACAAACTCCGCAAGACGAACGGGGAAGAATTCGAGCTGCACAATCCGGCCGACATGCCCGATGGCAGCCTGCTCGACAGCATCCAGGAGCCGTGGATCAAGGCCACCATCTTCGTGCCTGACGACTACCTCGGCGCCGTCCTCACCCTGTGCAACGAACGCCGCGGCCAGCAGGTGGAGCTGACCTATGTCGGCAGCCGCGCCATGGCGGTATACCGCTTGCCGCTGAACGAAGTGGTGTTCGATTTCTACGACCGGCTGAAGAGCATTTCCCGCGGCTATGCGAGCTTCGACTATTCGATGGATGGCTATGAGGAAGGCGACCTCGTGAAAATCTCGATCCTCGTCAACAATGAGCCGGTGGATGCGTTGAGCTTCATGGCGCACCGCAATGCCGCCGAGCGGCGCGGCCGGAGCATCTGCGAAAAGCTGAAGGAGCTGATTCCCCGCCAGCTCTTCAAGATCCCCATCCAGGCCGCGATCGGTGGCCGGGTAATTGCGCGCGAGACGATTTCCGCCATGTCGAAGGACGTGACGGCCAAATGCTACGGCGGGGATATCTCCCGCAAGCGAAAGCTGCTGGACAAGCAGAAAGAAGGCAAGAAGCGTATGCGCCAGTTCGGCAAGGTGGAAATCCCACAAAGTGCCTTCATTGCCGCCCTGAAGATGGATGCCTGAACATGGCGGAGCATCGGGGCTGTGTGTATACAGTCGGCCCGCTGAAGGGCCGCAACAATTGGCGCTGGACAACATATAACGGGGCGAGCCCAGAGGCCAAGCCGGTGGAGACCGGTGATGTGACGGGCCAGCATGAGCGCGTGGCCAAGCAGGAAGCCATGGCCGCGATCGATGAATGGCGGAAGAAGAACCGCGAATAGCGCGGCTGGGGGAGAGGTTGATGGCGATGATCAGACGCATGGTGCGATCGGCGGCCTTGACCATGGGGCCGATCGGACGGCTCGTGGCCCCCGCGATGCTTTGCTGGTGGAGAACACGGTCCTGGCCATGGAATGCCAGCGCCTGCGTGATCAGGCGGCGGTGGAACAGCCGGCCTCTCCCGCAGATATAGCTGCCCTCCGCGAAGAACGCGATGTGGCGCGGCTGGGCACCGCGTATCGGCCGCATGTCAAGCTGGTCAAGGGTTGGTTCAGCGACACGCTGCCGACCGCGGCGGTCCAGGGGATAACGCAGATTGCCTATGCCCGGATCGATTGCGACCTCTATGGCCCATCAGTCGAATGCTTGGACTATCTGACCACCCGGCTGTCGGACCAGGCTATTCTCGTGCTGGATGACTGGACCTACAACCTCGCCAAGGGCGAGACGATGAGCTTCATGCAGAGGGCGGAACGTAACCAGCAATTCCGCTTCGAGTTCCTTTGCTTCAACTCGGTCGGGCATTTCTATGTGCGGGTGCACCGGCGCTGAACCATAGTGCCGTGGCTGGCGGGTTGGGAGTGGATGCTACTCCACCCGCAGCGCAGTGGCCCGCGCCACCTCGCCCCAGCGCGCATGCCCCTCGCGCACCCAGGCCTCGGCCGCCTCGCCCTCGCGCAGTTCCGCCACCATACCAAAGCCCTCCACCCGGGCGCGGCCCTGGGGGGAGGCAAAAACCTCCCGCGCGCAGGCCAGCCAGGCGGCGCGCACCGGGTCCGCCATGCCGCGCGGGGCGGAGAGCAAAGAGCCGAAGCGCAGCACCAAGCCCGGCAGGCCGGCCTCGGCCAGGGTGGGCACGCCGGGAAGTGCCGGGTCTCGCCCCTCGCCGGAGGTGGCGATGGCGCGCACCCTGCCCTCCTGCACCACCTGCACGCCCCCCCCGATCGCCAGCATGCCGATCTGGGCGCGGCCGGCCAGCAGCTCCATCACCGCCTGCGCATTGCCACGTGTCGGCGCGTGTTCCAGCGCGCCGGCGGGCAGGCGCATCCGAAGGCGCAGCGCTTCCATGCCCAGATGCCCGGGGCTGCCGGCACCGGCCGAGGAGTAGAACAGCCCCCTGGCCCGCGCCGCCGCTTCCAGGCTGGCCAGGTCCGTGATGCCAGTCTCGGGATGCACCATCAGCGCCAGGGGAAAATGGCCGAGCAGCGCGAGATGCTCAAAGCCCGCCGGATCGAAGCCGGGTGCGGCGTAGACATGCGGGTTGATGGTGAAGGTCGGGTCGATGGTGACCAGCACCGTCCTGCCATCCGGCCTGGCGCGACCCACCACGCCGGCTGCGAGGTTTCCCACCGCACCCGGCCGGTTCTCCACGATAGCGGTGCCGAGCGGCCCGCGCGCGGCCGCATCGGCCAGCAGCCGCGCCAGCCCGTCGCTGGAGGCGCCGGGCGGGAAGCCCACGATGATCCGGTTGACTTCGCCCTGCGCCAGGGCGGGCGACGTGGCGGGCCAAGTGGCGGGCCAGGTGGCGACGGCAGACAGAAGTGCTCGTCTACGCATGGTATTTCTCTCCCGTACCCTTTCGCCTAGGCTGTCGCAGGAAGTGGGGGAAAGTCCAGCGAATGCGCAATGTGCTGTTCATCATGGCCGACCAGTTCCGGCACGATCACATGGGCTGCGCGGGCCACCCCTGTATCCGCACACCCAATCTCGATGCTCTGGCCGCCCGCGGCACACGCTTCACCAATGCCTTCGTGCAGAGCGGCATCTGCGGGCCGAGCCGGATGAGCTACTACACCGGCCGCTATGTCTCCTCGCACGGCGCCACGCATAATCGCGTACCGCTTTCGGTGGGCGAGGTGACGCTGGGCTGGCACCTGCGCGAATCTGGCCGCGCCCTGACGCTGGCCGGCAAGACCCATGTCATTCCCGACCGGCAGGGCATGGCGCGGCTGCATGCGGACGGCGCCGACGAGCTGGCAGTCCTGCTGCGTGAAGGCTGGTTCCAGCTGGTGGACCGCTATGACGGCCATCACGCCGAGCCGAACGGCGCCTATGCCCATTGGCTGCGCGCCCAGGGCTATGACAGTGCCGACCCCTGGACCGACTACGTGATCTCCGTCACAGACGAGAACGGGCAGACGCAATCGGGCTGGCACATGCGCAATGCCCGCCACCCCGCCCGCATCAAGGCAGAGCATTCCGAGACGGCTTACACCACCGACAAGGCCATCGGGTTCATCGAGGATCAGTCCGACAAACCCTGGGTGCTGCATCTGAGCTATGTGAAGCCGCATTGGCCCTACATTGCCCCCGCGCCCTATCACGCGATGTATTCGGCCAATGAATGCCTGCCCGTCAGCCGCCACCCCGCCGAGCGCGGCGCGCACCCCGTGCAGTCCGCCTTCATGGAGGATGAGCCGGCGCAAAGTTTCCAGCGCGATGACTGCATCGCCACGGTCCGTCCCGCCTATCAGGGGTTGATCAGCGAGCTGGACCACCATCTGGGCCGGGTGTGGGAGACGCTGGACCGGATGGACCTGTGGAAAGACACGCTGGTCATCTTCTGCGCCGACCATGGCGATTACCTTGGCGACCATTGGCTGGGCGAGAAGGAGCTGTTCCACGACTGCATCCAGAAAGTTCCACTGATCTTGTGGGACCCCGACGCGACGATTCGCGGCGTGGAGACGCGCCCGGTGCAGGCGATCGATATCGTGCCGACCATTCTGGACGCGCTGGAGCTGCCGGCGGCGCCGCATCTCCTCGAAGGCCAGTCGCTGCTCGACCTCACCCGCGGGCGGGAGGTGGTGTGGCGCGACGCGGCCTTCTCGGAGCTCGACTGGACGTTTCGCGGCGCCCGGCTGCGGCTGGGTATTCCGGTGGGCGAGCATCACGCGTGGATGGTGCGCACCGATGCGTGGAAATACGTCCACTGGACAACCGGCATGCCGCCGCAGCTCTTCGACCTGACGGCCGACCCGGAGGAATTCTTCGACCTGGGCCAGAGTACCGAGCATGAGGCGGTGCGCGCGGCGATGCGGGAGCGGCTGCTGGCTTGGTTCGCCGGCCTGAAGCGGCGCACCACCATGACCTGGGAGGACGCGGAAAAGGGTACGGCCGCCTACAAGAAGGCAGGGATTTTCCTCGGGCAGTGGTGATTGGCGCTTGATTGCGGCGGGCGCTTCGCTAAGTAGCGCCTCAATCCCGGGAGAAACAACAATGTCACATTCCAGCCGCCGTGCCCTTATGGCCCTGCCGCTCGCCGGACTGGCCGCACCTGCCCTGGCACAGGCGGGCTTCCCCACGCGGCCCGTCACGATGATCGTCCCCTTCGCCGCCGGCGGGCCGACCGACACGGTCGCCCGTCTGATCGCGCAGGAGATGGGCCGCGACCTGGGCGGTTCGGTCGTGGTCGAGAACGTGGGTGGCGCCGGCGGCACGCTGGGCGCGCAGCGCGTGGCGCTGGCCCGGCCCGATGGCTACACAATCCTGTGCCACCATATCGGCATGGGCGTAATTCCCACGCTGTACCGGCGGCTGGCCTATGATGCGGTGAATGGCTTCGAGACCATCGGCATGATCACCGAGGTGCCGATGACCATCGTGGGCAAGCGCGACCTGCCGGCCTCGAACCTGGCCGAGCTGGTGGCGCTGATCCGCCAGCGGCGCGACGGCATCAACATGGCCAATGCCGGCATCGGCGCGGCCAGCCATCTCTGCGGCTTGCTGTTCCAATCGGCGCTGGGGGTGAACGTGACCACGGTGCCCTATCGTGGCACGGGACCTGCGATGAACGATCTGGTCGGCGGCACGGTGGACCTGATGTGCGACCAGACCACCAACACCACCGAGCAGATCCGCGGCGGCACGATCCGCGCCTATGCGGTGACGACGAATGAGCGCGTGGCCTCCCTGCCCAACCTGCCCACGGCCAGTGAGGCGGGCATGCCGGGCTTCGCCATCAGCGTGTGGCATGGTCTCTACGCGCCCCGCGGCACGCCGGCGGAGATCGTGAACAGGTTCTCCCTCGCGCTGCAACATGCGCTGGCCGTTCCGGCGCTGATCACCCGCTTTGCCGATCTCGGCACCGCGCCAGTGCCCGCAGCGCGGGCAACGCCGGCCTATCACCGGCAGTTCTGGACCGCCGACATCGCCCGCTGGCGCCCGGTGATCCAGGCCGCCTCGGCCTATGCCGACTGAGTGAGCGCCCGCCGCGCGGCATAGAGCTGGTCGAGCAGCGAGAGGATGATGGGCAGCGCGGCCTCGCCCACATCCAATTCGTCCCGCAGGGTCAGGATCAGGCCGATGCGCTCGACATCGATCTCGGTGAAGCCCGGGCCGTCGGCGCATGGCTCGGCGCGCAGCAGGCCCTCGCCCAGCCAGCCCTGAATCTCGCTGGGAGAGAGGCCCCGGAACCGTTGCAGCACAAGTTCCAGGGTGATCATGCGCCGAGATCCATGCCCGCGCGCGGGTCATCCGGCGCGGCCGGCTGGTTGTCGCGCAGCCATGCCTCCAGGCCCGGATCGGGCTCACCCAGCACCAGTTTGAGGGTAAGCAGAAGATCGCCCGCCGGCTCGCTGCCATGGGCGGCGATGCCCTTGCCGCGCAGCCTGATCTGCCGGCCGCTGTCACTGTTGGGCGGCAGGGTGACGCGCAATGTGCCGCCGGGCGTCGGCACTTCGACAGGCCCGCCCAGCACCGCCTCGCGCAGGCTCACCGGCAGTTCCATGGCCAGGTTGCGGCCGTCGCGCTTCAGCAGCGGGTGGTCCATCACCTCGATGGAGATCAGCGCGTCGCCGGCCTGGCCGCCGTTTCGCCCGGGGGCGCCCTGGCCGCGCAGCCGCAGCACCTGGCCGGTGGTGATGCCGGGGGGGATTTTCACGCTCAGCTGTCTGCCATCGGGCAGCCGCATGGGCTGGGTCGTGCCCAGCACGGCATCGATGAAGCGCACATCCAGCCGGTAGGGTTCGTCGCGGCCCGGGCGCGGGGCGGCCTCGGCTCGGGCGCGGGCCTCGAACATCTCGGCGAAGAGGTCGTCAAACGGGTCCTCGCCCCGGCGCGGGTCGTAGCGCGTGCCGCCGCCGGCCTCGGCATGGCGGCGATAGGCGCCATTGGGGGGTGGGCGGCGCTGCTCCTGGCCATCGCCGTCGATCTCGCCACGGTCGAAGCGTGCCCGCTTATCGGGGTCCGAGAGCAGGTCGTGCGCGGTGGAGATGGCCTTGAACTTCACCTCCGCCTCCGGCTTGCCAGGGTTGAGGTCGGGGTGGTGCTTGCGGGCCAGCTTGCGATAGGCAGCCTTTATGACCTCGGCCGAGGCGTCACGCTTCAGGCCCAGCAGGGCATAGGGGTCATCAGCCACGCGCATCTCCCGGGACGGCCGCGATGAGGAAGGCGGACATTCCTAGCAAATGAGCATGCGCCGCCGTTGGTTCAACCGTGGCGGTTCAGCCGTTGAGCAGCCTGTCGATCTCATCCTGCCCCATGTCGGCCTGGGCACGGGCTTCGGGCTGCACGGTGTGCAGGACGGTTTCCACCCGCAGCTTTCCAGGTGCGGTACCCAGCAGGCCGGCGGGATCGATCGGCACGAAGCGTTCCAGCATGGTTTCCACCTGCTGCAGATGCTGGATGGCGCGGCGAATACGCTGGCCGGTGACGTCCTGGAAGGAGCATGCCTCGAAGATCGTGCTCACCCGGCTGGCGAGGGACTGGATCGAGGCCGGGTCCCGCTCGCTGCCCTGGATCCAGCCCTGTATCGCCTCGGCGGCCTCCATGATGGTGTTGGCGGCGGCTTCGGTCGCGATCACCACCGCTTCCAGCTCCACCCCGCTGTTGCGGGTGCTGGCGGAGGGTGCGGCGACCAGATTGGCGATCTGTTCATGCACCAGCGCCAGCTCGCGCGAGACCTTCGCCTCATTCATATCGACCAACTCGACGGAAGCATGCAGCTCGGCCGAGAGCTCGGCCAGCCGGCGGTCGATAAAGCGGGTGAGGTCGGAGAAGAGCGGCTTCACATCATCGCGCAATGCCTGCCGCATGGCGACCATCAGTGGCTCCGTCTGCGCATTTTCCAGCAATTCGCTCATGCGCGCTCTATTCCTTATTCCTGGCGAAAGGGGTGACTTCGGCCAAAATGCGCACGCAAAGGTAAAGGCTTGGCTTATTCAGCCCGGCATCGCCTTCAGCTCGGTCTCGACGAAGCTGAGCGGCGCCCGGCCGGCATTGACCACATTGTGCTCCACCCCGGCCGCGCGGGAATAGGCCAGGCCCGCGGTCAGGCTGGCGCCCTGCGTGCTGCCATCGCCCATTTCCAGCAGCAGCGTGCCGTCGGTGACCGGCACCACCACATAATACCAGCCATGCCGATGGAAGCCGGTCTCGGCACCCGGCGGGAAATCCCAGCGGGTGACCCGAACGTGCTCGTTGTCGAGCTGCACGGTGGCGGTCGCGGGCTCGCGGCAGCGCAGCGGCTCTTTCATTCGGCGGCCAGCTTCGCGGCCATGCCCGGCAGTGGGATCGCGCCGGTGGCGACCCAGACGGCCCAGGCGGCGTCGGCCTGGGCGGCGTTGAGCGGCAAATGCGGCGGGCGGATGTGGCGCCACCCCGCATCGCCGGTAGAGCGCGCGATCACCTCGCGCAGGTTGGGGATGAGCGGGGCGGCGGTGGCGGCGCGGCGCGTGGCCGTCAGCATGGCCTGGGCCGCATCGGCCTCCGCCCCCGTGCGATGGGCGTAGACAATGCCGCCCCAATGCGAATTGGCATTGCCCGCGGCGGTGATGCAGCCCGCGCCACCCTCGGCCAGGATGCGCTGGAGGTATTCGTCGCTGCCCGAATAGACCTCGAAGCCGCGCGGCGCGAAGGCGTCGATCATCGCTTTCATGTTGGCGTGGTCGCCCGACGAATCCTTCACGCCCCGGAACACGCCGGGATGGGCGTCGAGCAGCCGCCCTAGCAGCGCCAGGCTGAACGGCACCGCCGATTGCTGCGGGAAATTATAAAGATACAGCGCGATCCCGCCGCCGACGCGCTTCGCCACCTCGTCGAAATAGGCGAATAGCCCGTCATCGGAGGGGGCCTTGTAGTAGAAGGGCGGCAGCAGCAGCACGCCCGCGCAGCCCTGGTCGCGGGCATGCCGGGTCAGCGCCACCGTCTCGGTCAGGCTGGAGACGCCAGTGCCGGGCATCATCTTCGCGGCCGGGATGCCGCGGGCGATCAGGCCCTCGACAATGGCCATGCGCTCGACGGCCGAAAAGCTGTTTGCCTCGCCCGTCGTGCCCAGCACCCCCAGGCCATTGGCGCCATTGGCCAGCAGCCAGGCGGCATGGCCGGCCATGGCATCGAGGTTGGGCGAGAGATCGGCATGCATGGCGGTGAGCACGGCCACGTTGACGCCGCCATAGAGAGCGTTGTTCATCGAAGTTTCTTCCTTTTGGGCAATGGTCCGGCCTGGCGGGGCAGCTTGCCCGGCCATGGCACGACATGGTCTTCAAGCGCGCCGGCATCGCGTTCCGCCACCACGCGGCCAGCCACGCTGATGCCGGCCTCGACCACCGTCTCCGGCCGGCCGGAGACGAGGGGGTGCCACCAGGGCAGGTCGCGTCCCTCCTGCACCAGGCGATAGGCGCAGCTCGGCGGCAGCCAGTCGATTTCGTTCAGCAACTTCGGTGTGAGCTGGATGCAATCGGGCACAAATCGCCTGCGGTCGGCGTAGTTCGAACAGCGGGCGGTTTTACAGTCCAGCAACCTGCACGCGACGTGGGTGAAATGCAGCGTATCGGTCACATCGTCCCGCAATTTGTGCAGACAGCAGCGCCCGCAGCCATCGCAGAGGCTTTCCCATTCCTCCGGCGACATGGCGTCGAGGCTTTTGCTGTGCCAGAAGGGCGTCATTCGCCCATCCTAGGGGCGAACGCACCGGCCTCCAACTGGGCCGGGGGGCAATACCACCGCGCGTCGCCGCACTTGCTGATCTCTTTGGGGGAATGATGGACAAGCTTAAGAAATGGATTTCCGCCAACCCGCTTTACGGCCCTGTGGCCGTGGCGGCGGTAACGGCGCTTCTCGTCAACCTGATGTTCGAGGTGACACGCGGCCCGGGTCCTGTCGGGCCAATCGGTCCGGCGGGCGAGCGTGGCGTGGCTGGTGCCGCGGGCCCCGCCGGGGCACGGGGCGAAGCCGGGCCGATTGGCGCGGGTGGCTCGCAGGGTCCGGCGGGCCCGCAGGCCGTGGCCGGGCCGCCGGGCCCGATCGGGCCGCAGGGTGAGCGCGGCGATGCCGGCGCGACAGGCCCGACCGGACCGCAGGGGCCGACGGGCGCGCAGGGCATGGCTGGCCCACGTGGCGAGATCGGCCCGGTTGGCGCCACCGGCTCGCAGGGTCCGGTAGGCCCGCAGGGCTTGGCTGGCGAACGTGGACCGGCGGGCGGAGCTGGCGCTATCGGCGTCGTGGGTCCGGCTGGCCCTGCGGGCGTGCCAGGCCCTGCCGGCGTGCCAGGCCCTGCTGGTGCGGCAGGCCCGGCTGGTGCGATAGGCGCTCCTGGTCCGGCTGGTCCAAATGGCGCTGTTGGTTCGGTTGGTCCTGTT
>Ga0105045_10005845_pt1 | contig 10854 bp, 19 predicted proteins | sample MAT02_FD_78089 | JGI IMG/M metagenome (GOLD analysis project Ga0105045, IMG submission 78089) | Freshwater microbial communities from Lake Fryxell liftoff mats and glacier meltwater in Antarctica - MAT-02 (megahit assembly) | ecosystem: Environmental > Aquatic > Freshwater > Ice > Liftoff... | reverse complement strand
GTGCGCAGGGCATCAATCCCGATCCTGCAAACTGGTGGTCGCTGCTGTTCAACTTCCGCGGCCGCCCCCTGGACGGTCTGCCCATGGTTATGCAGGACTTGCGCTTGCGCCTGACCACTTCGGGCGCCCTGAATAACTTCGTCATGCTGCGGGAACAGATCGAAGGCTAATCGCCGTCTGTCACCTGTAGAGCCCTGGAAGGGTCAACTCAATGAGCTTGAAAGATTCTTTGCGCGGTGCATTCACCAGTGTGGCGGCCGATGCTGGCGAGGCCGGGTTGATGGCGGTTCAAACCCGCGCTACTGGCGCTTTTGGTTTGAATCCGCGCCTAGCTGCAATTGCGCTGCCTGCGCCTGCGCCTGCGGCGGTTCGTGTGTCGGTCCCTAACAGTTCCCCGGTCGCTGCAGATTCGCCGCAGGACAAACAGGGCCTGGCTCCGTCGTTCTTCCAGACGTATCGTCGGCCGCTGATGCTCGCTGCTGCTGTCGGCCTCGGCCTGGCGATCCTGTCGCGTGTATTCCGCCGTAAGGGTCGGCGCTGATGTTCGGGGGAAGCGTGGGCGGCGTTCTGGCACGAGGCATGCCGGCTGCCGATCCGTATAGCTCGGCAATCGGCGCGGCTGCTGGCGCTCTGTCTGCCGTTGGGGCGCCTCCTCCTGGCGATAAGCTCCAGTCCGGCAATTCTGGCGACACTCGGACCAATGTCCGTTTCGGCAGTCCCGTCATCGCAAGCGGCTCAAGCCGTGCAGCGGGCGGCCTGTCTCCCATGGTTCTCGCCATCGGCGCGGCCGTCGTCCTGGTGGCTCTCTTCATCCTGCGTCGGAAGTAATTCCCCATGGCTTTCGGGAACCTTTTTGGTAGCTCGTCATCGACCCGTGACAAGGTTTCGAGCACGGATAACTCGTCCAGGCAGAATACCATAAATACCGATGGTTCTGGCAACATTGTTGCGAATGAGCGGGCGACGATTAATTTAACGCAAACCGATCCCGGATCGTTTGCATTTGGTGAAAAAATTGCATCGGCCGCATTTGCAGCAAACGCTGAAGCGGGCGGTCGTTTCGCCTCTGTCACGGCTGGCTTTGCTGATACGCTGGCGAAAGTCGCGAATCGTGAAACGGTCGGGCTCGACTACCGCGCCCTGGCTTTACCTGTCGGCCTGGTGCTCGCTGCCCTGGTCGCCGTCGTCTTGGTCTTCAGGGGGAATAAATGAGCTTTCGCTACCGTACTCAGACCATGGTCATGCCGGCTGGCTCACAGCGTGAAATTGAAGCCCTCGCGTACTTCGTGTTATTGTCGGCAACGGGCGCAATTCATATCTCGGCAAGCGCCAATCCCGATGAGTTCGGACTTCTGCCGCCTCGCGTTCGGATCGCTGGCACGCCGGGGATTGACGGACTGCCGCGTCCGCTTGGTAAACTGACCCTGAGCAATTTAACGGGCGGCTCTGTCACCCTTGTCTGGCTGACCACCAACGGCCAGGTCGGTGACGATCGAACCTCGGAAGCGGGCGGCACCCAAGCAGTAGAAATTGCTTCAGTTACCACGAACGTTCCGGTAATCGGCGCTGCCGCACATGCTGCTGCGGTGGTCGGCGCTCCGCTGCTGCTCGGCGCCGAGGGCCTGAACGCTGAGCGTGCTGCGGTTGCGAACGGGCAAGCCGTTCGAATGGCTGCTGACCTGGCCGGCCGCCAGGTGGTTCTACCCTGCGCTCTGCCTGAACAATCTTTCTTCGCGAATGTCTCTCTTGCCGTGGTCGGCGCGGTCGTCGCTCGTGCTGCGCCTGGCGCGGGCCTGCGCATTTATTTAACCGCGGTCACGTTGACCAATCCGGCCGCGAGCGCGAATACGGGCACCCTCCTGGATGGCGCTGCCCAGATTCTGAATTTGGCCCTAGCGGCCAATGCAAGCATCGCCGCTGCGTTCCCGGTTCCGGTTCGCCTGTCGGCTGCAACGGCTCTAAATTTTAATATCTCCGCGGCTACGCAAATGATCGTCCACGCTTCCGGGTATGTCGGTCGATGAGCGGCTACGCGGCGGCATTCGCATCCGTTTCTGCGGCCCGCCTGGCGCGGGGAATCCCAGACATTCAGGTTGGCATTCTGGTTGCAGTGCGTGCTGCATCTGCCCTGGGCGTGCCGGTCACGGCGCGGGGCACTGCATTTGCTCCGATTGACGCTGCTTTCGTGTTGGCCAAGTCGGAATATTTTTCCGTTCCCGGCGTTCGCCTGCGTGAGCCCATCGCGGCCGGTACGGGAATGGTTCTCCTCTCCAGTCCTGGCCCTGCTGCTCGCGAGGGCTTTGCGGCGGAGCTCGGCAAGGGCATCCTCGGCGCCGATAACTTGGACTTTTTTGCCAAGCTGGAGAAGCTCTGGGATAAAGCAGGCCGGTCCGGCATCATTGATGTGGCGAGCCTGGCGAAAGTCCATTTGGCAGTGCGCTCAGGGTTGGTCGCGCTGCCGATTGCAGGCGGCACGCATCCTGCCTGGCCTGGTTTCGTCGCGCTGGCTGCTCCAGTCTGGGCTGCATACGTCCAGGGCGCCCTGGCGACCGCTACGGCCCTGGCCGAGGACGCCAGCCGGGCCGCCGACTTCTGGGCCGCCGTGGAGGCTGGTGTGACCGCGATTCGTGATGCTCCGGTGACGCTGGTCACTGGTGGCGTGTCGTTCGCTGGTCGAGTCATCGGTGGCCTAGGCGCGAAGAATCTGCTTCTGTTCGGCGGCATCGGCCTGGTCCTGGCGGCCTGGCGCTTTGGTCCCGCGCTGCTCGCCCGGAAGGGCAAGAAGTGAATGCCGCCGGATCTGGTGCAGTTTTTTCTGATGGCCAATTCTCTGGGCATCCTCCCGGCCGCGCTGATGGCCTGGCTGTGGTGGCACGAAATCCGGCTGGCCGCTCTAGAGGACGCTCAACAATCATGAGGCGCCTACTCCTGTCACTGCTTACGCTCGGCCTCCTGCTCCAGATCGCGGCCGGTTGCGCGGCTCGCGACCTGGTCGCGCATTCCCGGGACCCGGCAACGGGCGAAGTAATATACGCTCCGACTGATGCCAAGGCTGCAAGCACGGGCGCGGCCGTTGGCGCTGCGCTGGCGGGACCGATTGGCGCCCCCCTCGGCGCTGCTGCCGGCTTGGCAATCGCGTTTTTTATTCGTAGCTTTGAACGCAAGCGGCTGCTGCGTCGCAACGCTGCGGTGGTGGCAGATAACAGGGAATTGCGCTGCCAGATTGAAGCTGTAGAAGCTTTCCGTGCGCCTTGATCCATTAATTGAATACGGCCAAGAGCGGCGTTCATTAACTGCGCAAGTAGCGGCCGCCACGGCGCAGGGCCTGCATGTCCTTGCTGCAACGCTCCAGGCCGACCTCGACGGCCGAGTGGCTGCGCTGATCCCCGAACGGGAATCAATGTTGGACACGGACCGGGTGCTTGTGCGCGATGTGTCCGGTGATGTTCACGAAATGGGCGACGCAATCGCTAGGGGCGCCTCTCCAACTGGATGGCGCGGACTTCTGGGCGCCGACATGCCGATTGCGGCAATGGGCTCTGGATTCCTTGAGGACGGAGGGGCTTCTGGCTATCCTCGCGAGATAGTCTTGACCACTGCTGCGCATAAGGCGTATTCTGTTGACATGTTCACGGGGGAGCAAAAGCGGCTTGCCGTTGGCGCGACAATTGTCCAGGGTCCTTTGCGGTGGTGGCCTGGGTTAAATAGGTTTCTTAGTGACACTGGCAGTGCGTCAACCGGTCCGGCAGTGGTCGATCCGGTGACGCTTGAGGCGGTGAAGTATTCAACGGGAGCAATAGCGGACGGCGGAGGATCGGCGTATCATGCGGGAACGAATCGCATTTATTACATGCGAAGCAACCCCCTGCGCCTGGCTAGCTGGGCTCCTGATGGTTCCGGCTATCTGCTGGAACCGGTCACCGGTGCCGCCGTGTCTAACGGGGCTCCATTTGGGGCCGTTGTCACTTCGGCCGGGCTTATCGTCTGGATGGGGCAAGCGGCGGGACCGTCTGCGTATGCGATAGATCCGGCCAATGCCGCCACTGCATGGACCTACGGGGCAGCTGGCGCCAGCCAGTTGTATACGTACTCTACGCTCGATTACTGTCCGGCTGCTGACACCATATGGGTTCCGCACATTAGTGCGGGCCTATCGGTATTGAATGCGCAGACCGGCGCACTGATTGAACAGATTGCATTCAATTGCCATGCGGTGAGGTATTATCCCAAGGAAAATTGGATGATGGCCGTCAGTCATGCGGTGCCCAATGAGTTCCGGCTGTATGATGCGACCACCCGGCAGTTGATCGCTCGCATCTTAAACACTGCAACTTGGAAGTACGGATTTGTTAATGGCCGAATTATTCTTCCCTCATCCTCCATAATCCTCCGTCAGATACTGAGATAACCATGTACAACACCATCCCCGAACACGCTGACTTTTTACGTCGTCAGGCAAAAGACCTGCGAGAAAATGGATGCCCTGAAGCCATGGCCCGGGCTGATGAACTGGAAGAGGAAGCACACAAGATGGCCCCGCTCCAGTTGGCTCCTGCTCCTGTCGTCAAGGAGTTTCACGGCGGGCGCGGCAAGGCTCCTCGTGTCCGCGCTTCCCGTGCGAAAATTAAGCCAACCCCCAAGGGCAAGAAATGAATACGAGATCAGTTTTAGCGGGCCTGGTGCTCGGCCTGTTTCTTTCATGGATGTATGTCGCCTGGCGCACCCGCGGCGGTTGATGCTGGACTTGGGTCCGTGCTGACCTATGCTCTTGGGGTCCGGCCCTGAGAAAGCCGAACCACCAATGCGCAAACCCAGCCCGGTAACTCGGGCTGGGTTTCCTTGTTTTCAAACCGTGTCACTTTGGCCCGGCGAACGCCGCGGCCGGGGATAATTGACCCAGCATGAAAAACACTTGCGAAGTCGGCCGTTAACGGTGTACGCTCTGGACTGTTCGCATTCACTCTTAGGAGCGCAACGGTGTCAGACTCTCATTCTATCCCCCTTTCCTCGGCCTCTGGTCATTCAACGGTGCGCCTGGCGCAAAACGTCGGCCGCCAGAATCAACGCCACTCCCTGCTGACGATCAAGACGGCTACGGCCGTGGGTCAAGCCTGGGGCCGCGGCGACTGGTGTCATGTCGCCGATGCTGCCATTGCGGCCGTGGCCTCGCACCTGGCCGACGTTTCGGCCGGGGCGGTCGTGCTCGACCCGCGCCTGTCATCCTTCGCCGTCAAGAAAATATCAGATAGCTCGCTGCAACGCATTCGGGAATTGCTTGAATGTGCGCTGGAACAATTCAGGGAAAATGAGGGGACGGCCGTGGGCGATGTTCACCTGGCCGACTCGGAAGCACTGCTAGACGCCGTTGTCTTCATGGTTGGCCCAGTCACGGCCGGTGAATGTCTGCGCGATCCCTCGGCCGCACGGCTGGGAGGCTAATCATGGACCGTCTGGAATCAGTCAGGCACATACGTCTAAGGATGCATGAGCGGTTGCAGTTGCTCACGCAGCTGTCCCGGGAGACAGACGAGCTACTCACGAACCTTTGCGATAGCGGAAGCGACACAGATCTGGTCATCGGCATGTGCGAACGGCTGCGGGAAGACTCGCGGCGTGCAAAAGAGTGCGAGATTCAAATAGCTTCGCTTTCGTGTGACATCACGAAATTAATCCACGGCGTGGAATGCGGGGCGTCCAATGGATGAATACTCTGCGCGACTCGCCGCCCTGGGCTGTCTTCGCCAGGCTTATTTTTTGCGAATCCAACTAGCTGAAGATCTGGCGGTCAATTCCTCGAGAATTGCTCATATTGCATCGGCACACTGTAACGGGGAAGGCATTCGGGCTGCCCTGGATAGATTGAACGGCGATGTAAGCCATAGCGCCCATTGCAGGGACGAGCATTCAAAGATTGTCGAAAAAATAGAGATTATCAAAGCACAGCGGAAGGCGGGGCAGTCCCATGGATAACTCGGAACTATCGGCCGCCCTCGCGGTCAACCTGCGGGCAACGGTCGTCGTGTTGGAGATGTTGCACAGCGCAAACGTGGAATTGTTGGAGAAATTGGGCGGCAGCCTGTCCACGGTGCAAGTGACAACGCTGCAAAAAATGATAATCACGCTTTCGGAGCACATGGAGCGGGCTGCCGGGTGGCAGTCGAAAATAGACGGCCATTTAATGGACACCGCAAAAGCAAGGGCAGACATGATGCTGTTGGCTGGTGGCGATAGGTACTACTTACGGAGAAAGCCGGTTGGCCGGGAATTGCATGATGAAGTACAGGCTCTCGTTGGAACGGTCCTGAGGCCGGCGCAGTGGGATGCGCTGCTGGAAAGAGGCTTTGACCTGCTGACGGATGCGCAGGGCAAAGTCCTCCGGAGCGCAACACACCCGGCCGGGATTGAGCGTGGAACATGATTGATGCGAAATCGGACGCGATTCGTGAGGATGCCTATATCGTCGCGCCCCTGGCTGACGTCCTTCGGGGTTACGGCGTCTACCACTACTCGACCAAGGCGCCAGCCGTGGCGACGGCTCGGGCGCTCAATTGGAGCGTGGCCAGGGTGTGCGGCGGGCTGTTTTGCGAAGTGGTCCACAAGGAGCCCACACACGGCCAGGTGATGACATGACGCACATGAGGCTGATACCGATCCACCAGGACCTGCACGATGCAGTGCAGGGACTGGTGGGGACTGTCGTCGAGCTTGAGACTATGAATCTGCTGTATGAACGAGGCTTTGTCCTGTCGTTCACGATCAGGGGAGGCAGGACCCTCACAAAAGCAACACACCCCGCTGGTATTAAGCCGGCCACATGGTAGGGCTTCTCGACCTGCGCAGTGGTGTCCCCTCCGGGGTCTGGGGCAGAGCCCCCGGGGGCGCATCGGGTCGCATATGGGGGGACAGTAATACCCCCCATATGCGCGGGCGGTCTTACGGGACGCATCATCGCAAACCGTGTCGGGCCGGCCGTTTATCGCTCCAGATGCGCAGACCTTTTTCGACATGAGCAGATCACTACGGCGCAATCTTATTGAACCTACCCCCAGAGTAAGTCCGGTTCACTGCCCGATTCCGGCCCTTTGCGATGGCTTGTCTCTGCTGGCTGAGCGTGTCGAGCTCTCCGCGGACCTGGCTGCGCTGGCTGCGGGCTTCTCTGACGCATCTTCTGGACAGGTAGACAGCTTATTGACGGTCGCCGGGCTGAAGGGCCTCGACGAGCCCGGCGCGGGCTGGGAGATTCGGGCCGGGTCGTACCCAGGATACGGACCGGACTGGGTTTTGAGGTTCAAGGGGCGCGGGGGGACGTTCGGGGGCCTGCGCGGCATGATCGGAAAGAAAGAGGGCGGCTGGTGCCTCCTGCTGATGTTGGGAGCTCGCTACCTGTGGGAGCGCCATCTGCGATTCCCCGATGGGGTCGGATCGCTGGCGCGGCAGTGCGTGGTGGACATTGCGAACCGTGGCGGCCTTCCGTTACTGGCGGCCACGGTTTCGCCGGCGGACTGGCGCCTGACCCGCCTGGACATTTGTCGCGACCATTACGGTAAAGAGTGGTCGGTGTCGGACCTGGAAAGAGTCGTAGCGCAAGCCTGCACCCGCGGCATGGCCGCTGCGTCGCCAGAATTGGGACGAGACCTGGACGGCGAGGATCCGGAAGACACGGGCGGCTGGACCTGGGAAGGGCGGACGGGGGCAACCATCTACATCGGCCGCCGTCGTCGCGAATCGCGTTTCGGTCGTCTATATGATAAGATGGCAGAATTAATGGCGAAGGGAGCAATGTACTATGCTCCAGTTTGGAATCATTACCTAACGGGGGACGCTGCAAATGTCGGGATGCTTCCTCACTTTTACCGATTGGAAATCGAACACGGGGCGGGCTGGCTCCAGGCGCACGGATTAGAATCGCTGGAAAAATTACGCTTCGGGATTGAATGGTCTTTGTGGAGTGATTACCTGTCTAAGGTGCGCCATTGCGGAACCCTCCGGCCCGGTCAACGGATGAGGGACACGCAGCCCTCTCCGGCCTGGTCGTCATTGGCCCGGCCGTGGGTTCCGCCTGTGGCGTGGGAATACCGCCAGCTACCACCTGCGCCCCCCGCTAATCCATTACACCTGTCACGAATGGCGTCTGGCTGTGTCGCTAATTGGGTGCGACGCATTGCGGATGATGGGGACGGCGATCTACGGGCGGCCATGGAGCATGTAATGGCAACGGTAATCAAGTCCGCATCTGATAAGCTGACGCGAACGGGCTGACCATTAGGCGGCCGATTGGCCCATTGCATTAGGTCGCAACGGGCCATATTGGCCCCATGTGGACCATTACCAGCGCATTATGTCACATTGCACCATTGGCTCTATTCGGCGCCCTGGTGCTAGCCGGGCATCCTGGCGCGGCCATTCCTGCCCTAATCGTCTGGTCCATTAAGGAATTGCGGCGATGAGGGTTTGGGAACTGATTCCCGAGTCGATAAGGGCAGACCTGGCCCTGCACGGAAGCCGAGGCACGGGCCCAGACAATAAGCATTACGCGGTCGCGGCGATTGCTGCGGTCCAATCATTAGAGCTACACGCGGCAACCATTCGCGTTGTGGCTCGCTACGGGAGCAAAAAACATGCCAGAACATGAGCCCATTAAAGACGCGCAAACGGCCATTGGCGATGCCATCGGCGAATTGCCTCGCGAATCGACAATCGCGGCACCCTCTGCGCCAGGTGCTCCACCAACGGCCGGAACACCAGACGCTGACGGCACTGAGTTCGATCCGGCCAAGCATGAAGCAAAGCCAGGGGCCACGGGCCGCTGGCGCGGGAAGCGTGGCAACGGGGCCCGAAAGGTGCGGGGTGAATCGGTCGCGACTCCGGCCGGCCCGTCGCGCGTCGTCGTGGTCGAGTCGATCCGCGATGAAACAGGCGCCACCGGCGCCCCCGGCGAACCAGTGAGCCCGGACTATGATCCGATTCGGGGTGAAGCATCGGGGCAATCTTTCTCTCGTGCGCTGGGCGGTCTGCTGCGTGTGTGCTTCGGTGCGGCATGGGATAATGACCCGGCCGAACGTGCTGCCTTCGGCGCGGCCTGGGGCCGCCTGTGGGTCCAGTGGGAGCTCCCATTATTTGGGGGCATCGCGGAATTGCTCGGGCTTTCTTCAACGGCGATAGCGAAACGTTCGGATGATCCGGTAACGCAAACCAGATTCGGCCGCCTGCTGACCTGGTGCGGGCTCCGGAAAAAATCAACAGAACCCGTGCCGATTGAATCGAAGTCAGGCGCAGGCGGTGCATAATTTAATTGTAGGGCTCACCGGCAGTGGAAAGTCCAGGCTGTGCCGTGAAATAATTGTTCCCCGCTGGTGTGCGAAGGGCGTTGCGGTCCTGGTCCTGGATCCATTGCTGCAACCGTGGCCTGGTGCGCATTGGGTGACTGATGACCCGGAGGCTTTTTTGGCGACAGCGAAGGCATCGCGTAGCTGTGTGCTGATAGCGGATGAGGCACAGGAAACCATGCGCGGCACGCCCGAGAGAGAGCGCCGAATGGTTTGGCTGGCAACCCAGGCGCGAAATGCCGGACACCTGGCCTACTTCCTCGGACAGCGTGCGATGCAGATGCCTCCCAATGTGCGCAGCAACTGCACAAACGGCTATATTTTCAGACAACAGGCGCCAGACCTCAAGGTCCTTGAGGGCATATTTTCTGGCGATCTGTCGGCCATTACCGACTTCCCCCCCGGTGTGTGTTACCGTGTAAGCTCATTCGGAAAGCCTGAAAAAATGAAGGTTTTTTGATAATCGGATGATTAGGATTAGGATTTGCGGCTGTAATCCATTAGCGTCCGGCTCTAGGAACCTTACCAATGCTCAAGACCGCCGCCATGTACGCTTTATCCGTCGCCGCTGCTGCCTTCGCTGGCTATTTGCTACTGAGCGCGGCGAAGCGCATCCCCGTCGTGGGTAGTGCTATCGGCAAAGTCGCTCCCTGAGCGTCGCCTGCCGCTCCCTGAGCGGCTTCGGTAGCTTTCGACCTTTCCCTTTTTTTCTCCAGGATCACACCCATGGCCTCCATCGAACGTCAAGCCGCTACCATTTATCGCGAAGTTCGCCAGACCCCGCGCCTTCTGCGTCTGCCCAGCTTCCGTGCGGTCGCGGCCGGTGCGGTCAGTGCAATTTTGCTCCCGCTTGGACACACGTATCACCAGCTTCAGTTGCTGATGACTATCGCTGGTGTGGCGGCCACCCCTGCTCAGATCATCGCCCAGGTTGCGTGGATCCGGCTTACCATTGATGGGGACTTGAAAATCCAGATAACGGGCGCCGAGGCGGCCTACCTGGCGAACCTGTACGCGACCCGGAATTCGGCGGCGGTGATCCAGAATGGAATCCTCCCGCTCTTCTTGGCCCGCCCTTGGGAATCCGAAATTGATGCCATCGATGGACCCGCATACGGGACTGAAGGAATCGACTCGGCACAGCTTGAGGTCGAGTTGACCGGGGCGGCCACGATTAACGCCATTGTCGCTCGTGGTCTGGTGACGAAGGGAACCCCGATGGGTCGCCATCTGTGCATCCGCCGGCATGTCGATAACCACGGCGCCGCGGGCGATAAAGAAATCTCCGACTTTTCCAAGCGAATTGACATCCAGATGTATGGATTGCATATCGCGACGGGGCTGATCACTGCCGTCGAGCTTCGGGCCGATGACGTGGTTGAGTGGGAAGGCGCCCCCGCCTTCCACTTCAGCACCCTTCGTGCGCAGGGCATCAATCCCGATCCTGCAAACTGGTGGTCGCTGCTGTTCAACTTCCGCGGCCGCCCCCTGGACGGTCTGCCCATGGTTATGCAGGACTTGCGCTTGC
>Ga0105045_10005844_pt1 | contig 10854 bp, 8 predicted proteins | sample MAT02_FD_78089 | JGI IMG/M metagenome (GOLD analysis project Ga0105045, IMG submission 78089) | Freshwater microbial communities from Lake Fryxell liftoff mats and glacier meltwater in Antarctica - MAT-02 (megahit assembly) | ecosystem: Environmental > Aquatic > Freshwater > Ice > Liftoff... | reverse complement strand
CAAGAAAAAATGGCTAATAACGCGGGCACAACAACAACGCCACCGCCCAAGCCCAGCAACCCTGACAATAAGCCAGCGAGTAGGCCAATGACCACGTAACCAAGATAGACTAGACTCATTGGGCGCTATCAATGCGTGCTAAAATTTTGTCAGCTTCGATATCATCAATCAAAATAAATTTACCTTCTTCCTCTTCAAAAGCATAGACCTCTGCTTGGCTAAGCTCAAACCACCATCCGTGTAATTTTAACGTGCCTTCTTGCAGTTTTTGCTGAACAATCGGGTAGGTTTTTAAATTTTCAAGTTGTTGCAATACATTCAGTTGCGACAGTCGATTGTGCTTGGCTAAATCTTTTGCAAAGTTTTCATCATGATTTAGGCGATCGATGATCTTTTTACCATCCAGTAACCACTCAGCCAGATTAGGCATTTGCTCAACCATCGACTTTTCTAATAAGGCGCGCATCGCCCCACACTCTGAATGACCACAAACAATAAGGTTACTAACCTTAAGTTGATGCACCGCAAATTCAATGGCAGCAGCTTCTGATTTATCCCCTACTGATAACCCCGTACCATCACAATGGCAAGGCGGTACAATATTGCCAACATTTCTGACGACAAACAGGTCGCCTGGATCGGTTGACGCAAAAAGATTGGGCACCACACGACTATCAGAGCATGCAACAAATAACGTATTGGGGGATTGGCCTAAGGCTAATTTAGCAAAGGTCTCCAGATAGTTTTGGCGTATATTGCGACGAAACGCTACGATACCCTTAACGAGTTTTTTCATAACTAAACATCTTTATGCCAAAATAAGAATTGCTTGAATTAAAACAGCAAACGCCATTTTAATCCATCCGTGCCTCTGATTTAACTTAGTTACTATACTTTACTTGGAGGCAATCACTTTGGCGGTTTCGTGGCTAAGACGCTCAGTCATCTTCTTGGCACTTAAGGGCCTACTATAGTAGTAGCCTTGCAGCTCATCAATCTGTTGCGCCATCAAGTAATCGACCTGCTCTTTGGTTTCAACCCCCTCAGCAATCGTTCTGATCTTTAGGCCTTTGGCCATCGCCACAATCGCATTCACAATACTGGCATCTTCAGCATTTTCACAAACGTGTTTCACAAAGGATTGATCAATTTTTAACGCGTCAATGGGGAACCTGCGCAAATAACTTAACGACGAATAGCCTGTCCCAAAATCATCAATTGAAATGGTGATCCCCATCGCTTTGAGTACTTTCAAACGCAACACACAACGATCAATATTATCAATCAAGACGCCTTCCGTTAATTCTAAATCCAGCGATTGAGCAGGCAATTCGGTTTCAAATAAAATACGTGCCGTTTCCTTCACTAAATCGCCGGTACGAAATTGATAGGCTGACAAATTGACAGATATTTTTAAATGCGCAAATCCCAAATCATGCCACAATTTAGTTTGCGCACACGCTGTTTTTAACACCCAGCGACCAACCGAAACAATCACACCCAATTCTTCAGCCAAAGGAATGAAAATGTTGGATGGCACTAACCCCAATTCTGGATTTTGCCAGCGAAGCAACGCCTCGACGCCACAGGTTAAACCCGTTTTCGCATCAATTTTCGGCTGGTAATCGACGTAAAACTCGTCATTCGCCAAAGCACCCCGCAATAATGTTTCCATACGCTGCTTCAGTAATACTTGATCATTCATTTGTGGCAAATACAACTGATAGGAATTTCTTTCAGTCTGCTTGGCATGGTACAGCGCTGTATCCGCATTCGTGAAAAGACTTTGCATATCTTGTGCATCATCAGGATAAAAGCTAACCCCTGCTGAAGCGCCAAGTAAAATATCATGCCCCTCGATGTTAAAGAAATGTGCAGTGATGGTCAGCAGAATTTCTTGTACATCTTCTTTTAGCTGCGAAAAATCATTCACATCCTCTATAATCAGCGCAAATTCATCGCCGGTGACTCTTGCCACTAAATCTTTCTTTTTTACGCAGCGACTCAGTCTCGTCGCGACTGATTGTAAAATGACATCACCCACCTCATGACCATAAGAATCATTTAATACTTTAAAGTTGTCGAGACCGACCATAACCAAAGCTATTCTGCTTTGCGTTATTTTCGCCCTTTTAATTTCGACATCAAGTTGCGTCATGAGTAGTGAACGATTAGGTAAGGAAGTGAGCGCATCATAGTTTGACAAATACTGCAATTCATCTTCCGTTTGTTTGAATTGTGTAATGTCAGAGAACACCGCCACAAAATGTATTAACTGTTTTTTTTCATTCAGCATGGCATTAATGGTTAGGCGCTGTGGATAGACCTCACCATTTTGCCGCTTTTCCCATAACTCACCTTGCCACTTGCCTTTGGTTTTTAATGAAAGATGCATACGACGATAAAAATCTTCATTTTGCTTGTCACTGTGTAAAATATTAATCGACTGACCAATAATGTCTTGTTGTAAAAAACCCGTAATGCGAGTAAAGGAGGGGTTGATTTCAATGATATTGAAATCAGGGTCGGTCACAATAACCCCCTCTGTCGTACTCTCGAACACTTTATTGAACAATTCAAGACGCTGCTGCGTTTCTCTTTTGGCCGTATTGTTTAGTAGCGTTCCTGCCATTCGTAAAGCCTGGCCATGTTTGTTTCTTTCCACAATTTTGGCTCGTGCCAATATCCAAGACCAGTGTCCTAATTTATGTAACAAACGATGCTCAACCACAAAGAAGGAATTCTCATCTGTCATGTGAAGCTTTAGGGCGCTTATCACTGCTGAAACATCATCGGGATGAACCAATGTAAAGTAGCTCTCTCGGTTGCTGGGCATTTCATCACGTTGGTATCCTAATAAATTCTCGAAACTCTCATCAAAATACCAAAAATCATTCAACATATCCCAGTCAAACATCACTTCATTACTACCCCAGAGGGCTAGGTTTAAACGTTCTTCACTTTTACTGATGGCCACGTCGCGATGCTCAACCTCTTCTAACATCGAATTAAAGCCTTCGGTTAACGAGCCTAAATCGTCATAAGATAACGTTTGGGCGCGAACCGAATAATCTTTTGTTTGGGTAATCGTTTGAACCGTTTTTAATAAATTATAGAGTGACTTGGTTAAAATGCTTTGCAGCCTAAACGTCACCACCATCGCGCCAAGCAATGAAAATAATAATATCATGGCTCCAACCATGATATTATAGTAGGCCCGATATTTTATTTCGTTAAGCGATGAGACTAAAACCACCTTCCCAACAGGGCGTTGATTATGCGTAATATCGCCAATAATTTTAACGTAATCTTTCAAAAAAATAACATTTTGATTGTTAGTTAAAACAGGCAGTTCACTTTCTGGTAGCTTTTTTGGGTTATAGACCACGATCTGTTTGCCGCTGATTGAATAAACCCATGTACCCACAATTTCAGCATTATTTCTGAAATATTCGAACACTTCGTTTATTTTTTCAGGATTGTTTGCCGCGATTGCAGGGCCTGCATAATGACTAATCAAATCGATTTTTAACTGTAGCGATTTTTCGAGCTCAACTCGTGCTTGTTTAATATCAAATGAAATGAACGCAATCCCAGCGAGCAGTAATGAAACCAGGCTCACTGTACAAGCATATAGTTGCACTTTTTGACTGAAAGAAAGCCTTAACCGTGCCATAACAAAAGGGGTATTCCAAATAGTGATTCTCTACATAAAGAATGGCACGTTTGCTAATAAATTTGTTGGGTTTTAAATGGATTTTTGAGCTTATAATCATTCAAACCCTTTTGCTTTTAGGCTAGGCGCCAAGGGACGAACAACTGGAGTGTATAATTAAATACATGAGGATTGTGAGCTCCAGAAGGCAACACCGCATAAAAGCTAAAGGGGAAGAATTATTTGCCGCCGCGAACCAGGCCTCCCAGCCCGGCATCTTCTAGTGCGCTTTCAAGAAATTTCCGAATATCTTGAGCGTGATGAAAATGCATTACTTCTTTGACTAATTGCTGTGCTTTGATCATCGTAAAGTTACGAATAATCCATTTGACGCGTGGAATACTATGCGCATTCATACTGAGCAAGTTATACCCTAACCCTAGCAAGACAATGACGGCTGCCGGCTCAGAAGCCATCTCACCACAAATTCCTACAGGTTTATTGTATGCATGCGCAGCATTAGCAATATCTTGCAATGCGTGCAAAACCGCAGGATGTAACGAATCATAGAGATTCGCCACATGCGGATTATTGCGGTCGACTGCCAGTAAATACTGGGTTAAATCATTACTACCCACCGATAGAAAATCAACCCGTTTCACCAGTTCTCGTGCTTGATAAACAGCTGAAGGCACCTCAATCATGACGCCCGTTTCAGGAAAACGCGCATTGCCACCCTCATCAATAACTTCTCGATGTGCTTGGCGAAGTAATCTTAACGCTTCCTCAACTTCATTAATGCTGGAAATCATTGGAAACAATACTCGCAAATTCTGCAATCCATTACTGGCACGCAGCATCGCTCGAAGTTGCACTAAAAAGATTTCTGGGTGATCTAGGGTAATACGAATACCCCTCCAGCCCAAAAAGGGATTATCTTCTATCACTGGGAAATAAGGTAAAAATTTATCGCCGCCCACATCCAGGGTACGAATGGTAACGGGTTTTGGCGCAAAGCTTTCCAGCAATTGACGATAAATCAGATATTGTTCTTCTTCACTTGGAAATCGATCGCGGATCATAAACGGCACTTCGGTACGATAAAGCCCAACACCATCTGCCCCAACTTGCAGGGCGGGGCGAATATCGGCGACAAGGCCTGCATTGACACATAATGATACGTAAGTGCCATCGGGTGTTTCTGAGCGCAAATCGCGCAGTTCATCTAACCCGGCATAGAGTTCTTTTTCTTCATCTGCTAAGCGGGTGAAATCGTCTATCATCACCTGCGTCGGCGAGGTAAACACTTCCCCATGATAGCCGTCTACAATAATCGTTTTTTGGTCACATTTGTGCGCTGGAAACCCACTCACTCCCATCACAGCGGGTATACCAATTGCTCGAGCCAAAATGGCAACATGCGAATTTGCAGAACCTTTTAATGACACCATCCCCAGCAAATAGCCTTGCGGCACTTCTGCCAGATCAGATGCAGAGATCTCATCCCCCACCAAAATGGTGTCTTTAGGGTAAGATAGCCTTACGGGGCTTTCACTTTGCAAGTTCGACAACACTCTGCGGCCTAAATCCAGTAAATCAGCAGAACGCTCTCGTAAATAAGGATCTTCCATGGCTTCGAACTTGTGCACTTGGCGTTTAATAATTTTACGCAACGCAAAGGGTGCCCAATGCCCCTCTTCAATCAATGCAATGATGTCTTGCTTAATGCTATGACTATCTAAAATCCGCAAATACGCATCAAATAAATTTTGTTCTTCGGGTAATAACGTTTTAACTAAATGGCCTTTTAAACGGCGAATATCGGCACGCGTCATTTCTAAGGCTTGTTCAAAATACTCTATTTCACGAGGAATATCGCTAATTTCTTTGTCTGATACGGCATCAAGATCAGCCGGCAACACCAGCACAGCGGTACCAATCGCAATACCTGGTGCAGAAGGAATTCCATGTAAAGTTGTTGGCCCCGCAGGCGCGGTGATCGTGAGACCGGCAATCATGCCCGCTGTTTTGGCATGGGCAATGTAACTTGCCAATTGTGCCGAAACGGTGACTAAGAAGGCGACTTCACCTTCATCAAAGCGTCTGGGCTGACGTTGTTGAATGACTAAAATACCGACCACTTTACGCTGGTGGATCATCGGTACGCCTAAAAAGGCAGAATAACGCTCTTCACCCGTTTCAGGAAAATAACGATAGCGAGGATGACTGGGTGCGTCACTTAAATTAATGGGCTCTTCACGTTCACCAACTAAACCAACCAGTCCTTCAGAAAGCGGTATGGTGACTTTGCCATCAACGCCATCTAAAAACCCCACGGAGGCGGCTAATAAAAAGTGATGTTTCCGACGATCAACCAAATAAGCAGAGCATGCTTCCACTTCCATTGCACTGGAAACTCGCTCGACAATAATGCGCAGCACTTCACTTAAGTCTTGTGCTTCATTGACTTCTTGAACTATTTGCCGCAATACACCTAGCAACAGTACCTCCTATACCCATTGTATTTTAATGGTCAAGGGGATCTAATGTCATCAACTCTTTTTTGACGTGCATTAATTTTGGCGCAAATTCCAGCAAAGCTTGTCGATAGACTTCGCGTTTAAATGCCACCACTTGGTAAAGTGGAAACCAATAACTTACCCAACGCCAATGATCAAACTCCGGTTTGATGGAAACATCTAACTTAATGCAACTATCTTCGCCTTCTAAGCGCAATAAAAACCACTTTTGCTTTTGACCAACACAAGGTGGACGAGTGTCACTGCGCACTAAACGTCTGGGTAAGCGATAGCTTAACCAACGCTCAGATTCGGCTACAATCGAAACCTGGTGGGAAGATAATCCTACCTCTTCATGTAACTCACGAAAAAGCGCCTCATGGAGTTCTTCTTTATCGTGAATACCGCCTTGGGGAAATTGCCATGCTTCTTGGTTGATCCGTCGTCCCCAAAAAAGCTGACCAACATAATTAGTTAGAATTATACCTACGTTTAAGCGAAACCCGTTTTCATCAATCACTAGATGCTCTTATTAAATGGATGGTTTGGATTATTTTTTCACATAGGCGGGCAACTCAGCAAACATATCTAAAAAAGCAAAGCGCATAAATGCGCTTTGCTAAATATTTGGGGCAACTTAAGTGCTAAGGCGACCAGCAATTTATGCTGGCCGCCTAGCTAAATCAAGAAACTTCCAGTGTACTTTAGATGAAGTTATACACTAAAGAAGCTTTACCCGTATTTTCATGACGATTGCCATCACCGCTCACTGTGAACAATGTGCCAAGGTCGCTAGCTAAAACAGCAACGTCATCATGTCTGCTATGACTGTGGTAGTTATATTCAGCACGTAAAGATAATGTTTTGCACATAGGCACTGGGAACTCTGCACCTACGCCACCTACAAAACCCCAACGATGATTACGATCGTTGTTGTAAACAGCTGTGTAAGCAGGAGCAGCTGGTCTGGTGATTGTAAAGTCAACATCATCAACACGTGTTACTTCAGCACCTAGACGAATGTAGGGCATGAAGAAAGAAGAAACTTCGTAACCAATTCGCGCGGTTAAACCAACAACAGCGTTATTATGGTTATTGCCACTCACTGAACCAATCAATGTTCCGATAGGAGCAGGTTCAACAACAGTAAATGCCTGACCATCATTATCATGATTACGCCAATCAACCGCTACTTCACCACCCAGTAACCAGCCGTTTACACGAGCTTGGTAACCTGCAAGCATACCCCAGATGAAATTGCTGCCGTCATTGTCGTTATTAGCAACACTGAATGCATTAAACGCGGTGCCAGGACCTGTAATCGTTACATCTATGTCACGGTCACTGTGCCATGCCCAACCACCGGACACACCCACCAACCAATTTCCATTTTCACAGCAACCCGCTTGTGCAGCAGCTGCTGCAAATAAGGTTGATGAAAGGCATAAAAGAATTCCAATTTTTTTCATGTTGTTCACCCCAAACTAATGTTAGTTAATTAAACACATTTTAGGTATAAGCGTTGACGAAACATTTGTCAAATTTTGCCGTTGAATCGCTGTTATTAACTTAAAACAACGTCAAAAAAATGACACTAAAACATGTTGCCCTACCATCATCATAATAGTAAGACATGATGCATAGTAGCAACTCACAACCAACATTTGGGCCGACATCGTGGTCGGCCCCTAGCGTTGTTAGAAGAAGTTCCAGACTAGAGCGGCCCGACCTGAATGCGTTTGAGGTTGTAATGAACTTTCAAATGCTGGGCTGACTAGGCCATCGAGGATATTGCCATGGGCTTTAACCGTTTTGCTTTTAGAGTGCCAATTGTATTCCAGGCGAAAACTTGCCCCACAGGTCATGGGCAAGGGAAGCTCTATACCAAAACCACTTAAGGCACGATGGACATAGGTTCTGGTCGACATCTCGATAGAATAAGGGTAGCTCGCGGGATTACCCGAGTATTGCGTTGTTAATTTGTCATGACCGAATTCAACCCCAAATCGCACATAAGGCAAAAAGAACGGTGTGATGGCATAACCGACTCTGGCGGTTAAACCCAACACCCAATCGCGCTTATAGTTGGTTGTGCCCCTAAAGCCAATAGCACCATTGGTATCGGTAAAGGCAAAAGACAGATCATCATTCATGTCATGACGGTCAAAATTGAGTTCAACGCCTGCCAGCCAGTAATCTTTAACGGCTTGATAGCCTGTAAAAAACCCAAAAAGATTTCCTGGGGCACTGTAATCGCGAATGATCAAGGATTGGGGATACGTCGCAGGAAACCCTGTTCCGTTATAGCTTAATTGGGTTTGATTGCTGCCCGTGCGGCTGCCATAACCCGCTGAAGCGCCAACGAGCCAATTACCAGACCAGGCTTGCTCCCACCCCTGTGCGGCAAAAGAAATAAAAAAGATCCCTGCTAGTGCTAATTTATTCCCTATCATCCCGTTATTCCTTTTTGTGATCTTTTAAAAATTCCAAACAAGCGACACTTTACCCGTATCTATAGAAGGTTTGGCTTCGACTGAAAAGAGTGGATTGATACCGCCGTCATTGATCCTGCCACTTCCCCGTAGGGTATAACTTGGAAAATGATAGTTATATTCCATACGTAAACTCAAATCACATGAGGTCGTTAAAGGAAACTCGGCTCCTACTCCGACAAAAACATGGTTTTGCCAGGGATCTTCTTTTAAGGTAAGACCAGAAGGATAAACGGTTGGAGCACCTTGAAAGCGAGCAATCATCTCATGATGCGTAGCTTCGACGCCTAGGCGTACATATGATAGAAAAAAAGGTGCCATCGCGTAACCTGCTCTTGCACTCATCGCGTAAAAACCTTTATTGCGATATTGCAAACTCGTATTCCAAACCAACGCACTAAAGTCATCAGTAAAGGTAGAAACGCGCTCTTGGTTGGTATCATACCAATCTGCAGCGACTTCCAGGCCCAACAACCATTGATTGTGAGTTACCTGATAGCCTGCCAACACACCACCACCAAAACCATGGTTTCGTTGTCTGTCTTGAAAGTTAGTTTGAGGAAGAAGCGGTATGCCACTGTAAAACAGACCAATATCATATTGACCATCATATCTTGCGTAATCGCCCGAGGCACCCACTAATGCTTGGCCCTGCCAAGCATGGGCATTGGCTGTTAACAGCATCAACACACACAACCACGTTTTTCGCATGCTCACCACATTAACCTTATTACAAAACGTTTGTCTTATCTTATAGGGTCTTGTTTGAGAAATATATTTTATAAAACAAAAACGCCAAGTTGAGTTTTCAACTTGGCGTTTTTGTTTTTAGAGATAAGGAATTAAAGGAAATTCCATACCCATGCAAGTTTGATCGTGCTGGTTTCTGGATAAGGGTCACGGAAATTATGCGTCCCCCTCATTACCCCAACCGTATCATCAATCACAATATTCTCTGTGACAGAGAAGGTATATTCAACGCGAATCGTCGATGGACCAATAAAGGCAGGGAATTCCACACCAATACCGGCAACCGCACCCCAAACATCATCGCGTTTGGAATTTAGCGCATCGGGAATTAAACCCACGCCAGGTTGGAAGATAGACGCTTGGTAAGTTGCTTCATCACGGCTATATTGCGCACCCGCACGAACATAAGGCATGAAGCCTGGGGTGACAAAATAACCACCACGCAAGGTTAATGCATACACGGGACCGCGATTATAAAGCACGCTACCCGCAACAGGATGCACGCCAGTAATGGAATCGATCAAAGCAAATGATCGTGTTTCTTCAAATTCTTGGAAATCGACGTTAGCTTCGATACCCGCTAAAAGTCGATTGCAACGCATCTGCCAGCCTGCAAGCAAACCAAACATGGCGCCTTGATCGGTGATCATGGAGCTTTGTGCAGGGAAGGCCAGGACATTAAGCGCAGGAACGAGCGTGGGCGCAATAAATTGAGTGTTAAACCCCTCTTTTTGTCTTGCCCAACCCAATTCACCACCCAATAAAAAATTACTGGAGGTGCCGGCTTGGCCTAGTGTACTTGCGAACACTGAGGCAGATAAAACGGAAAGTGCCAAAACGGATTTCATACGCATGGGAAATCATCCTTAATAACCATGAAACTTTTTTATATAAGTTATCAAGTTTATCTATAAAAATTTTCTATCGCCTTTAACAGGCTTCAGAGCCATAGTAACGAAAAATAAACTCTCTGCCAAATTACTCTGCGCACAGGTTACGAGTCAATACTTTTCGGCATCCATACCAAATTTAATTCTCGCGCTGCTTTCACTTCATCTAAGCGTTTGCAAGCTAATCGACTTGGCGCACTGCGAATTTTATCAGGTGTGCTTTGCATTTCTTGCCTAATTTGTTGCATCGCTACAATAAAAGCATCCAACGTTTGCTTCGACTCTGTTTCTGTCGGTTCGATCAAAAAGCATTCGGGGATCAATACAGGAAAATACGTTGTAGGCGCATAGAAACCCGCATCCAAAATACGCTTTGCGACATCCATCGCGCTAAGTTCATATTGCTTGGCTTCTTTGACCAAGGTAATAATAAATTCATGCGTGGCGCGCCGTTTGAAAGCCACTTGATAACCCACTTTTTGCAATTCGACCATCAAATAATTGGCGTTCAATGTCGCATATTCTGCAACGCGGCATAAACCTGCATT
>Ga0105045_10005843_pt1 | contig 10854 bp, 7 predicted proteins | sample MAT02_FD_78089 | JGI IMG/M metagenome (GOLD analysis project Ga0105045, IMG submission 78089) | Freshwater microbial communities from Lake Fryxell liftoff mats and glacier meltwater in Antarctica - MAT-02 (megahit assembly) | ecosystem: Environmental > Aquatic > Freshwater > Ice > Liftoff... | reverse complement strand
CTATATTTTGTTCAATTAACTTGTAGTCTAAATAACCTAACTATAGTCGCCAGAAAAATGATCTGACGACTATTGTTAGACTAACTTAATAGCGATCGAAATCTATAATAATAAACCGATCAATTAGATCAGTAGATTGATTCTGATCGTTATTATAAGAGATTTCTAATTTAATGTGCATGTGCTTCGCCTGCTCCTCTCGGTATTCTGATGTCTTCTACTATCTGTTGCACATGTGCGGGAGGCGGTGGTGTCATAAAACTCACTGACCAGGCTACAGCAAAATTTGCAAGCATGGCTACAGTACCAAAGCCCTCAGGTGATATACCAAACCACCAGCTCTTAGCCAGACCTGCCACGGCATCTTTGCCACCATCGAAGATTCCAAATTTGAATTTCAACATATAGAATATCATCAATGCGATGCCTACGATCATTCCAGATACAGCACCTTGCATATTCATCCGTTTGGAGAAAATACCGAGTATAATGGCAGGGAAAAATGAAGCGGCGGCCAATCCAAATGCCAATGCTACTACTGCTGCCACAAACCCTGGAGGGTTGATACCGAAATATCCTGCAACAACAATTGCCAAACCTGCAGCAATTCGTGCCCATAATAATTCATTCTTTTCAGAAATATTTGGATTCAATTGTTTTTTGATCAAATCATGTGAGATAGAGGTAGAAATGACCAATAATAATCCAGCAGCCGTAGATAATGCTGCAGCTAGTGCACCTGCGGCTACTAAGGCGATTACCCAGTTGGGTAGTCCAGCGATCTCTGGATTAGCAAGCACCATGATGTCATTATCTATGGTCAATTCATTTTGATCTTTGTCTTTTAAGTACTGAATTTTTCCATCACCATTTTTGTCGTCAAATTTTATTAACTTGGTTGTTTCCCATTTTTTGAACCATTCTGGCATCGTAGCATACTCTTTATTGCTTACTGTATTGATCATATTAGTACGTGCAAATGCAGCCACAGCTGGAGCAGTTGTATAAAGTATAGCAATAAATAATAATGCGTATCCAGCTGATTGTCTTGCATCTTTTACTTTTGGTACTGTAAAGAATCTAACTATGACGTGTGGAAGCCCTGCTGTACCTACCATCAATGCAAAGGTAATGGCGAATATATCTATCATACTTTTGGTACCATCGGTATATGCTGCAAAACCCAATTCCTGATTGAGCCCATCGAGTTTATCTAGTAAATAAACACCTGAACCATCATTCATCGTGCCTCCGAATCCCAACTGTGGAATAGCATTACCAGTCAAAGCTAAAGATATAAAAATGGCCGGTACCATATAGGCAAATATCAATACACAGTACTGTGCTACTTGCGTATAAGTAATGCCTTTCATACCACCCATTACCGCATAAAAGAATACGATAACCATGCCGACTATTACACCCCATTCAATACTTATCTCCAAAAATCTTGAAAACACTAGTCCCACACCACGCATCTGTCCAGCCACATAAGTAAAGGAAACGATCAAAGCACAGACGACTGCTACTGTTCGTGCCGTATTTGAATAATATCTATCTCCAATGAAGTCAGGTACTGTAAACTTACCAAATTTTCTAAGATAAGGTGCCAACAGTAAGGCTAGAAGCACATAGCCACCTGTCCAACCCATGAGATAAACAGCTCCGTCATATCCTGCAAAAGAGATGATACCCGCCATAGATATAAATGATGCAGCCGACATCCAGTCAGCAGCCGTTGCCATTCCATTTGCTAGAGGTGATACTCCGCCACCAGCTACGTAAAATTCTTTGGTAGAACCTGCTCGGGTCCAAATTGCAATACCAATATATAGTGTGAAAGTTATGCCTACGATGAGGTAGGTCCACATTTTAACATCCATGATTTTTTTAATTTTATTTTTAAGAATAAATTTTTATTTTCAATTATTTTTCGTCCACATCATACTCCTTATCCAGCTTATTCATAAGCCAGACGTATACGAATATTAAGATACAGAAGATATACATAGCTCCCTGCTGTGCAAACCAGAATCCGAGTTTGAAGCCTCCGACCCTGATCGTATCCAATGAATCCTTCCAGATGATGCCTGCACCAAAAGAGCACAGAAACCAAATACTGAGCAAAACGACTAAGTAAAGCAGATTGCGCTTCCAATAGTCCTTGAGATTTTTATTTGACATGATAATTTAAGTTTAAATAAAAGTGAATAAATATGTTGGTTATAAGAATACATGTGTTTGAAAGATAAACTGACCTCTGCTGCCATCTTTTACAATATCAGAACCTTCAGTTTTGTATATAGGTCTTGTCTGATATTCCAATGTGATCTTTGCATTGTGGCCTGTGACGAAGTAATTCATACCTAATCCCCACTGAAGACTAGGATCTTTGAGCCTTTCAAAATCTTTGTAGGTGGCTGTAAAGTAGGGCATAAATGAAGTCCCGTTTTTTAGTTTTGGCAACACATATCCAGCTTGTAGATAACCTATGGTTCCTGAACCGATGGTAGGCTGTGCATTTCCTCCACCAGCAAAACTAGTAGCTGAAGAAACAGGTGCTGTATGTTGGTTAAGTATGCCGATATTCCTTAAATAATTGGTTCCATAATCAAATGAATATAAGGTGGCTAAGACCGACACCGCTGTACCTTTTTCTTTATTAATAGGCATATCCATAAAAACATCTGCACCAATTGCAGTTTGCCCTTGGAATATTGAATCTGAAGCAGTTTTGTAAAGTGAACTTTCCCCTTGATGATACCACCCTGCACCAATATTCAGTACCTTTTTGGCACCCAGATACGAACCTACATAATAAGGCAGAACATTGGATTCTTTGTCCCAGAACATCCAGTTTAAATATCCAGAAGTAGCATAGTTTTCAGAGAATGTATTAACAGCGACACCATTTTTTGCCACTGCCGCTGGCGCTGTACCAAATACAAATGGCTTGTTTAATGCAACACGATAATCCAATCTGCCAAGCTGACCTTTAGCATAAATACCAAATTGTCTGGCAAATTGATCCGTAGCTTCTATATTTTGCCAGTTGAAGATAGGCGCATCTAAGGTCATAAAATTGAGTGTAGAATGACTGCCGAGCCTGCTCACACCATTCCAATAATGCAATCCTACTCCGACGTATAACTTGGCAGGAATAATTCTAAATTCTGTCCATGCATCGTGCAAAAATAATTGTGGTTTTTTACCTTGATTACTTACAGATGCTGTGCTGTTTGTACCATTCGGAGCAGTAGCACCATTTATAAAAGATTGATTATTGATTCCCCAATGTGTGAGTATCATGACCCGAGGAGATATTTGGGCGTAAGCTAAAAATCTTGATCTTCTCAGGGCAATGTCGGTTGACCAAGCATTAGAACCATTGGTACCGTCGATAAGTTGACCATTGACATCTGTGGTGCCAGGATTGTTTTGAGTAGCGGTGACCCAAAATTGGTGCCACATTATGAACCTAACATATTTAGATCCAGTGTCATTGAGTTTTAAAGTGAGTGGTTTGTAGGAATGGTCTTCTGCTGGAGCTTCTTGGGCATTAAGCGAATTCAAACTGAAGAATATAAGGATATAAATAAGAAAATAGAGTGGACTGTTTTTCATTATGTTGGCTTAGAATGATTAAAAGAAGTCAATAAATATAGATATGTCGATATTTAAATGCGAATGTATATAGATATGTATATATGTAGTGTATTTATTTTTCACTTTTTTTAAAAAATATATGGCTAAATGAATAATTGTATGTTATTCAAAATAAAATTTTATTTAAATTGATAATTCGTAATTTAATTCTTGTAGTTTTCGGTGCTTATATCAAAGCAAACCTTATCTTTTTATGCAGTTGGCAACAGGCACTTTACGATATCATAAAAGGCAGGATTGGCTAAGGAATAGAAGGAGTTTTTGCCATCACGGCTCACCTTAAGGATGTCTTGATTTTTTAAAATACGAAGGTGATGACTAGCCACCGCTTGCTCAATGTTTAATTTTTCATAAATGTCGGTGACAGATAGTTCCTTCTCTCGATGTAATAAATCTACGATGACAAATCTAATAGGGTGCGCAATAGCTTTCAACTTCTCAGTCGAATCTTCAAGAAAATCTATGTCAAAATGTGTGTTCATCCTAGATAAATGGTCAAAATAATATACAAATGTATATATTTAAATAGCTATATTACTGTTTTTGTTTTATTTATTTGAGAAATGTACGAACTTGACCACTTGCAGAGGCGAGATAACACAGAGCACTAGTTGTCCTCATTAGACAATTTATTAAGTTATAAAACTACAGTATAAATCCGATTAATAAAAAAAAGATCATCTAATTTATGGAGTATAAAATATTCTCTGCTGTATATGTAAGTAATAGCATAAAGATATAAAGTGTCCCCGAGTCATTTGACGACAATTTAGCCATTTTTTACATCTATCCTGAAATACTAAAGAGTGCTTCTATTTCTTGATTGTTCAGCTCACCGATCCATTTTTCGCCTGTGTTTACGGTCATGTCTGCTAGGTCTTTTTTGCTATTGATGAGGAGATTTATTTTTTCTTCAAATGTATTTTTACTGATGAATCTATGGACGATCACGTTCTTTTTTTGACCTATTCTGAATGCTCTATCTGTCGCTTGTGCCTCTACCGCAGGATTCCACCATAGATCATAATGTATCACGTGGTTGGCAGCAGTGAGATTGAGTCCTGTGCCACCTGCTTTTAGGGAGAGAATCATTATTTTTTTATTGGCCAATTGCTGGAAATCTTCTACCATTTTTTTACGTTCGTTGAGGCTGATTGCACCATGCAGCCATATCGGTTGGATGTTGAAGTTATCTTTTATCTGGGCACACAGCAGATCTCCCATTTCTTTAAACTGTGTGAAAATCAATACTTTTTCATCCGCTTCTATGATAGATTCTAGCGTGTCAATAAGCATTCTACTTTTGCCGGAAAGGTCGATGTCTGTATTGCCAGATTTGAGAAATTGAGTTGGGTGATTACATATTTGTTTTAGTGCCAAAATAAGCTGAAGTACGAGGCCTTGCTTTTTGAACTTACTTTTGGAGTCATCTATATTTTCAGAATTTATGATAGCCATGGATTCATTGACCACTTGCTGATAGATCGCTGCTTGTGATTGGGTGAGTACACTGTATCTATCTTGGACCACCTTGTCGGGTAGGTCGTTGATGATAGATTTGTCTGTTTTCATTCTCCGCATGAGGAATGGCCCCGTGATTTTCTTGAATTTGGAGATCGCTTTATGGTCTCTTTCTTTCATGATCGGCTTTTCGAATACCTTGCTAAAACTTGTTTTATTGGACAACAACCCACTATTGGCAAAATCCATGACACTCCAATAATCCATCAATCGGTTTTCGACTGGAGTTCCACTCATCGCTACATGATGATTTGCTTTTAGTGATTTGATGGCTTTGGTCTGTTGTGATGTCGGGTTTTTGATATTTTGGGCTTCGTCGATGATGACAACTTCCCAGTCATGGGTTTTGAATTTATTGATATCGGTTCTTACAAGGCCATAAGTGGTGATGACTACTTGACATTTTTTGGCTGCTTGTAGATCCCGATTATTGTCATAATAGGAGTAAGAAGTTAACGTAGGTGAAAACTTATTAATTTCATTTTCCCAGTTGGGCAATAAACTGGTAGGAACGATGACAAGTGCTTGACGATCATCTAGCCATTTATTCTGATGGAGATAGGTGAGAAAGGTGATGACTTGTAGTGTCTTCCCGAGTCCCATGTCGTCAGCAATGATCGAACCAACCCCTATTCTGGCATTTTTTACCAGCCAACTGTATCCATTGACTTGATAGGGTCTCAATGTTGCGACTATGGAAGATGGGACGTCGATGTTTTTGGTCGTATTGAGCTCTTTGATTATTTTTTTTACATCATCGGTCAATTCTATCGGAGCGCCATCAAAATCGCCGCTAAGGGCAGTTTGCAAGATTTCTATTTTTGAAAGACTTTCTTTGGCCGACAGCTTTTTTTGCAAAGCAGCTAGTTCGGCTTCGTTGATGTAGATATATTGTCCTTGATATTTGATGAGTTTGCCCGCTTCAGATACAATCTTCTGAAAGGCGCTGACATCCACGAGTTGGTCGCCGAGACTGACTTTCCAATCAAAATTTAATATGGATGACAGCCCAACGATACCTGTACTGACGCCACTGCCGCTACTCGATATCTTTCCCGATGCCTTGGGTCTGATGAGTTGTTTCAGTGATTTGGGGAGGCTGACCTGTATATCCAATAAAGCCATAATCGGCTTGATGTTAAATAAAAAATCAACAAAAGCTGTACTATCATAAGTGATGGCCCTACTCCCTTTGCTATTTATAAAATCACTAATACCAGCCATATAAATACTCAGCAGGTCGAGATCTTTATATATGTCATGAAGTTTGGCGGCATCTGTCGTTTTCTTGATGAACGTACTGAAAGGCTCAGGTGTGCGAATGTTTTTTTCAGCATCAATGATTTTAATATCTATGCTGAAAAGATCTTGTGGCTCTTCATTGACTTCGAAAAGCGGTTGCAATGAGCCCAAATCCCACTCAAAAAGCTTGAGCCAATTTTGGATGCTATTTGGAATCGATTTTTCAGATAGACCATTGAAGTCATAAATTTCTCCACCAAAAAATATATCGGTCATCATATCATCTTCCTTATCCTTACGGTATAAACTATTGACCAAATGTGTGACCATCGCCGATATTGTGCCGAGTGTCCCTAACTTTTTTGCTGTTTTGTCCTGAATCGGATAAACATTCGGCCAACCTAAAATCATATTTTTCACATCATTATCCAAGATCAATGCTTGCCATACAATGCCATATTTATTATCTGATTTTATTATCTTGGGAAAAATAAGGCCTTTCGAAATCAATTGTAAAGCCATTTCCGTAAGGGTATAAAAATGTCCCACAGACGGATGGTAAAGCGCTAGGGTAGCAGCTGAAATATTATAAAGATGATATAGGTCGATGCCACCGATGATTAGTTTTTTATCTATCCACGAGATGGCTACTTCGGTGTCATAATCGACAGAATATGCTTGGTGCGGTACATAATTTTGGAGTTCTTCTGGTTGGAAAGTAATTTTGGCAGCTAGTTTTGATATTTGCAACAGATTTTTGGAATAGACATCTCTGAAATTTCCTTTGGTAAAAAAAGGTGGCGTATTTTCGAGCAGTTTGATGACTTCATGGTGTTTGTGTGTCAATGTAGTATAATCTATATCGGCAGTTTTAAGTACTTTATCAGCCAATTTACTTTCTACCTGCATATAAAAATCATCTATAGTCGGAACCTGAGCTACTTCAGTTTGGGTAAGTGTCAGTCCACGTTCATCAAGAGCCTTTACGAGGTCTATATTTCTAAATTTGAATAAGGTAAAAGGATCATTGTCAATGTCACCACAAACTTTATATAGCACAGCGGCTATGTGTTTGCAAGGTACTGCTGAATCTGGACAAGAGCAAGACATATTCATATCGCGCGCTGCATCAGGAAACAACTTGATACCCAATTCCTTACTGATATCAAGTAGCAAAGGATCTATCTTGCCATTATGGAGTTTGCTGATGATGGTAGGATAGGCCATTACTTTATCAAAAAACTGATCAAGGGTCGCATCTGAAATCGGAGCCATCGACAAGGCTACTTTGTAAGGTTTTGGTCGGCTTCCTTGGACTTTAGCATATATTTCACCTTTGTCGATGTTTATATCCTTGACCAAACCTTTTCGTGCATAGGACTTGCCACGGGGTATTCTATTGGCATAATCGATTTTTGTCAAAGCCTTGAGCCATTGCTCTCCCCACCATGTTTGCCCATATTCTTCTCGTGCCATGATTATTGTATCTAATTATTAGGTGGTAAAAATAAGAATTTTATTAAAATGTCGCTTGATAATACCTTAAGTTAGGGTAAAATATTTCTGGGTAACAAATAAATATTGACCATTTAGTGTCATATTAAATTATCATTCCTAATAAATATTAATCTCAATCTCAATCTTATTCTTAAAATTAACTGACCAAGATCATTTAGCATTCCAAAGAAAATGCGCATTTTTGCCCAATGAAAAACGAAATAGTACATAGGGTTTATGATTTTCTGAAGGAGTATCCGCCTTTTAGCTTATTGCCAAGGGAAGCCATCATGAAAATTTCAGCAAATGTCAAGGTGAAATTTCTGCCTGACAAAACTATATTATTCGAAATAGGGGATACGCCACCTGCTATGTTTTACATCGTCAATGAAGGCGCAATCCATCTCCACCAAGAAGACGGTCAGATGGTAGATCATTGTGATGAAGGTGATGTATTCGGTATCAGACCACTGCTAGCGGAGTCGCCGTATTTACTTACAGCAAAATCATCAGAAGATACCATAATTTACGGTATCCGAACTGAAGATTTTTTACCATATCTTGAAGGTAATGTAAAGATTCTTTCATTTCTAGCTTCTAATTTTGCGGTGGGTAGCGGCAATATGTTTTACAAAAAGTCTAATCCATCCGAAGCGGTAAAACCAGAAGGAGGAAACAATGTCTTTACCGAACTTTTTGCAATCGATACCCATAAAGCACCCATTTATTGTCATATTCACAATACGATTCAAGAAGCAGCTGTTATTATGGCTTCACATCAGATAGGGTCTATTTTGGTGTGTGACGCTGAAATCAAACCCATTGGTATTGTAACTGACAAGGACCTGAGAATTAAAGTAGTAGCCGGCGATATCCGCAAAAAGGAAAATATTGCACTCGTCATGTCATCGCCTGTCATTTGTGTCAAACCGGGTCTGAGTATTGCGGAACTCCAGATTTTGATGATCAAAAATCGTATCAATCATCTCGCTATCACGCAGGATGGTACCATACAAAGCAAACTCATCGGTGTAGTATCTGAACATGATCTAGTAATACAACAAGCCGATAATCCTTCTATTCTAATCAGAGAAATTAGAAAATCGACCTCAGGTGCTCAATTAAAAAGTATCAGGGATAAAGTAGAACGATTGATTAAAAAATATATAGCACAAGAAGTCTCAATACCATTTATCACACAAGTCGTATCTGGTATTAATGATGAAATCATACAGCAAACCATCAGATTGTCTGAAGCCAAACTAGGAAAAGAGCTATATAAAGACATCAAATATTGTTGGCTGACTTTGGGCAGTGAAGGTAGGGAAGAACAATTGCTACGAACAGATCAGGATAATGCACTTATCTATATCCAAGATGAAAATATTCTTGATATTAAAGAGCGATGTCTCAAATTGGCAAGTGAAGTCACCACTATTCTTAATGAAGTTGGATACGAATATTGTCCGGCAGATATGATGGCTTCCAATCCTGCTTGGTGTCAAAGTGTGGAAGAATGGCAAGAGACTTTCAAACTATGGATATACCAACCTGGCGAAAAAGAAATCATGATGTGTACCATTTTTTTTGACTACAGACCTGTCTATGGTGATATATCGTTGGCAACATCGCTCACAGATTTTATATTTAGAATGCTGGATAAACAAGAAGTTTTTTTACATCTATTGGCCAAAAACGCACTGGAAAATCCACCACCATTATCCTTCTTTAGAAATTTTATAGTAGAAAAAAACGGTGATCATAAAGATAGTTTTGATATCAAACTCAGGGCAATGATGCCACTTGCAGACGCGGCAAGATTACTCACGCTAGCCAATAGAAATCGTGGTGAAAATAATACTAGCAAAAGATTTTTGGCACTATCGGATATTGAGCCACAAAACGCAGAATTATACAAAATGGCTGCCGATGCCTACGAAATATTAATAAGAATGCGTGCAAAACAAGGATTTTCAAAAGGAGATTCGGGTAGGTATATACAGCCTGATGAAATGGACAAAATGGATAGGCTACTCTTGCGAAATGCATTCCAACCCATAGATGAATTGCAAAAGTTGATCAAAATCAGGTTTCAATTAGGTGGAATATTATAATGTGGCATAAACTCAAACAAATACTTGGCATCCATGCTTCAGACACTCAGGACTATGCTGATTTTTACCAGTCATATCTCGAAGTCTATATCAAACCCGATGCCCAAAAATCAATATCTCAACAGTCATTTGTGGTGCTAGATACGGAGACCACAGGCTTAGATATCAATCGCGATAATATCTTATCTATCGGTGCAGTCAGGATAAGAAATAATGTTATTGACATAGCTGATTCTCTATCTATTATTGTAAAAAATCAACAATTGCAGACACAAGACGCAGTGGCGATACATGGATTGGTACAGACAGATCTCAAAGGTCAGTCAGAAGCGGAGTCTATCACTGCATTATTCAAATTTATAGGTTGTGATATCATCGTTGGTCACCACATCGGATTTGATATTGCTATGCTCCATAAACTATCTAGAAACAATGGTGGCGGCGACATAAAAAATAGCGTCCTAGATACATCTTACTTAGCAAGAAGGCTAGATCATGCTACGGATCCCGGCAGTCTAGACAGAAAAGATTATACTTTGGATAAGCTCTGTTCAAGATTTGGAATCATCCCCAAAGCACGCCACACAGCAGATGGTGATGCTTTCATAACTGCGTTACTATTTATGAAATTGATGCATAGACTTTCGTCAAAAGGAGTTGGAACAGTTGGACAGTTGATGAAGTGATTTAAAATTTACTTTTATGTTTTCATTTTAAAAAAATGATAGTAAAGAATGGATTTTTTGTTACATTTGCATAAATCAAAGACCAACATAAATGAAAATTTTAGAGGTTTTAATTATCCTGATACTTT
>Ga0105045_10005842_pt1 | contig 10855 bp, 7 predicted proteins | sample MAT02_FD_78089 | JGI IMG/M metagenome (GOLD analysis project Ga0105045, IMG submission 78089) | Freshwater microbial communities from Lake Fryxell liftoff mats and glacier meltwater in Antarctica - MAT-02 (megahit assembly) | ecosystem: Environmental > Aquatic > Freshwater > Ice > Liftoff... | reverse complement strand
TCGAACTTGATTACTGGTAATGTATTTACTTTCAACTCTCCCGGAGTCTCAAAGACTACAGTCAATACTTTCAGACGCAATTTCAGCAAAACTCCCAACAAAAGTGTTAATCACTACATCGTCAGCGGAGATTTTGTCAGCCTTTTTGGAGAAGCATTTTTGCCTGGTAAAGTATTTATTCAAAGTTTTACAGATCCCAATATTGAGCCACTAATTGTCTTAGCAAAACATCGTTCAGAAAAACTATTAACTAATCCACCCGCAGGTTTTTTCCAGAGGCAAATTTCTGCCGAAGACTTGAGCAGTCCAGAATTTACTTATAACAATGATTCGGATTTTAATGAATTTATAGCTGCTCTGAACTTTGCCCTACCAGAGGTGTCAGTAGCAATCCGAACAAGAGCGGGTGCTGAGAGATTGAGAACAGCTCCAGAATTCTCTTTTGTGGAATTCATTAAACAAATTCAAGTTGGTTTAGCTCCCCTACAACCAAACTATTTATCAGGAGACGATCGCAACAATGCAGCTACCGGCGGCAGTGGAGATGATACTATTATCGGCAACGGCGGTAACGATACTCTCAGAGGTAATAGAGGTAACGACAGCATCACTGGCGGTAGTGGAGATGATTTTTTGTACGGCGGCAGAAATAACGATTATTTAAACGGCGGCGACGGAGATGATTTGATTGCTGGGGAGCTTGGCAATGATGTTTTAATTGGTGGTAAAGGACGTGATCGTTTTGTGTTAGAATCTGGTGGCGGAGCAGATGTGATTGTAGATTTTGAAGACTCTCAAGATGTAATTGCACTGTCGCGTGGTTTAACTTTCGTTCAAATTAAAATAACTCAAAGTGCTGATGGAGCTTTAATTAGTATTCCGATTACTGGCGAAATTCTTGCTACTGTTATAGGTGTATCTGTGAGCGATATTTCTCGACCAGATTTTGTGCAGCTTTAGATAATTTTTGGTTCGTATTGAGGACATTAGTCCTGATTATATCGAGTCGATCGCACATTCGACGATCCGACAACGGGATTTCATGCGCGAGGCTTAATCTCCACCACCCCAGACAAACCGCCAGTTCTAGTATTTCGGGGCGGTGATGAGGCGATCGACGATTTGGCGAATGGAGACAAGCGAGGCATCGGTTTCAACCAGTTTGAAGCCAACAAACCAGCATTAGGAGACTGGCTGACCCAAATCAGTCAAGATACCACAAAAAACCCCAACCGCTTACCACCAGACCTTCTCGGACACAGCTTGGGCGGCGCTTTAACGCAGCTAGCAGCTACGGAATTCACATCTGCGATCGGAGATGTTGTCACCTTCAATTGCCCCGGAATTGATCAGGATACAGTCAATATATTTAAGCAAAAAGTTGGTACAGGCAAGAATGTAACTCACTACATTCTTAGTGGCGACTTTGTGAGTTTAGGAGGAGAAGCTTTTCTGCCAGGAACAGTGTTTTTTCAAGCATTTGTTGACCCAATTATCAACCCGCTACTTGTCTTAGAAAAACATACTCAATCTGGTTTATTGACAACTCCACCCCCGGCTTTATTCAGATGCGATCGCAGTCGCCAGCACTGGTGAAGTTCTTGCTACTATTCCCGGTATTCAAATAATCCCTCTCACAGCTACTGACTTCATTTCGATTTAATTGAGAGACTCCTGGACGCACTCCGACCAAAGAAACCGGGTTTTTAGACAATCTGTGAGCTGCAACGAAGTATTTGTAAAAAAACCCGGTTTCTGGCCCCCACCGAAGTGTTGATTAATCTGGATCGTCCAATCCTGGCCGGGGCATAGATGCTAATTTTGGCTCATCTTCTAGCGGCAAAAAGAAGATTGTCATCATACCTGGAATCACAGCCAGTGCACTCATTAAAAAATAATTTTGATAGCCGAGATTCGCCTGCAAGTACCCGCTAAAAACGCCCGGAATCAGCACTCCTGCGGCCATAAAAGCCGTTGTAATCGCGTAGTGGGATGCTTCGTATTCGGGGCGGACAGTCCGCATCAAGAACACTGTATAGGCTGCTACGCCGAGTCCATAGGTAAATTGCTCGATCGAATTTACAGCATAAGCCCATTCAATCCCCGGCTGATTTATTGCCAACAGCCAATACAGCACGTTAGTAGAATTTTGCAAAATAGCCGTCGGCCACATCCATTTTTTCAATCCTTGTTTCGCAATCAAATAGCCGCCCAGCAACCCTCCTATCAACAAAAAAATTACCCCGACAGTACCCGACAGCAAACCCATCTCCGACGTAGAAACAGCTAACCCTCCTTTCTCAACTTTATCCATTAAAAATGGAGGAGCCATTTTAAAAGTCAAGGCATCGCCCAAGCGAAAAATTAAGACATAAGTCACAATCCAACCAATTTTATCTTGCTCGAAATAAGTCTTAAATGCCTCGATAAAGCTGGTTGTTTTCCTAGGTGCGCCGACTTCGAGAGCATAATTTTTAGGATAGGGCAAATACCACCGCTGGAACAGATAAATCAGCACAAAGATAATCGCACAAATGCCAAACGCTGTCGCCCATCCATATTTAAGCGCAGACACGCTAAAAGATGATCCGAAAAATGAAAGCGGAATGTCCTGATATATTTTGGTGTCGCCTGCATTTCCGGTGACTAAATGCTCTTCTGCAAGCTTACCGGCGAAGAACACCAATACACCGCTACCAGCAATCACTGCACCTCTATAAGCCGTGTTGCGAACGCCGACAAATAGTGCTTGTTGGTCTTTATTCAAAGCGTTTAAATAAAATCCGTCAATGGCGATGTCGTGAGTAGCTGACACAAAGGCGATCGCCGTAAATATCACCAGCGATATAATAACAGGTTGTGGCGTTAACACACCAAAAGCCAGCAAAGCAAACAAAAAAGCACAAATGATTTCCGTTGTTAAAATCCACTTGCGTTTAATTGAATACAAATCAACAACTGTGCCCCACAAACCTTTTAAAACCCAGGGAAAAGACAACAAACTTGTCAATCCGATCAGTTCGTTGCTGGTTCCCATACCTTTCAAAAAAATCACCGACATTAAATTAACGACGGTGTAAGGGAGACCTTGAGCGAAATACAATACTGATACCCACAATCCAGCGTTCTGCTTTTTTTCCATTGCAAAGATATTTTGGCTAGTTACTTATTTGATTTACTGAGTGCGATCGACAATTTCCGGTCAAGTCAACCGCTGACATCACAGTATATGTTATTCTGATGCCAGTGGCAGCCATACAAACAGTGTATTTTAGCATCATTCTGACTCACAAATATTTTCATCTTTGGAATAAGCCTGCAAAAGATTTTCTCCGTTAAAATGAACGAGGTGAGTAGCATCTTCTGCTACCCAGACATCAGTTTCCCACGAAATATCAGATAGATATTCCGCCATTGCCTTGCGGCTGAGGAAAGCTGTCACCATCACCAAAGGTACTGTCGAACTTCTAAAAAGATTCTTAAGCTCAGTTTTGCGTTTGGGATTAATCGGGCCGTGAGAAGTAACAGCTTCAATCAACACCAACCAGTTTTTTTCAGTGAAGTGAATAATTACATCTGGCATCTTACCGTGAGCATCAATTGTAACGCCTAGTGCCGTGAGCGATGCTTCGTTGAAACAAGCAAACTTTTCATCGGTATCTCCGACATAAAGCAGCCTGCCACCAGGAGTAAACCGAGCAGCAAACTCACTAATAATTTTGGCAATTAAAACGTTGTGTCCCCCCGGTGAAAGAGTTTTAACCTCGCCTTCAATTATAATTGGAATCCGTGCCATTTCTCGCTCTTGTGCATATCGTTTTTTGAGCGTTTCGACAGAGGCAATGTAAGTGCGAACATTCTTTTCCCAGTCAGAACTGTCATAAGTTCGCAGCAGTTCCAAAGCACTATCTTCTATTTGATATGCCGTTTTTGGACTATTCACCGGACGTTCGGGACTGTCAGGATTAACAACAATTAAACCTGCATCAAGAAACTGATGCACCGTTTGGCGGCGCACAGCTTCCCGCGTATTTGCCGCATAGTTTTTACCGTATTGCTGCTCCATAAATTCCATAATTGGTGTGATTCCCCGAAGTGGAGATTTCGCCGATTCCCAAGCATCCTTTGGCTTGAGGTCGAGCAAAGCCAGAAGAGTTAAGGCTGAACGTTCATTAAGCTGACCTTTGGGAAAACCCAGCGCTGCAAGTATTTCTAGAGATTCATCAATACGATTTTTGATTGTCATCGGGCTATTTTCTAACGGATTTGTCGGCTTCAGCAGTTGTCTCTCGACAAGTTGATCAATCTCCCGTTGTGTAGGAAATATTTCTCCTATTTGAGCGCCAAGTAAAAGTAATTGCTCTAAATTAGGATACTTCAAATTACGCAAATCAGTAGCATTAACTTGAGTGTGTCCGTTAAACAGTCGGAAAAACGCATCTACCAAGCTAGAATTTAGATAAACCGTCAATCCCCGCGCGAGGGTGAGGTCTAATCCGCGTCCCTGTTGGTGAAAGTAATTCAAATGGTTCTCAAAACCAACGCTAGAACTATTAATTTTGTTGGCATCCCAGACAACTGCAACAATTCGCTTTTTCTCTTCCTTTGAGGAGAAGCGTTTGGTCAAAACATAATGTTCGTTAGGTACGAGCTGTGCAGCCGTTTTTTCCGTGACAGCTAAAGCTTGATGCTTTCTCGTTTCTGTGGGATATTCAACACCACCAGCCGAGAAGTGTGCTGGATAAATCAGCGGAACTGTATCGTTTTCTAGTTCTAGCCGCAAGTCAGAGCTAACACGAAAATCTACAACTTTTCCGGTGGAAACTGTCAAACCTAATTTCTCTAGAGTGCAAGTAAATTGAGCCATTTGCTCGACTACTTGCTGGCTGACACGATCCGGTAAAATCCGAATGAATTGGTCGAAATCTTTGGGGTTAACGACATCAGCATATCGTAAATTATGAGACAAAATTAAGTCGTCCTCAGCAATGTTGCTGGAAGTTATAAGTACAGTATCTGGCTTTTCTATTTGTTTGGTAGCTCGCATAATAATAGTTTCTTGCAGCACGGCATCATCGCGAAATATTTCCTATCGGGATTCAAAGATGTGTATTTGGCGTAAAGCCATCATTTGCAGGAAGACTTGCCGGAAATCTCGAAAGTATAAACCGTTGCAAAAGCTGCGGGGAGTAATCGACACTAATTCACCGTTTGGTTTGAGTAGGTGAGCTGCTGCAACTGTGAAGCCAGCGTAGAGATTGCTGGTTTCTACTCCTATAGAACGCAGCAAGGTTCGGACTTCAGATTTAGCGTCTATCTTGGCATAGGGAGGATTGATAATTGCATTTGTAAATTCGCGTTTTACTGACCGTGTAAATAGATTTGGCTGCAACATATCGGCGCTGTCTTGAATGAAATCTAGTTCGCGAATTTCACTGGTAAAACATATACGTGCACGCTGACATTCAATCCTGCACAATTCTAAAGTTTGCTTGAGGTATTGAATCAAAATTATGTCAATTTCATAAGCTGTAACGTGCAGGCTGCGCGGTTTGTTTGGGCGCTGACAAAGCTCGCAAACAACTGCTGCTAACAGCGAACCAATTCCTGCACCGGCATCTAAAAGCGATATATCTTGACAGTTAAATTCAAACATTCCCGCCATCAAACTTGCGACGGAGGAAGGTGTTAAAAATTGTCCCTTTTCTCCCCTCTGACTTTGCTGCAACTTCTGGGTTGCTTCTAAGCGCAGCAGGTCTACTCGATCGAGTAAATTGCTGGCAGTTGAGGTGCACTCATGCGGCAGGGCTAGCGTTTGAAAGTGCGGTGCTATCATTTGTTCAAAAAGCGCGTTAGCGAAGCCCTCGAAGAGGATCGCCAGTTCAGTCTATTGTCTGCCAAACTTGCAAGGAACAAGGAAGATTTTTCCACTTTCCCCCTATCTCCCACTCCCGTCTGACTTCAAATCACAGCTAGCAAAAAGTTGCACTTTTTTCAAGGATCTGTTATATTAATTCACAGAGGGTTACAAAAGTTAACAAAAGGAGTTCTGATCATGCAAGATCCAAAACGCAACGCTTGGAACTGGGGCTTCAGCGAAGGAGCCGAAAATTGGAACGGTCGTCTAGCGATGATTGGTTTCTCTGCCGCTGTCATCATCGAATTGGTTTCCGGTCAAGGCGTGCTTCACTTCTGGGGCCTGATGTAATTTTGTAGTTAAAACATTTCCAGATACTGAAAAGTTTGGGAGTTTCTTTCGAGACTCCCAAATTTTTTCTAACGATTTTCCCGTCATATCAAATCCGTTGGCATCGGAATTAAGATTACTCGCCGTGTCCTCTATATCATGTCGAACAGTGCAACGGTCAACCCTCAACGGTCAACGGTCAACCGTCAACAATCATTGCTGAGTGCAAGCGGAATCCAAATCACTCTTTCGGGTGATGCTCGATAAATACTCTAGCGGATATATTCTTTTAAGATGCTGTTACGATTGGGATGTCGCAACTTCCGCAGAGCTTTCGCCTCGATTTGCCGAATTCGCTCGCGAGTGACGTTAAAGATTTGACCAATTTCCTCCAAGGTCTTCATCCGTCCGTCATCCAAGCCGTACCGCAGTCGGAGTACATCTCGTTCACGGGGGCTGAGGGTATCCAAAACACTTTCCAAATCTTCCCTCAGCAAGTTTTTAGAGACTTGATCTTCTGGGGTTTCCCCGTCAGATTCAATAAAGTCTCCTAGACGGGAATCTTCTTCTTTGCCGATCGGAGTTTCTAAAGAAATAGGCAACTGTGCGGATTTGGCAATGAAGCGTAACTTCTCGATCGTCATCTCCATTTTAGTAGCTATTTCTTCTTCGGTAGGCTTGCGGCCCATTTCTTGAGAAAGAAGTTTCGTAGTTTTCTTAATTCGCGAGATGGTTTCGTAAAGGTGAACTGGTAGGCGGATAGTGCGGGATTGATCCGCAATCGCTCTGGTGATGGCTTGACGAATCCACCAAGTCGCGTAAGTCGAGAATTTATAACCTTTTTCGTGGTCAAATTTTTCAGCAGCCCGAATTAGTCCCAAAGAGCCTTCCTGGATTAAATCTTGGAAAGACAAACCGCGATTCATGTACTTTTTGGCGATCGACACCACCAAACGCAGGTTTGACTGCACCATTTTTTCCTTAGCCCGTCGTCCCACATGAAGTCGGTGACGAAATGCCGGTAGTGCCATCTCCAAAGCAGTCGCCCATTCATTGTCTTTGGGTTCGCGGTTTAACTCTTCTAACAGTTGCTCTCTGACTCGCTCCAATTCTAGCAAATCGGCAATCTTACGTGCGAGTTCAATTTCTTCATCAGCTCGCAGCAATCGAATCCGACCTATTTCTTGCAGGTAAAGGCGAATAGAGTCTTCTGTATAGTGCTTTTTCTTTGCCTGAGCCCGACGGCGAGCTTTGACACCTTTAGCCGACTTAGTATCGTCTTCCTCGGATTGAGGGTCTGAAAAGTCATCTCGCTCCTCTTCTTCGTCGATAAACAGTTCCAACTCGCTATCGGGTAGAACGCTTTCGGCGTTCCTAAGCAAATCGATTGTTTCCATTTGGGGTTTGATTTTGGTTTCTAGTACGGTGTTTGCCTGGATCATGCCGCCTTCCTCATGCTCCTGAATTGAAGAATAAATAACAGTCGAATAGTGTCTGTTTGTAGTTTAGACAAGTTAGCTAGTATTGAAATTCCCGCAGCAAAAAAACAGTGGGATTTTCGGTCTGCCAACTGACGCAGTTTCTGAAATTGCATCAGTTTTAGAAGTGCAGGTTTGGATTTCTGGTTTGAAGTTGCGATCGCATTCAATCCATCGCAGACATAATTGTCGCAACCTCAAATTGAGTGCTTGGCTTTTTCAAAGCATTGAGTTAGCGCACTATCTGCGATATCTTGCCAGAAGCACGGAACCCATAGAGCCGATAGCACTTCTACAAATACTAGCTTTGCTACTTGGGCTTCTATTTCTTACCCGTACAAGTTTTCCTGCACGGAACCCTCTAACTTTTGTTTTCAAGATATCGAACTTTTGGTTCGCCTGCTGCTTTCACTAGCGATTGTCAGACATCACAGTTGCACGGCTAGTTTTCGCCACCCTGGATGCCCGTCTGTTGTACAAAACGCAAAAGTTTTGGGTTGAAGCACCAAATGGTTAGTATTGGATCTTGCAAAGACCTTTTTGATTGTAGCCGTTCTCACAAAAAATGGAACTTGTTTTCCATTTTTTGCCAAGAACGTGGAAAACTTTGTCAGCTTAGCTTAACAATACGGACTAATGGCTGGCCCAGTTAAATCCTCAGCATCATCCACAAGAACTTTGGAACTTGAGATGGGGGTTGTTTTCTGCGAATATCTGGGTGAACGGGTGCGGCGTAGCCGTCCAGACAGTGAGCAGACAGTTTTCGACTTGCCGGAATTCCGGCTGTAATCCATGTAGATGCGCTCATCTTTACCCTGTTTCCCTGAATTGAATCATGCTCAATGCGCGATCGAATAAAACTTACGAACTTTAGTTGCGAGTCGGCAACTCTGGATTAGAGACCGAGGATTACCCCAAATGAAACGTTGCGGGTTTAGTAGTGCAACAGGGGGCTTTCTTTGTTAAGTTAGCTCACATCTCAGAAATTGGGTTTAAATTTAACGTTAAATCACATTAAGTTCTTAACGTCATATTCTTATTTAAGCAGTTCGACACAAGTTTGTCGCCTCAAGAGTCAAAATCATCTGGATAAATTGTACTGAGAGTTAATCCGCCACGCAACTCCCGGCTGCAAACTTTTCAATAACTTGCTGACTTTCGGTGAACACTTAGGCGATCGCACTCTCAGAAGCCACACAATTCGCAATCTTTCGGAACCACAACTTCGCAGTTCCTTTATATATATCGTTACAATGTAAAGATTTGATTAAGACGCTTCATAAATTTTAAGTAAAATTGCTCCGTTTTCTTGAATCAGAACGATCGCCTGGTAAAGTAGACTCATCGCTGGCTAATGGATGAGCTTAAGGATGTTGAGCGATAGGAGGGAGAATGCGTTGTCACCATTAATTGAGTATTAGCAGAAGCACAACGACATTAAAATTATTACCGATTCCGCAGTTTAGGGTTAACAAACTCATTCAATCCTTCTCCCACCAAAGACAATCCCACTACCATTAAAGTCATCGCCAAGCCAGGAAACAAAGCCGTCCACCAAATGCCAGTAGGTAGTGCATCCAGGGCTAAACGCAAATCGTGTCCCCATTCAGGAGTTTCTTCGGGAAGTCCCAAACCGAGAAATCCCAAACCCCCCAAGGTTAAAATTGCATCAGCGGCGTTGAGTGCAAACAGCACCGGTACGCTCTGAATCACGTTCAGAAACAGATAGCGAGAAAGAACTGTCCAAGTATCAGCCCCCATTGCTCTAGCGGCTTCGACAAATAGTTCAGTTTTGACGCTTGCCGTGTGATTTCTGACAACGCGGTAGTATTGAGGAATGTAGGAAATGCTGAGGGCGATCGCAGCATTCAATACCCCTTTCCCCACGACAAACGCCAGAGTCAAAGAAAGCAACAAACCCGGCAAAGTATAAATCGTATCCATTAAAAATAACAAGATGCGATCGAGCTTGCCACCCAAATAACCGCTAACCAATCCCAGCGGTACACCGATCGACAAACTCAAACCTGTAGCTAAAATTAACACTTGCCAAGCAGCGCGAGAAGCAAACAGCGTGCGGGAAAAAACATCATAGCCACTTCGGCTAGTACCAAACCAGTAACTCCCTGATGGCGGTTCATGGATCGGGTTAATCAAAGCATCTGTAGGATTTTGCAACCATCCCCAAGCTTGCATAGCTGGAGACAAGCTGGCAATCAATACAAACGCAAAAGTGATGGCCAAGCCCACCCACATCATTTTCATTGACAGGTTTGACGGGGCAGCAAGGTTGAGAAATCTCGGAAGTCGGAGTCGGCCTTGAGTCATTATTGCTATCTATACAATTTTAGACTTTTAGATTTTAGTAGGAGAAAGCCTAAAAAACCCGGTTTCTCTCCAAAATCATCTGAGTTGCCACCCAAGACTTTGAGAAACCGGGTTTTTTACGAAATCAAGGGCTAAAAAACCCGGTTTCTCTCCAAAATCATCTGCATTGCCACCCAAGACTTTGAGAAACCGGGTTTTTGGTTGCTGTGTAAGTCAGTTTAGATAAAATCTTAGGTTGCCAAGTCTAAAATCCAAAATTGATCGAATTCCTACAAATTGCTAGCAATTAACTCACGATACTGGCTTTTTGGCTTAACTCCTTTGAGTTCCGTCACCAAAGCCTGATCTTTGAAATACTGAATGGTCGGTGTTCCAACAACACCAGCATTTTCAGCAATTTCTGGGTCTTCCTCAATATCAATTTCCACATAGTGAATTTGGCCGTCGAACTCATCTACCACTTTGTTCAAAATCGGCTTGAGACTGTGGCAAGGGCCACAACTCGGAGAAGAATATTTGACCACGATCAGTCGATCGCTATCGTGGAACAACTTCCGCAGAGCATAACCTCCTTCGTGTCGCGTCTCTTTGATATCAAAGTTCTCGCTGGTTTCGCGCACTCTTGGAGTTTCCGCTGCTGCTGTGGGTTTCTCAGATTCCTCGGTTTGATGGAATTCCTGAGTTAAATCATTCGCCGAGAGCCAACGTTCTGCCAACATCGCACCCATACAACCGCTACCAGCAGCAGTGATTGCTTGGCGAAACTCGTGGTCTTGGACATCGCCGACGGCGTAAACTCCCTCGACGCTAGTTTCCACGGAACCATGTTTGGGAGCAATGTAGCCGATTTGGTCGAGTTCTA
>Ga0105045_10005841_pt1 | contig 10857 bp, 9 predicted proteins | sample MAT02_FD_78089 | JGI IMG/M metagenome (GOLD analysis project Ga0105045, IMG submission 78089) | Freshwater microbial communities from Lake Fryxell liftoff mats and glacier meltwater in Antarctica - MAT-02 (megahit assembly) | ecosystem: Environmental > Aquatic > Freshwater > Ice > Liftoff... | reverse complement strand
GCTGAAAGAGGATCGCCATGTAGGGCAGGGGAGCATCGAGTTCCTGACCGGGGTTGCGCTTCTGCCAGCGGCGGAGCTGCTCCTCAGGGGTGACGATGCGGGCTTTCCACTGGCTCGAGTCGACGCTTGCAGACGGAACGATCTCGGCCATGTCTCCCTCGCTGCGGCGAACCGTGACGATGTTGGCCGTGCCGGGGATTTTCACTTCAGTCTCCATCGCTTCGGGTGGGAACTCGGCGCGCGAGCGGTTGATCTCCCGCGGCACCGCGCCGAGCCAGGCGAGGTAGGCGATGTGGAAAGGCTTGTCGTGGCCGAATTGCTCTTCGAGCTTCAGGATCTGACCCGGAGTCAGGCCCGACGACTGCATGTTGGAAGCCCGCCCGCCTTCTTTCATCCTCGCCTCCATCAGCGCCATCTCGAGCCGGCCGCCCGGCGTGAACTGGATCAGGGCAAAAACCGCCAGCGTCATCCCGATCAGAGTCGGCGGGATGAAAAGCAACCGGCGGATGAAGTAGGCGGCCATGGGAGAAAAGCGGAAAACCGACACAATCCACGAAAGGAAGGAGGCGCACAAGTCCTTCTGTGCGTTTTCTCCCAGTGGGTTTCAAAAACCACTCTTGCCCTGATTACTTAACTCAGCTAACATTTTTCCATGATGACGATGGAAACCTTTCTCGAATCGATTCGGGATGAGAGCGCTCCTCCGGCAGGTCTTTCACCTGAGCTCCAGGCGCTCTGGTTCACGAAGGCGGATCGGTGGGACGAGGCGCACGACATCGCCCAGGAGATCCCGTCCGAAATGGGTTCCTGGATCCACGGGCTCCTCCACGCGATCGAGGGTGACTTCGGGAACTCGGGTTACTGGTTCCAGCGGGCTGGACGCTCTGCGATCAAACAATCGGAGATTGATGCCGAATGGGATAAAATCGTGCGGGCCAATCTCTAGGAGGGTTGTGATTGCTTCCGGAATCGCTTAAGAAAAAAGGGACACGCCCGTATAAGACTCAGCAGATGCGGTTTCCAGAATTAGCCGGCTACCAGTATGAAGATCTCCTGGGGGAAGACCCCTTCGGGTGGACTTTTGTTGCTGCCCACGAGGGCGGGAAGCGGCGTGTCATCAAGGTTTTCAAGGCCCAGGCGACCTGCGATCGCTTCATCCAGCCCTACTTCAAGGCCTTTCGCAACGGCGCCGCGCCGCTCGCGGGGGTCGCCCCGGTCTACGAGTTTATCCTCCAGGGCCCTGATACTCTCTCTGCCTGCGTTCTCCCCTTTTATGGGTGGAAAGGGCGAGAGAGTGATCAGTGGCAGGTCAGTTCCCTGAAGCGGCTCATGGCCCTGCTTTCGCGGGAACAGGCCGTAGAAATCGTGCGAGAGCTTGCGGGCCGTCTCAGCGAAGTCCACGAGGCCGGTCTTTTCCACGGAGGGCTGAGGCCGTCGGGGATCTTCCTGACGGGAGATTCAAAGGGCGGACAGAAAGTTCGTATCGCTGACTTTGGTCAGATATTCATGGGCGGGCTCCAGCATCTCGAGGCCGGGGAATTGCTTTTTTATACCAGCCCTGAACAGATCTCCTCGGGCGACTTCACGAGCGATCGAGGGAAACGCTGGGACGTCTATTCCTTCGGCGTGATCGCTTTTCAGTTGCTTACCGGTCACCTGCCCCGGCTCGATCAACTGAGGCAGCAGTGCGAGGGCCATCCCGAATGGCTCAACTCCGCGCCCGCGATCGCGTTCGGTGAGTTGACCACTGTCTCAGAGCACTTTCTCAACCAACTCGAAGTCGAGAAGTCCGTCGAGTGGCCCGATGAGCCGACTGACGATCACGAGAAAAACCTCTACCGGGTCATCGGCCAGTGTCTTCGCTTTGATCCCCTGAACCGGCCCGCCAGTATGGTGGAGGTGGCTGGGTTGATCAGCGGTGAAGATAAGCTCAACCCGGCGGCTGAGGCGGAAAACTCGTCTAACCTCGGGGGCAGGGACGCCACGCCCGTCGGTGTCGAAGCGGGAGCGTTTGCCGATGCGGGTTTCGAAGAGGTGGCTCCACGGGAGGTCGTCCCGCTGCGCCAGTTTCTGAAAACGATTCGGGAAAACCCGACGGCTCGGTGGCAGGCGATCGCCGTGGTCGCGATGATCGCGGTGCTTCCCCTGAGTTGTTTCGCCGTCCTCAGCACTTTGAAATTGCGGGAAATGGAGACTCGCCAGGCCGACGAAGTCAGCGAACTCGCCGCCGAACTTCAGACCAACGTGAACAAGGCCGCGACCGCCTACATCAGACAGAACAAGTCCCTGCAAAAGAACTCCGAGCAGCTCAAATCCGAGCTTGATGAGGCCGAGGATTCCACAAGTCGACTCCTCGGCGAGGCAAAACTCGCCCGACAGATCCTGCGTCAGACCCAGGAAAACGGGGATCAGTTCTTCCGACTCGTCCTTGAGAATCGGGACTCCGACGTCGAGGAATTCCGTGCGGGCAGAGCCCGGGCGCTGGTGGATGGGCGGAAGCATTACGAACGCCTCGTCGAAGCTTACGGTGACGCCCCTGACTTCATCGTCTCCACGGCCAACGCTCTTTTTTATCTGGGGCGGATCTACAGGGAAATGGGCGAATTCGGCAAGGCGCTCGCTTCCTTCGGTGAAGCCGAGCGGCGCTACTCGGCTCTGCTCGAAGACTCCAGTACCTCCGATCCGGAGTTCGTTAAGAAAATTGCCATTTCAAAAAGCGCCCTCGGGCAGTTGGCGATCACCTCCGGGCAGTATTCCGTCGCTCGTCATTATTTTACCGAATCCTCCCGCTTCTGGACCGAGGCCCGTGCCCTCTCGCCCGACGACGCCATGACCGCGGCACTGAGTATTCACGGGAACTCTCTCGACATCGTGGAGTGCGAAATCGCAATGGACAGGCTCGACGCTGCGCTCGACGCCGCCCTCTCGATCGGGGTGCAACTCACCGGTTTGCAGAAGCAATCTCCCCAGGATCACCGGGTCATCGGGGCGATCGCCCGTTCTTTTGCCCTGAGTGGTCGGGTTCTCGAGGCTCGGCAGGATCTCGAAACCGCCCGAAAAGCATACCAGCAGTCGAGCGATCTCTACGCCCAGGCCGTGAAGCTCGATGCCGCCGTCGATGCCTATCAGCTCGGTCTCGGCAACAGCCTTGCCCGAGTCGGACTGCTCTCGAACGACTTCGAGAAACTCGAAAGCGCTGCCGAGGTCCTAGGTGCCGTCATTGCCGCGAATCCCTACGAATCCACTTATCTCAAGACTCTCGCCGACATCTATGGCGCCCTCGCGAGAAATCAACGGGACGGGGGGCAACTCAAGAATGCCATAGTTCTCGAGCAAAAGGCGATCGGAATTCTGAAACCCATCATCGACGGGAACAAGGCCATCGCGCCCGACGTTAATTTTTCCTACTCCCAGCGTCTCTCCCATCTCGCCGAACTCCTCGGGGATTCCGGCAAATTCGACGCATCGAGAATACCGCTCAAAGAGGCGATCACCGTCCTCGAAAAGCTCTCCGAGTCCGATGGCAAGGTTGCCGAGTATCAGCGCTCCCTCGCCCGCGCCCGCGGCATGGTGGGTTTTGCCTGCGTCAAGGCGGGCGACAACACCGAGGCCAAAAAATATCTCGAACTGGCTCGCGCTGAGTGGCAAAATTTCATCGTCTCCAATCCAGAGGACACCGATGCCGCCCAGGCCGTCAAGTGGACTTCCGAGCAGCTTATGCGGCTGCCGTGAGTGCTGTTTCCCGCGTGTCGGGGCCTGTTTCCCGCGTTGACTTATGTCGCGAGAGCGCTTCGTTGGCCCGGTATGATAGACCGGATCAATATTGAGGAGATCAACCGCATCGCGAGAGAGGCAGGCGAGGCCGTGCTCGACGTCTACGGGACCGAATTCGCCGTCGATGTGAAAGACGACAAATCACCCCTGACAGAAGCGGACCGTCGGTCCAATGCGGTGATCGTCGACGAACTCGAGCGGCTTTATCCCGAGATCCCCATTATTTCAGAAGAGACCCGCACCGTGGAGTACTCGGAGAGGAAAGGCTGGAAATATTTCTGGCTCGTCGATCCACTCGACGGAACCAAGGAATTCATCAAGCGAAACGGGGAATTCACCGTCAACATCGCCCTCGTGAGAGGTCAGACCCCCGTGCTCGGTGTCGTCTATCAGCCCGTCGGTGATCATCTCTATTATGCCTCCGAAGGGCGGGGTGCGTGGAAATCCTCGGGCGGCGGAGCGCCGCTGCGTCTCCCCGGCGGCGAGCATTACACCGCAAAGGCAGCCGTCACCGTCGTGGCGAGCCGCTCCCACCTCACCGACGAAGTGCGGACCTTCATCTCCGATCTCGAAGCACAGGGGAAGACCGTCGAATTCATCTCTGCCGGCAGTTCCCTGAAACTCTGTCTCGTCGCCGAGGGTGCCGCCGATGTCTACCCCCGTCTCGGCCCCACGATGGAGTGGGACACCGGCGCCGCGCACGCCGTCGCCCTGGAGGCCGGTCGCCGCGTCGTCGAGCACGGGACCGAGCGTCCCCTCCTTTACAACAAGGAGAATCTTCTCAACCCCTACTTTATCGTGGAATAAAAAAAGCACGTCCCGGTCGGGAGCGTGCTTTTTGAAAAGAGAGGAAGCGACGTCTGGCCTGACTTTACCAAGTCCTAATGTTATCCCTCTCAGCGTTCTCGTCGCGGTCCATCCCGGCACTCCAGACAAGAACCGACTCGGGTAAGAACTGGGCATCACTCCTATCCCACATCGGCTTCTGAGTGCGGTTGTTGTAATCGAGGTCCATCCGTACAAAGTAATATTGACCGTAAGGATCCCAGAGTTCGCCGCCACCGTCTTGTTCGAGCCTGATGCCCTTGCGGAAAGTGCCGCCGTTCATGGGCTTGGCCGCTTTGTCCGTGTAGAAGGCGATTCGACGGGGGTTGAGACCGCCCTGCGCCGCCTGGCCATCGGAACCGAGCAGGATGTCCATGAGGACATTGTTGGTCCGAATCTCTGTCGCTTCATCTGCATTGCCTAGCACGGGGTATTTCCGATACTCCGTAAAATAGGCCGAAATGGCGTTCTTCAGGTTGTAGGCCGTGCTCTCGGCGTGGGTGCGCTCCGCTTTGCGCAGGGCACCGGTCGTGGCGGGGAACATCAGGCCAGCGAGAATGCCGATGATGGCGATGACGACGAGCAGTTCGAGGAGGGTAAAGCCCTCGCGATGGGAGTTTGAGGATGATTTTCTCATGATTCGGGGCATGTTTAACGGGTGGATCAGTGGGTGACGAGTAATTTTATCTCTAACTCGCTCGTTTTCCTTGCGAATACAATGTAAACACATTCACGCTACCAAAGTCCATCTTTTTCGTCATTTCCGACTGATCTTTTGAAGAAAAAATTCATTTCCCAAATCCGCGGCTTGATGCTGAAGCCAGAATACGAGCCGCTCAACAAGGCCGAGCTCGCCAAGGTCCTCCGCATCGGCTCGCACGAGCGGTCCGCTTTTCGTGATGCTCTCACCGAACTAGAGGCGACCGGCGAGCTGAATCGCGGCAAAAAGTCGCGCTACCGGCTCGCCTCGCGTCACAAGCGCGCCCGCATCGAGTCCTTCACCGGGACGATCCTCTTTTCCCGCGATCGCAAGAGGCAGAGCGCCTTTTTCATCCCCGATGATCCGCAGGCCCATGCCGCCTTCCGCGCGATGGACCGCCCCCGCATCTTCGTGCCCGGACGCGAGGCGGGGACCGCGCTCGATGGTGACAAGGTCGAGGTCCAACTCGTCAAAGACGAGCCGCCCGCCTGGCATCGTAACTCGACCCGGTCCACGGGGAAACGCGAGGAGGAAGGCAAAGACGAGCTCCATGCCCGGGTCATCCACGTGATCGAGCGCACCCGCACCCGCATCGTAGGCCGCTTTTACAGCAAGGGATCGCGCGCCACTGTCGTGCCCGAAGACGGACGCCTCCCCACCTCTTTCCGCCTCACCAGCTTTCTGCCCGAGGCGAGCCAGGGCGACATCGTCGTCGCCGAGTTCACCGGGTGGGACAGTCCGCACAATCTCCCCACCGCGGCGATGATCGAAGTCCTCGGCCGCGACACCGACCCCGGCGTCGATATCCTTGCCGTGATCCACCGCTATGGTCTGCCGCTGGAGTTTCCCGATGCCGTCCTCCGCGAGGCGGATGCCATCCCCGAGACCATCTCTGACGAAGAAATCGCGAGACGTGACGACTGGCGCGAGCGCGAAGTCTTCACGATCGATCCCGAAGACGCACGCGACTTCGATGATGCCATCTGCGTGACCGAACGCGCCGACGGGTCCTGGGAACTCGCCGTTCACATCGCCGATGTCTCGCATTACGTGCGATCCGGTTCGGCCCTCGATCGCGAGGCCCGCAAGCGCGGCAACAGCGTCTACCTCGCCGATCGCGTCCTCCCCATGCTGCCCGAAAAGCTCAGTAATGGCGTCTGCAGTCTCAAGCCCGGAGTCGAGCGGCTCACCCATGCCGCCATCCTCGAGTTCGATCCCCGGGGTAAATTCATCGCGGCGCGTTTTGTCTCCGCTGTCATTCGCAGCCATCGCCGCTATTCCTACGAAGAGGCCTACCGCTTCATGAAGCTCGACGAGCCTGCCGTCGCCGCCCTTACCGATGAAAAAGAGCGCGGTCTCACCCTTCATCTCAAGCGCGCCTGGCGCCTCGCCGCGATGCTGAGGGAGAGACGCTTCGCCAATGGCGCCCTCGATCTGGAATTCGCCGAGGTGAAAGTCGTGCTCAACGAAGAGGGCAGGGCCGTCGGGGTGAAACGCAGCGAATACGACGAGAGTCACCAGCTCATCGAAGAGTTCATGCTCGCGGCCAACGAAGCGGTCGCCTACGAGACCAAGAATGCCCCCGCGCCCTCGCTTTACCGGGTCCACGAAGATCCCGATTTGGGCAAATTACAGGAGTTCGCCGAGCAGGCACGCGCCTTCGGCCATGTCGTCGGGGATGTCTCGCACCGGCCCGAGTTGCAGAAGCTGCTCAAAAATCTCCACGGGAAGCTTGAGGAGCACAGCCTCAAGATCGCCCTGCTGAAGAGTCTCCGCCGCGCCGAGTACTCGCCCGAGTCCATCGGTCACTACGGCCTTTCCAAGGTGAACTACACGCACTTCACCAGCCCGATCCGCCGTTACGCCGACCTCATCGTGCACCGCGCCCTGCGTCGCATCCTCTCGCGCCGACAGGCCCCGACCGCTCCCGAGGTGGCCGACTGGACACCGTCCGTCCCCGAGATGGTCGCCATCGCCGAGCACATTTCCAAGACCGAACGCATCGCCGCCGAGGCCGAAGTCGACACCCAGCGCCTCAAGATGATCGAGTATCTCGAGCACCTCTGCGACAGTGATGACGAAGAGACCGTCTTCGAGGCCACCGTCTTCGACGTCATGCCTGTCGGAGCCCTCGCCGAACTCGATCAACTCATGGTCAAAGGGATGATACGCAAAGACGACCTCCCGCCGCGCGAAGAATATTTCTTTGATCGCGCTCGCTCCGAGTTCCGCAGTCGAACCGGATCGCCAACCCTCGGGGTCGGGACGCGGCTCAAAGTCCGCCTCTACCGCGTCAACAAGAGCCGTGGATTCGTTGACTTCGTCCCCGTTCCCGAAAACAGTCGTCCCGGGAAAAAACATCGGATTCAGGAGGAATAACGCCTCTGTCCGCTCGACTGGGTCAGGTCAGTAACCAAAGAGGGTCTAGTCCCGGTTTCCTTCAGAAAATGACTGGAAACGCGGGCTCCTTTGCGGTGTTATAGCGTAGCGCCCGAGCCATGCCCTCATTCTCCTACACCGCGATAGATCAGACCGGAAAAAAAGTCTCCGGCAGTGTCGTCGTGCGGAACAAAGCCGAGGCCTACCGCGAGCTCGAGTCACGCGCCCTCATTCCCGTCGTCGTCGGCGCTGGAGGCGAAGCGGAGACTGCCGGTAAAGGTGGAAAAGGGGCGAAAGCCGGCAAGCCAGGCAAGTCGAACCGCCACACTAAACTGAAGCGGCAGGAACTCGTCCTTTTCACTGAAGAGCTCGCCGATCTCCTCGATGCGGGGATGAATCTCGAGCGCGCCCTCAAGATCCTGCAAGAGCGCCAGGCGAACGAGTCGATCCGCTCGGTCTCAGGGTGCCTGCGCGACGAGATCCGGGAAGGATCCCGCTTTTCCAAAGCCCTCGGGATCGCCTCGCCCTCCTTTGACGAACTCTACTGCAGCCTCGTCGCGGCAGGGGAGGCGAGCGGATCGCTCCCCGAGATCCTGCGCCGACTCGTCATCAATCTGAAGCAGCTCTTCAGTCTCCAGCGTCGCACCGTCGGGGCGATGATCTACCCGCTCACGGTCATGCTCGCCTGCGTCGTGCTCATCTTCGTCTTCAGCACCGTCCTGATGCCCTCGCTCAGTGACATGATGCAGAAGACGGGGCAGGACCTGCCCATGATCACCGATCTGCTGATCCGCTTCACCAATTTCATGGCCGCCTGGTGGTGGCTCATCCTCGGGATCATGATAGCGACCTTCGTGATCTTCCGCATCGTCATCGCCACCCCCGGCGGGCGGGAGTGGTGGGATGGCTACAAAATGCGCCTCCCCGCCTTCGGTCCGGTCATCATTGGGCGGTTCTATGCCCAGTTCTGCCACACCCTTTCCAATCTGATTAATAACGGAGTGCCTCTTCTCAACAGCCTGCGGCTCATCACCCGCGGCACGCCGAACCGCTACATCCGCAACCATCTCGACGCCGTGGTGTTGGATGTAGGGGAGGGCACCAGCCTCGCCAGAGCCATGGAGAAAACAAAAGCCTTCCCCGAGCAACTCGTCGACCGCATCGCCATCGGGGAACAGACCGGCGAACTCGGGAAATCGTTTTCCAAGGCTGCGGTGAAGTACGACGAGGATCTCGATGTCCGCATCGCGCGATTGACGACCATCGTTCCAAACATCATGCTGGTGATCGTCGCCTCGATCGTCGGCGTCGTCGCGTATGCCATGATCAACACGATTTTCGGATCCATGTCCGGAATTCGCGGCCGCTGAAAAATCACCGTTCTCCAGATGAAAGTCCACTCACCCTCACGTCCCCGCCGTTCCGGCGGCTTCACCCTCGTCGAGCTAGTCATCGTCATCACGATCATCGCGGTGCTCTCGGGGTCCGGCATCTATCTCATCATCGGCTTCATTGATGATGCGAAATACCAGCGCGTCGACTCCGACGTCAAGGCCCTCGACCTCGCCCTGAAGAGCTATGAACGGAACAATTATTTCAAACCCCCGACGCAGGAGCAGGGCCTCGCCGCCCTCGTCGAGCGACCCTCCGGCGAGCCCCAACCCGAACGCTGGCGCGCCTACCTCGACGAGGCAATGAAGGATCCCTGGGGTGCCGACTACCAGTACCGTTTCCCCGCTCAGAAGAGCACTAAAAAATATGACCTCTTTTCCCTCGGCGAAGACAGCGTGGAGAGCGAAGACGACATCGGGAACTGGTAGGAGTCCCGCGTCGCAGAGTGCCTTCACACTGGTCGAAGTGGTCATCGCGATCTCCGTCGTCGCGATCCTCACCGGGCTGGCCGTGCCCGCGATCGACAGCGTGCAGCGCGAGCGTCTCGCCCGCGAACCGGTCAACAAGCTCATCCTCCTCGCCCGCGAGGTGCGTGGTCGGGCCATGACCGAGCAGCGGCCTTACCAGATCATGTTTGACGGCGAGGGCTTCCGGGCCTCGCGTTTTATTACTCCCTACGGCGGTCGCGAAGAGGCGCAGAATCTGCGGCAGCAAATCGAGCTGATGGCCCAGCGGCAGGAGATCGCCGAGGCTTCGAAAAAACGCGGCATCGCAATGACGGCGGAAGAGGAGGTCGATCCCGCCAGAGCGCAGGTCGAGGAGGGGCTCCAATATCTGGAGGAATATGAGATCAATCCGGAGCTGCAGGTGAGTCTGAAATTCTGGAACGAAACCGAGTGGGTGAGTATGTCCGGCAGCGAATACCGTCGCTGGATCTTCCAACCTTCGGGAATGTGCGAGCCGATGCGATTCAAGGTCGAGGAGGATAAGTCGTTTTTTGAAGTGGAGTTCCATCCCCTCACCGCCGATGTGAAATCCGAGAAATCCTGGGTCGAATAAAGGGGCATGAAACCGACGATCCCTCTCCTTTTCCCGACTCATCCACGCGGCTACGCTCTCCTCGATGTTGTCCTCGCGGTGGCCCTCTTCGGGATCACGGCGACTGGGCTGATGCGGGTCATGCAGCGGGTCAGCGAGACTTCGACCGGCTTTTCGCGGGATCGATACCTCCAGTCACAGATCGAGGGGCTCCTCTCTGAAAAGCGCAAGCTCGAGGTCGATGCGATGGCGAGTGAGGCCGTTGATGAACTGACCGGCATCACCTTCCGCACCTACGTGGAGCCGCTCGAAGTCGATAACGGCGAGGGCAAAGAACTGACCGATCTCTACAAGCTCACCGCCGAGGGTGTCTTCCTCGACGACGGCGGCGAGCAGACCGAGAGGGCTGAGATCATCATTTACAAACCCGAGACATGAGAGTCACGCGACATCCCCGCCGTCGCCGGAGCGCCGCCTTTTCGCTCTTCGAGATCGTCGTGGCCATGACCATCCTCGGGATCATCTCCAGCGCCGTGCTCTCCATCCTTTGGCAGGCCGGAGACACCGCCACCGGGATTCGTGAACTCGATCAGCGCGACGAAGAGGTCAGCCGATTCCTCACTCTGCTGCGGGAATCGATCGAGAATCTCCCGCCCGATGGCACCCTCGCGATGACGCCGGCCGAGGAATCGGACTCGGGTTATCCCGAACTCGTCATCGGCAACAGCGCGACCGGCTTTACCTTCGGG
>Ga0105045_10005840_pt1 | contig 10859 bp, 6 predicted proteins | sample MAT02_FD_78089 | JGI IMG/M metagenome (GOLD analysis project Ga0105045, IMG submission 78089) | Freshwater microbial communities from Lake Fryxell liftoff mats and glacier meltwater in Antarctica - MAT-02 (megahit assembly) | ecosystem: Environmental > Aquatic > Freshwater > Ice > Liftoff... | reverse complement strand
GTATCTCGCGTTTTGTGCTGACCAGTAATCGAGCAGCCAACTCAATCGTTAACTCTCGGACATCGATTGGTCCGCCACCTTGAAGAATTGCGATAGACTCTTCCACTTCGCACGTGTTGCCAACCATCTCGCCCAAGGGTTGGGTCATGTCGGTGATCAGCGAGGTTGTTAAAACACCAGCATCCTTGCCGACTCGCATTAACGAGACAGCCAGTTGTTCGGCGAGCTGTTCTGTAGGCAGGAAAGCTCCGCTTCCATATTTGACATCCAAAACCAAAGCATCTAGCGACTCGGAAATTTTCTTCGACATGATACTGGCAGTGATCAATGGTATCGAGGGAACCGTTGCCGTGACATCACGAAGGCCGTAGAGCTTTTTGTCGGCGGGCACCAGCGTTTCGGTCGCTCCTGTAATGACGCAGCCGACGCTGCTTAACTGATTGTCGATCTCCGATTCGGACAGATTGGTTCGAAAACCACTGATCGCTTCCAGTTTATCGAGAGTTCCGCCGGTGATACCAAGACCACGACCACTGATCATGGGAACGTGCAATTCGCAACACGCTAAAAGCGGCGCGAGGATAAGAGAAGTTTTGTCTCCCAGCCCCCCTGTAGAATGCTTGTCTACGCGGGGTGTTTGCCCCACTTGCTTCAGTCTTGAACCGGTCGCAATCATCGCGTCAGTAAGATTGGAAATTTCGCGGTCGCACATTCCATTGAGATAAATGGCCATCGCCAAGGCTGACATTTGGTAATCCGGAATCGTGCCGCTTGCGTATCCATCGATCATGAATTTGATTTCGTCGCTCGACAAAGGCCGCTGATCGCGTTTGTTTGCAATGATGACTGCGGGAATCATATTTGGGGCAACCCAATCAGGATGAATGGAGTAAACTTAAGGAACAAGTTCAGTAGTAGACTTAAGTTTCCATGATAACCGATCTATTTTGCTACTCTTGTCATTGCAATTACAAATTCGGTTGGGTACTGGTGAGATGAGGGTAAGTTAATGAAACCTATTCAATGGAGTAATTTGGTTTGTCGATTTTTGGCTGTGATGGCTTTCGTGTTTCATTTGTGGGCAAACCAATCCGTCGATGCGCAAGACAGAACGGAAACCGGTCGATTGAGCGAATCGAAAGAACAAGCCAAGGGTCTCGCGTTTGCGTTCCAATCGGCGGCAGCCAAAATGATGCCTTGCGTCGTTACCGTACTTGCGAAACGATCGGACGTTGATGAAGTCCGGGACGATCTTGATTTATTGAACGAGGACGACCTACGAGACTTCAACATTGGGTCTGGCGTTATCATTTCATCGGATGGTTTATGCGTGACCAACCATCATGTCATTAAAGGTTCGAAGGAGATTCGAGTTCGACTTGCAGATGGCCGTCAAATGCTGGGGAGGGATATCCTTTCCGACGCATCGAGCGATATTGCCGTTTTTCGCATTGCAAACAAACTGCCGCTTGCATTCGCAACCCTTGGCGACTCCGATGCGTTGGGCATTGGCGACTGGGTCCTAACCATCGGAAGTCCATTTTCCTTGGATCAAACCGTCAGTGTTGGCATTGTCAGCAGTAAAGGCAGAACGATTAACAAATCGCTTGGACAATTGTTGCAGACCGACGCGACGATCAACCCCGGTAATTCAGGTGGCGCGCTACTCGACTTGAATGGCGAGCTTGTTGGAATCAACACCGCGATCCCGACAACGAGCGGCCAGTTTCAAGGAATCGGCTTTGCGATACCTATCCGACGAGTGCAGTGGATATCCAAAGAACTGATCGACAACGGCAAAGTCCGTCGAGCCAAACTTGGAATCAAGGTAGACGTCATCCCTCAGGTACTAGCCGAGGAATTAAAGATACCGGTTCGAGGCGGCGTTCAAATCGTCAAAATCAACCCCGATTCTCCGGCATTGGACTCTGCTCTTGAAATCGGAGACGTAATTTTGGAGATCAATGGCCAGAAAGTCTTTACTCCAGAAGACTTCGGCAGTTTGGTAGAGCAGTTGTCGCCAAAGAAAACCTATCCAGTCCGCTACCTTAGGGGTGGAACGCCTCGAACCGCGGAGGTTAAGCCGATTTTAAGGACGGAGTAGACCGTTAAGCACCCCACCCGATGTGGGTAATACGCCCTTAATTCGACTGAGCCGCCTAGCCAAACTTTCCTAATTAGCAAAAGATGGAAATATAGGGAATTTTTTCCTAAAGATCTTCCATATTAGATCTCTAAGGCTAAACTCGTGCACACAGATTTAAGGTAGTGGAGCGAATGACTTTCTCCCGTTGACGATTTCTATTTGATGTCAACCTCTGGGATCTGCTTTGATTAGCAACGTTGAATTACCTCCCGCTACATCTTGTTTGTAGTGGAATCAGTAAGTTTTGTGTTTCACAGGCCGTGTGGCCAGATTTTTAATTAGTCGAGGAGTCTACAATGAAATTTCGCCCAGGATTTGCCCTAGGGCTGGCCACAATGTTGTTTGGGGCCGGTAGTGTTTTTGCAGGTGATTGCGGTTGCGGTAGCGCAGCTGGTATGGTGAGCGGTTCGGTTGTTGGTGGCAGTGACATGGGTGGCTGCGGCGCTCAGGTCAGCTATGTTGAAAAGACCATCATGGTCCCAACACAAGTTACTGAAATGCGAACGGTTAATAAAACCGCTTCCAAAATGGAAGCTCGCACTCGTACTTACACAGTGACCAAACAAGTTCCTCGCACTGAGTCCAAGACCAGCACAACAACCGTGATGGTTCCAAAGCAAGAAACAAAGCAAGTCACTTACACAGTGAACGAAGCTGTTTCGAGCCAAGTCGAAGAATCGTACCAAGTCAATGTTGCTAGCACTGTAACGGAAGAAGTTCCATACACTGTCAACGAAACCGTGTACACCGACACTGTCAAGACTTACACGGTTCAAGTTCCAACAACTGTTGTTGAGCAGCAAACTTACCAAGTTGCAGTTTGCAAGACTGTTGCTGAAGTACAAAACTACACCGTTCAAGTTCCAACCACTGTGAACGAAACCGTCAACTACACCGTTCAAGTTCCACGCTACGTAGACGTCGTGCAGACCTACAACGTCAAAGTGCCTGTGACCACGCAAGAACAAGTTCCTTACACCGTTCAAGTTCCTGTCTATACAGACGAACAAGTTGCTTACACAGTTCAAGTTCCTGCTTACACAGACGAAGTCGTTTCGACCACCGTCAAGGTGCCTTACACCGAACAAAAGACTGGCACTCGCCAAGTTTGCCGATCGTACCCGGTACAGAGCACACGAACTGTAACTAAGGATATGGGTTCCTACCAAACAGTTACAGAAGAAGTACAAGTTTCAAGCGGATGTGCAGTTGCCGCTCCAGCAGCTTCCGGTTGTGGTTGTGCAGCTCCAGTCGCCTCGACCGGATGCGGTTGTGCAGCTCCTGCACCTGCAACACGAACTGTTTGCAAGAAGGTTTGGGTTCCAAACGTTGTGACAGAAGAAGTGCCAGTTACAACCATGCAAAGCCAAATGGTTGACGAGCCTTATACCTATACAGTTTCGCTATGCCGTGACGAAGTTCGTCAAAGCACCGTCAAGAAGGTTAGCTACACCACTGAGACCAAGTATCGCACGGTCAAGAAGTGCAGCATGACCACCGAAACCAAGATGCGAACAGTCAACAAGGTTTCTTACACAACCGAAGCACGTCAAAAGACTGTTAAGCAGTGCCAAATGCAAACAGAAAGTCGTCAACGAACCGTTGCGAAGACTGTTTACAGCACTGAAACACGTCAGCGCACTGTTAACAAGACAGTATCCGAAATGGAAACACGTACACGACCAGTTTCCAAGTGCGTTATGAACACCGAAGAACGCACAATGACCGTCAAGGTTCCAAGCGTTGTTCAGAAGCAAATGACGCGTACCGTGAGCAAGGTTGTCTGCACGCCAGAAACCAAGACACGCATGAAGACAGTTGTAACCATGGTTCCGAAGACCATGACTAAGGACGTTGTCTCGACCGTTATGGTTCCAGAACAACGTACCAACACCTACAACGTAACTGTCTACGACACTGTTAACGAAGAGAAGACGGACACATACAACGTCTGCGTTCCTTACACAGTGACAGAAGAAGTTGCTGTAACCGTCTGCAAGATGGTTCCACAAACTGTTACCGTTCCTGTTTCCGTTCCAATGGCTTCCGGTTGCGGCGGTGCAGCAATCAGCGGCAGTGCATGCGGCGGCGGTTGTGCAACTCCAGCACCAGCAGCACCAGGTTGCGGTTGCAAGTAGTTAATTCCGGCCTTCTTTGCTCTTGGCACTCGCTGACTGCAAATTAGGTCAAGAACTTGCTGAATTCTAAAACGGCCCGTGCGAGGTAACTTGCACGGGCCGTTTTTCTTTTGCCTGGCCAAGCTACAATACTTTCCCAAGTTTCAGTTATCCCTACCTTCCTCTAGTGCTTGCCATGACAACCTCAAAGAGACTGACCGACCCGTTTGGCTCCCGCGATACTTTTCGTGCCCCCCAAGGCCAACTCGGAATCTACCGACTCGGTAAATTAGAAAAGGATGGAATCGCACCCATCTCCAAGCTCCCATTCTCCATTCGTGTACTGTTGGAAGCAGTATTGCGAAATTGCGATGGATACCAAGTCTCAGAAGCCGATGTCGTTAACTTAGCTCAGTGGAACGCTGCCAAGCCAGCCGAGCTAGAAGTACCATTCAAAGCGGCTCGTGTTGTCTTGCAAGACTTTACCGGTGTACCCGCTGTTGTCGACCTAGCGGCAATGCGAGACGGAATGAAGACACTTGGCGGCGATCCCAAAAAGATCAATCCATTGATCCCCGTAGATTTGGTCATCGATCACTCTGTCCAAGTCGATTACTTCGGCGCGGCAGACTCGCTTGCTCGAAACGTTGAAGTCGAGTTTGAACGCAACAAGGAACGATATGAATTCCTTCGCTGGGGCCAACAAGCCTTCAACAACTTCCGAGTTGTTCCTCCGAATACAGGTATCGTCCACCAAGTGAACTTGGAATTCCTCGCCAAGGTTGTCTTCATAGGGAAAGACCACGCTGGTGCCGTCGCCTATCCGGACACTTTGGTTGGAACCGATTCGCACACCACGATGATCAATGGTCTTGGCGTATTGGGCTGGGGTGTAGGCGGAATAGAAGCTGAGGCGACTATGCTTGGTCAACCTCTTTACATGTTGATGCCGGAGGTCGTGGGCATGAAACTGTTGGGCAAATTGGCATCTGGGGCAACAGCAACGGACCTCGTCTTGCGAGTCACTGAGATTTTGCGCAAAGAAGGTGTGGTGAACAAGTTCGTCGAGTTCTTTGGCGAAGGAGTCTCACGCATGTCGCTTGCCGACCGAGCCACAATCGCCAACATGGCACCAGAGTACGGAGCCACGATGGGGTTCTTCCCTGTGGACAATGAAACGTTGGTTTATATGCGCCGCACCGGACGCACATCCGATGAGATTGAACTGGTAGAACGCTATTGCAAAGAACAGGGGTTGTTTCGAGTCGATGGCAGTCCTGAACTGAACTACACCAAAGTCTTGACTCTCGACTTGAGCAGTGTGGAACCTTCGTTGGCTGGCCCGAAACGTCCTCAAGACCGTGTGCCGCTCAAGTCCTTGAAGGTTTCATTTGCAAAGGCCCTATCGGCACCAATTGCAGAACGAGGATTTGGGCTCACCAAAGAGCAGTTAACATCGACCGCCAAAGTTCAAGATAACGGCCACACTTCAGATATTGGCCATGGTTCGGTTGTGATCGCGGCTATTACATCTTGCACCAATACCAGTAATCCGTCGGTGATGTTAGGGGCTGGGCTCCTGGCCAAGAAAGCAGTCGCACGCGGGCTTACAGTAAAGTCCTTTGTAAAGACCAGTTTGGCGCCGGGCTCTCGAGTGGTTACCGATTACCTGGACAAGGCTGGAGTGCTCAGTCCTTTACAACAACTGGGCTTCCATGTGGTAGGCTACGGTTGCACTACCTGCATTGGCAATAGTGGGCCATTGCCGGAAGTGGTCTCCAATGCGATCAATGAGGGGAACCTGGTTGCAGCGGCGGTTCTGAGCGGTAATCGAAATTTCGAAGGTCGGGTTAATCCCCACACTCGAGCGAATTACCTTGCCAGCCCAGCTTTGGTCGTTGCTTATGCAATTGCAGGAACGGTAGAGATCGACTTTGAAAACGAGCCGATCGGACACGACCGAGATGGCAAAGCCGTTTTCTTTAGGGAAATCTGGCCGACGCAGGAAGAGATCGAATCCGCCATCGAACAAAGTGTTCAACCGGAGATGTTCACCAAGCTCTACTCGAGCGCGTTCACTTCCAACGAGACTTGGAACGCGATCCCGATTACACCGGGCGAACTTTACAAATGGGACGAAAAGAGCACCTACATCCAGCGACCGCCATTCCTGGAAGGCATCACCACCAGCCAAGGAACCATCGAACCCATCCGCTCCGCTCGGGTGCTTGCCGTCCTCGGCGACTCGGTCACAACGGATCATATCTCCCCTGCGGGCTCGATTGCCAAAGATGGGCCTGCCGGAAAATTCCTGGTCGAGAATGGAGTCCATGCTCGCGATTTCAATAGCTACGGTGCTCGTCGTGGTAACGATCGAGTCATGGTCCGTGGTACCTTTGCAAACATCCGAATTCGCAATGCTATGACTCCCGGCATCGAAGGAGGCGTGACCAAGTACTTGCCGACCGGCGAGCAAATGAGCATCTACGACGCTTCGATGAAGTATCAAGCCAGCAAGACGTCCTTAATCATTCTGGCAGGCTCTGAATATGGAACAGGATCGTCTCGAGACTGGGCAGCTAAAGGAACACTGCTACTCGGCATCCGCGCCGTTATCGCTACCTCCTACGAACGTATCCACAGAAGCAATTTAGTGGGTATGGGTGTCTTGCCGCTACAATTCCTCGCCGGACAATCCGCTCAAAGCCTCGGACTGACCGGCGAAGAGACGATCGATATCCTTTCGCTGTCCGACCAACTACAACCGCGAAGCGAAGTCGAGGTGATGGCTACCAAACTCGATGGTACGAAGATGAACTTTATGGCACTCGTTCGCATCGATACGCCTGTTGAAATCGATTACTACCGAAATGGTGGTATTCTCCCGACAGTCCTTCGAAAGTTGGCCGAAGCCTAAGACCTCATGGCCCAAAAAAAGCTTTCAGCCATGACGATCACTCAAGTTGCCGTTGCCCTTGCCGTGCTGACTACTGTGATTGCAATGGTGGCTTCTGGCTCAATCGTTGTTTCGGGCGGCAGGAGTTTTGAGGAAGGCGTTCATTCCGTTGCATTAGGTTTCATGCTGGCTGCCTACGTATTTTTGATTTTGGTCATCATGGTCTTTAAGAAGACTCCGCCCGAACCACTATGCGTTGTTGACCAGGATGGTTTCCTGTCGGTATCCCCATGCGACCGAGAAGGCTTTATCGTCCTTGACCAAGTTTCCATAAGGTGTGCATTCCAAAATATCGAAAGACAAAGGCTGCCGGCGGTTCGCATCGTTGTGGCAAGACTGTTGACTATTCCAGATGATTTTTTGGATTCCCTTTCGTTCTTGCCAAACCTGACCTTATTAGATGTACAGGGAGCCACGGTCTCCAAGGATTTCTGGAACCGTCTGGAAGATCTACCTTCGATCTCGCATGTTTTGGCAACGAACGCTATTTCTAAAGAATTGCTTCGCGATGTTTCTATTTCTTTACCTGAGATCAAGTTTTGGCTTGGACAGGAAAGAAAGCTTGTGATTGGTTCTAAGGCGGCAATGAACCCGACTGGATCGTGTTATAATGAGTCTTGAACGACCGGCCAAGGTCTATCTCATCGGCGCGGGGCCGGGCGATCCCGGCTTGATCACGGTTCGAGGTGCAGAACTACTTGGTCGCGCCGACGTGATACTTTACGACGGCTTAGCAAACGAAGAGCTCTTATCCTTTGCGTCTCAACATGCTGAAAAGATTTGTGTTGGTAAACATGGGCATGGAGGAATGTGGGAACAGGCGCAGATTGACGAAGAGATCGTACGATTTGCCAAGATGGGAAAGTCGGTTGCGAGATTGAAAGGCGGAGATACGGCGATCTTCGCCCGCACCGCAGAGGAAATCGATCGTCTGCTTGACGAAGGTATTCCCTACGAGATTGTTCCGGGAATCACCGCGGCTTTGGCGGCCAGTGCATTTACAGGAATCCCTATTACGCATCGAGACTGGTCATCGGCGGTTGCCTTGGTGACGGGACGATTGCAACCCGCAGATGGAAGCGAGGATGCCGAAGAATCGCTCGATTGGAATGCACTTGCTCGATTCCCCGGAACACTGGTGCTTTATATGGGCGTCACCACAGCATCGCATTGGAGCAGAAAACTAATCGAAGCGGGCAAACCACCTTCGACGCCCGTCGCGATGATTCGTCGATGCTCATGGCCAGATCAAGAGGTTTTCCGATGTGAACTTTCAACTGTGACATCCACGATCGAATCCACCCCTGGCGTACGTTCACCCATTATTAGTATCGTCGGTGAGGTCATCCGAATGGCCAAGCCAATGGATTGGTTTTCACAACGACCTTGGTTTGGAAAACGCGTTTGGGTCACTAGCCCTGAGCATACGTCCGTTTCCTTGGGTCGCAGATTTACCGAATTAGGGGCCGAGGTTATTCGCAAGCCAGTGATAACCATCGAACCGCCAGCCGATTGGCAATCAATCGACGAAATGCTTCTCAATCTGGATCGATACGATTGGATCGTCTTTAGTAGTGTCTATGGAGTGGATGGTTTTTTTACGCGACTGAGAGCAACAGGGAAAGACGGACGCAGTCTCCATCGTGCCCAACTGGCAGCCGTAGGATCCGGAACAGCAGCCGCCATTGCCAAGTATTCCATGCAATGCGATCTTGTTCCGCAAACATCGGGATCGGAATCTCTCGCCAATCTGTTCGTTGACGACTGCAGGGACAAACGCTTTCTATTTGTTCGAAATCCGGATGGCGAAACCTTGGCAATGAATCGACTTTCGGAGTTTGGCGCAATTATAGACAGAATGGATGTCTATCGTCAGGTAGCCGTACCGTCCCTTCCGGCCGAATGGATCGCGCGTTTGGAGTCCGGAGAAATGGATGCAATCACAGCCACTAGCAAGAACATTGCAAGTCAGACCGTAAACCTTCTCGGTAATCTTAGTCCTAAGCAACTTTGGTTAAGCTTGTCGCCATCAATCACAGCCAGGCTCAAAGAGCTTGGTTGTTCAAACGTCAAGACCGCTCGCCATCCAAGCTTTGATTCACTGGTTGAACTTTTGAGTGAACCGTGCTAGTGTTGATTGATCAGTAAGCTCTCAATGATGGCGAAGGGTGTCCGCTATCTTGCCACTAAAGTCGCGGCCCTCGATGAATTTGTGTCTGGCTGCGGAACGGATTGTGGATTGGATATCTCAGCCGGTTCGACAACAGCGCTTTCACTTGATGCCAATTTGGCTTCTTCAATCAGTTGCGAGTGAAGTTCCGACATCAACAGCTTCTTGAGATTTTGGATCATAGCGGTCCGCAATCGTTCTTCGTGCATTTTCTTGTTGACTCGTTCAGGGTCAATCTGAGTCCAGCTTTCGCGATAGAGTCGACTGGATACTTTGCGATGAAGGCGTTGGTCTGTATCGAACCAATCGACCTGATAGAGTTGGGTTTGGTAGTTCTTTACCGGGCGGCGATTCAAGAATTCGCGGTCTTCGACCAGACACCAAGCTCGGACTTGAAAGCGTCCCGTTTCGGGTATGCGTTCATAGAAAATGACCTGATCGTAGACAAGTCGACCGAGCTGGTCATAGAAATGATTGAGCTCGATAAGATCGACATACTCATCGGCCGCATGACTTCCTCTATGGGATATAGTAGCGCATGCAAATAGACATAGTGTGAAAGTAGTGAACATGACCGCGAACCCTCAATTGAAAACTCCTTGGGTAGATCGATTGTCTTGTGAGACTATCGAGGAGATTACATGAGCCGCGATAAGCAGCGCGGTGGATCAATCGCTAACAAAATGTGTGCGGTCAAGTGAGCGATCAAACCGAGGGGGCAGGAGAGTTTCCGCGTTACATCATCAAACGATTCTGCAAGCAATCACCTCATAACAAAGATAGTATCAGGCCGAATTCGATCGGAAACGAAAACGTAAAGGAATCCAAACCAACAACCTAATCCAAGCTGAACAGCGTGGGTCGAATCCGTTCGGATGTATCCAATAACAAACAATCGGTTCCCAGATCAATGCTAATTGAGGGTAATTCCGACTGCCAGAAATTCTTTTTGGAAATCAGCATGATTGTATCCCCCCATCTCTGGCATACATCTCGGAGGAAATCAAACTATTCTGCAGTGTCCAATGGGAAATTGATCGGCGAGGCTTTTGGCCAACTAAAGGAAAAGTATGCATGATGCGTACAAAAGCCAGGGGTGCTGGACAAAAAATGTGTGTCAACTTGCGTGGTCTAGTAAGGGTTTCGTAGTCTATAATTGGATGTGGTCTTACGGCCGTATTGCATTTAGCATCCTGCGGATTTGAAACCAAACCGAAAGCCCATTTCTAATATTCCTAGCGAGTTAGACGATGAGATTTGCAAACTACCTTTCTTTGGCGATGGCCTTTTCTGCTTTTATCCATTCGGGAATCGCGAATGCAGATGGAACTGCAGAGCGAAAGGTCTTGATCGATAGTGCTGTTACATACCTTCGCGACGTTGGACAATCAGAGGACGGATCTTTCAGTAGCAAGACGGGTCCCGGCGTCACAGGGCTCGTTGTCGCCGGGCTATTGTCTGTCGACATTC
>Ga0105045_10005839_pt1 | contig 10861 bp, 9 predicted proteins | sample MAT02_FD_78089 | JGI IMG/M metagenome (GOLD analysis project Ga0105045, IMG submission 78089) | Freshwater microbial communities from Lake Fryxell liftoff mats and glacier meltwater in Antarctica - MAT-02 (megahit assembly) | ecosystem: Environmental > Aquatic > Freshwater > Ice > Liftoff... | reverse complement strand
TGCCTCGATACCAACGTGAGTCAGCCAAGTTTCCTTGATGCAGCATTCGCGAAAAGGGAGGTGACCAAGGGGTGATGTTCAAGTCTCCCATGATGACAGCCTTGTTTTTCAAGGAGCTTGCCCATTCTGCTAGGGCTTGCAGCTGTCGGTTTCGAACAAGTGTGCGCTTACGCAGGCCTGGAGAGAGGGTATGAACACCAATGATGTGAAAGCTCGAGTGGGCGATTGTTTCAGGGACGGTCGCCTCGATAGCAGGCATGTCTTGATCGGCTAGATCGATCGTTCGAAATCGTGTCCCCTCGATTCGAGAGAGAACAGCGATGCCGCGAGAGGAGCGTTCCGGAATCCAATGGCAGTAGGGGTAAGTTCTCTCAAGCTGTTTGTATACCGGGGTCTGATCCAATCCGAGTTCCACCATAACAACCACATCGGCATTACTCCCCTCGATCAACTTCACAACTTGGTCCGGCGTTTTATTCATGCACCAGATATTCCAAGACATGATTTTAAGTCCCTTTGCATTCGAATCATTTTCGGCAAATGGCAGGACCGTCCACGGTGAGCAGACCCAGGTCAAATAGATCCACGGAGGAACCACCATAATGAATCGATGCCACCAACGAAGCCGTTTTTCTTCATCGGACGTTCGCAACGAAATACTGGCAGCCAGAAGTACAATGCTCAGTGCAAGCCAAGTATGCCAGGAAACATGAGAAGCAAGATCCCAGATCGGATGCATATCGCTCATGATGCGCGATGTCATCACGCACCATCCGAACATCGCAAGCATAGCCGCAATCAGAAGTAAGCCGCGCTGGAGTATGGACAGAACCGAGGGCGTGGCAACTTTGGGTCTCATCAACGGCTACCTTGCATCCCTTTCGAAAAAGCTTCCGTTAGATCGCTCGAATTCATGAACTCATGTTGAGGGTCTCGATCTTCGAAATCAATGATGAGCCAGTCGCGATTTTTCTTCTCCAAGGTCAGTGCAACCCAACGCGGGACTTTGCCCGACATCCCATGGCTTTCTCCAGCCACAAATGCGTTCATCCTGACTTGGGCTGTCACTTCTCCTTTTTTGGACTCCACTTCGATCGAATGAATCTTAGTGACCTTGGCGATGCTGAACTTCACGTTCTTCATCCGTTCCGCGACGCTCGTGACCCGTTCGCTGCAATCTGGCGAGAATTTTTCAAGGACTTTATCGATGTCATTATTTTGCAATTCGCTGGCTGTACTTGCGAGCCACGTACGAACTTGTTCGGCATCTGAAACCACGAACAGGTTTACAAGCAAGAGCAATAGCGTGGCTACGGCAAATCCGACAGCGGTCTTGAGTGCTATTGAGTTTCCCGTCTGTGTCCAGCCATAGAGCGTCACAATTGTAATAACCGTTCCGACCGCTCCGATGATCCAAGGTTGCTCAAAGAAGATGGCATTCATACAAAAAAATCCAAGATTTGAGGTGATGAGTCAATTCATGAACGGAATTGTAGCCTAGGGTTGCCGAGCGAATGTCTCAAATCCCTATGCTTTGAGTATTGTATCCAGAGCGAGAACCGCGAAGTCAAAAAAGTGCTTTTTCGCCATGCTTGAAACTATTCGTAAATATTGGATCGGCATGCTTGTGATTGTCCTGGTTGGACTTCATGCGAGCATCGTGGGTGTCATACGCCACCAAGCTTCAATGGCAAAAATCGATGCTTCGTGCGAAGTTGATTTAGGGCAGTATTTGGCTTTTCAAATCGGCAAAAAAGTACCTCTTCAGATGCGGCTGCACGCCATTGTTCCGCTTAACCACCGTATGAAAAGCCGACAACTCATTGATCTGAACAAGGCTCAGATTCGCCAGTCCATTGAAGAATATTTGCGGCAGCTCGATAGCACCGTACTAACTGATCCTTATTTGGCGGATCTCAAGTCTCAATTGATGGACGTGTTGGTTCAAACCATCGGAGATTCCTCGATCGATGATTTAGTGGTCACTGAAGTTCGCGAATCGACCGACAACGCCAGTCTAGAATTCATTTCTCAAGGGCGTACGCAATCTTCCAGACGCCTGGTTGCCACATTGAGAAGTCCGACAGAGGGCGAAGAGGCGAGCGCGGAACATGGTGACCATGAGCACGACGACGCTCATGCTGAAGAAGGCGTAGAGCCGGAAGCAAAGCCACATGCTGCCCCTGCCGCGAAACCGAAAGCAGACTCACATGCTGCGGCAAAGAAACCATCTGGTCACGCAGCTCCAGCCAAAAAACCAGCGGCTTCGGGGCACGGTGCCGCGCCGGCTAAGTCAGGCGGACATGGAGCAGCCAAGCCGAAAGAAGCCAAAAAGAGCGGCCATTAACTCTACACCGACCCCGTGTCGGTGGAAGCTTTAACGCTTCCATAGGAGGGGACCATCGTCACGTCCGGCAATTTGTTCAGGACAATGGTCCCAAACTACCTCTTCCACACTACCTCTAACTTCGGATGTAGCTGACCAGTAACGAAATCCAGATTGCAGTAAGCCCGATGATGCTGCACCAAGCCGAGCCGACCCAAAATCGGGTCGATGGATATTTGTAAATCAACTTGGACGGCGGCTGAGACTCGCTTTGAAGGAACCTTTCGCGGTGCTCAGAGTCCTCAAACATGGCGGTTTGAGAGGCCTCGAGCAGTCCATACTGGATCGAAAATTCCAGCGCTCCGTACAAAATATGGCGTCGTCCGACAGGATCGATGCCAATCGCTTCAAAGCACCAAAGTTGTTTCCCGAATAACGTTTCCGATTCGTCCTCAAGATGAACGCACCGAAGATTTTCTATACGCGACTGCTCAGGACAAAACTCACGTCGAGTTAAGCAGCGATGTGCATGCTCGGACGCGGCTTGCCAAATTTGACGAGAAAATTGAATTTTATCTGCTTCGGGAGTCACTGGTTCGATTCCTTCGTATTTAAAGGTGCCTCTTCCGCCTTTGATGCACGACTAATTTTGCTAGACACTTCATTATAGGGGGTGGCTATCCGTAGGTCAGTGGCAGTTCCATAGTTTACTAATAATTTTCCCAAAATTTACCCTACATCTTTTCCCCATGGTTCACTACCACGATACTCTAATCATCGGAGTTTTTGATCTAAACCATCCTGTTGGGTGGTAGGTATAGTTTCGATTTCGCCGGACAACTATCGTACGGTTTCATTTGAACTGTCTCATTTTCGCAAAGCATGTTTGAACGCAAAAGCTTGAAGTGGCCGATCCTGCTTGCGATCGTAATGATCGTACTGCTCATTGCCCTGACCGTTGGCTGGGTATTGCTCAACGTATTTGGTGCCATTTCGACGGAAAAAAGCTCCAACGTCTACTGGACTTTGTTGAGTGTCGGTTCGGTGATGTTCCTATTTGTTTTGGCTGGTGTGATTCTCTACCTCATTTGGAGCATTCAGCAAATCAATTTGAACAGGCGTCAAAGCAACTTCATCGACGCTGTAACGCATGAACTTAAGAGCCCAATTGCATCACTCAAGCTGTTCCTGCAAACGTTGGAAAAGCGCAAGCTGGACGATTCCAAGCGGCAGGAGTTTTACGGGTCGATGTTGGACGACGTTGAACGTCTAGATCAGCTTATTACGCAACTGCTAAACGTCGCCCGTTTGCAACAGAAATCGAATGCCCCTGAACCAGAAACCTGGGTCGCGATTGAGTCCATTTTGGAAGCGTGCATTTCCAAGCTCGCAGCCCAACATCATGTTCCAGAAGAAACTTTGTCCATCGAGTCCGATAGGTGCGATGTCTGGGCTCGCCGCGTCGATATCGAGATCTTGGTTCGAAATTTAGTGGACAATGCATTGAAGTATGGAGGGACACCTCCCGTGGTCAAAATCTGCGTCGAGTTTGACAGTTCGAACGATTTGGCCAAAATCTCAGTGTCGGACAATGGAACTGGCATTCCCAAACACCTGAGAAAAAAGATTTTTCGTCGGTTCTATCGGGCTGGTGACGAATTGGAGCGAACCAAGCCTGGGACCGGCCTTGGGCTATTCCTGGTCCGATCGATTGTTCGAAGACTCAAAGGGTCGATACGGGTGGCCGAGGAGCCGATGGAAGGTGGTACCCGATTCGATTTGGTCCTGCCAAAAGCCAGAATGCGACCGGTCGAGGATAAGCAACTCGAAAGCGGAGATTATTCACAACCTAAATCGTAAGAGCCCAGCATTTTGGTTTAATCACAACCCGAAGCGTGAGCGAGGGACCAGCAATAAAATCCCTCGCTTACGCTTCGGGTTATGAAAAGCAGCCTGCACTATCCTAAAAAAAAACGATAGCCACGGCTGAATCTGCGCTGGCAAACCCCCCGTCCCAAACTACTTAACTCTCACCCCTTTCATCTACATGCGAGCTCGGAAGCACATACTCATTGTCGAAGACGAAAAGCACATCGCGACGATCGTCAAATACAATCTCGAGGCCGAAGGTTATCACATAACGTTAGTCGGTGATGGACCAACTGCAATCCGCTTGGTCCAGGCGGATCACTTTGCGTTCGATCTGATGATCTTGGACTTGATGCTACCGGGAATGAGTGGCTACGCGGTTTGCGAAACGATTCGCGATGAGAACATTATGTTGCCGATTTTGATTTTGAGCGCACGAAGTTTGCCCGAGGACCGAGCGAGAGGTTTTGATTGCGGTGCCAATCAATATTTGAATAAACCTTTCGACTTGGACGAACTGCTTGCCCGTGTAAAAAACCTTTTGAAGCTTCACCCGAGGCAAAACCAAGGGACGGCCCCCGCGGTATCAACCAAAGTGACATCGATCTCCTTTGGCAAGGCCTCTATCAACTTCGAAACGTACGAAGTTCGGGTCGATAATCGCGATATCAAGATGACACACAAGGAGCTGCAGCTGCTACGCTATTTCGTCGAAAATCAGGGCAGAGTGATCAGCCGCCAAGAATTGCTTTCCGAAGTCTGGGATGTCACAGGCGAAATGCAAACTCGAAGCGTCGACCAATTCATGCTCCGGCTTCGCAAGATCTTCGAGGCGGATCCGGCCAAACCAAAGCACTTTTTGACTCTAAGAGATGCGGGCTATCGATTTCTTGCTGAAACCACAGATAGCCACAACGCGGATTCGGACTCTACACAACAATCTATTGACTCTTAACCACTCATGTCAAACAAACTAGAAAAAGGTGACGCAAAGGCTCGTGTCTCCGAATTGTCTAACGAAATTCGAGAACACGACCACAACTACTACGTCCTCGCAAATCCAACGATCACGGATTTGGAATACGATCGTAAACTCCGCGAACTTACCGATTTGGAAAAAGACTTTCCAGAACTCGCGGCCGCAGATAGCCCAACCAAGCGATTGGGAGACAAGCCGCTAGATGGACTTGTTCAGGTGGCTCACCGCGTTCCCATGCTCTCGATCGAAAACACCTATTCGGAACAAGAGCTTCGAGACTTTTTTGCCAGAACGGAAAAGTTACTGCCCGGCGAAGCAATCGAGTGGGTCGTCGAACTCAAGGTGGACGGCGTGGCCGCTTCGATTCGCTACGACGAAGGTTTACTCGTCCAGGCAGTAACGCGAGGCAATGGCGACGTTGGCGATGATATCACTCACAACATTAGAACACTCCGAGGGCTACCCCAGCGACTTCTCGGCAAAAAAGTCCCGAAGGCGTTGGAGTTCCGAGGTGAAATTTACATGACCAACGCCGACTTGGTGTCGCTCAACGAACAGCGAACCAAGGCCGGTGAGTCCGAATACAAAAACACTCGTAACCTGACTGCCGGTTCGATCAAGCTGCTCGATTCGAAAATCTGCGCGCAACGCAGACTCCGTTTCTTTTGTCACGGAATCGGCTTCTGCGATGGTCTTAACGCCCGCGACCATATGGACTTTTTAAAGCAAGTGTCGGCTCTTGGCATTCCGACAACGCCAGACGTACGATGCTTTGCGGACAAAGAAGACGCTATCGCGCATTGCAACCGTCTTGTGGAAGAGCTTCACGCACTCGATTTCGAGGTCGATGGCCTCGTCGTTAAAGTCAATTCGCTTGAACAACGTGAAACGCTCGGCTCGACAACCAAATGTCCGCGATGGGTCATCGCCTACAAAATTGAAAAGTACGAAGCCGTCACGCAACTCCTCAACATCACGACCCAGATTGGCAAGACAGGGACCATTACTCCGGTCGCGGAACTCCAACCCGTCGAACTTGCGGGGACAACAGTTAGCCGAGCGTCTTTGCACAATGTCGAGGAAATTGAACGCAAAGACATTCGCATCGGTGATTGGGTCGTCGTGGAAAAAGCGGGCAAGATCATTCCGCATATCGTGCGGGTAGAAAAGCATCGCCGGATATCCGATTTACCTGCCTATGTCTTTCCGACCATGTGCCCGGAGTGCGATTCCGATTTGGTCAAGGATCCGCAGGGCGTCTACATTCGTTGCGTCTCCAAAGCGTGTCCAGCTCAATGGCGACAGCGTCTGAGATACTTCGCCACCCGAGATTGCATGGATATCGAGGGACTCGGAGATAAGCTCGTCAATCAGTTGGTCGACAGCAATAGCGTTGGCTCCTTTGGCGATTTGTATTCGTTGACTCTCGACAAACTCATGACGCTCGAACGCATGGGCAAGAAGTCTGCCGAGAATCTCTTGCAAGGAATCGAGGCGAGCAAGGACCGAGGTATGACGCGTGTTCTTAATGCCATCTCCATTCGCCACGTTGGGCAACGCGTCGCTCAGTTACTAGCCAGACGATTCGGAAACGTAGATGCATTGATGGTCGCCGACTTGGAAACGATCGGCAGTACCACTGAGATCGGCCCGATCATTGCCCAAAGTGTGTTCGACTATTTCCGAAGCGATGACGGTATCGAATTGATTCGGCAGCTGCGAGCGGCCGGCGTTTCCTTGACAGCGTCCGCCGAAGACGCGGTCGACGCCGTAGGGGTGTTTGCAGGTAAAACGGTTGTGGTAACAGGCTCTCTCAGCAAATACTCGCGTGACGAAATCGAACGCCTCATCGAACAGCGAGGGGGCCGAGCTGCCAGCAGTGTTTCCAAGAAAACAGACTTCTTGATCGCTGGCGAAGCTGCTGGTAGTAAACTGGAAAAGGCCAAGAGTTTAGGGGTTCCCGTTCTGACCGAAGCGGAATTTGACAATTTGATTTCAGCTTGAAGCCGAACATTGGCGGTCCGTTAGTGTACAATCCTAAGTACTCGCTAGCTAGGATTGTTCACAACCCGACGCGTAAGCGAGGGATTGCGGCCAAAGCCATCATGCCCCTTTTCTCACTGCAAACACTTCATGATTGAACTCAACGATTTTGGCAAGGACTACGGCGAGTTTACCGCAGTCAAGAGTGTGACCATGAAGATCGAAAAGGGTGAACTTTTCGGATTCATTGGCCCTAACGGAGCTGGCAAAAGCACCTCAATTCGCTTTCTCGCGACCTTGCTCAAGGCGACACGTGGAGACGGTAGCGTCAATGGATTCAGCGTAAACAAAAACCCGATGGATGTTCGCCGAAGCATTGGTTACATGCCAGATGACTTCGGTGTGTACGACGGAATGAAGGTTTGGGAGTTCCTGGATTTCTTTGCAGTGGCCTACAAGATTGGCCGAACACAACGCAAGCAAGTCATCGGCGACGTTCTGGAACTGCTCGACCTAACGCACAAACGAGACGACTTCGTCAACGGCTTATCGCGTGGGATGAAACAGCGATTGTGCTTAGCTAAGACGTTGGTCCACGACCCACCCGTTTTGATATTGGACGAACCGACCAGCGGTTTGGACCCCCGAGCTCGAATCGAAGTCAAGGCGCTTCTCAAAGAGCTGCGGCGCATGGGCAAAACGATCCTCATCAGCAGTCACATTCTTTCCGAATTGGCAGACTGTTGTACCTCGATCGGTATCATCGAGCGTGGCGAGATGTTGATGCACGGTCCTATCGATTCGGTCTATCGCAAGATCAGGCGCAACCGTATTGTCGAAATTCGGTTCATTGCCAACCAAGACGCGGGTGTCTCCATCCTGAGAAGCGACCCGGCCTTGAGGGGTCTCGATATCGATGGTGATAGAGCAACGGCGGAACTGGAAACGGATGACGAAGGACTTGCGAAATTGCTCGAGCAATTAGTCGCGGGTGGGGTGAAAATGAAATCCTTCAGCGACAAAGACCCAAGTCTTGAGGACGTGTTCATGCTCATTACCAAAGGGCTGGTCGCTTAATGTAGCACGGCTCTCCGAGCCTGTTATTTTATGGTAGCAGGCACATTCCATGTGCCGTCCGCAGTTCAAAAACCCTTTGGTTTTTGAGGCTGCGGCACATGGAGTGTGCGAGGCTGCGGCAAACGCAGTGTGCCTGCTACTTTATTGCGATTCAACAAAATCACAGCCTTTCCAAGCCGTGATTTTCATAACCCGACGCGTGAGCGAGGGATTGTACCTGGACGCCTCGCTCACGCTCCGGGTTGCGATGTTGCCCTATACGTAGCTCTACTCTTGCTTGCGGTTTCGCAATTAGTCGATCGAAACGGCTCTAAGGAAATGGCACCTATTCGACCAAGATTTTCAAGTTGGAAAAATCACTGTTAGCGCCTTGGCACAACTCAATTTTCGGCTCGCGAAATGCGTCAACAGTTTCGGACGGCCCGGCAATACCCGAAAGTCGGGACGACTTTCGCTAGATCCTTCAATACCTGGCCGGCAAGATCACCGAAACCGTGGCAAAAACTCCTGTTGTCAAGCTTAGAAAGAGTGTATACACTTCGACGTATCGGATTGGGAGATTTGCCCAATCTGGTTAAAACGACTGCTCCGTGGTGTAATTGGCAACACAAGGGATTTTGGTTCCTTTATTCTAGGTTCGAGTCCTAGCGGGGTAGCTTAAAACCATTCCAGCCCGGCATTTGCCGGGCTTTTTTCATTGCCATCCTTAAACATATCATGCCAGAAATCCAGGCTTTTCGCGGTCTCCGCTACAATTTGGCACAGGTTGGCTCGCTTTCCAGCTGCATCGCACCTCCCTACGACGTGGTCGACTCCGAGTTGCAAAACCACTTGTATGGCCTTTCGCCATTCAACTTCCTGCGACTCGAGCTCAATCGACGCGAGGATCAGGACCAGGACGAAAACGCGATTTATCAGAGAGCGGCAAGAATTTATCGGTCTTGGCGAAGCGAAGGGATTTTGCAAATCGAGCCAGATCCTGCGATTTACGTCTATCACCAGGAATTCGATTACGCAGGCCAAAGACGGACGCGCCGCGGATTCATGGCACGTGTGCAGCTCCAGCGTTTCGGAGAAGGAAACATCTACCCGCACGAGCAGACACACGCCAAAGCGAAAGACGACCGATTGCGGTTGACTCGCGCCACCCAGGCGAATTTATCCCAAATCTTTGGACTGTACCCAGATCCTGAAAATGAGATCCAAGAGCTATTGGAAGAACAGATCGCTGGAGTACATGGAATCGAGGCAACGGACCACTTGGGTGTCCTGAATCGTATGTGGCCTGTGAGCGATGTTAAAATCATCCAACAAGTCATGGCGCTAGTGAGCGACAAAGACATGTTCGTTGCCGATGGGCACCATCGCTATGAAACCGCTTGCAACTACCGCGATGAACTCAATGCGCAGTCTCCATTGCCGAGCGCGCATCCAGCTAACTTCGTCTTGACCATGTTGGTCAGCATGAGCGATCCGGGACTTATTGTTCTTCCAACTCACAGACTACTCACCGGCGTACCTGAGCTAACCACAAGCCAGTTGCACGAAAAACTATCCGGGTGCTTTGATTGCGAAATCGTCGGCGCAGGCCCCGAAAGCACAGGAGCCGTTTGGGCAGAAATGGATCGACTTGACGAACAGCTTATCATGGCGATCTACTCAAAAGCCTCAAACGAATGGACTCGAATCTCAGCCAAGCAAGAAGCCGCTGACCGTATGGCTGCGATAGCATCTGAACATTCAGAAGACTGGCAGGCCCTCGGCGTCGCAGTCCTCCATCGCCTCGTATTCGAAGATTTGCTTGGACTGGCTGACATGCCAAAACCAACCTACGTTCACCGAGTCCAAGAAGTAATCGACGGTCTTAATGGAAAACTCGATCGGAACTTAGACTATCCGCTGGCAGCTATGGTTATTCCCGCGACGATCGAACACATTCGATCTGTATCGCTACATCAAGAGCGGATGCCAGCCAAAAGCACTTACTTTTACCCGAAGCTCGTGTCAGGTTTGGTCGTCCACCCACTCACTTAATGTGGGATAGGCCTAGGCTATTAAAAATTTGGTGTTGCAGCAATTTTGGTTTGCGCAAATTTAGTTCCGTAGGCGACGCCAGCGGCCTCGTGCCGCTTGGTGAACAAGGTTCGTAGGCAAGACGAAGAAAGCGAACGTTCCGAACGCTGTGACAAACGCGTCACGGTTGAATCAGGTTCATTAGCTAACAAACCTTGCGTATCACTCGGACGAGCCGACTGGGGGCGAGAGGAGCGGGGAGAGCGATTCTAGCTGTAAACCTTTTGCACGAGTTGGACAAGCCAAGTGGGGGCAAGAGAACAGCCTATCCCACTATAGCTACCAGCTACCTAGTCTGCCATTGACGATGACCACCAACGCTTTGGCGCGATCTTTACCTGTAGACTCGAACAGCTTGTTCGCCTCGTCACGCTCTACCTTGGTTGGGAATCTTGAGTCCGTCGCCAAGTAAGCATGCTCCAACAGCATTTGCCAAGTCATCGAACTGTTTGCCCAACGTTGCGAGAGCGCCTTGAGCTGGCTGTAGGGCTGCTCAACCGAAATGAAGAATCGCACTTGATCCTCACTGGTTTCGTTCTTGCTCGACTTCGGTG
>Ga0105045_10005838_pt1 | contig 10862 bp, 8 predicted proteins | sample MAT02_FD_78089 | JGI IMG/M metagenome (GOLD analysis project Ga0105045, IMG submission 78089) | Freshwater microbial communities from Lake Fryxell liftoff mats and glacier meltwater in Antarctica - MAT-02 (megahit assembly) | ecosystem: Environmental > Aquatic > Freshwater > Ice > Liftoff... | reverse complement strand
GTCGACCCCACCACCGCAACGCCCGTGTTTACGATCACGACCCAGCCCGCACGCGGTACCGTGACGATCTCCGGCACGACCGCAACGTTCGTTCCCGCTGCGAATGATTTTACCGTCCCGGGCGCACCATTGACGTTCGTCTACACCGCCACGGTGGGCACAGCGTTCGATACCGGAACCGTCACCGTCAACATTGCCGCGATCAATGACGCACCGATCTTTACCGCTGACCCGGCGACATCAACGCCTCGCAATACGGCGGTCACGATCCCGGTCGCCCCGCTACTGGCCAATGACCGTCCAGGCCCGGCGAACGAAACCGGAACTGTGACGCTGGCCGCGACGCCCGCACCGACCGCGACCAACGGAACCGTGACCGTCACTGGCGGTAATTTTGTCTTCACGCAGAAGACTAATTGCACCGGCACAGCCGTGATCAGCTACACGATTTCTGACGGTGCGCTGACCTCTCCGGCGACGTTGACCGTAAACATCACCGCGCCAGCAACCGTCGTGGTAGCGAACGATTCGACGCTTAATTTTGTCGAAGACGGTCCCGCCCAAACGCTAGCCCTGCTGCCTTTGACCACGGTCACAAACAGCACCGCGACGCCAGTGTTCACCATCGTGACCCAACCCGCGCGGGGAACGCTGACCTTGTCGGGAACGTCAGTGACCTATCTCCCCGCCCCGGACGATTTCACGACCACATCGCTGACGTTCGTTTATCGTGCGACCGTGGGCTCGGTCTCCGATACTGGCACGATTTCGGTCAATATCTCGTCCGTCAACGATGGGCCCGTTGTGGTCGCCGATACGGTGACTGCGCCTCGCGACATCGTCACGACATTTGCACCTCAGGTGTTCCTCGCCAACGATCGTCCCGGACCAGCCAACGAAGCCTCGCAAACGTTGACCGTCACGGCGGTCTCCGCGATCTCCGCTACTGTCGGCACCGTGGCACTTGTGAACGGCCAAATCGTCTACACGCCCGAACCTGGATTCATGGGCACCGACCGGTTCCAGTACACCGTTTCCGACGGATCCCTCAGCGCCACCGGCGTCGTGACGGTCAATGTCGTCGGTGGTTCGACCCTAACGGGCATGATCTTCACCGATTACCTGGAGGGCGTCGAGAATCCAGTTCGCGACGGGGTCAAGGACACGGATGAGCCCGCCATGGGCGGATTAACGGTTCGTTTGACCAGCGCCGCGGCGGACAACGTCAGCGGTCGACCGGTCGAAATGGTTCAGTTGACCGATGCCGATGGAACCTACCTGTTCTCGAACATCGTTCCAGGAACGTACGTCGTCACCTTTGATGTTCCCGACACCGTCGTGCCCGGCCGATTAGTGCCCACGACGGGGACGACGATCGTCTCCAGCAATTCGTACCGAATCGTGGTCGGCAGCGGCGGCGACTTGGCACTCTCGGGGAACAACTTCACGACCTTTGGGACCACTGGCGCCGGAGCGGACAACCTCGACTTCCTCGTCTCACGTTATCTGCGAACTAACGCCAACAACCTCAACGCGGGAACGGCGATGTTTGTCTTTGACAGCTCTGGTCAACAACAATTTTTCCAAGCGGGCAGAGGTTACGAAGATGCCAAGTACGTTGAGGTCGCATTGAACGACAACCGGGACGCCGCGCTGTTGACCGTCTTGAACGAAGATGGTTCCGTGCGAACGTCGCGATTGTCCAAAGAAGAATTCACCGTCGGTAACGATGGACGCATGATTCGTTTGTTCGGCAGTGCGAACAGCATCGGCACGACCGTCACCGAAGGCGGTTCATTGAGCTCCGAGTTTGGTCAATACCGCGATACGATCGATGAATTGATCCGCACCGGTGCCGTTTAGGCCACCGTATCTCTGTTCCGCTCAAAATCGCCCGGCCAATCAGCCGGGCGATTTTCGTTGGCGACTCGATTGCCGCGCGGGATTCCGCCTAACGTTTTTTGGAAGCCGTCTTGATGTCTTCGGGTCCACCAACTGAGCATACGATCAATCTTGGCTCGGCGTGGCAGCGAACGCTTTTGAATCGCTCCGATGAAGTCCTCGCCGCGGGGCGCGTTCGCTTGCCCGATGCAACCGTATTCACAGGCGACGTCGAACAAGCGATCTATCAGCGATCGTTCAATCGTCCTTCGGGTTTGGACTCGACGTCCCGCGTGTATTTGGAATGCGGATTGTTCGCCGCCGGGAATCAAGCGTTCTTTAATGATGATCTTCGTAGTGACATGGCATCGACAACGATCGTCGAGATCACGAACGACATGCAAGCGTTTAACACGTTACGCATCGTGATCGAGCGTGCGAATATCGCCATCGTCGGCTCCGCTTCCGCCATGATTCGCATCACCCGATCATGACGCCATGCGACGATCCGTTTTCGGCATCGTCTTGCCCTTGAGTTGATAGACGTATCTAAGCACCTCGGCAACCGCTTGATACTGGTCAACACCGATCGCTTGTCCTACATCGATATTTTTGTAGAGAAATTGCGCAAGCTCTTTTCGTTCGACGATCGGGACGCCATGCTCCAAGCCGATCTTACGAATTTTTTGTGCAAGCAATCCGGCGCCCTTGGCGATCACGACGGGCGCGATCATCGTTTCGGGATCATACGAAATCGCGATGGCAAGCTCCGTGGGGTTCGTCGCGATTACGTCCGCTTTGGGAACCTCGGTATTGATTCGCTGCATCATCATTTGACGCTGTAATTGCTTGCGTTTCGCCTTCATTTGAGGATTGCCGTTGCTCTCCTTCATTTCGTCACGCAGTTCCTGGTCGGACATTTTGAGGTCCTCCTCATGCTTCCACCACTGGAACCCATACTCGGCCACACCGAGCACCAGCAACGACACGGCGATCCACATGCACACGTTGAACAAGCAATCAAACATGCCTCGCGCGATCTCGGGAACGGACTGGGTGCCCATCAACATCAAGTGTTCTTTTTCGTTGTCGATCGCCAGGTAAGCGATCACGGCGATAAAGAACACCTTGACCATGCCAAACCCCAATCGCATCGCTCCTCGGATTGACGTGATCCGTTTCACGCCAGCCATTGGACTGATGTGGCTGAACTTTGGCATCAAGCCAATCGGGTTAAAGATAAAACCCGACTGAGAAACGTTGACGATAATGCCGGCGGCAAACATCAAAATTAATATGGGAACGATCGCGATTGCGAATCGCGCCGACGTCCGGTACAGGTATTGATTGGCGTCCATTGTGGACCACGAGCCAAACTGGGCCGACGTCAGGCTGTCGACCATCAACGTGGCGATCGTCTCACACAGGGCGCCGCCAAACCAAGCCATCCCCATCAACGCCAGCACCAACATCGCCGCCGACGATAGGTCAGCGCTTTTGGTGATTTGACCTTCTTCGCGAGCCTGCTCGCGACGACGGTCGGTGGCGACGTGTTTCTTGTCTCCTAGATCTCCGGACATCAGCGCATCCGTCCAATGTCATCTCGAGCGATTGCGATCGACGATTGGATCATCGGGCAACCTCCACCCAAAGGTCGCCAAGACGCGTGATCGCGCCACCAAACTCCGCTTGAAAAACGTAGCTTGCCGAACCGATCGACAGCGCCGCCACCGCAAGAATCGCAATCGAATTGATCGATAACCCGATCGCCAATACATTGATTTGCGGCAACGTTCGGCTGATTAATCCCGTCACTAAATTGCATAACAACATCGCGACGACGACCGGGGCGGACACGCGAATCCCCGAACCGAGCGACAGCCCCAATTGGGTCGTGATCAACGTCATCATCGAATCGTGCAAGACGACGCGTCCGGGCGGCATCGATTGGAAACTTTCGATCAACGATGACAATATCATGCGGTGTCCCCCGATGCCGATCATGATCGCGACCACCAACATGCCGATCAATCGTGCCAGTGTCGGCATCGCACTGCTGGTCGTCGGGTCGATCGAATCGCCCAATTGCATCCCGCCCGTGCCCGTCATGATTTCGCCCGCCGTTTGAACACCCGTGATGACAAACTGAATCACGGTGCCGATGAATAAACCGATCACCGCTTCGCGGGCCAGCAGAATACTGAGGTCAATGTTATTCAGCGCAGGCGGTCGGTAATTCGGATCGATCGCGATCACCGATGGCGCGATCAAGAATGTCAGCAACACCGCCAACATCGCACGAATTCGTTTGGGCACGCCCATGCCTACCGCCGGCATCACCATCAACAACGTGCTCAATCGTGTCATCACCAAGACCATCAACAATAGATGTTGCGTGATGTAGGCGGTTATTTCATCAACCAATCGCAGCACCTCGCTATGGCGTGCCCGCGTTAATAAAAATCTCGCGAGTGAATTCGATCATTCGCGTCAACAACCAAGGCATGCAAGCGATCATGACGCCCGCCATTGCCAACAACTTAGGAACAAACGAAACCGTCTGGTCCTGAACCTGCGTGAGGGCTTGAATCAATCCGATCAGCAAACCCGCCGCCATGCCGACCAACAATATCGGGGCACCGATAATCAGCGCCGCGATCAAGGCGTGTCGACAAAGGTCCACGGCAACAGAAGGTTCCATCATTCATTCCCTCATGAGTGAGCGGCATGGCGCTAGCCACCGGCAAAACATTTCAAAATCGGCGGCTAGCGACTCGCCGCTGACAAATCCAAAAACACCGCATTTACCAACCTTTCGTCTGCTGTTTTTCGTTTTCCATTAACCGCTGAGTGTGCCGAACGAATTCATCAGCATTTCGACAACCAGTCGCCAACCATCGACAAGCACAAACAACAACAATTTGAACGGTAAAGAAATCACCGCCGGTGGCAACATCAACATGCCCATCGATATCGTGACACTGGCCACGACAAGATCGACAACAAGAAACGGCAGATAGATTTGGAAACCCATCAAGAACGCGGTCTTTAATTCGCTGAGAATGAATGCCGGCAATAAGACTCGCACCGGCACCTCATCAAACGTGCTGGGCAGGGGGCCATCGGGTTTCATGTACCCATAAAACAAAATTACGTCCTCGTGATTGTCCGCGACGTTGATCTGGCGAGCCATGAAATCACGAATCGGCTTCGCGCCCGCCTCGTAAGCTTCTTCGAGCGACATCGGTTCGGTTTGCTCGGTATAGGGAACGATCGCATCGTCATAGACTCGCGTCCAAACCGGTGCCATCACGAACATGGTCATGAACATCGCGACGCTGGTCATGACTTGGCTGGGCGGCAACGATTGCAAACCGATCGCCTGGCGCAGCAACCCGAGCACGATGATGATCCGCACGTAACAGGTCGTCATCAGCAGCACCGCCGGCGCGAGACTGAGGACCGTCAACAGCAACATAATCTGCAGGCTGCTGACCAAACCCTTCGGGCTGGTCCACTGGTCCGGTCCACCGGCGATAAAATTAAGCGTGTCCTGGGGTGCGGTCACCGACTGCGCTTGGGGTGCGAGGATCCGGACCGCCGATTCGGCATCTTGCGCAGCCAGCAACGATGCCGATGCGACGTGAAACGCCAACACCACCAAGCCGCAAATCAATCGTCGGATCCCGTGGTTGAACAATTCGATCTCCAGCGGATTCGGAAAGGTTGCCGCCTTGGCAACGACCCACCGTCGACTTTAGAAAAAATTGCAAGATTCCCGAAAGCCGAATGTCGCTACAAAATTCTGAAATCAAAGCCGGCAAGGCCGCGTTTTCATCCAATGTCAATTCGTCGCTATTGAATGATGCCGCCGAAGTCGCTCTATTTTTGTGGATAACGTGTCAATGTTTTTCAAACTGACGGAGCGATGGCTGTGGTGACAAAAACGAAATTGAAAGCAGTGGCGGCGCCCACAAAACCACCTAAGAAAAACAAAGTCAATATTTTTCACCAACGCTTGGGATCACTCACCGTCCACCAAGCCTGCGAGTTGCTCGGTCCAGAGGGTGTGAAGCTGCTGCGTACAGGCAGCCAAGAATTCGAGATTCAATCCGATCGCGACGTCTTCCTCGGCGGCGACTTGCTCCGTGTGCGCATTGTCGATCCGTCGCTCGATTCGGGCGTCGCCATCACGACGATCACCCTTCAATCCTTTCGCGCCAAACAATTGCAAATCAATTGTGACCACTGCGAGACGACATGTATGCACCTCGGCGCCGCAGTCGATTATTTGATGGATGCGAAGAGCGTGCTCGGTCTCGCCCAACCACCCGACGAGTCGGTTCCGCTGGAATACCTGACGCCCGACGAGCTCCGCCACCGGGCGATGGCGGATCGAGAAAAGCGAGCCAAAGAGGATCGCATGAAGGTTCGTTCGATCGCGCCGGATCATCCTTGGACCGATTACGTCGTGACCAGTCAGGGTTCCGGGCGCAGTTACCGTGTCGCGATGCGAGATCGTGACGGGGACCATTCGTATTGCAGTTGCCCCGACTTTCGCACCAATTCGCTCGGCACCTGCAAACACATCATGCATGTCCAGGCAAAGCTGCCAAAGCGTTTCACCGCGGCTCAATTGGCGGTTCCGTACCAACGCAAACACCTTTCGTTGCGATTGCACTACGTCGGCAATCGTGGACTGCTGTTCAACCTGCCCGCCAAGATCAATCCTGTCATTTCGGAAATTATCGATACCGCTGACGTGCAACCATTGCTTGATGTTAACGACGTTTTGGATCGTTTGTCGGCGCTGCGGCACGCCGGCCATGACGTCACGATTTATCCCGATGCCGAAGCGTTCATCCAACGCGAATTGGTTCAAGCAAGATTGCGGACCAGTTGCGACGCGATCCGGACCGACGTGCACGCACACCCGCTGCGAAAACAATTGCTTCGCACCGAATTGCTTCCCTATCAACTCGACGGTATCGCGTTCGCCGTCGGCGCCGGTCGCGCGATTCTGGCTGACGACATGGGACTGGGAAAAACGATCCAGGGCATCGGCGTCGCGGAGCTGTTGGTCCAGCTCGCGGACATCAAACGGGTGCTCGTCGTCTGCCCGGCATCGCTGAAGTCCCAGTGGAAAAGCGAGATCCAAAAGTTCAGCGACCGTTCGGCCCAAATCGTCGTCGGTACGGGAGCCGAGCGAATCCAGCAATATCAAGGCGAATCGTTCTTCACGATTTGCAATTACGAACAGGTGCTGCGGGACCTGTCGACGATCGAGCAGGTTCCCTGGGACTTGATCGTGCTCGACGAAGGCCAACGGATTAAAAATTGGGAATCCAAAACCAGCAATGTCATTCGCCAACTGGAAAGCCCCTTCCGCCTGGTCCTATCCGGAACGCCAATGGAAAATCGACTCGGTGAGTTGTTTACCGTCGTCCGATTTGTGAATGAGGAATTGCTCGGCTCGGCCTACCAATTCTTCCACGAGCACCACGTCGTCGATGAACGTGGCAAGACGCTCGGTTACCAAAAACTCAATGTCCTTCGCGACAAGCTTCGCCCGATCATGCTGCGGCGCACGCGCGCCGAAGTGGCGAAGCAATTGCCCGAGCGAACCGACGAGATCGTTCGTATCGAGCCGACCGCAGAACAAAAGGAAATCCAAGACAGCCACATGAAAACGGTGGCGCAGATCCTCGGCAAACGGTTCATGACCGAAATGGATCTGCTGCGAATGCAAAAGAGTCTGCTGATGGCGCGGATGGCCTGCGACAGCACATTCCTGATCGATCAGGAAGAGCCCGAATACAGCAGCAAACTCGAACGCCTCGGCGAGATCCTCGAAGGCTTGATCGAAGACCCGACACGCAAAATTGTGCTATTCAGCGAATGGCGACGGATGCTCGATCGGATCGAAAAACGGTTGGACGCGTTGGGTGCCGATTATGTCCGCTTGGACGGCCAAGTGCCCCAAAAGAAACGGGGCGAGGTCGTCGCAAAATTCCAGAACGATCCGCTGTGCCGCGTCATCCTCATGACCAACGCGGGCTCCACCGGATTGAATTTGCAAGCCGCCAATACGGTCATCAATGTCGACCTCCCATGGAACCCCGCGGTCCTGGAGCAACGGATCGCGCGAGCCTATCGAATGGGCCAAAAGAATCCGGTTCATATCTATAAATTGGTGACCTGCGGCGACACGATCGAAGAAAAATTGCTGACGACGCTCGCGTCGAAGCAAGACCTCGCGAACGCCGCGATCGACATGAACTCCGACGTGACCGAAGTCGAAATGACCAGCGGCATGGAGGATTTGAAAAAACGGCTGGAGGTGATTCTGGAGCCCAAGCGTCCTGCTCCGGTCGACGAAAGCCAGCGACGTCGTGTCGACGCGGAAGCGGAATTGCTCGGCGCAGAGCGAGAGAAAGTATCCGCCGCCACCGGCCAATTGATCACCGCAGCCTTGGCCTTGGCCAGCGAGATGTTTGGTGGCGAAAGCGAGGCACCGGCCAGCGAAACGGTCGATGCATTGACCCAAAAGTTGTCACGATGCGTCGGCCGCGACGCCGAAGGCAGGCCGCAATTGACGATCAATCTGCCCAACGACGAGGCCCTGAAAAGCCTCGCCGTCACCCTGGCGCGGCTCCTGCAAAACACGTAGGACCGTCCCGAAATAAGTTTCCCGTTTTGACGTCTTGCGTCTTGCCGAAAGAAAGCCAGGCAATCCCGACGCAGCGGATCCAGTTTCAACCGATGCAATCACAACCCGTGATTATGTCCGACCCGACCCAATCCCCTCACGTTGGACAATATCCGTCAAGGACTGTCCGCTAAATGCCGATCGGGCCAAATAGAATGTGAGAGAGATCGCATGGGAGGTGGTTTACACCTTCCATGCAAATCGGCTTAGCACCCAATTCAACAGCCGATTAAATACGACTCGGGCACTGCATTAGAATTTTGGGGTCAAGGCTGACACGACCTTTGAAGCATTTGAGAAATGACACCGAGGACGAGTCAAGCATTTTATGATCGAATCATGGGTGCATAGGATTTGATCGCTGCTGGTGGGCCCATCAAGACATGTTTCTGGGATCAACATTTTTCCCGGTATGCGCGATGCATCCCGAAACCGGTTGCTAAAAAACGACTTATCTGAAAGAGTCGATTTGCTCGTTGGGACCGCGCCGCTGCCGTTCGCGAATTCATCGTTTGATGACCTCACGCTGGCGCTGTTTCCGATCGAAACCATTGCGACCGTCTTGGCGGAGTGCCGCCGAGGAAATTGGCGGGTCGGCGTCGCTGATGCTCCTGGTCGCCACGCTAAGGGGAAACGCGGCGGTTTGCGTCACACGAACCGATCGCGTAACCAAACACTCCGTGGGCCTGCGTCGCTGGTGCTCCTGGTCGCCACGCTACAGGGAAACGCGGTTGTTCGCGTCATGCAAACCGATCGCGCAACTTAACAGACACGCGAGCTTCGGTTTGGATTGACGAAAGGCGCATTGATTCGCTATTATTCGTGGCCCGACGGTGGAACCGTTTGCCGTCGGTGTTTTTAGACAGAAGAAACCTTGTTTGGTTAACCAATCAACGGACGAAGGGCGAGGTCGTGGTGTGTTGCCATGATCCGATGTCCTGGATCGTGAGTCGTTCGCGAAAAATGCGTTTTTTTAAATGCGTTTTTGCTGAGCGGTGCGGTTTTGTGCCTGGGTAACCACGAATCGGAGAAGACTGATGGCGGCAACTATTGTCCAAGACATGATCGAGGCTGGTGTCCACTTCGGACACCGGACGAGTTTATGGAACCCGAAAATGGCACCGTACATTTTCGGACGAAAAAACCAGATTCATATTTTGGATATCCGCGAAACGCTTCGCGGGCTCCTGCGTGCGAAGAAGTATCTCGGCCAAGTCGCCGCCGGTGGCAGCTTGATTCTCTTCATCGGCACCAAACGTCAGGCCGGCGAAGCGATCGAAGAGCAGTCGCTGCGTTGTGGAATGCCCTTCGTTTCCGAGCGATGGCTTGGCGGTACGCTGACTAATTTCCGCACGATCCGCAGTCGTTTGACGCGTCTTGAAGAACTCGAAGGCCTTCGCGTTGGCGACAAGATGGATCGGTACAGCAAGAAAATGCAATCGTCGTTAAATCGTGAATATCGAAAGATGTATCGCAATTTGAACGGCTTGCGAACGATGAACCGATTGCCTGAAGTCCTCTTCATTGTCGACCCCGGCAAGGAACGAAATGCGGTTCGCGAAGCGAAGCGATTGGGCATCACGACGGCGGCGTTGATCGATACCGACAGCGATCCGTCGGACATCGATCTGCCGATCCCCGGCAATGATGACGGCATCCGCAGCATCGAAATGATCCTGAAGGAACTGGCCGACGCGGTCATCGCCGGTAAGGGGCATTCCGCCGAAGTCGCCAAGGCGGCCAAGGAGCAAGCGGCGGTTCAAGTCGTGCCGGACAAGGATGCCGAAGCCGAAGCACGGGAAATGGAAGCCTCGGCGACCTAAGGTCCTTTCGGAAAAGCATCCAGTCGTCTCCCGAAGGACATCATTTCGGAGACGACGTTTAGCAACCTAGATCATTTCGCGATCTTTGCGTTTTCGGGGTTTGAGTGCTGGGCGGGAGCCCGTTGCTAACTCATCCTGATAACGAGTTTATCGCGAAGTTTCTTTTTTATCATCGGATATTGGGCTCATCTTGAGTCGGGGTCTGACCCCTCGAAGCCCTTTGAAGGTTTGTCCAAATCTTATAGATTGGTAGGTTTGGTGACGGATCAGACGCCGTCGCTAGGCACCGCCTCGATACATTCCAGGAACGAAAGACTCATCATGAGCACCACCGCCATCTCAGCAAAAGCCGTTGCCGACCTTCGTAAAGCGTCCGGCGCGGGCATGATGGATTGCAAGGCCGCGTTGTCCGAATCGAACGGCGATATCGAAGGCGCGATGGATTACTT
>Ga0105045_10005837_pt1 | contig 10862 bp, 9 predicted proteins | sample MAT02_FD_78089 | JGI IMG/M metagenome (GOLD analysis project Ga0105045, IMG submission 78089) | Freshwater microbial communities from Lake Fryxell liftoff mats and glacier meltwater in Antarctica - MAT-02 (megahit assembly) | ecosystem: Environmental > Aquatic > Freshwater > Ice > Liftoff... | reverse complement strand
GAGTTCGGCAATTTTAGTTTATCCTTCGAGTGGAAGATTGGGACCGGAGGCAACAACGGCATCAAGTACCGAGTGAACCGTTACGGCCAAAGACTGCTTGGTTGCGAGTATCAAGTTTATGATGACAACGGACCCAAGAAAGTAGCTCCGAAGAATAGCTCCGGTGCACTCTACGATCTCTACGAACCAAGCTCCGCCAAGAAATTGAATCCGACTGGTGAGTGGAATCAATCCAAGATCGTTTCTTTCGATAATCGCATTGAGCATTGGCTTAACGGCATTCAAGTAGTCACGGCCACCGTTGGTGACAGCGAATGGAAGAAACGAATCGGCGAAAGCAAGTTCAACGAGTATGCAGGCTTTAGCGAGAAACCGACAGGCAAGCTGATGTTGACCGACCATGGCAGCGAAGTCTGGTACCGCAACTTTACGTTTGAGCCTCTGACCGATGCAGTAAAGCCTTAAGGCTTCATACGATCACGAATCTTGGTCTGCATAACGTTTTGATGGCCGGTTTCATCGCCATTTTCTTCCCTGCCGAACTTGTCGGGCTGGACTTCCCAGATGATGCGATCTGGATAGTAAGCCATCAATTGTTCGTTCATTTCTGAAGACATGGATCGGGCCCAGATGACTTGGCTGCCATCGATATCGGCTGAGTTGTAAACCCATTCTTGATGAAGGTTATGCTCTTTGGAGTATCGCACGAAAATCAAGTGTCTGCCAACATTCTGATCCAGTCGCTCTGCGATCTCCTGGCGCTGGAGAAACCAATGGTGAATGGCTGGCTCGCTTGCTTGAGAGGAAAACAAAATGCTGGACAGAAGCGTTTGGGCGATGACGACGATGGATATTGCCTGAATCCAACGCCGCGACGGGTGTGTTCCTCGGGCTGGCTTGCTCGCCGTTGCGGTCATCTTGTTTTGGCGAGAGAGCCATAAACGTAATCCCATCGTTGCAAGAATCACAGTCACTGGGATCCATGTTGCGGAATAGTGCCAATTCCACCATTGCACCATCAGCGAACAACCACTCATCCACAGTAACAAGCAGGCCATTGCTCGCATGGTTCGAAATCGTATCCACCAAACGGCCGTTACGAGCGGCAACGCAGCAAGAAAGAGACCCAGCAAAAATGCCCAGCCTACCAACCTTCGAAATACCTCACGAACATAAGCTGGAAACTGCCTAAGACTTGTGAATCCCCCTAGACAATATTCCTCGTTGAAGCGACGTAATTCGTGGTGCAAATATATCGGATGGGTTTCGGGGGCGTTTTGCCAAAGAAACAACGGTACCAATCCATATTGTTTCTCATAGAGCGAATACGCCATCTTCCAAGCTGAACCCGTTGTCGCTTGATTGTAGGAACACCATAGACCAGCACCAACCATCAACGGAATCAAACCGGCCAGAACGACTCGCCCGCACTCCCTGGCCTTTGGGATGGGCGAATAGGCTGAACCGCTTACTTCACTCTTGTTACTTTCTGTCAGACGACTCTCTGCGAGACGCCATCGCTGAATCGCATACAAACGGTCGATCGCGAAAAGTGCGAAGGCACCAACAGAGACGACGGCACCTTCAAATGGACGTGTATTGGCCAGCCCAACCAGTCCCATCGCAATCGCAATTGACGCTTGCGCGCTCCAGTTCCGTCGCATCCTAAACAGGCCGCCCAGCAGCAATGAAGTGGCGACGATCGTTGGCCAGCCTGTCATGTAGCTTTGCGACCAGGCGGCATGAAGCGAAGATTCTAGGCTCATCCCGACCGAACCCACCAATGCCCAACGATGAGACATCAGTCCACGCAGCATCCAATGAGTAGCCAAGCTGGCGCAAACAGCAGCTAGCCAAAGGCCAGCAACCGGTGAGCCCAGCAACTGCCATCCGAACACCATGAACAGCGCATAGCCTGGTGGATATTTCGCACAATAAGTTGGTTGGACGAGCAAATGAAAAGATTCAAAATGTTGCCAATGTGGATGAGTCGGATTGGTCATTCGACCGAGACGAAACGTGTCGGCTTGCAACCAATAGCAAAATTCATCGTGCGTGTTGAGGTTTGGCCATTTAGCCCAACATGCGATCATCGACATCAGCAATGCAGTTGCGCCGACCAAACTCCAGGAGCACCACCGTACTCCGTTTCGGATTGCGTTTTGATTGGTCGGTCGCGTCATTAGAAACATAGCTAAGCCACTTCAGCTGGAACGATTGCTCCAGTCTATTTTCTAGTAATGCGGAGTATGCTGAGCATGAAACTCGTTGCTGCCATTTGGACTCCGAGAGCTACGAGCCCAACACCGGGAATGACGCGACGCATGGTCACTTCATAATTCAGTGGGCCGAAATTTTGCTGTGCCCAACTCCAAGCCGTCCAGCCAATCATCGCTGATCCGCAGACGACGATCGACGTTGAGAGAATCAAGAGTCGTTCGAGGTTAAAGACTGTCAGCAACCGATCAAGCCGCTGGTCGATTGGCAACAGTTTCGCGCCTCCGGCAAATGTCTTGGCAAAAAGTCCACAGGAGAAAAGTTGGGCTCCAATCAGCCCAGCCAAGGTTGCGACGAGCAAAGTATGGGCACCCATCACGGCAGGACCAATCTGGCTGTTCGGCAAAGCGATCGCATAACCAATCAACGCGGCAACGATCATGGCCAAGCCTGGTAGGAAGAAAGTCCACTGTGGGCAGTGCAACAAGAAAAACCTCAATGTCCGCCATCCGTCGCGAAAGGTTCGCAAATGGGGAGGATGCGCTTTACGTCCATCGGGATAGAGATGGATGGGAACTTCTTTAATGTTGGTACCGAACAAGCTGCCTTTGACGATCATCTCGACCGCGAATTCCATTCCGGTGCAACGCTGCTCCAAGCTCTTGTACCAGCTTTTGCGAAAGCCTCTCATGCCACAATACACGTCGTTGACGGGCGCTCCGAACATATGGACCGCAAGCCAAGTGAGGATTGGATTGCCAACCCATCGATGCAGCCAGGGCATCGCACCAGGCATGACTTTGCCGCCACCTTGGGGCAGTCTGCAGCCTTGTGCCAAGTCGGCACCATCCTGGAGTCGTTCGACGAAACTTGGTACTTCGCGAAAATCGTAACTGTCATCGGCATCACCCATGATGACAAACTCACCTCGCGCGGCCTCGATGCCAGCCATGAGCGCTGCGCCGTATCCTCGCTCGGGAACGTCGACCAATCGAACACCTCGCTTGAGGGCTATCTCGCGTGAGCCGTCAGTACTGCCGTTGTCCGCAATGATTATCTCGCCAACAATCGACAATTTGGCGAGGCCTTCTTTGGCTTTGTCGATGCAAACAGCTAACGTATCGGCTTCGTTCAAGCATGGCATAACGATGCTGAGCATGACGGGGCTGAGCATGACGGGGCTGAGCATGACGGGGCTGAGCATGACGGGGCTGAGCATGCCCGTGTTGCTTGAATGATCAGTGCTGGCTGGTTGGTCGAGGTAACGCTCGATGGCGGTCGACAAATCTTCTAAGCGCGCTTCGTTGAACTCAACCACCGATTGGATACATGCAGGCGATTGGGGAATTGGAGGAGTCGAGAGAAGTACAGGGGATGCGTTAGTCGCTTCGAGTTGCGACGAATCTGGGCCGATCGAGTTTACCATGTCAAGTTTCGCGTTCGCAAAAACAACCCTAGAGAAAGTTTCCCAATCGTAACACCTTGACATGAATGAGCAAAAAATCTGCTTCGATATCTTGGTACTCTGTTGCGTATTGCGTGAGAGCTTTAGGATCGAATCGATTGTTGGGGCTCAAGTGCGAGTTCGTTGCCGAGGCGAATCTATTTCGACAGACGCGCAATGAAGTGCAACGATCGGCCGAACAACCAGTTTCCCCACCATGGATACAATTGCAGCGACTGAGTCCAATAGGAAATACTCAGCCCCAACCGCTTAAATGCCCCTCGCCAATCACGTTCCGGCCAATAGTTGAAAGGTAGCGCCACACCGTGCCGCGCGTTGCCAACATGGTCCATGAAGCGAATCGTGGAACGTGCAAACAGTCCATCCTGGGTATGGTCTTTGATCAGGACATCGTTCTTGGAAACACGACACGCTTCCTGCAGCAGGACATTGGGGTCTGTTGTGTGGTGCAAAACGTCCACGAACAAAACCACATCGAACTCGTTGTCGGCGAATGGCAACGAGTAGCCGTCGAAGAATTGGACGGGGACGTGCGTGCTGTCTCGAACAAGAACGTCAATTCCCTCGATCGAGATATCTGGCCGTTTGTTTTGAATCAGTTTGCTGAGAAAGCCGTCACCGCAACCGACGTCCAGCACCCGGGAATTGGCGGGAATGAGTTTGGCAAAGTGATCGGAGAGGACACGAACGCGTCTGTTGTGGACATAGCCGCCGTGAATCGCTTCGACTAACTTCTGCATGTTCGTTCCTGCTCCCCTCATGTGACTAGGAACCATAACCGCTTGCAGCGCAACGTCAAAAATTTTCGGATGTTTTGACTTGAACAATTGCGAATACTTTGTGATGCATTCGGGTCGAATCGAATGTACGCTACGTTGGTTACAAAAGTGCGCGGATATGATTGGCGACTTCGTTAACGACCGAGCCCCATTCGCCGACCTTCGGTTGTCGAAAGAGTTTGCAAGTTGGATACCACGGGCTATCGGGCCGGTTCTGGAGCCAACGCCAATCCGGAGTGTAGCCGAGCATCACGCAGGTCGGCCTACCCAGTGCCCCTGCCAAGTGTGCCATCGACGTGTCGCTCGTGACGATCACGTCCAGGAAATGCAGGATGGCCGATGTGTCCATGAACGCGCCACTGCTCTGGTCGATGTTCTCTGGCAAGCAATAAATGATCTTACTGGCGTTCCAGACCTTGAGCTGCTCTTGTCCCGCGCCCCGTTGTAAGCTGATCAGTTGAACGCCCTCGATATCCGCCAAGGGTGCTAGCGTTTGGAGCGGAAAAGACCGGAACATGTCGGCTTGATGGTCCGGGTTCCCCTGCCAAACGATGCCGACCCGCACCTTCGCCGGTGGCAGCTCTCGCGACAGGACTCCCCGCCAATAATCGATTAGATTCTTCGGCGCATGAATGTATGGGACTGTCGCAGGAATACTCGTATCGTCGATTCCCAGGACGGACGCAACATCCAAAAGCGAACAGTGATAGTCGAAAGGTTGATCGATTTTGAGCGAGTTGGGAATCAGATAGTCGATTCCTTTGCAGCCTTGCAGGAGCGCGAGGAGCGGTGGCTGGATGTGAACGATGGTCGTTGCACCCATAGCTTTCAGCGACTTGGCAAAACGAACAAAGTGAATCGTGTCACCGAGTCCTTGTTCGCAATAAAGGAGAATCGTCTTTCCCGCCAGTGGTTCACCTCGCCATTTGGGTTGCTCGTATGGGTATTGAATCGCTTCGACGCATTTCCAGCGATAATCGTATTCCTTCCATCCTTCTTTGAAGTTCCCTTGGTAGAGAAGAATCACACCAAGGTTACGGTGAAGTTCTGCATCGGCAGGATTGATCTGCATCGCTTGGTAGTAATACTTGAACGCGAGGTCAACGCGGCCCGTCCACGCGTGCAAGGTTCCGCGATTTCGATAAGCGTTAAAATAGTTGGGGGTTAGGTCGATGGCTTTTTGAAAAGCATCGTCAGCCTCTTGGACTCGTCCCAGATAGCGAAGAGAATTCCCCAGGTTGTTGAGAGCAATGGGGAAGTTGGGTTGAAGTGCCAACGCACGTTCGTACGCTTCCACCGATTGAGCGTACTTTCGCAAATCATGGAGAGCGATGCCCAGATAGCACCAGCCGTTTACGTGCTTGGGCTCACGCTGAACGACGGAGCGATAGACCTTTTCTGCGTGAGCCGCGTTTCCCTGTTGATGAACTTGCCAGGTTTGCGCAAGTAGTTCGTCCGTGGTAGGCATTGCAATCCGAGGTTTTGTGGCAATGTCGATCGATGGTTGAGCCGGTCGTTCGGCAAGTCGCTTAATTGCCAAACGAGACCACTCATTTAGCATTGCCAATACAGTATACCGTGTTTCGCGTTCGTACAATAAGGTCATTGCCAGCAACCGCTGGCGAAGCGAGGCAACCGGACTCGAGCGCGTTGACGGCCAACGACTTACCATCGCTGGAATAGACATGTGCCTTGCCTTTGTCATCGAAGCAATAAATCCTGTTGGCTGCGAGCACCGGCGAACTGCTGAAGTCACCACCGAGTCGTTCTTGCCAAACCAATTCTCCGGTCGATCGATTCATTGCGGTCAAAACCCCGTTGTCGGCCAGTGTGCATATGAGATCGTCTCCGACAAGCAAAGGGGACGGTTTGTTGCCGATTGCTTTTGAAGCCTCCCATACCAAATGCGATTTGGTAATGTCCCCAGATCCGCCGCTCGCAATCGCGACCAGCTTGCCTTTGCTGAAGCCTGTATTGGTGTAAATGTGCTTGCCGTCAAAAAGAGGTCTGGATGCTGACGAGAACTCCGCGTATCGCACTTGCCAAATTTCATTTCCGTTCGATGGGTCGTACGCAAGTATTGCCTTGGACGTAGTACTCAGCATTTGGATTTGCTTGGTGCCATCGGCCAAGGCAACCTCGATGATGTGAGGGGTCCCGAAGGCTTTCTTGACGTCACCATCTTCAGTGCCGTATTCGACGTTTCGATTTTTTAGCCAAACCGTTTCGCCCGTTTGTTTGTTCAAAGCGACGACAAACTGTTTGTCGTACCCGTCCATATGATAGATGAGCAGATTTCGAAACAGGATTGGCGAGGAACCGGATCCGCGATAGTGATTGCATTGCAAATCACGTCGTTGCCAAACGATTTCGCCACTCTCACGTTTGAGGGCAGCAGTGCCGTACGCCCCGAACGAAACGTACACATGATCGGCATCGAGGACTGGTGTTGGGGAGCCATAGGAATTGAAGGCGTGGAAATCCTTTTGCGTTTCGTTGTTTACGAACACTTCTTTGTTCCATCGGATCGCTCCTGATTTGCGATCGAGCGCTAGAGCCGACATACTGAGTCCATTTTCAGACGCGGTTGTCACCCAGATCGTATCCCCCCAAACCACCGGCGACGACCAAGCTTTACCTGGAATCTCTGTTCGCCAACGTACGTTCTCGGTTTCGCTCCACTGGGTCGGCGGATTGGCGGATGTTTTGGCATGGCCGTCGCCCGTTGGACCGCGAAACTGGGGCCAAAACGCTTCGCCCGAACCTTCCAAATCCTTTGCTGACCAAGCCCAACCGATGGAAAATGGATCTTGCGCAGCGGCCGCTCCTCCCATGCATGTCGTAGCGAAACAAAACATCCCAAAGCAAATGGCAGTGATAGGAAACTTGGCCAGAGTGAGGAATTGGCTACAGATCAGGAGAGGCATGGGACGTCCGTGAAGAAAGGATGGAGAGGAAAGAAAGGATAGAGAGGGAAAGAACGTTGGTTAGGGAAGGAAATAGGAAGCTGTTGGGCATGGCGAAAGTGAAGTGCGTTTTCGTGTTTTAATTTTGGGCCTGCCCTTAGTTGTGCGACGCTCCGCGTCGCAGGAATCACGACGGCAGAGCGTCGTGCAACTAATTTTGCCAACCCACATTTTTAGGTTAGACGACGCCCTAGTATATTCCAAAAACAGACGTGCGAAGCGAGCGCATTTCAGAACGGCACTATACGGGTTTCGAAAACAGGATAAAAAAGAGGCGTGAGGCGATAGGATTCGATCGTCACACAACCGGTAAATCGTCACCATAACCGATCCGAATCACCTTCTTTGCAAGACCTAAGCTGATGGCCGCGAAACGTATACTTTTCCTTGTGGGTGACTTTGTCGAAGACTACGAAGTCATGGTTCCGTTCCAGATGCTCCTGATGATCGGGCACCATTGTGACGCCGTATGTCCCGACAAGAAGCCGGGAGATACGATCCTGACCGCGATTCATGACTTCGAAGGTCATCAGACTTATAGCGAGAAACCAGGCCACCGCTTCCGAATCAACGCCGATTTTGCGGCAATCGATCCGGCATCGTACGACGCTCTGGTCGTCCCCGGGGGCCGCGCACCCGAGTACTTGCGGTTGAATGATCGATTGCTCGAAATGGTTCGCCATTTTGCATCCGCCGACAAGCCTATCGCTGCCATCTGTCATGGTCCTCAAATATTGGCCGCTGCTGGAGTGCTTTCCGGAAAGCACTGCAGTTGCTATCCCGCGTGCCGTTACGAAGTCACCAGCACGGGCGGAACTTACGTGGAGCCTTCGCCGGGTTTCGATTCTGCTCATACCGATGGCAATCTGGTAACCGCTCCCGCTTGGCCCGCCCACCCAGCTTGGATCGCTCAGTTCGCGAAACTGCTCGGCTCGAAGATTGAGGCTTAGTCTGTGCCAATTGGGAGCAGTGAGTGGATGGCAAGTACAAGTTCCGAGTCGCTTGAGATTCTGCAACGCCGATTTGGGTATGAAACGTTTCGGTCCAAACAAAAACAAATCATTGATCGCACATTGAGTGGCGGTAACAGCTTGGTCATTATGCCTACGGGCGGTGGCAAGTCGCTGTGCTTTCAGATTCCGGCGTTGGTTCATGCGCAGAAGTTCGCGAAAGGAACGACCAGTCGCGATGCCGACGGCCAAAGTGGTTCAAGCCGTCCGCCATTGACGCTTGTCTTGTCGCCGCTCATTGCGTTGATGAAGGATCAAGTGGACGCTTTGCAGGCGAACGGGATCGAGGCCACTTTCGTCAATTCTTCGCTCGATCGCGATGAACGTAATCGTCGCTATCGACAGATCGCCGACGGCGACTACTCGATGCTTTACGTGACCCCCGAGCGATTTCGTAAAGAAGACTTCAATGCTGTTCTGCAAAGGCGAGACATCAAGCTACTTGCTGTCGACGAGGCGCATTGCATCAGTGAATGGGGACATGATTTTCGACCTGACTACACGCGCGTCGGTGATTTTCGCCGTGAGCTAGGGAACCCAACCACTATTGCTTTGACCGCAACAGCAACACCAGACGTTCAGAAGGATATTTTGCGACAATTGGGGATCGAATCGTTTGGCGAAGCGCTCCATGATTGCCAATTGTTTCATGAAGGGATTCATCGTCCGAATCTTTCTCTGCAAGTCCGCGAGGTCTGGGGCATTGATGAAAAGATCGACGTCATCGAGGAGACATGGAAGCGACACGAGAAATCGAGCGGCATTGTGTATTTCACCCTCATTCGGACTCTCGAAGAAATGAGCGATCGATTGAGTAGGCTTGGGATCGAGCATGTTTGCTACCACGGTGATCTGGCCAGAAATGACCGTCGACGAGTTCAAGATGGATTCATGCGAAATCGCTGTCCGCTGGTGCTAGCGACCAACGCGTTCGGCATGGGAATCGACAAGGAAGATATTCGATTCGTGCTGCATGCCGAAATACCAGGTTCGATGGAGTCTTACTATCAAGAAATTGGCCGAGCAGGGCGAGACGGTTTGGCTTCGGAATGCGTTCTGATGTATGACCAACGTGACCTCAATACGCAAGTCGAGTTCATGCGATGGAGTAACCCCGATGCCGACTTTTACGAACGCACCTATGATTTGCTTCTCCACGACGGCGATGCGGTTCGAGCGTTTGGGATGGAATGGTTGCGAGAACGGCTCTGTGATCGGCAAAAGCGAGACCGCCGACTGGAGACTGTGCTCGCGATGCTTCAGCGCTATGGCGTGATTCAAAATGAAAATGACCTTTCTGACATGAAGATCGGTGGTCCATTGCCCGCTTCGCTGGCCGACAATCAGCAGCGCGCGGCAAAACTTTTACGAGACCAGAAAAAACTTTACGCGCTCGTTGAGTATTCCAAAGCCGAAGACCCTCGATACTTTATTCACTCTTATTTTTCGTCCGCAACTGAGCTGCTGCCATGAGCCAATCAGAAAAGCATCAACTCCCGGTTTCGAAGAAGTGGCTTGTGGACGGTTTCTGCTGGTACTCGAAGCGGATGGTTACCAAGCAGTTTATATCGTTTGGTGTTCAAAGGAAAATACTAGACGCAGCGAGTTTGAACGACGTAATTTTGAACGACTGCACACCGATCATCGCTTACGTAAATCACGCCAGTTGGTGGGATCCGATCACGGCAATGCTTTTGCAGCAAGTTTACATGCCGAAGCGAACATTTTACGCTCCTATCGACGCTGAGGCACTCGAGAAATATCGGATCATGGCACAGCTTGGATTCTACGGAGTTCGCATGCAAAGCTTCGATGGCGCCTCGCAGTTTTTAAAGATTACTAAGTCTATCTTGGAATCAAAAGCGGTCACGATTTGGATCACACCAGAAGGTCGATTCGCTGACGTGCGAGACCATTCTGTGCCACTGATGCCAGGTCTGTCTCATCTTGCTGCCAAGTTACCAGGAGTGAAATTCTTGCCAGTTGCATTTGAATACAGCTTTTGGGATGAGAGTCGTCCGCAAATTTTTGTCAGGTTCGGTACATCTATAGATTCGGACGAATCCAAGTCGAAAATTGAATGGAATGCTTTGCTGAATGCCAAACTGCGTCAGACTCAAGACGAACTGGCATTGAGTGTCAAATCGAGAGATGCCGCGGCTTTCGAATACTTGATCGCCAGCCGTCCGGTTCGACTTGGATGGTACGACTATGGCCGTAGTTGGTCGGCATGGTTTCGAGGCAAATCGTTCGACCCTCGCCATTCGGTTTAGGGGTCTACCTTATCCCCGGCCTTTTCTGCTCCCGAGGAAAAGCGGGGAAGGTGAGAAGAAAGGGAGGAAGGGAGAAGAAATTTCAAAACTCCACTCGCCGCGTTTAGCAGATTGGGTCTAACTTCCCGCAAGTTCTTTCGATCGTTTGACAG
>Ga0105045_10005836_pt1 | contig 10864 bp, 9 predicted proteins | sample MAT02_FD_78089 | JGI IMG/M metagenome (GOLD analysis project Ga0105045, IMG submission 78089) | Freshwater microbial communities from Lake Fryxell liftoff mats and glacier meltwater in Antarctica - MAT-02 (megahit assembly) | ecosystem: Environmental > Aquatic > Freshwater > Ice > Liftoff... | reverse complement strand
GGGTATTTTGGTGTTGGCTATTAGCGGTTGGCTGTTAGCTTCTGGCTATTTTTTTAAAGGTGTAATGAACAGTCTCCAGCCCACGGTTTTAACCATGGGATTATAAAGGGTAAGGAATGTTTCACAATTCCTCCTATCAAAGCATCTGTCGTAGAGTCACGTCGAAGACTTAGCAACGCACAAGCGTAGGTGCAGCATATGCTTAGCGGAAATAACTAGCGGAACTTTCAATGGCATTACAATCTTTGATTGCAATATATTGATAATTTAAAATTTATTTTGAAAGACCAAAAAAGCAGATCGACGATTCCGCAATTCAAGCAGTTCTTCAAATAAGACAATAAAGTTAATCTTTACTTAATCTTTGTGACAATTAAATCATTTAACGCCTTTATCAGTTATTAAACTGTTGAAAAAGAGATATTCCTAGTTTCGTTCATGTTTTTTAATAGTACTTTACAATCAAAAAGAATGATGCAGGATCAGAATAAAATCTATATCCAAGAGGTAGAGATGCTAAAATTGCAAAAAAAACGAACTACGCGTATTTTTTTGCCCGAAGCTTATCATAAATTTCCTGAGAGAAGATTTCCCGTCATCTACATGTTTGATGGACAAAACATATTTAATCAGGAAACAGCTTATCATAGACCTTGGATGGTGCATAGAAGTATCAATAAACTGCCTCTCAAAGACCAAGCGATAATAGTCGGAATTGATAATGGCCACGGGGATAGATTAAAAGAGTACCTACCTACTGATTTTGGGAAGTACCAAGGAGTAGGACATACATTTATTCAGTTCATAATAGATGAGTTGAAACCAAAAGTAGATATACATCTCCGTACATTAACTACCCGAAATGACACCTATATTGTAGGTAGTTCTATGGGTGGATTATTGGCATTTTATGCCGCTACACATTTTTCGGATACTTTTGGCAAAGCAGGAGTACTCTCACCTGCTTTTTGGATTTATCCGCCAATCTATGATATTCCGCTGGCTCAAAAAAGCAAAATCTATATCATGGGCAGTAGAGCTGAAAGTAGGACGATGGCAGCAACGATAGAGAAAGCTTATTGGAGACTCAAAAAAATGGGATATGATGATCATGAAATGTATGTAAACATCAAAGATAAGGGCAAGCATAGTGAAATACTCTGGCGACAAGCATTCACAGAAATGTATAAATGGTTGCAGCAAGATTAAACATATAGATTAGTGTTTTGTTAAGCAAATACTAAATAATTTTATTCTACATGGTACCTAAACGAAATTACCTAATACATCCGCAATACATCATACTGACGCTAACGATAGCAAGTGTCACTGCATTATTTTTGAGTTTCACAGGAGCATATCTTTACAATAGAATACAGCAAGGTGTGATTCCAGTAGAGATTCCTACGATGTTTTACTTTAACACACTGATCATCATAGCGAGTAGTGCTACACTCGTATATGCCAAGCGATGCTACCTAGACGACGAGACTGACAGATTCAAAGTAGCATTATGGGTTACAATGTTTTTGACGATAGCTTTCTTAATTTTGCAGGTATTAGCATGGAAACAGATGACGGATCAGAACATAAAAGTCAACTCAAGTACAATGGCATCTTACATGTACCTGATTTCAGGTGTTCACTTTTTGCATTTGGTTGCAGGCATTCCATTTTTAGGACATTTTATATATGTGGCTTATAAACGTATGAAAGATCCTGTGACAGTTTTGATCTATTTTACAGATCCTGACAAAAAAAGATTACTAAATTTACTCAATATTTATTGGCATTTTCTAGACGGGCTTTGGATTTACCTAGTACTTTTCTTTTTGTTAAACTATCTTATATAATAAATGTTAACATAATATAATATCAACCTGTATGCCCTCATATCGTCAGGTTTTAGAAAGGCTTAATGACAACTACTTCTCTATGGAAGAGGGAAATGTTTTAGGTTTTTTAAATATCATTTTTAGAATAATAACAACATCAAATGCAAGATATAAAAACGCTCGGAGAATTAAAAAAATCAGGGTATAAATCCAAATCTATAAAAACGGAACTCAGAGAAAACCTAATCAAAAAACTAACAAAAAAGCAATCTACATTTGAAGGTTTGATTGGTTTTGACGATACAGTTATCCCAGATCTAGAAAGAGCGATTCTTTCAAAGCACAATATACTTTTACTTGGACTCAGAGGTCAAGCAAAAACAAGAATAGCGCGACAGCTCATCCAATTACTTGACGAATATATGCCAATCATAGAAGGCTCAGAACTGAATGATGATCCTATGAACCCGTTGAGCAAATTTGGTAAAGACCTAGTTGCTGCATTAGGAAATGAAACTCCTGTGAGCTGGGTACACAGGTCTGACAGATATGTAGAGAAGTTAGCTACGCCAGATGTAAGTATCTCTGACCTGATCGGTGATGTAGATCCTATCAAAGCTGCTACACTAAAATTGCCATATAGTGATGAACGTGTCATCCATTATGGCTTGATACCTAGATCACATAGGTGCATATTTGTTATCAATGAATTGCCAGATTTGCAACCGAGGATTCAAGTGTCATTATTTAATATATTGCAAGAAGGAGATTTACAAATAAGAGGTTTTAAGCTGAGACTTCCACTTGATATCTCTTTTGTATTTACTGCCAATCCTGAAGATTATACCAATCGAGGTAGCATCATCACTCCACTCAAAGATAGGATAGAGTCACAGATACTGACACACTACCCGAAGTCAGTAGAGATAGCTATGGAGATCACAGCACAAGAAGCAAAAATAGATCCCTTACAACTTTCAAAAATAACTGTACCCGACTTTCACAAGCGTATACTAGAGATGATCTGCTTTGAAGCAAGAGAAAGTGAGTACATCGACGACAAAAGTGGTGTTTCTTCAAGGTTATCCATATCTGCTCTTGAGAACTTGTATAGTACTGCCGAACGCAGAATGATTCTCAATGGAGAGAAAAAAACCACAACAAGAATCACAGATTTTTGGGGAGTCATCCCAGCTGTCACAGGTAAGTTAGAGCTCGTATATGAAGGTGAGCAAGAAGGTTCTTATAATGTGGCACTTTCGTTAATATTCGGAGCTTGTCAGAATGTATTTAATGAGTTTTTTCCTAGTCCAAATCTCAAAATCAGAAAGGAAGCAAAGGATGAATATGGAGTCATAAAAGCTTACTTCTCGGGCGGAAACATGGTAGAGTTGCTCAATGACGATAGCGATATCAGATATAAAAAATCACTCAATCAGGTAGCTGGTTTACACTCATTGGTCTCTAGTCATTATGTTGCAACAGAAGCCATAGAATCCTTGATGGAATTAGTTCTTTGGGGTCTATCAGAAGAAGAAGTTTTGGGTAAAAACATATTAGACAATTCCACTAATTTTTCAGACCCATTATCTGACTTGTTTACGGATATGGATGAATAAGCTTTTTTGGAATTTCTACACTTTAATAGGTTTTTGAGGTTAAAATTTAAAGAGTACGCTTGTTTTTATTATTAAAAAAAACAGTCTAACCCTTCTATCATCAGGGTATATTTTTGTGAGATTTTTTAAAATAATATCTATGTTAAAACATTTATTTTTTTTGAAGTTTGGCTTAGGTTTGATTATTTCATTTGCCAGTTTTAATACGTCTAAAAATGTCTTTACAACTAAAAATAATCTAAAACCCGATCATTCCCTAGCCCAAGCAGCACAAATCAAAGTTTATCTATTCCTACTGGACGAATGTAGAATTACCCAAGAATTAGTGCCTGAATTAAATAATATCTACGATAAGTTTGGTGACCAAGTTGAAATCATAGGTGTTTTTCCTAATTTTTCATCCAAGAAAGAAAATATAGAAACCTTCAAAAAAGATCATCATATTACATTTGACACCAAAACAGATTACTTCAAAAAACTGTCCGTAAAATTTGACATTCAGGTGTTGCCTGAAGGAGTAATCGTAAACTCAAATGATATAATTATATATAAAGGTGCCATTAATAGCCTATTTATAGCTAGAGGAAGGCGTATCAAAACTAAACCAATTCCTCACCTTTACAATGCGATACAAGCTGCAATAACTAATCCTGAACTGATACAAAAATTTCATCCAGCCGTAGGATGTGCAGTAAATTATGCTGATAATCTGAAATAATATAAGTATGGTTGGCGAAGTCTTTTTAATTTAATACATTTGTATTTTAATTTCATCTTTAGCAAATAAAGTCTAAATATAATATAATGATAAAAGGTATAAAACATCTAACGCTTCTTTTGCTTTTTGTATTTATTCATACCTCTATTGATGCTCAAGTTACTTTTACTAAAGATATAGCACCTATTATATTTAAACACTGTACTACGTGTCATAGACCCGGTGAGATAGGACCATTTGCGCTAACTAATTATACTGAGGTAAGCAATTGGGCCAATACAATTAAGAGTGTTACTGCCAGCAAATACATGCCGCCGTGGAAAGCCGACCCTAGCTACAGTAGATTCTTGGACGAAAACTTCTTGAGTGATGATGAAATAAAAGTGATTGCCGATTGGGTAGATAGTGGTGTTGCTGAAGGGAATGCTAACGATTTGCCACCATTGCCTATATTTCCAGAAGGTTCATTGTTAGGAAAACCAGATTTAGTCTTAAGTTTTGCAAAATCATACAAGCACAAGGGTAACGGAAGTGACGAATACAGATATTTTGTACTTCCCACAGGACTTACAAAAAATCGCAAACTTAAGGCCATTGAAATGCGTGCCGGCAATAAAAAAATCGTTCACCACGCTTTATTTTTTAGTGATGTAACTGGCAAGGCGAGAGACTACGACAATCGCACACCAGAGTATGGGTTTAGCAGTGATGAATTCAGTGATTTTGGAACCTTTGAAGTGCTGAACCAAAAGCAATTTCCTGGTTATGTTCCAGGTCAAAAATCAAGAAAATTTCCTGATGGTTTGGCGCAAGAGATGACTGCTGGTAGTGACTTAGTGATGCAAGTACACTACGCTCCGTGGTCAACAGATCAATTAGACTCATCGTCTGTAAACATCTTTTTTGCGGATGAAAATGAAGTCATAGATCGAACGGTAAGAGATTATATAATGCTTCCCTTCAACCTGGTGAAGGGTCAAAATGACTTCTTTATTTTGCCCAATCAAATCAAAAAATTTGAGGGAGTTTATACTGTGCCTTTTGATATAAGTCTAGTAGGTATATTTCCACACATGCATCTGCTAGGACGAGACTGGGAGGTATATATAAAGCACCCAGATGGAACTAAAACCAATCTCATCAAGATACCCGACTGGGACTTTAACTGGCAAGGTGGCTATTATTTTGAACGTTACAAAATAGCTAAAAAAGGTAGCAAAATCCATGCGTTTGCTACTTATGACAACACCAAAGACAACCCATTTAATCCTAATAATCCTCCTCGATTTACCACTTGGGGTGAAGGCACAAAAGACGAAATGTATTATTTACCACTCTTATTCGTCCCTTATAATACGGGAGATGAAAATATAATTTTTAGCCCCATCACAAGTGTGAAAGACGAGTTTGGCAGTAATCATAATATCAAAGGTGCTAGTATATTTCCCAATCCAGCACTCAGCAACTCACAACTACCTACTAATATTACCTTTAGCATCGCACAGGCAGGTCCTATCAATATAGAATTGTTACGTGCCAATGGTGAGCACGTAAGAAGGTTAAAAGACAATGAGTTTTATCAAACAGGTAGTCATTTAGTGCATTTACAACAAAATCATTTAGCCCCAGGTTTATATTTTATAAAAATCAGTGGATTAAATGATTTGAAAACAATTCCGTATATTGTACATTGAGCAAAGGTATAGGATTAAGGTTGTATTTTTAGAATTAAAATCAGCTGGATTGACTTCGTCTTGATCGAAGTTCGATAGATTAATATTTTTTTAAAGCAATTCTTTAGGTCTGTTTCATAAGAATTATTACATTTGTGCAATATTTATTTTGTATTCAAGGATCAATTTTTGCTATTTCAATTAGTATAATTTAAAATACGGCTTTTTGCCAAATAATATATCGCAATGAGAGCGTTGGTTTTTACAAAAAGCTTTTTCTCATTGCAATAATATTCCTTAGCTTTTTGGTTTAATCAAAATTAAAATAAATATCAGTAAATAAAATCTAAAAATATTAAAAAATGAAAAAGCAAAGAATAGCGATTAATGGTTTTGGAAGAATAGGCAGATTGGTCTATAGACAAATTTTTAACATGGAAGGCATCGATGTAGTTGCGATCAATGATCTAACAAATCCAGAAATGCTAGCACACCTACTTAAATATGACTCTGCACATGGACGTTTTAATGAAGATGTAAAAGCAGGCACTGACCGAATCTATGTAAATGGCGAGGAAATCATGGTTTATGGACAAAAAGATCCATCCCAGATTCCATGGGGCAAGCATGACGTAGATGTAGTGCTAGAATGTACTGGATTCTTTGCAGATAAGGAAAAAGCTGAAGGCCATATCAAAGCTGGAGCTAAAAAAGTAGTAATTTCAGCACCTGCTACAGGTGACTTAAAAACTGTGGTATTTAACGTTAATCATGAGATATTAGATGGTACAGAAACAGTAATTAGTTGTGCAAGTTGTACTACTAACTGTCTAGCACCAATGGCTCAAGTACTAGAAACAAAATATGGTATCATCTCAGGTTTGATGACCACTATTCATGCCTATACAAATGATCAAAATACACAGGACGCACCACATGCAAAGGGTGATCTAAGAAGAGCTAGAGCAGCTGCTCAAAACATCGTACCTAATAGTACAGGCGCAGCAAAAGCGATCGGTCTAGTGTTGCCATCACTTGTAGGTAAACTAGATGGTGGTGCGCAAAGAGTACCTACATTGACAGGTTCACTAACAGAATTAGTGACCGTTCTAGGCAAAAAAGTAACTTTAGACGAGATCAATCAAGCGATGAAAGACGCATCTAACGAGAGCTTCGGATACAACACAGACGAAATCGTAAGTACAGATATCATAGGCACTACCTACGGAAGTCTTTTTGATGCTACACAAACCAAAGTAATCACTAACGGTGATACACAATTGGTCAAGACAGTATCATGGTATGACAATGAGATGAGTTATGTGTCACAATTAGTACGTACGCTTAAGTACTTTGCTGCGCTTATCAAAAACTAATTTTCAATTAGAAAATATAAAAGGGTGATCGATATGGTCACCCTTTTTTTCATCTTGGCTTACATTTATTTTATAAAGTCATCTCTTTTATTCATCATCAACACTTTTAAATATGATTGCTTTCGATACTTTTGATTTCAGTGGACACAAAGTAGTCATGCGTGTAGATTTTAATGTTCCTTTGGACAAGGACTATAAAGTAAGCGACGATACTAGAATTGCTTCCGCTATTAAAACCATTAAGAAAATACTAGCCGATGGTGGTTCAGTTACTTTAATGAGTCACTTAGGCAGACCCAAAGGTGGTCCTGAAGAAAAGTATTCGCTAAAGCATATTTTGGATGCTCTCATAAGCTATCTACCTGATTCAAGCGTCAAATTTGTAGATGACTGTATAAATGATGAGGCTTTTGAAACGTCTAAAGATCTAAAAAGTGGCGAAGTATTACTTTTAGAAAACTTAAGATTTTATAAAGAAGAGGAAGCTGGAGATGTAGATTTTGCAAAAAAGCTAGCTAAGCACGGCGATATCTATATCAATGATGCTTTTGGTACAGCACATAGAGCACATGCCTCGACGGCGACTATTGCTCAGTTTTTTGATACTGACCACAAAGGTTTTGGCTACTTGATGTCTGCAGAGGTAGAAAATGGTAATAAAATTCTGACCCGTGCGGAATCTCCGGTGACTGCCATCATTGGCGGTGCTAAGGTATCAGACAAAATACAATTACTAGAGCGATTGCTAGACACTATGGATCATATTTTGATTGGTGGAGGTATGGCATATACTTTTATTGCTGCTCAAGGCGGAAAGATAGGTAAATCACTCTTTGAAGCCGACCATGTACAAACAGCACTTGATATTTTGGCGAAAGCCAAAGAAAAAAATACTCAGATTTATCTACCTATCGATAGCGTGGCAGCTAGTGAGTTTAGTGCCACTGCTGAACATAAAGTTTTAGATAGCAACGATATTCCTGATGGATGGATGGGTCTAGACATAGGGCCAAAAGCGATAGAAAAATACCGTGAAGTTGTACTTCAGTCTAAAACCATTTTATGGAACGGTCCTATGGGAGTATTTGAGTTTGAGGCGTTCTCTACAGGTACTTTCTCTATAGCATCGGCAGTTGCGGAGGCTACAGACGAGGGTGCGTACTCGCTCATAGGTGGTGGTGATAGTGTGTCTGCTATCAATCAATCGGGCTTAGATGATAAAGTCAGCTTTGTATCTACAGGTGGTGGCGCCATGCTCGAGCTATTAGAAGGCAAAGAACTGCCTGGGATTGCAGCTATCAAAGCTTGATAAAGTAACTTTAGAAGATAATAAAAATTTAGTGGTAGCCAGTCTTCGTGATTCGGCTAGTATAAGATTACTGTTGGGTTAACCTAGCAGTGTATATTGTTATACAAATATATTTACTCTAATTACAACGTGGAAAAAGTAAGGATCAGCTACCCTAGGTTCCTTCAACAGTGCGTTCATCGCATGGCTTGCAGCCACTGCAGGTCCCGTATTAGCGCGGACTTACTCTAAGTTGTTGCCAGTAGCTTTTATTTGCGAGATACATCCAAGTTTGACTTGTACCAGTCCTTTGCAAAATACCTAGCTTTGTTTGTTAATTCAGGTATTTTACTGGTTTCGACAAATTTATATTTCATAGCATCGTATTGATAGTAATCATCTTGATATGCAACTTCTATCAATGAATCGGTTATAATTTTCCCTTTGTGCCACCATGCCATAGTTTTAATAAGTCTAGTGTTTTCACCATAATTTTCAAAAATTATCGAGTCATTTTCTACTTTCCACCAATCAAGTTCTTTTTCAATTGGTTTATTTGATTTCATCAGATAAGCCAATTCAGCAAACCCTAATGAAATGCAATAACCTCTATCGTTAAAAACAATAATCTTCTATATGTAATTAGTTTTGGATGGATCAGACAACTGTACATAAAATCCATTTATTCTCAATTTAAAATTAGAGTTTTGACACACAAATTTTTTATATGTATGGTATAAACTCCTTTGGATACACCAAGGCCTAGTTCCGCACCCGTAAAATGCTAAATTCAATAGCATGAATACTATTTTGACTTGTTTTACCATTTTCTTTGAAGCTTGTAAAATTATTGGTATTGGTTTTACTTTGCAATCGTCCTGCTGATAAGTAGTATGTGGAAAAAGCACTTGTTCTGTCACGTTTTTCAATTTACGGTTTGTATTAGATCTAATTTTGATTTTATGTTATTACTAACGGGTGCGCCTATGGTGAAGAAGCAGAGTTTGAAGCATAAACGTTCAATTTAGCACAAATCTTTATTAGAAGTCCGAATGTTCAATTTAAGTACTAAATCCGATTACTTCACACCGTTATATCTATCTTTTTGGAACCTTTAATACCTTGCAGCATATTCGATCTTTTAAGTTCCTTCGCTTCTCGTATTATCACTCTCGACCTTTAAGGGTTGCTCAGTCTCATGCTTTTTCGATCGCAATGGAAAGGTAGCTCATAAAGTCGTGGAAGATTTGCGATCGACGCACTTCCGATTCTTTTTTCACATATCATTGGTTTTTGGACGGTTTTATTTCTTTTATGAGTCATTCTGACTTTTTCAGCAAGTCCTAAATAGGCATTGCTTTTCTAAAATATCGAGATCGTCTTTCAATTTGATTGCCAATTTCGCTCTATTGAATGCGGACTTTGAATATTGAATTGAAGTTGCTTTAATTTCAGCATTATTTATCGTTTCTAAAGAAGTAAATGCTTTTTGCAATCGCAACATTACTTCTATATTATCAGCGCCATCCCTAGAAATAGGCCTGAATGCATCATCAAAAAAATCTTCCATCGAGATTTGTGGAACTTCTATACAATCATAAAGCACATTACTTTCTGTGCTATTTTTAATCTCAGCATTCCATAAAAAAAATAGTCTTTCAAGGCTACCAATAATTTGTATGGCCGTTCCAGGATCATTAATACCAGTAGATAATGCCCTGCTGGCAATTTCTGATAATGTAATTAACCCAAATCGAGGGTCTTCGTCAAATAATCTTGTATGACCAATGTGAATAGCACGATTAACCTTTTGAGCCACTTCACTCATATCTGCATCATGCCCAATGAGGATGAAAGCAATTTCAAAATTTTCATTAATAAACTTACCAGGAATACAATTAAGCCTAATTTTCAACTCCATCTCTTTAGCTATTTCCTGTAAAGCATCCATATTTATATGTTGAACATATCCAGTTGTTTCACCAAGCACTGATAGTCCACCTAGGAATACACCGGTTATGGGAAGAGTATTGAGCAAAGGATTTTTAATGTAACTAGATAGGGATTTGGCTGCAATTACTTCTACCTGCTTGATGGTGTGTTCCAATCTTCCTAATCTCGAAATATTGTCTACCCATCTTAGAAAGGTGAGTATGACTAAGGCAAAGAATATCAGAGTGATTAAGAAGAGAATAAATTTCCCAGCCTGATTATAATAGCCATTATCTAAGGCAACTGTAGCCACAATACTAAATATAAATGCTCCTATAAATGTAGAAAGAGCATATTGCGAAACATCGTCTGTGATCACAATTTCAAATGACCTTGGAGTTGCTGTTCTACCTGCAGCGGAGT
>Ga0105045_10005835_pt1 | contig 10865 bp, 10 predicted proteins | sample MAT02_FD_78089 | JGI IMG/M metagenome (GOLD analysis project Ga0105045, IMG submission 78089) | Freshwater microbial communities from Lake Fryxell liftoff mats and glacier meltwater in Antarctica - MAT-02 (megahit assembly) | ecosystem: Environmental > Aquatic > Freshwater > Ice > Liftoff... | reverse complement strand
GGCGCAGGTTCTGCAGCAGCAACGACGGGACGTGGACGTGGTGGAGCATGAGGAACGGCAGCGGGTCTGACGCGTCGAAGACGGCGTCGGTACCGGCCAGGATGGTCCCCAGCCGGCCGCGGGCCTGCCGCGGGCGGGTCAGCAGGCGCCAGACCTCGTGGTAGATCCAGTAGGTCGGGCGGCTTGTCGCCGTGGGCCGGACGGCGTCGTGGCCGTCCTGCAGGTAGGCGGCGGCCACGTCGGGGTGGTCGTAGAACATGGTGATCGCCGAGTGGGTGCGTGGGTTGCACTCGATGGCGTACACCTGCCCGTCGACGGCCTCGATGAAGTCGAACGACACCTGACCGGTGATCCCCAGCGCGCCGACGAACGTGGTGACCCACCGTTCGATGGCGGGCTTGTCGACGTGGGCGTAGTTGATCTGGAACGGCGAGGACGAGCAGCAGCAGTACACCTGCACCCGCCCGGCACGAACGGTGCTGTGGGTGCAGTACTCCTGCCCCTCGACGAACTGCTGCATGACCCACGGGTTGTCCGGCGTCATCGGCTTGCTCTCGGCGAAGCGCCGGGTCTCCTCCGGCGTCGGGCGGGGCAGCCGGGTCAGGTCGAGCCGGTGCACGGGGTCGTAGGCGATCGACTTGAAAATGAACTCCCGACCGGTGCCGGGCCCGGCCTCACCGAAGTCGAAGCCGGCGACCTGCTCCGGCGAGGTGATCCGGTACGACTCCGGCGTCGACAGCCCCAGCGAGGCGGCGAGCGCGGCGAACTGCTCCTTGTCGTCGAGGCGCTCGACCATGGCGGCGTCGGCGTGCACCACCTCCACCAGGGTTCCAGCGCCTGCTTGGCCAAGGCGTCGTAGTAGCTGGCGACCGGGCTGCACACCGGCACGTACACGTCGACGCCCTCCCGTCGGGCGATGTCGACCACCGCGGCGACGTAGCCGGGGTGCTGCGGTGCGGGCACGGTGTGGAAACGGTCGACCGCCCGGGAGAAGCGGTGGGCGGTGAGGCGGTACTTCTCCTGCTCGATGAGGACCACCCGGTGACCGGCGCCGTGGAACTGCCGTGCCAGCGCCAGCGCCTTGGTCACCTTGCCGCCGCTGATGAGGACGGTGCGACGCCCGGAGGTCGTGCTCGGCGGGCCCGTGGCCGGTCGCGCTGCCGATCGCGTGCGACGCGAGCGCAGCAGGGCGGCACCGGTCACCGCGAGGTCGACGGGCAGGGTGGCCGTCAGCAGCGCCAGCATCCCGAGCGTGCGCACGGGGCTGCCCGCGACCCGAGGCTTCGCGCTCACGCCGGGGCGCGGAGGGCGTCGTCGCCGTAGGAGGCGACCATGCCGCGGTGCATCACGCGGTCGCCCACCACGTCGGAGTGGTCCGCCCGGTGCAGCACGACGCCGTTGTCCCACATGACCACGTCCCCGGCCGACCACGCGTGCCGCAGCAAGGCGGCCTCGCGCGTGGAGTGCGCGAGCAGGTCGTCGACCAGCCGCTCGGCCTGCTCGGGTGCCAGTCCGCTGACCGATGCGCAGCGCGTCCTGGTGGTCAGGTACAGCGCGGCGCGCCCGGACAGGGGGTGCGGGCGCAGAACGGGGTGGTGCGCGGCTCGCGTGGACCCCTCGGGCAGCTCGACGCCGGTGACGACGTGCTCGATGGTCCGTCCGTCCACCTGGGCGAAGAGCTCGGCGGGCAGGGTCTCCGCGGCGAGGTACTGGTTGCTGAACAGCGTCTCGCCGCCCTGCTCGGGGATGGTGACCGCACGCAGGGCGGTGTAGGCGGGCGGGCGGGCGGCTCACGTAGCTGGTGTCGACATGGAACGTGCTGCGCGGTGGGGTGGTGCGGCCGACGTTGCTGATGACGTTGAGGTCGGGGAACTGCTCGACCGGGGTCTCCCCCACCGAGACCATCACCTCGCCGAAGCCGCGCAGGAACCGTAGGAAGGTGACGTCGTCGGTGTCCTGGTCGGGGATGACGACGACGCCGTGGGTGGCCAGCAGCTCGCGCAGCCGGACCACCTCGGTCTCGCCCACGTCGGCCAGGGCCAGGTCGAGGACGCGGGCACCGAAGGGTGCCAGGCGCTCTTCTCTCATGTCCGGCTCCGTCCGTCGGTGGTGCTGTCGTCCTGCTGGGCGTGGCTGAGCGGCCCGTCGTCGACGCGTCGGATCAGGGTGATGCCGTCGCGCAGCGGGACGACCACCTGCACCAGGCGCGGGTCGGCGGCGACCGAGGCGTTGAACGCGGCGATCGCCGCCCCGTTCGCGCTGGGGCCCGCCGGTCCCGGCGCCGCCCAGGGCTCGCCCTGCAGCAGCGTGTTGTCCACGCAGACCGTGCCGCCGGGGGCGAGCAGACCGGAGTAGAGGACCGCGGCGAGGTAGTCGGGGTAGCCGGTCTTGTCCGCGTCGATGAACACCAGGTCGAAGCGTTCGGTGGCCCCGGCCAGCGCGCGCAGGGTGTCCAGGGCCGGGCCGAGGAGGATCTGGACGGCGGCACCGGCGGGTGAGTCGTCCAGGCAGGAGCGGGCGAACGCGGCGACGCCGGGGTCGACCTCGCACGCGAGCAGCGTGCCGCCGGGCGGCAGGGCCTCGGCCATGGCGAGCGCGGAGTAGCCGGTGAACAGACCGACCTCCAGCACGCGGCGCGCACGGGTCGCCTGCACGAGGAAGGCGAGGAAGCGGCCCTCCACGTGCCCCGACAGCATCTCCTGCTCCAGACCGCCCGAACCGAAGCCGCCCCAGTCGGTGTCTCGGGTCCGTTCGGCCAGCTGGTGCAGCGCCGGCGACTCGGGGCTGGTGCAGCGGTCCAGGTAGGGCTCCAGGCCCGCCGCCAGCTCGCGCACCCGGTCGAGCTCGGCGAGCACCGCGGGGTCGACGTCGCCGCCGACCAGGGCCGCAGCGACCCGGTCGAGCCGCGCGGCGAGGATGCCCATCGGCGTGACGGGGCGGGGCAGCGGCGTCGCGGCGCCGGCTCCCCCGGCGCCGGCTCCCGCAGCACCCGTCGTCGAGGCGTCATCCGTCGCGGCCGTCGGAGCGGCGGTGGTCACGACGCGGCCCGCTCCGCCACGGGGTCCACCGTGTCCTCGGCGTCGATGAACGCGTCGACCCCGTCCCGCCCCGAGGCAGTCGACGGGCGACGACCTTGTGGGCGGTGAGCAGGTCGTCCAGCTCGTCGGCGTCGAGGTCGTTGAGGAACCGGCAGCTGCCGATGGGGTCGGGCACCGCCGCCCGCAGCGAGCCGTCCCGGGTCTGCAGGATCGAGTCGGTCGCGCGGCGGACCAGCTCGGCGGTCAGGTACGGGCTGTCCACGGCCAGCCCGAGCCGGCCCATCAGACCCAGCACCCGGTCACGGTCCTGCACGTTGATGTGACCGCGTCGTTCGGCGATCGTGGTCGAGAAGGCCATGTCGATGCTGATGGCGTGGCCGTGGAAGAACGGCACCGGCGGGGTCAGCTCGAGGGTGGGGCTCCAGGTGTGGCCGAAGGCGATGACCCGGTCCAGGTCGAGCTCCAGCAGGTTGGGCGTCTCCAGCTCGAGCATGGTGCGGATGGAGTCGTAGGTGATCCGGTCCGCGACCGCGCGCAGCTCCGGGGTGCCGTCCAGGTGCCCGAACCGGGTGCGCAGGAGGTCCTCGCCGTGGGCATCGAGCAGGTCGAACGTGGCCCGGTCGGCGACGGTGGTGATCTTGATGAGCTCGGCCATGCCGTTGCGGACCTGGTCCTCGGGCAGCGTGGCCAGGAACGAGAAGTCGAGGAAGACCGTCGAGGACGCGTGGTAGGCGCCGAGGCGGTTCTTGTACGGGCCGTTGTTCACCGCCACCTTGATCGACACGGACGCGTCGATGAGCCCGATGAGCGTCGTGGGGATGCGGATGTAGTTGGTGGAGCGGCGGAAGGTCGCGCAGGCCAGGCCGGCGACGTCGGTGGTCAGACCACCGCCGACCACGAGCACCGGCTCCTTGCGGACCAGGCCGAACTCGGCGAAGGCGTCCACGATCCGCTCCACCGTGGTCTAGGTCTTGCGGGTCTCGTCCAGCTCAAGCCTCAGCACGGTCAGCTCGAGGCCGTGGTGGTCGAAGTAGGCCTCGATCTGCTCGCGGTACAGGGTGTGGACCGCGTCGTCGACGACCATGAGGCACCGGCCCCAGGTCTGGTAGCGCTCGGCGAGCTGGCTGTTGCGGGGGTCGAACACCCCGTCTACGTAGACCAGCGAGTAGTCGACCTTCTCGTAGGCCTCGACGTGGAATGACGTCTCCGTGGCGGTGAGGGTGCTGCGCGGGCCGGGGTCGGTGGACGTCGTCATCGTGCGTTTCCTCCGGGGTGCGGGCGGTCGGCTGCGGGAGTCGGCTGCTGGCGGTCGGCTCAGGGGACGGCGCCGAGCGCCTGGAGCTCGGCGAGCTCGATCCGGTCCACGACGGCGTGGGCGGACGCGAACCTGTGGTCGGCGGTGTTCTCGTTGGGGAAGGCGACGCAGACCAGCCCGGCGTCGATGGCGGAACGCTCGCCGTCTTCGTTGTCCTCCACGGCGATGCAGTCCGCGACGGACTCGGTCAGCCGTTCCATGGCCACCAGGTAGGCGGCGGGGTCGGGCTTGGGCGCGGCCACATCGTCGCGGTCGATGATCACGTCGAACGCGCTCACCTGCAGGGCCGGCGGCAGGGCCGACAGCAGTACCGCGACGTTGGCCGGGGACGTGGTGGTGACCAGGCCGACCTTCAGGCCCTGCTGCGTCGCGGCCTGGACGGTCTCGACGACGCCGGGGCGGGGCTCCGGCGGGGTGGTGGACAGGCTGTGCTGGAAGATCCGGGACTTGGTGGCGTGCACCGCGTCGGCGTCCACCTGCTGCCCGAGGCCGGCCGCGTAGTCGGCGATCCGGTCGCGTCCGCCGCTGGTGCGCAGCAGGCCGATGTACTCCGCGCGGTCCCAGGTCCAGGCGAGACCGTGCTCGGCGAAGGCCCGGTTGAACGCGTCGCGCTGCAGCTCCGAGGTGTCGGCGAGGGTGCTGATGGAGCCGAAGAGAACCGCTGCCACGGTGAGGTCTCCGTTCGAGAGGCGATGGACGCAGGGCATCACGAAGCGGTGGGACGCCCTTTGTGCGGCGAGCAGATCGCCGTGGGCGACTGCTCGTGAAAACCTTCACCCGCGCCGTTCGGCTTCGCCACCCGAAGTCGTCCGGTGACGGGGACTTCGCCCGGGTCCTGGCCAACGACCCGAACGCCCTGACACGCATCACCCTGGTGATCGCAGGCGAGGCCGGACGTACCGGGCGCGCCGGGTCGTCGACCGGCTGCCGCTGTCGCTGCTCGCCGGGTACGCGGCCGCGCTGGGGGCCAGACCGTGGGACGAGGACCCTGCGGCGCTTCCCAGCCTCCGGAACCGGCCGCAACCCGGCTGTCCTGGCGGGACCGGCTGCGCGGCGACCACCGGGCGCGCGCCACCCGGCGCGCACTCCACCGGGTGGCGTACTCGTCGTGGCTCGACCTCGCGACGGTAGGCCTACCCGAGGACGTTGACGTCCGGCGGGATCACCGTGGCCCGTCGACGTCCAGGGCGGCCCAGAGTGCTTTCGGGGTCGCGGGTCGGACGCTGGGCATACCCCCGACATACCCCTATCGCACCGTTCGACCGTCGGGTGGGAGGACTGACGCCCGCTCCGGTCACCATCTCGCCGAGCCGGTGCTGCTCGGACACCGTCCGCTCGGTCGCCCTGGCGTGGGCCACGTCGCACCTACCTCGTTCCTCCTCGCTGCTGGCGCAGTCCGTCGAGCGGCCCGGTCAGCTGGCTCAGCGCAACCTGCGCACGGGAGACGGACTTCGTCGGCCGGGGCGAGTACTACCGGAGTAGTATCCGGGTGTGAAGCTGAGCATCAGCCTGTCGGAAGAGGACGTCCAGCTGCTCGACGAGTACGCGCGCTCCACCGGTCTGCGGACCCGTTCCGCAGCCGTGCGCAGGGCCATCCACCTGCTACGACACCCTGACCTCGAGCAGGACTACTCCGACGCCTGGGACGAGTGGCAGGGCTCCGGTGAGGCTGCAGCGTGGGAGACGGTCACATCCGACGGGCTCGACCGTGCGGCGCGGTGAGATCCGCCTGACCGACCTGGACCCCGTCCGCGGGAGCGAGGCCGACAAGCAGCGCCCCGTGGTCATCGTCAGCAACGACCGGGCCAACGAGACCGCCGCCCGGCTCGCGCGAGGCGTCATCACCGTCGTCCCGGTCACGAGCAGCACAGCGCGCGTGTTCCCGTTCCAGACCTTGCTGCTGGCCGGGATGACCGGTCTACGGGTCGACTCGAAGGCGCAGGCAGAGCAGGTGCGTTCGGTGTCCGTCGACCGGGTCGGACCGGTCCTCGGGCGTGTACCGCCGCAGCTGATGGCGGAGCTGGACGACGCGCTGCGCCTGCACCTGGACCTGTGAGGGGGCGAGCCCGGGACCGGCACAGTGGGGTGCCACTCCTCCGACGGGCCTGTGGATGACGCGAGCGAGGTGGGAGGAGGTCCGGGCACCATCCCGGCATGGCATTCACCGACCTCCCCGACAACGCGTCCGACCTCCCGGTGTCCGACCCGACGTACACCGCCGACTTCCTCGACCTGGTCGTCCCGGAGCACGACCGGCACCGCGGCGCGCTGGCCGTCCTGATCTGCGACGACGACGACCGGATGCAGGTGCCGATGGTCGTCGGTGACCTGCCCGACAACCTGACCGACGACGAGCGCGAGCGCACCGTGGCGACCCTCGTCGAGGCCACGGGTGGGAGCGGGTCCGTTCTGCTCGCGGTCGCCCGACGGGACGGTCTGAGCCTCCGCCCCGAAGACGGCGCCTGGCGACGTGCCGCCGAACGCGCCTGCGCCGGAGGTCCCCGATTCCTCGGGCTCCACGTCATCACGTTGGAGGGGTCGCGGGAGGTCGGCCCGTTCCTCACCGCCGGAGAACGCTGACGGTCCGGGCGAAGGTGTTGGCCCAGGTCACCGTGCGGCCGTCACGGCTGATGGCCACCCCGCCACGGATGTCGACGTCGTCACCGCTCGCGAGCACCGACAGCCGGTCCCTCCTCACCTCGACGACCCGGTCGTTGCGGAAGTCGGCGACCACGAGAGTCCCGTTCGGGCGGGCCGCGACGCCGCTGGGCGACCAGACCCTCGACTGCTCGGCCGACGTCGTGTCCGCCAGACCGGTCTCGCCCGTACCGAGCACGGTGTCGACCCGACCGCGCTCGACGAGCCTCACGCGGTGGTTCGAGGTGTCTGCGACGGCAAAGGACCGCCCACCAGACCACGCGACGTCGTAGGGCAGGTTCACCTGCGCCGACACGGCCGCGCCCCCGTCGCCGGAGAAGCCGCGCTCACCGGTGCCGAGGACGGTGCGGATCGTCCCGTCCCGGCCGACCTCGCGCACCCGGTGGTTGAACGTGTCGGCCACGAGCACGGAGCCGTCAGGCGCGATGTCCACCCCGAAGGGGAAGCGCAGCTGCGCCTGCACCGCGGGTCCGCCGTCACCGGCGTACCCGGCGACGCCCGTGCCGGCCAGCACCTCCAGCGAGCCGTCGGGGAGCAGCTCGACGACGCGCTGGTTGTAGGAGTCGGCGACCACGACACGGGAGCCCCGCACGGCGATGTCGAACGGGAACAGCAAGCCCGCGTCGGGGGCCACGACGGTGTCGACGGTGCCGTCGGTCTCGATGCGTCGGACGGCGTTGTTGTAGGTGTCCAGGACCCAGGTCCGGCCGAGCTCGTCGACCGCGACGTCCTCGACGGCGCTGAAGCCGGCGTCCACGGCCGGCCCGCCGTCACCGGTGTAGCCGGCGGCACCGGTCCCGGCGATCACCGTGGGGCCCGGGCCGCTCGGCGGGGCGGCCACTGCGGGCGGGACCACGAATGCCGAGGTTGCGACGACGCTCAGGGCCAGCCCGAGGAGGCCGGCCCGGCGGACGCCATGCGTGGCAGCGGCGGTGCCTTCGATGATGGTCATGGTGCTCCTTCGGTTCGGTTTGGCTGGGGTTCAAGGTGCGGGTCTCCGCCGCAGCCATGGCGACCCGACGAGCACACGAGGTCCTCCCGGCGGCCAGCTGGACGCTAGTGAGAACAGTTCTTGATGCGGTAGTTCGCAGATCGACATCTCACGTCAGGCGCCCCGCACGAGCGGCCGGAGGCAGGCTGCACCTTGGCCCCGTCTCGGACGGGTCCCACCCGGGCACCGACGCCGTCGCGGTGGGGGCCGGTCTGGCGGGCAGGTCCACGACGCGGCCCATCGACGGACATGATGTGAAGATGCGGCGAATCCCGACGGCCCAGGTGCTGCGGCCGAGAATCCCCGGCAGCTACATCAGGCGCCTGGCCGCCGTCCCGCCGCCCGCCCTCGGCGCTCCTGCTGCGCGCCTGGCCCTCACGGAGATGCCACGGGCGGCGATGGACCTGACGGCTCTGGCGACGATGGCGCCTGCGCTGGCAGCTGAGCGCCGAGGCGACGGGCACCCGGTCCTGGTGCTGCCCGGGATGGTCGGCGGCGACGTCTCGACGCTGGGGCTGCGCCGCTACCTCACGTGGCTGGGCTACTCCGTGTCGGGTGGCGGCCTCGGCATGAACGCAGGGCCCACCGAGGCCGTCGTGAGCAGGCTGCAGGCGCGTCTGCGCGGGCTGGCCACCACGTCCGGCCGACCGGTCAGCATCATCGGGTGGAGCCTGGGTGGCCTGTACGCCCACGAGCTCGCGCGTCGAGCCCCTGGCAGCGTCCGTCAGGTCGTGACCCTGGGCAGTCCGATACGCCTGGCCCGGCCGAGCGCCCTGCGCGTGCCTGCCACCTCGCTGTACACCCGCAGCGACGGCATCGTGTCCTGGCGGGCCTGCCTGCTCAGGCCAGGCCGACGCCGCCAGAACATCGAGGTCTACGGCAGCCACCTGGGGATGGTGGTCAACCCGACCGTCCTGCACGTGCTTGCAGCGCGGCTGGCGCAGCCTGCGCACACCTGGCGACGCTTCAGACCCGGACCACTGACGAGGCACTTCTACCCGTAGCCCGATCCGCGGCCGAGGAGCGCAGCTTTCGGGCGTCGTGTGGGGTCGAACATGACGGGGCCGGGGAGGCCTGTCGGCCTCCCCGGCCCGTCGTGCGTCCCACCCTCGCGGAGAGGGTGGGACCTCGTCTCAGTTGCCCTGTCGGCTCAACCTGGGCTGGAGGATGAACAGCCCGCGGTCGATGCTGCTGACCGCGACGATGCCCTTCTGCCGGAAGTACGGGTAGTTGCTCCAGGTGCCGCCCTCGAACGTGGCGTTGTCGTTCTCGGGGTAGATGTCGAAGAACGCGGCCTCGCTGAGGCCACCGCCGGCCAGGTCACGCGTGTCGTAGACCCGCAGACCCGAGGTGTAGTTCGACGCGTAGGCGTAGCGACCCTGGGTGTAGATGTTGTGGTCGATCGAGGTGGTGTCGTTCGCGAACGCCTGGACCTCCACGATGTTGTCGAGGTCGCTGACGTCCCACACGCGGGTCGTCGTGTTGATGCCGCGCCGCTGCTCGTCCAGCTCGTCCCCGTGCAGGAAGAACCGGCGGTCCGGGGTCAGCCACCCCTGGTGGCTGTAGCCGTCGTTCTCGTAGCCCTCCCGGGCGATCGAGACCGGGTTGGCCTTGTCGGTGACGTCGACGATGGCCACGCGGTGCAGGCCGCCCGCGCCGCTCGTGGTCGCGTTGGAGTTGAAGCAGATCTCGCGTCCGGTGTAGTCCTCGTCCGGGCCGTCATAGACGATGCACTGGGTGTCGTGGATGTAGCCGTGCTCGTCGAAGCACCCGGCGTAGGTCGGGTTCGTCGGGTCGTTGATGTCGATCATGTGCAGACCGGTGCCGCACACAGCGGGCCGGTCGTTGGCAGCGATGCCACCGGTCGCCGGCAGCCCGGCCTTGATGGCGGCGCCGTCAGCCTGGCTGACCATCACCGCGGGGATGGTGATGGAGGCGTCCCCGCCTCCCATGACGATCGTGCCCGCCGCGTTGTTCGCGATGATCACACCGCTCGCGCCGGCAGCCTGCGCGTTGGCGACCTTCACCGTGAAGGGGCAGCCACCGCGGTCGGCGATCGCGATCGCGCCGGCGGGGAAGTCGACGAGCGCGCCACAGGCCAGGCCGTCACCACCGACCAGCGCCAGCGGGCCTCCCAGCCCGTCGACGGTCGGAGCCGGGCCGAACGCTGCACCGTTCGCCAGGAAATCACCGGCTGCGGACGAAGGGGCGTCGACGGTCACGGTGTAGGGCAGCGGGCTCGAGGAGAAGGGTGCGGCCCCCACCGAGTACAGGAAACCGGTGTCCTCGTTGATGTTGATGTTGTGGGCCGAGCCGTGCCCGGTGTAGCGGGCGTCGACGTCGTAGGTGGTGTAGGTGCCGTCCCAGACGCGCAGTCGGGTCAGGTCGAAGACCTGCACGCCGTGGTTGGTGTGCTCGGAGACCACGTAGGCGTGGTCCTTGTACACCTTGATGTCCCGCCAGGACGAGCCACCCGCGGTGGAGGCTGTCGGCAGGATGCCGAGGACCTGGGGGCGCTTGGCGTCGCTGATGTCGACGAAGACGGTGCCGTTGGTGGCGCCGACCAGTGCGTAGTCCTTCTTGGACTTCGGGTCGGTCCATCCCCAGATGTCGTTGACGAAGGTGGTGCCGAGCTCGTTGTGCGAGACATGGCTGAGGAGGTCGATCCCGTCGCAGGGGAAGAAGTCCGCGGCCATACCGTTGATGCACGGTGCAGATGTGCCTGGTGCGTTGCCGCGCGCCGCGCCCTTGCCGGTGTTCGTCGTGGGCGTGAACCAGTCGCGGTCGAGCTTGGTCTCCAGGCCCTCGTACTTGTAGGGCGACGTGCTGTTGCCGCCCTCGTCCGAGATCTCCGGGTGGTGGG
>Ga0105045_10005833_pt1 | contig 10867 bp, 8 predicted proteins | sample MAT02_FD_78089 | JGI IMG/M metagenome (GOLD analysis project Ga0105045, IMG submission 78089) | Freshwater microbial communities from Lake Fryxell liftoff mats and glacier meltwater in Antarctica - MAT-02 (megahit assembly) | ecosystem: Environmental > Aquatic > Freshwater > Ice > Liftoff... | reverse complement strand
ATAAACTTGCTTGGATCAGCATCATCTAAATATTGGTTGTCTTTAGGAAGATTCTCCAATACTTGAAGATATTCTTCTTCAGTCAAGAAATCCATATAACTCAAACCTTGCTCACCAGCAAGACCAGCCTGGATAATTACGTAACGCTCATAATAGATAATTGCATCCAATTTCTTAGTTGCAAGACCTAACAAGTAACCAATTTTATTTGGTAATGAGCGGAAGAACCAAATGTGAGCAACAGGAACAACAAGTTGAATATGTCCCATACGCTCACGACGTACTTTCTTCTCTGTTACTTCAACACCACAGCGGTCGCAAATGATGCCCTTGTAACGAATTCTTTTGTATTTCCCGCAGTGGCATTCGTAGTCCTTAACTGGACCAAAAATACGCTCACAGAACAAACCACCCATTTCAGGCTTATACGTTCTATAATTGATAGTTTCGGGTTTGAGCACCTCACCGTGGCTCTGATCGAGGATGTCCTCGGGAGAAGCCAGGCTTACAGTGATCCTTTTGAAGTTACTCTTCAGTTTTATGTCTTTGCGCAAAGCCATGTTTGATCAGTATCTAATGAATTAAGAAAGGTGCGGAAAGCGAAGAGCCTTCCGCACCGGAAAATCAGTCAAGAGTCACTTTAAGACCCAATCCGCGTAATTCGTGGAGTAATACATTAAACGACTCAGGAATTCCTGGTGTTGGCATGCTATCACCTTTCACAATTGCTTCATAAGCCTTAGCACGTCCAATAACGTCGTCAGATTTAACCGTTAAGATTTCCTGAAGAATATTTGCTGCACCGAATGCTTCAAGTGCCCAAACCTCCATTTCACCAAAACGCTGACCTCCGAACTGTGCTTTACCACCAAGTGGCTGCTGAGTAATAAGAGAGTATGGTCCAATTGAACGGGCATGCATCTTATCATCAACCATGTGACCTAGTTTAAGCATGTAGATCATTCCTACAGTAGCCGGTTGATCAAAAGGATCACCTGTTCCACCATCGATGAGGAAAGTTCTACCAAAACGAGGCACATTTGCTTGGTCAGTGTATTCGTTAATCTGATCAATGGTTGCACCATCGAAAATTGGAGTAGCGAATGTCATCCCAAGGTTCTTACCAGCCCAACCAAGAACCGTTTCGTAAATCTGTCCAAGGTTCATACGAGATGGCACACCAAGCGGATTTAAAACGATGTCTACTGGTGTTCCATCTTCTAGGAATGGCATCTCCTCATCACGAACAATCTTAGCAACGATTCCTTTGTTACCGTGACGACCTGCCATCTTATCGCCCACTTTAAGCTTACGCTTTTTAGCGATATAAACTTTTGCAAGTTGCACGATACCAGCTGGTAATTCATCACCGACAGTAGCTGCAAACTTCTTACGTTTCGCAATACCACCAAGATCATTATAACGGATAAGATAGTTATTTAATAACTCCTTAATAAGGTTGTTCTTGTCTTTGTCAGTTGTCCATTTATTAGGATTAACTGATGTGTAATCAATGCCTTGAAGCATTTTTACCGTAAACTTAGAACCTTTAGGAACTACTTCCTCCTTGAAATTATTGTAAATACCTTGAGAGGTTTTACCATTTACAATTTGGAACAATTTATCAATTAATCTTCCTTTAAGCTCGACAACATCCTTGTCTCTTTCAGCATCAATTTTTGCAAGAGTCGGTTTCTCTTCCGTCTTTGACTTGCGGTCTTTGATAATTCTAGAGAATAATTTTTTGTCGATAACAACACCATTTAAAGATGGAGGTGCCTTTAAAGAAGCATCTTTTACGTCACCTGCTTTATCTCCAAAGATTGCACGTAATAGTTTTTCTTCCGGAGATGGATCAGTTTCACCTTTTGGAGTGATTTTACCAATTAGGATATCACCAGGTTTAACATCAGCACCAATGCGAATCAAACCGTTTTCGTCCAAGTCTTTCGTTGCTTCCTCACTTACGTTGGGAATATCAGCCGTTAACTCTTCCAAACCACGTTTAGTGTCACGTACTTCAAGAACAAACTCCTCGATATGAAGACTTGTAAATACGTCTTCACGAATAATTCTTTCAGAAATAACGATTGCATCCTCGAAGTTGAAACCTTTCCAAGGCATGAATGCCACTTTTAAGTTTCTACCTAGTGCTAATTCGCCACCTTGAGTTGCATAACCTTCGCATAAAACTTGGCCAGGAAATACTTTATCCCCTTTAGCAACGATAGGCTTTAGGTTGATTGTTGTATTCTGGTTAGTCTTGCGGAACTTGGTAAGTTTATACGACTTGATATCATCATCAAAACTGACTAATTGCTGATCTTCAGAACGGTTGTAACGAATAACGATTTCATTCGCATCAACCCATTCAACAGTTCCTTCACCCTCGGCATTAATAAGTACACGAGAATCACGAGCCACAGAAGCTTCCAAGCCTGTACCTACAAGCGGGGCTTCAGGATTCAACAATGGAACTGCTTGACGCATCATGTTAGAGCCCATCAATGCACGGTTGGCATCATCATGCTCTAGGAAAGGAATTAAAGAAGCTGCAATAGAAGCAATTTGATTCGGAGCTACGTCCATCAACTTGATTTTCTCAGGCTCTACAACAGGAAAATCTCCTGCAAAACGAGCTTTGATACGCTTCTCTACAAATCGACCGTCAGCATCAACCTCAGTTTTCGACATCGCAATAATCGAAGTTTCCTCTTCTTCTGCACTTAAGTAGATGATTGGTTTTGTAGGGTCTAATCGACCGTTTTCAATTGTTCTATATGGAGTCTCGATAAAACCAAGTTTATTGATTTTAGCAAAAACGCATAAAGATGAAATCAAACCAATGTTAGGACCTTCTGGAGTTTCGATAGTACACAAACGACCATAATGCGTATAGTGAACATCTCGAACCTCAAAACCAGCACGTTCACGAGATAGACCGCCGGGACCGAGTGCAGAAAGACGACGCTTGTGCGTGATCTCTGAAAGCGGGTTGGTTTGATCCATGAACTGAGACAACTGGTTAGTCCCAAAAAATGAGTTAATAACGCTTGAAAGTGTCTTCGCGTTAATCAAATCTGTTGGTGTAAATACCTCATTATCACGAACGTTCATACGTTCACGAATAGTACGAGCCATTCTTGATAAACCAACACCGAATTGACCGTGCAACTGCTCACCAACTGTACGTACACGACGATTAGAAAGGTGATCAATATCATCCACATCAGCCTTAGAATTGATAAGTTCTATTAAGTAGCGAATGATTGAAATGATATCTTGCTTGGTAAGAACGCGAGTTCCTCCATCAATATTAAGATTTAACTTTTTGTTGATTCTGTAGCGACCAACATCACCTAAATCATAACGCTTGTCTGAGAAGAATAGCTTATCGATGATACCGCGAGCAGTTTCCTCATCAGGTGGTTCCGCGTTACGGAGCTGACGATAGATATGCTCAACAGCCTCTTTTTCAGAGTTCGAAGTATCCTTCTGAAGCGTATTGTATATAATTGTATAATCTGCTGTATTGATATCATCCTTATGAAGAATGATAGATTTTACACCTGAATCTAAGATTAGATCTAAGTGTTCTTTCTCAATTTGAGTTTCACGGTCAATTAAAACCTCGTTACGCTCAATTGATACAACCTCACCAGTATCCTCATCTACGAAGTCTTCAATCCAAGTTTTCAAAACCCTTGCAGCCAATCTACGACCAACTGCATTTTTAATATTGGTTTTATTCACTTTGAATTCATCCGCTAATCCAAAGATTTCGAGAATGTCTTTATCACTTTCGTATCCAATTGCACGAAGCAATGTAGTTACAGGTAGCTTTTTCTTACGGTCGATGTAAGCATACATGACACTGTTGATATCCGTAGCAAATTCAATCCATGAACCTTTAAAAGGGATAACACGAGCAGAATACAGCTTGGTACCATTGGCATGGCGGCTTTGACCAAAGAATACACCTGGAGAACGGTGAAGCTGAGAAACCACAACACGCTCAGCTCCATTGACACAGAAGGTGCCCTTTGGAGTCATGTACGGGATAGTTCCTAAGTAAACATCCTGAACGATTGTTTCGAAATCTTCGTGTTCAGGATCAGTGCAATACAACTTAAGTTTAGCCTTAAGTGGGACACTATAGGTTAATCCACGCTCAAGACATTCTTCAATAGAGTATCTTGGTGGATCAATAAAATAATCGAGAAACTCCAGAACGAAGTTGTTTCTCGCATCAGATATGGGGAAATTCTCTGAAAAAACCTTGAAAAGACCTTCATCCTGGCGATTCTCAGGGGTCGTTTCCAGTTGGAAGAAATCCTTGAACGATTGTACCTGAACATCAAGGAAGTCAGGATACTCAATAGGTAGCTTGCTTGAAGCGAAACTAAACCTGCTGGGGCGTTTTATTGTGTATGTCAAGGGACTCGGAGTTAAAGATGAAATGATGCAAATGAATGAGGAAGGTATACAAACGGCTAAAGACCTCAAGAAACTTGAGGTCTTAGCTGTTAATTTTTAAGAAGAGGATTACTTAACCTCAACTTCAGCACCGGCATCAAGCAACTGCGCTTTTAACGCTTCTGCTTCGTCCTTAGATACACCTTCTTTGAGCGGCTTTGGAGCACCGTCAACAAGATCTTTTGCTTCTTTCAGACCAAGACCAGTAAGTTCCTTTACAAGCTTAACGATAGCCAATTTATTGGCACCTGCTGCTTTAAGGATTACGTCGAAAGATGTTTTTTCTTCTACGGCTTCAGCACCTGCACCAGCACCTGGAGCAGCAACAGCAACTGCGGCTGCAGCTGGTTCGATACCGTATTCATCCTTTAGAATGAGAGCTAATTCATTCACTTCCTTTACAGTTAGATTCACCAACTGCTCAGCGAAAGCTTTCAAATCTGCCATTGTATAATTGTTTTAATTGATTGTTAAAAAGGGTTGATTAAAAAAAGGGTGAAATTATTCGGGACGTTCAGATAGCGTCTTTAAGATTCCTGCAATCTTTCCACCACTTGATTTAAGGGCAGAAATAACATTTTTAGCAGGAGACTGTAATAAGCCAATGATTTCTCCAATAACTTCGTTTTTAGTTTTGATGGAAATAAGCGCATCGATTTGATTGTCACCAATATAGAAGGATTCTTCTACATAAGCTGCTTTCAAAACTGGGCGATCATTTTTTTTACGGAATTCCTTGATCAATTTTGCCGGCTCATTAATTGAATCGGTAAACATCACAGAAGTAGAACCTTTAAGTATAGGGAATAATGGAGAATAATCCATTTCCATGCGCTCAAACGCTTTCTTCAATAAGGTATTCTTTACCATCTTAAGTTCGATATTCTTCTTAAAGCAGATTCTTCGAAAATTATTCGACTTCTCTACTGTTAAATAAGAAATATCTGTGAGGTAAAAGTTCTTAGTTGCAGAAAATTTCTCAACCAATGCATCGATTACCAGATCTTTTTCTTCTTTCTTCATTTTGCTCAAGAGTTAAAAGTTTAGTAATCAGGCACCGATTGATTTCAAATCAACCGAAACCGAAGGACTCATAGTACTCGACACGTAAACGCTTCTTACATATATACCTTTAGCTGACGAAGGCTTAAGTTTCAGAATAGTCTGAAGCAATTCCTTTGCGTTATCATAAAGTTTGTCTTCTGTAAAGCTCACTTTGCCGATTGATGCGTGCACGATACCTGTTTTATCCACTTTGAAGTCAATTTTACCGGCCTTTACTTCTTGCACGGCTTTACCAACTTCCATGGTAACAGTACCTGTTTTTGGGTTAGGCATTAGGCCACGAGGTCCTAGAACACGTCCTAGGGCTCCTACTTTAGCCATAATTGCTGGCATGGTGATAATCACATCCACGTCAGTCCAACCACCTTTAATTTTCTCAATGTAATCATCCAAGCCCACATAATCAGCTCCTGCTGCCTTCGCTTCTTCTTCCTTTTCAGGAGTACAAAGCACAAGAACACGCACGGTCTTACCAGTTCCATGAGGTAGAGACACGATTCCACGAACCATTTGGTTTGCTTTACGAGGATCTACTCCAAGACGAACTGCTACGTCAACCGAAGCATCGAATTTTGTGGTGGAGATTTCTTTTACCAGACGCGCAGCATCTAAAAGTGGATAGGTCTTATCCTCTTCCACTTTACCTTGAATTGCTTTACGCTTTTTTGTCAGTTGTGCCATTTCACTCAGAAATTTTGGTTCTTACTTAAAAAGGGCGCTGACCTTCAACGTTTATACCCATACTGCGAGCTGTACCTGCTACCATACTCATGGCTGACTCCACTGTAAAACAGTTTAAATCAGGCATTTTTGATTCAGCAATACCTCTTACAGTATCCCAAGTGATTGTAGCAACCTTCTTACGATTTGATTCAGGAGAACCGCTTTGCAATTTGGCAGCATCTTTCAACTGGACAGCAACAGGTGGCGTTTTGATGATAAATTCGAAAGACTTATCAACGTAAACGGTAATTACCACAGGTAATACCTTACCGGCCTGATCCTGAGTACGGGCGTTGAATTGCTTGCAGAAATCCATGATGTTCACACCTTTCGCACCGAGTGCCGGTCCGATTGGAGGAGATGGATTTGCTGCAGCGCCTTTCACCTGTAACTTTATGAGTGCACCTACTTCTTTAGCCATTTTTAGTTATAATTGAATTCGCGGGTCCTATTTTTTGCCAGAGGAGGGGAAGCATTTTACGTGGAGAAGACAACCTCAGCATCAATGGGATGATCCACTGTTTTTATTCTTTTTCTACTTGCATATAATTAAGTTCTAGAGGCGTTTTGCGACCGAAAATCTTAACCATTACAATTAATTTCTTTTTATCTTCATTAATTTCTTCAATGATACCACTGAAACTGTTGAAAGGACCATCAATAACCTTAACTGCCTCACCCACTATAAATGGAATTGCCATTTCAGCGTCGGTCTCTGATAATTCATCTACTTTACCTAAAATTCGATTCACTTCTGCTTGACGCAAAGGAATTGGGGCACCTTTATCTCCTAAGAACCCAATAACTCCGGGAATGTTCTTAAGGATGTGAGGAATTTCACCAACCATATTCGCTTCAATCATTATATCGTCGGCAAAGTAGTTACGTTCCTTACTAATCTTCTTACCATTACGAATCTGATAAACTTTTTCAGTAGGAATTAAAACTTGTGAAATATAATCTCCAATATTATGGTGATCAACTTCAGAAGCTATATAATCCTTTACTTTCTTCTCCTTACCACTAATTGCACGGAGAACATACCATTTTTTCGTGTTGACACTTTCTTCAGTCATTTCAGAAACTATCAGTTAAACAGATCATAAAACAATTCCATAACATTACTAAATGTGAAGTCCATTGCAAAAATTACCATCGCGATAATAATGGATGATATCATTACTACGATAGCTGAATTTTGAAGCTCACTCCATGTTGGCCAGGTCACTTTGTGAACTAACTCATTGTATGATTCTTCAATATATGTCTTGATCTTTGACATAGTTTAACCTTTTTAAGCACGGGAGGAGGGACTCGAACCCCCAGCCAATGGTTTTGGAGACCACTACTCTACCAATTGAGCTACACCCGTATTGTTATGAGAAAATTGGAACAAAATATTGGCAATTCCAACCTAACCCTTTAAAACACAGTTTGTTAACCAAAACCTCTGTGCTGTTCTAAAAACGAATCCCCTATACAGTTAGAAAGGTGCCCCGCCTGTTGGCGGGGGCACCTTCTAAAAATACTATCGAAATCGATTGATTACTTAATAATCTCAATCACCTGACCTGCACCAACAGTACGGCCACCTTCACGAATTGCGAAACGTAAACCTTTGTCCATTGCTACTGGAACGATAAGTGTAACTTCAATCGTTACGTTATCACCAGGCACAACCATCTCGCGTCCTTCTGGTAACATGATTTCTCCTGTCACATCAGTTGTGCGTAAGTAGAACTGAGGACGATATTTGTTGTGGAAAGGAGTGTGACGTCCACCTTCTTCTTTCTTAAGGATATATACCTCAGCCTTGAATACAGTATGTGGAGTAATAGTTCCCGGTTTTGCGATAACCATTCCACGACGAATCGCTTCTTTGTCAATACCACGTAGTAATAAACCTACGTTGTCACCAGCTTCACCACGGTCAAGAATCTTACGGAACATCTCAACACCAGTAACTACTGACTTAAGCTTTATATCTTGCATTCCTAGGATCTCAACTTCTTCGCCAGAATTGATTACACCAGTCTCAATACGACCAGTAGCAACAGTACCACGGCCTGTTATTGAAAACACATCTTCAACAGGCATTAGGAAAGGCTTATCAACTTGACGAGGAGGAATTGGAATGAAAGAATCAACTGCATCCATCAATTCCATGATTTTTGGAACCCACTTCGCGTCGCTATTCAATCCACCTAAGGCAGAACCTTGAATAATTGGAATGTTATCACCATCGAAATCGTAAAAGCTAAGTAGTTCACGGATTTCCATTTCTACTAACTCAAGTAATTCAGGATCGTCAACCATGTCAACTTTATTCATGAAAACTACCAATTGAGGTACACCTACCTGACGAGCAAGAAGGATGTGTTCACGAGTTTGTGGCATTGGACCATCTGTTGCAGCAACAACAAGTATGGCGCCATCCATCTGCGCAGCACCAGTAACCATGTTCTTTACGTAATCGGCGTGACCTGGACAGTCAACGTGAGCGTAGTGACGGCTAGCTGTAGTATATTCTACGTGAGATGTATTGATTGTAATACCGCGTTCCTTTTCTTCAGGAGCGTTATCAATTGAATCAAATGAACGGGCTTCGGACAGACCTGCTGCCGCAAGAACGGTCGTGATTGCAGCGGTTAACGTGGTTTTACCGTGGTCAACGTGACCAATGGTACCGATGTTGACGTGCGGTTTGGAACGGTCGAATTTTTCTTTAGCCATGGCTAGTTATTTTATTTATTGAGTATGTGTGTTTGTTAATATTTTTCTTTTTACCAGTGGTGATGTTACGTTGATGGAGCCAATGACGGGATTTGAACCCGTGACCCCTTCCTTACCAAGGAAGTACTCTACCACTGAGCTACATCGGCTGAAAACAGATAAAAAAACCTTAACCGTTCAGCCACTGCCAGGTAAGAATATTAGAGCGGAAGACCGGGCTCGAACCGGCCACCCTCAGCTTGGAAGGCTGATGCTCTACCAAATGAGCTACTTCCGCTTTTTCCTGTCTTTCAAGAGTAAAATCAACAATCACCGTGTCAATTTATCTCTTAAATCAGAATCCTGATCAGTTTTCGTGGTGGGGAGAGAAGGATTCGAACCTTCGAACTCGAAAGAGGACAGATTTACAGTCTGTTGTCGTTGGCCGCTTGACTATCTCCCCAACATCTTGCAAAATTTACAAAGAACAGAGCCGAAGAAGGGACTCGAACCCCCGACCAGCTGATTACAAATCAGCTGCTCTACCAGCTGAGCTACTTCGGCTTTACCTTTTCTGAGTTGGATTCAAGCTTTCGACTTGAACTACCCCTCAAAAAAGGTGTGCAAATGTAGGTAAGAATTCATTCCCACCAAACATTTTTACAAAATAATCTAAAGAATTTAATTGGATTGAAATCAAACAATTCGTTTTCAGTCATTTAAACCTGACGAATTTTTTCTTTATGCTTCATAATTTGATTTCTTAAAGCATCTACCACTTGGTCAGCAGCCTCTTCAAATGAGTTGCATTGACGCTTTGCAAACAAATCATTACCGGGTACATGTAAACGGATCTCTGTAATTTTATTTTCATTATTGCTCGCATTATCAAGCTTTAGTGTTACCTCTCCTTCAATAATTGCGTCATAAGTAGCTCCTAGTTTTTGCAATTTTGCCTCGATAAAATCAAGAAGTTTTTGGTCTGCAGTAAAATGTACGGATTGAATAGTTACTTTCATAAGTATGTGAGTTAAATGATTTGGGATTGTGAATCTTTATCCCAATGCAAGAATCGCTAAATTATATATTTGTTGTCTTCAAGACAACTCAAAAAATCCAATAGTCAATGTTAATAAAATCTGAGAACCGTTTTCATTATCACGATTTACTCAAATTTACGCACAATGCATTCATTGCTATTGGATGCAATGATCAAGATGCTGTAACCGCTAGCAAGGTACTCATTTCTGCCGATATTAGAGGAGTGGATTCACATGGAGTCGCCCGTTTAAGTGGTTATGTTCGTCTTTGGAAGAAAAACAGAATTAATAGCTCACCTAAAATCAAAACTATCCATGAGACGCTTTCAACTGCAACAATTGATGCAGATGGAGCTCTTGGTTTAGTTTCGGGTCCTCATGCAATGCAAATCGCCATTAATAAAGCTTCCCAGGTAGGCACAGGATGGGTTGCTGTAAAAGGCTCTAACCATTTTGGTATTGCTGGCTATCATGCTATGATGGCACTTGAGCATAATATGATTGGAATAGCTATGACTAATGCATCTCCACTCGTGGCACCTACATACTCAACTTCAAGAATGTTGGGCACAAATCCAATGGCCTTTGCTATCCCTGCTAAACACCAACCAGCCTTTGTTGCCGATTTTGCTACTACTACAGCAGCCAATGGTAAACTAGAAATTCTTCAACGAACAGGCAAACTAGCCCCTGATGGTTGGATTCAAAACGCCGATGGAAGTTCTACCAATGACCCCTTTTCCCTAAAGGAAGGAGCTGCTCTTTTACCTTTAGGTAGCGATAGAAATCATGGTAGTCATAAAGGCTACTGTTTAGCTGCTGTCGTTGATATTTTTAGTGCAGTTCTTTCT
>Ga0105045_10005830_pt1 | contig 10870 bp, 7 predicted proteins | sample MAT02_FD_78089 | JGI IMG/M metagenome (GOLD analysis project Ga0105045, IMG submission 78089) | Freshwater microbial communities from Lake Fryxell liftoff mats and glacier meltwater in Antarctica - MAT-02 (megahit assembly) | ecosystem: Environmental > Aquatic > Freshwater > Ice > Liftoff... | reverse complement strand
TGGAGTTCGTGGTGCCCCCGGGTCTGAAGCTCACCCTTCAGGACCAGGGCGGCAACAACACGATTGACAGCGACCCCGATGCCATGAGCGGCGTCACGGGCCTCGTGAACGTGGTGCCCGCAACGACGACGCGCGATGTGGATGCGGGCGTCTTTGTACCCGCGAGCCTCGGCGATCGCGTCTGGATTGATCTGGATGCGGACGGGATCCAGGACTCGGGCGAGGTGGGCCTGGCCAATGTCACGGTACGGCTGCTCGCGGCAGATGGCGTAACGGAGATCGGTAGCACCACCACCAATGCCTCCGGGATCTACAATTTCGGCGATCTGGCACCGGGCCAGTATGGCGTGCGGGTCGTGCGGCCCGCCGGCTTCGAAACCTCGCCCATTGATCAAGGCGCCAATGATGCACTCGACAGCGATGCCAATGCCGCCGGTGTGATCGCGCCGACCATGATCTTCTCCGGCGATGCGCGAACCGATCTTGATGCCGGCTTGTTCCAGCGCGTGGCCATCGGCGACCGTGTCTGGTTCGACACGAATGGCAACGGCGTCCAGGATGGATCAGAAGCCGGTGCGCGTGGCGTGACCGTGCGGCTTCTGGATGCGGGCGGGGCCGTCGTTTCCTCGACCGTCACCAATGCCTCAGGGAATTACAGCTTCGCCAACCTGCTGCCGGGGACCTACAGCGTCACCTTCGTCGCGCCCGGCGACACCATCTTCACCGCCCGCGATGTCGGCAATGATGGGTTGGACAGCGACGCCGCCACCAGTGGCCGGACCAGCCAGATCACGCTGACCTCGGGCCAGGTGAACAACACCCGTGACGCCGGGCTTCTGCTCGCCGCCTCCATCGGCGACCGCGTCTGGGCCGATCGTGATGGCGATGGACGTCAGGACAGCGAGGAGCCGGGTATCGGCAATGTCACCGTGCGCCTCATCAGCGTGGCTGGCGTTGTGCTGGCCACCACGACGACGGATGCGGGGGGCTTCTACAATTTCGGCAACCTGCGCCCGGGCAGCTACAGCGTCGAGTTCGTGACCCCCACGGGTTTCACCGCCTCGCCGCCCGACATCGGTGATGACGCACTGGACAGCGACGCGGGTGTGGGCGGCCGCACTGGCAGCTACACGCTGATGCAGGACCAGGACGTCACCACGGTGGACGCCGGCTTCATCCCGAATGTGGTGGGCGCTTGTGACCTGCCGACCACGACGCTGACGCCTGGCAATGATGGCCATGTCGGCACCAACGGTCCCGATAACATTGATGGGTTGGGCGGCAACGATGCCATCATTGGCCTGGCGGGCCATGACTGCCTGCAGGGCAATGATGGCGACGACGCGATTGTTGGCGGCGACGGCAACGACACGATCCAGGGTGGCAACGGCAACGACAACCTGCACGGCAATGCCGGAAACGACTTCATCTATGGTGGTGAAGGCGACGACATCATCGAGGGCGGCGACGGCAACGACTGGGAAGAGGGCGGCGCCGGCAACGACAACATGCAGGGTGAACTGGGCGACGACACCATGTTCGGCGGCGCCGGCGACGACATCATGGAAGGCAATGAAGGCGATGACATCATGCAGGGCGGTGCGGGCAACGACACTGTCGTCGGCGGCCTGGGCAATGACATTGTCTCCGGTGGCCTGGATCGCGGAACGGCGAGCCTCGTCGCTGGGCGGATCACCGGCCTCGTGGTGGGTGACTGGGTGATCGGCGATATTGGCGCCGACCAGGTCATTTATCAACGCGGTGACGGTGTGGACCGTTTGGACGGCTTCAACCCCGCCGAAGGCGACACGCTGACCATCTACGGGCATAGCGGCTTCACCTCCGTCCAGAACGTGAATGGCCAGACGGTTCTGTATTTCAGCACCGACAACGCCATCATCATCAACGGCAACTACGCGAACAGCGTGAGCGGGCCGTTCCCGGGGATCACCTTCGTCCCCGGCATCTCAGTGGCACCCCTGCCTTCCGAAATTGGCGCGATCCAGGGGGGCGTTGGCAATGACAGCATCACTGGAACCACGGGCAATGACCTGCTGGCAGGCTTGCAGGGCAATGACACGCTGGTGGGCAATGCGGGCAACGACTCGCTGCTCGGTCAGGCTGGCGATGATCTGCTGATCGGCGGTGCGGGCGGCGATGTGCTGAACGGCGGCGCCGGCAACGACACGGCGAGCTATGTGGGCGCGACCGCGGCAGTCACGGCCTCACTGGCCACCGGTGCCGGGACAGGCGGCTTTGCCGCTGGTGATAGCTTCATCGCGGTCGAGAACCTTGTCGGGTCCGGGTTTGGCGATCGCCTGACAGGCGATGGCGGAGCCAACCGCATCGAAGGCGGTGCCGGCAATGATACACTCCTGGGCGGTGGCGGAAACGACACCATCCTGGGTGGTGTGGGGCAGGATTTGATGACAGGTGGGACGGGTGCTGACCGCTTCGTCTGGTCGGCCCTGGCGGAGAGCGCCACCGCAACGCCCGACCGGGTGTCGGACTTTGCCTGGACGGCGGGCGACCTGCTCGATCTCTCGGCGATTGATGCCAATACGGGGCTGGGCGGTGATCAGGCCTTCTCCTTCATGGGCAGCGCTGGCTTCCTGGGCGGCGGGCAGGGTTCAGTGCGTTTCGCAGCGAGCGGCGCTGATACGCGCATCGAGATTGACCGGGGCGACGGCGGTGCCGCAGATGCCGTGATCATGCTTACCGGCATGCACACGCTGCTGAACACCGACTTCGTGCTCTGAACGGTGCTGGCGCGGGCCAACAAGGTCCGCGCCGCGCCAGACGATGCTGGAAAGACAATGAGCCAAGGGAGGCGGCTTGAGCCCTTGCGAATGCCACCAGCTTTAGGGAAGCCGAAAGAGGAATTCGCCCGGTTCAGGCCGGCTTCGGCCCGTTCAAACGAAGCATCGTGAAATTGAGCCAGCCTGCGAAGCTGACCCAGGAAATATAGGGCACCATCAGCCATCCTGCTGTCGCACTGATGGGCATGAAAACGAAAATGCATGCAAAAATCGAGAGCCAGAGCAGGATCAGATCGTACAGCGCCAGTTCCAGCCTACGCATGCCGAAGAAGAAGGCCGACCAGAGGAAATTCACAACCAACTGCACGCCGTAGAGCGCGAGGGCAAAGCCAAAACCCACCTCCTCCCAGATCAGCCAGCCGCTGAAGGCGATCATGATGAAGATCACCGCCCAGGCTGGTCCGAACAGCCAGTTGGGCGGCCGCCACCAGGGCTTTTTGAGCCCCTCATACCATGCGCCCGGCGTGAAGATCGCCCCCGAGCAGGCGGTCAGGAAACAGGCCCCCATGAAAGCCAGGAGGGGAAGATATTCGCTCATGCGGGCGCGTTCTCCTGCAATCCGGCGCAAACCGCCTCGAACACCTTCAACGCCTGGACTGTCTGCGGGACGTCATGGACGCGCAGGATATGCGCCCCTGCGGCAGCAGCTGCCAGCGCAGCGCCAAGACTCCCCGCCATTCGCGCGGTCCCGCCCTCCGCCACGCCCGAGACGCGCCCGATAAAGGCTTTTCGCGAGGCGCCGACCAGGATGGTGCACCCCAGATTGGCCAGCAGCGGCAGGCGGGCAATGATGGTCAGATTATCCTCGATGCGCTTGCCAAAGCCGATGCCCGGATCCACGCAGATGCGCGTGCGGGGGATGCCCAGCGCCTCCAGCGTGGCCACGCGGCCTTCCAGGAATTGTGCCACTTCGAGCGCAGCATTCTCATAATGAATGTCCTGCTGCATGCGACGTGGATCAAGGTCGCGCATGTGCATCAGGATCACCGGGCAGCGCGCCTGGGCCACCACGCGCAGCGCATCGCCATCATGGCGCAACGCGCTCACATCGTTGATGATCTCGGCACCCGCATCCAAAGCAGCGGCCATGGTGCGGGCATGGCGCGTGTCCACGCTGACGGGCGCGGAAGTGGCGAGCGCTCGGATCACTGGCAGGATACGCGCCTGCTCCTCATCTGGCGTGACCGGCACTGCGTCGGGGCGCGTACTTTCACCACCGATGTCGAGGATATCGGCACCGGCTTCCAGCATCGCATGACCCTGTGCGATGCCGGCGGCGTGGGTGGCGCCCAGCCCATCTCCGGAGAAACTATCGGGCGTGCAGTTGATGATTCCCATCACCAATGGCCTGGCCGGGTGACGGGTGATGCCCGCGAAAGCTTGCACCGGCCGCGTCAGGCGCTCCAGCGCCGGGTGGTCCTCCGGCGGGGGGATTATGGCACCGGCTGGTTCTCGAACCAGTGCGAACGCAAAAGGCCCGCCCTGCAAAGGCAGGGCGAGCCCGTCGCGCATCGCGGCAAAAGCCGTCGGCCCGTTCAGAAGGGCCAGCGGCTCAAGCCATTCGGATGGCATCAGCCGGCCGGTTGAGGGTTCATCCCGCCACCGGTATCCGGACGGGGGTTGCGCCCCGAGCTTGGCACGCTGCCACGCCCGGCATTGGTCGGCTCATCGGGGCGAGTGCGGACCACCCGCTCGCCGCGCATCACCATGCGGATTTCATCGCCCGAGAGAGTCTCGTATTCGAGCAGCCCCTTGGCGATCAGTTCAAGTTCGTCGCGATGGTCGGTCAGCAATTGCGTGGCACGGGCATAGGCACGGTCAATGATGCCACGGATTTCGCTGTCAATGATCCGAGCGGTTTCTTCGGAGAGGTTCTTGGACTGCGTGACGGAATGGCCAAGGAAAATCTCCTGGCTGTTCTCGCCATAGGCGACCATGCCGAGCTTGTCCGACATGCCCCATTCGGTGACCATCATGCGTGCCATGTTGGTGGCCATCTTGATGTCACCCGAGGCGCCGTTGGACACCTTGTCACGCCCAAAGACGACCTCTTCCGCGACACGCCCGCCCATCGCCATGGCGAGTTCGGCCGTCATCTTGGAGCGGTGCTTGGAGTAGCGGTCCCCGGCAGGAAGGCTCATCACCAGGCCCAGCGCACGACCGCGCGGGATGATCGTGGCCTTGTGCACGGGGTCGCACTCTTCCTCATGCATCGCGACCAACGCATGGCCCGCTTCGTGATAGGCGGTCATGCGCTTCTCTTCTTCGGACATGACGAGGCTGCGGCGCTCCGCACCCATCATCACCTTGTCCTTGGCGGCCTCGAACTCGGCCATGCCCACGGTGCGCCGGCTGGTGCGCGCGGCCAATAGCGCTGCCTCGTTCACCAGGTTGGCGAGATCAGCTCCCGAGAAGCCAGGCGTGCCGCGGGCGATGGTCTTGGGGTCAACATCGGACGCCAGTGGCACCTTGCGCATGTGAACGCGCAGGATCTTTTCGCGCCCACTTACGTCGGGATTGGACACCACCACCTGGCGGTCGAAGCGGCCGGGACGCAGCAGCGCGGGGTCCAGCACGTCGGGCCGGTTGGTGGCCGCGATGATGATGACGCCCTCATTGGCTTCAAAGCCGTCCATCTCGACCAGCATCTGGTTGAGGGTCTGCTCGCGCTCATCATTGCCGCCGCCGAGGCCGGCACCACGATGGCGGCCGACCGCGTCGATTTCGTCAATGAAGATCAGGCAGGGCGCGTTCTTCTTGCCCTGCTCGAACATGTCGCGCACGCGGCTGGCGCCCACGCCCACAAACATCTCGACGAAGTCGGAGCCGGAGATGGTGAAGAAGGGCACATTGGCCTCACCCGCGATGGAGCGCGCCAGGAGCGTCTTGCCGGTGCCCGGAGGGCCGACCAGAAGCACGCCCTTGGGGATCTTGCCGCCCAGCTTCTGGAACTTCGCGGGATCGCGGAGGAAGTCCACGATTTCCTCCAGCTCGGCCTTGGCTTCATCAATGCCGGCCACATCCTCGAAGGTGACGCGCCCATGCTTTTCGGTCAGCAGCTTCGCCTTGGACTTGCCAAAGCCCATTGCCCTGCCGCCGCCGCCCTGCATCTGGCGCATGAAGAAGATCCACACGCCAATCAGCAGCAGCATCGGGAACCAGCTGATGAGGATCTGGAAGAGCGGGTTGACCTCGCTCTCCTCAGGCCGCGCGACAACCCGCACACCCTTTTCCGTCAGCCGCGAGATCATCGCGGGGTCTTCGGGGGTGAAGGTGCTGAAGCTGCGCCCATCGGTCAATTGGCCGGAGACGATGCGCCCCTGGATGACCACATCGCGGACTTGGCCCGCATTCACCTCGTTCAGAAAATCACTATAGGCCACCTGCATCTGGGCACGGCTGCTCTGGCCCGAAGGCTGGAACAGGTTGAACAGCGCCACCAAAAGCAGCGCCACAATCACCCACAAGGCCAGGTTGCGGCCGAAATTGCTCACTTCGCGCATTCCCCTTTGCCGGACATTGGCCGGTACTTGGTAAACATGGTGTGCTCGCCGCCCGAGGTAATGACCGGCCCGCAAGAAAATCACCCCGGAGGATACCATTCCGTGACGGGACCAGCGAGCGGCGCAAACTGCAGCGGAAGGAAGGTCGCTGCTTGATGTCCATGATAAGACAGATGCGAGATCAGGGCCAGCTTTCCCGTATCCGCATGCCGCAGCGCGGGCAGCGCGGCCAGCGCGGCCGCAGGGAGGTGCCGGTTCGCAGCGCGGAACTGGGCTGAATCCTGGCCCGCAGCGCCCAGGGCCAACCCGGCTGGCGGTGGCGGGCAGCGGAATCGGCCGTCCCAGACGCCATCTTCCCAGCTCCCCTTGGCGGCCTCTCGCACCAACCATCTTCCGCCGCGCAGCCACTGTGCACCGCCCAGTGTGCCTGAGCCACGGGCCAGCAGCGTGCGCACCGAGGCGTCCGGCGGCATGTGCCCGCCACCTCCGATGGCGCGGATCAGCGCCGCCATCACCCGCCGCGCCACTGCGTCCTGGCCCAGGAGTTCCGGCGCGATTGCTGCGCAGCCCTCGGGCAGCAGGCGCACGGCTTTGGCCATGCGCTGCGCCTCTGCCTCGGCCAGCCGGCTGCGGCGGCGCGCGAAGCCCGGCGCCGCTCGGCCCAGGGCCAGCACCTCGCCGCTGGCGCGCAGCCTCGCCCGCGCGAAGCGCGGATCGTCGTTGGATGGGTCGTGCGATGGCGCGATGCTCCAGCCCCACAGTGTCGCTGCCAGCCGCGCGCGGGGCAGAGCGAGCAAGGGGCGCAGGATCAGCGCCTCGGCGGCGGGGATGAGTGGCGCCATTCCCGCAAGCCCCCGCGCGCCGCTGCCGCGAAGGGCGCGAAATGCCAGTGTTTCGGCCTGGTCCTCTGCGTGATGGCCCAGCAGCAGATGCAACGCCCCTGCCTCAGCGCAGGCTGCGAGAAGGGCGCGGCGCCGCGCCGACCGAGCGCGCTCCTGCAAGCGCGGGCCGGGCAGCAATCCGAGCGGGAGGATGCGCGCCGCGATGCCCTCTCGCGCCAGGCCCTCGGCCAGGACAGAAGCTTCGGCGGCGGAATGCGTGCGCAACCCATGCTCCACGATCAGCGCCAGAACCCGGCCGCCGCGGGCGCGCGCCCAGTCTTCCGAAAGGCGAGTCAATGCCAGCGAATCAGGACCGCCGGAGCAGCCCACCGCGACCAGGGAAGGAAACGGTCCGTGGGGCGCCATCAGCGCGGCGAATTCACCCGCGCAGACCGGGGTCACCTCAGCGGCATTGGCTGCGCTGGCGTGCGCCATTGGCCCGTTCCAGCATGGCGCCGGAGAGGTTGGGGAATTGGCTGCGCAAATCATTCAGCGTGTCACAGGCTTCCCGACGATTGCCGAGCCCCTGAAAGGCATTGGCCAGGCCGACCATGGCTTCCGGTGCGCGCGGGCCGGTGCGGGCACGGGTGAATGCCTCGTTGAAGGCGATGGCTGCGTTGCCGAACTCCCGCTTGCCGTTCAGGGCTTCGCCCAGAAGCATCTGTCCTGCCACAACCGGCGCGTTCTGGCGCGCTGCCAAGGCTTCGCGTGCGGCGGATTCGGCAGCTGGGAAGTCGCGTCGGTTGAGTGCGGCCTGGCCCTCGGCCATTGCGCGCTCAGGCGTACGGGGGGCGGCAGCGCCCGTGCTGGTGGTGGGCGGCCCCGGCGGAAGCGCCAATAGAGGGCCTGGAGAGGCGGCTGGGCGTGGAGGACTGCCGCCACCCTGGCCAAGCCGGAATTCCATATCGCCACGCAGCTTCTCGATATCCTCGGCGAGGCGGCGATTCTGGTTCTCCAGGACCTCCACCCGGCCGCGTTGGCGGCGGATCTCCTCCTCCAGAGTGCTGACGCGGTCGAGCAACTGGCCCACCAACTCACCCCCGCCTGCCGGAGCGCGGCCGGCTGCCACCGGCGGTGGCAGGCTTCCGCCGCGGCTTCGAAGCTGCTCCAACTCCTGCCGCAATTGCAGGAGCTGATTTTGCAGCGCGATGCCCTCACGGCTTTCCATCTGCGCGTGTGCCGGCTGGCCCGCGAGCATGCAGAAAGTCAGAAGAAGGACTGCGCGCCGCATATCGGGCCTCAGCGGACGGCAGTGACGGCGCGTCGGTTGCGCGCCCAGGATTCCTCGTTGGAGCCCAGCGCATCCGGCCGGTCCTTGCCGAAGCTGATGGTCTGGATGCGCGTGCCTGCCACACCCCCGGCGACCAGCACGTCGCGCGCCGCATTGGCGCGACGCTGGCCGAGTGCGAGGTTGAATTCGCGGGTGCCGCGCTCATCCGCATGGCCTTCGACCATGACCTGCACCTGCGGGAAACGGCCCATCCAGGCGGATTGACGGTCCAGGACGGTGCGCTGATCCGCGCGGATATTGCTGCGGTCCGTGTCAAACACAACGCGGTCCCCCACATTGGCGACGAGGTCTTCCTGGCTGCCGGCGCGAATGCCGGAACCCGCCCCCGCGCCGCCGGTGGTGGCAGTCGGCGTCGGGTCGGATGAGCAGGCGACAAGAAGGCCTGCGGCCGCAAGGGCGGCGAGAAGGGGATGTGTGACGGCCATGATGATCTCCTGGGCTACGGGTCTTGCTGAACGGTAGAATGCTGCCCTTCGCAGGTGCAGCACGCGCGAATTCCTGCCTAATCCTGTGGCGTGGCGCAATCAAGGCGGAGGCCAACAATGCGCCCAAACGTTACAATCAGCTGATGAGAGGCGACCAGCTTGGGTCCGTCGCATCCGTGGGTGTGATGGTCTGCCGCTCGTTGAAGCCGGCGATGTCAATCGAGGAGATTCGTGCCGAATAGCCCGTACCGCGCTGATCGCGCGATTGGGTCTCGCGGTAGAACATGAGCACGCGGCCATTGGGCGCGAAGGTCGGCCCTTCCATGGACCAGCCTTCGGACAGGATACGCTCGCCAGATCCATCGGGGCGCATCACTCCAATGGCGAACTGCCCGCGTGCAATGCGGGTGAAGGCGATAAGGTCCCCCCGCGGCGACCAGACCGGCGTGGCATAGCGCCCATTGCCGAAGCTGATGCGCCGCGCCCCGCCGCCGCCAGCATCCATGACATAAAGCTGTTGGTCGCCGCCGCGATCGGAGTTGAAGACGATCTGCGCCCCGTCAGGCGAGAAGCAGGGCGACACATCCAACCCCGGCGAATTGGTCAATTGCCGCTCCCGCCGCGAGCCGAGATCCACGACGAAGATGTTCGCATCCCCGCCGCGAATGGCGCTCAGCACCACCGAACGCCCATCGGGCGAGAAGCGCGGGCTGAGCGTCATTCCACCGAAGCTGCCGAGCACCTCCTGCCGCCCGCTTTCCAGGCTGAACAGGTACACGCGCGGCTCGTTGCGCTGGTAGGACATGAAGGCGATCTGCGTGGCATTCGGGTGCCAGCGCGGGGTAAGCGCCTGAAACTGGCCATCGGTGAGGAAGCGGTTATTCTCGCTATCCTGGTCCATGATGGCCAGCCGGCGCGTGCGGCGGTCGCGCGGGCCGGTCTCGGCGATATAGGCGATGCGGGTGTTGAAATACCCGTTCTCGCCCAGCATGCGCTTGTAGATGTCATCGGAGATGATGTGCGCGATCTGGCGCCAGTTGCTGGCCGTCGCGTTGTAGGCCGTGCCCAGCGCCTGCTGCTCGGGGAGAATATCCCACAGGCGGAACTCCACGCGCAGACGGTCCCCGCTGCCATCCACGCGGCCGGTCACCAGCGCTGCGGCGCCGATCACGCGCCAATCCTGGAAGCGCGGCGTGGCGGCCGCGGCCTCCGCCGACTGGATGAAGGCCGCTCGCTCCACCGGCCGAAACAGGCCGGAGCTGCGGAGGTTGTTGGTGATGACCTGCGCGATCTGCTGGCCAAGCCGCGTGCCTTCACTGCTGGTACCCGCCATGTGCGGGATGGCGATAGGAATGGGCTCAGTGCGCGCGCGGGTGATGTCCACGATGGTGGGCTGGCCGCTTTGCGCGGCGGCGGGGAGCGGGGTGGCCCAGATGCCAGGCGCGATCATGCCTGCGGCTGCACCAACCAGGAGAGAACGGCGATTCATCGGAAGCGAGGTCACGGGGCAATCACTCCGGGCAAAGTCTTGGAAGGACTTGTGCCCCATTTTGGTTCAAACGTGAATCCTGAAGGCTGCCTGCGCCCTCAATCACTGGTATCGGCCCTGGTGTCGGCCTTGGCATAAAAGTTACCGCAAGCCCAGTTCCCTCGGATTGAAGCGGAACACCGTGTTTCGCAGCGCTTCCAGCCTATCGCGCGGCAGGGGCAAAGGGTTGCAGCGCGGATCCAGCAAAGCGCGGCGCGCGGCCTCAAAGACCATCCGGGCGCGCGCCTCGGTGGGAATGGCGCCATTGGGGCGCACCACCCTGACCGTCCCCCCGGCATCCACCTCGATACGAAGCTCCACGATGATGCTCTGAATGTTAGGCGCCCCCGCATCCACCGCCCAGCATTCACCGATCTTGTCGGCCAGGCCGGCGCGCTCGGCGGCGGTCAAATTGGCCGCGCC
>Ga0105045_10005828_pt1 | contig 10870 bp, 6 predicted proteins | sample MAT02_FD_78089 | JGI IMG/M metagenome (GOLD analysis project Ga0105045, IMG submission 78089) | Freshwater microbial communities from Lake Fryxell liftoff mats and glacier meltwater in Antarctica - MAT-02 (megahit assembly) | ecosystem: Environmental > Aquatic > Freshwater > Ice > Liftoff... | reverse complement strand
GCCTGCTGGCAGCGCAAGGAGGTGACGCCGGAAGACGCCACGCGCAACCCCTGCAGCCGCTCGGGCGCCATGGACAACACGGTCGAGCGCCGCTTCGCCCCGCTCACTGCCGCCGAGGAGGCCAACCCGCCGCGCTCCAAGGTGCTGACCCCGCTGTACGAAGCCAAGGTCGACCCCGACATCACCTTCTTCGGCTTCGACCTCACGGTGGAGCAGGCCAAGGGCGGCACCGGCGCGAACCCGGACGACGACCCCGGCTGGTTCTTCGTCATCAAGGAACGGCCGGGCGAGCCGCGCTTCGGCCTCGACAGCGACGCGTCACCGACCCTGCAGGTCTGGAACGATCTGTCGTGGCCGCTGGTGCAGCCCGCACCGCCGGGCGCCCACATCGAGCTGGCCAGCGCGCCGGCCACGCTCACGGTCGCGAACCCCGGCACGGCCGACGAGAAATTCCCGCAGTTCAACGACGACAAGGCCATCACCTGGAACCGCGCCACCATGACCTCGGCCGAGTTGGCGTACATGTTCTTCCAGGCCCCCGCGCTGGTCGGCGTGCACGCGAGCGAAATGCTTCCCAAATGAGGACGACCCATGGCTGACTTCGACCGGCTGCGCCACGAACTGCAGCAGGCACGGCAGGCCCGCGACGAAGCCGCCGTGGCCCTTGCCGCGGCGCGCGAGCAGCACAAGCATCTGGCGCGCGAGGAAAGCCAGCTCACGAGGGTGTTCAACGAACAGGACCGCACCCATGCCGTGCGGCGCGGCCGCCTGGCCGAGGAGAAGGCACGGGTTCGGACCGAGCTGCAAGCGCGCACGGCCGCGCGCGACGCCGCGCAGCGGCGAGAGGCCAGCCTGGTGCAGGCCATCGCGGTGTTCACCGATCCGCGCAAGGGCATCGAGCGCCTGACCGACGACCTGCCCATCCTGCTGATGCCGGTGCGGCTGGAGACCCGCTTCAAGACCGTGGCGCTGACAGCTGGCGCGCCGGCGCGCCAGCTGTGGGTGCGCATTTATCCCGACGACTGCTGGATCGATTCGTTCGACCCGACGCTGACCGAGGCCGAGGTGCGCAACGCCACCACCTACTGGGCCGACATCTGGCAAGCCGGTGGCGTGGAAGCCCAGGAGCGCGGCGCCTGGGCGGGGCTGGTCTCCAAGCACGGCTCGGGCCGTGCCGCGTGGATCGTGCAGGCGTTTCGCCCGCTCCACCTCGCGGCGGCGCCCGCCAAGGCCGACGCGCACGACGTGATCCTCGCCATACCCACGCAAGCGGCGTTGCCCGCGGCCGAAGAGACGGCCATCACCGCCTTCTGGCGTGCCCTGTGGCTGGCCGACGACGACGCGGTGGCGGCGGACGCGGCCCGGGCCACGCTCGACGCGGCGGTGGGCGCGGCGCGCGCCGCCGCGCTGGTGGCCGCCTACGTACCGGCCAACTTCGACGCGCCGCTGGCCAGCGGCGTGGCGCGCGAGGATGTCGCCGTGACGGCCGCGCTGGTGGTGCTGCCCAGCGTGACGACGCGCCAGGCCGCATGGTCGACGGCGCCCAAGGCGACGATCCTGCCCGACCGCTTCGTCTTCATCGGCTACCCCACGGTGAACGATCCGAACCCGGTGGTGCGGGTGGGGAGCCCCGTGCCCTCGCCGCTGCCCGTCGGCCCCGATCCGGCGGCGGCCCAGGCCGATCAGATGCAGCACGACGCCGACGGCAACCTCGTCGTGCCGCCCGAACTGATGTGGCTGTCGGACTTCGACCGCGCGGTCGAAGTCGGCATGGGCCTGCGCGTCGACCTCACCCCCGAGCAGGCGCAACACGGTTTCGAGCGCGTGCTGGTGGTCGGCCTGCGCCTCGCCGCCGAAGAGGGCGCCGCTCAGCAGGAGCTTGAAACGCTGATGCGCCACCACGCCTTCAGCGGCAGCGGCATCGCGGTGGTGCCGCAGGGCACGCCGACCAACAACACCGAGGCCGCTGGCGCCGGCCACGGGCGGCTGGACGATCCCGACGCGAGCTTCGACGACCTGCGAGCGCCGCGCTTCACCGCGCAATCGGCATGGCTCGACAAGCAAGACGGCCAGTGGCTCGCCGAATACCTGGGCATCGACCCGGCGCTGTTCGTGCACACCCATGGCGCCGGCAGCACCGACCAGCGCTGCAGCCGCGCCATGAACACGGCGCTGTGGCCTGCGACGCTCGGCTACTGGATGGAAACAATGATGTCGCCGATGTTCGGTGCCGACACCATCGAGCGCACGCGCGATTTCTTCAACCGCTACGTCGTCGGCCCCGGGGCCTGCCCGGCCATTCGCATCGGCGCGCAGCCCTACGGCATCCTGCCGGCCACCCCCCTTTCGCGCATGGCGTGGATCGACCAGCGCAGCGACTCGCCGCGCATCGACCGACGCGAAAACCCCGAGCGCGTTTTCCTGCGCCGCCTCTATCCCGTGCTGCGCGGCATCGACCAGGACGCGCGCGCCATGGTGAGCCAGCTGTCCTTCGTCGGCAAGAGCGGCGATCCGCACGCGCTGCTGCTTGACATCGTCGGCCTGCATCCCGGCTCGGTGGAGTGGTCGCAGCGCTACGCCGAAACGCTGAAGACGCTGTTCAACCGGCTCAACCTGCAGGGCTTCGGCGGCTTCATCACCAAGCTGCTCACGGCCGCGCAGCGCGCCGCCACGCGCGCCAAGCTGGCCGAGTTCGGCTGGACCGGCGAGAAAGACCCGTCGATCCTCGACCTGGTGTTTTCCGGCAAGCACCTTGCGATGAAGGGCGGGGTGGTGGACGACAGGCCGCTGTCGGAAGCCGATCCCATCCGTGCCTGGACCGTGGGCGAGCACAACTACCTGCAGTGGCTGATCGACGCCGCCGGAACCTCACTCGACGCGCTCTACGCCCAGCAGGGCTTCAAGGACGACAAGCCACCGCGCGCGCTGCTGTACCTGCTGCTGCGCCACGCCCTGCAGCTCGGCTACCACGACGTGAGCGTGCGCCTGCACGAGAACGCCGGGCTTTACACGGCGCAAGAAGCGATGAAGGCGCGGCAGGACGAGCCGTTCCTGCACATCCGCGAGCGTGAGAGCGTGAGCGAAAGCCGCTACCAGCCGCTGTACGCGCTGGCCGCGGCGATCACCGGCGACGCGCAAACGCCGGTGCACCGCTACATCGCCACCCAGCTGCACACGCTCGGCTTCGCCCGCCCGCTGAGCCAGCAGATTGCGGCGCTGGAGCGGCTGAAGGCGGAGCCCACCGCGCGGCTCGAACGCGCCTTCGCCGACCATGTCGATTGCTGCGCCTACCGGCTCGACGCCTGGCTGCTGGGCCTTGTGAACTACCAGCTCGCCGCCATGCGTGGACTGTCCGATGGTGGGCAGGCCGCGCCGCGCCAGGGCATCCACCTCGGCGCATATGCGTGGGTCGAGATGCTCAAGCCCGAGGCGAGGACGCTGGAGCCGCACGTGATCGAAGACGAGGCACTGGCCGCGCGCTTCAAGGACGCTTCACCGCTCCTGCGCAACAGCGCGAATCAAGGCTATGTACATGCGCCGTCGCTCAACCACGCAGTGGCGGCGGCGGTGCTGCGCAACGGCTTCATCTCCAACGCCAGCCGCGCCAACCGCGACACGCTGGCCGTCAATCTCACGTCGGAGCGGGTGCGCACGGCGCTCGCGCTGATCGAAGGCATCCGCTGCGGGCAGAGCCTGTCCGACCTGCTCGGCTACCAGCTCGAACGCGGGCTGCACGACCGCCACGGCATGGTCGAGGTGGACGCCTTCATCTACAAGCTGCGCCGCGCCTTCCCGCTGCGCGCCGACCGCATGGCGTCGACGCGCCCGCCCGAAGGCGTGTCCATCGAGGCCATCGAGGCACGCAATGTCGTCAACGGCCTCGCGCTCGTCGAGCATGTAAAGGCGACGGGCAACCCGCTCTATCCATTCGGCAAGACCGAGCTTCCCGCCACCGAGACCCAGGCGCAGGCCGACGCCATCAACGCCGAGGTAAACCGTCTGCTCGAAGCGCACGACGCGGTGGCCGACTTGGCGCTCTCGGAGGGCGTGTACCAGGCGGTGCTCGGCAACTACGACCGCGTGGCCTCCACCTACGACGCCTATGCGCGCGGCAACTTCCCGCCCGAGCCCGACGTCGTGAAAACGCCGCTGCCCGGCACCGGCCTCACCCACCGCGTGGCGCTGCACCTCGACCCCGACGCCGACCCCGCCGTGACGGCGGTCGCCGGCGTGCCCATGACGCCGCGTGCGCAGGGCGAGCCGGGGCTGAACCTCTGGCTGGCCGACATGCTGCCGCCGCAGCAGCAGGTGGGCTGCGTGGTGGCCTACCGCGAGGCCGCCACCGGCGCCAACCGCACCGCGGGCATCACTTTGCGCCAGCTCGACCTGCAGCCCGCCGACGTGCTGGCCCTGGTGCGCGACGACCACCAGCAGGCGATGGGCGAGCTGGACGACCGCGTGCTGCGCCATGTGGTGAGCCACCTCGGCCCGCGCCCCGATGCGCCGGTGTCCATCCGCTACATGGAGAAGGGCGGCGCGCCGTTCAGCGTGTTCGAGCTGATGCCGCTCACGCGCAGCCTGCGGCGGCTCGTGTCCACCGCCCGCCCGCTGCAGGCGAGCGACCTGAGCCTGATGAACGAGGCCACCACGCAGCAAGACCGGCAGCCCGTCGTCGATAAGACCCGGCTCGACCTGGTGCACGGTGCGATGGGCGTGCTGCGGGGTGATCTGCAAAGCTTCAGCGCACCGCTCGATGCGCTGCTGGCCGACCTGCCGGCGCGCGAGCCCGACCTGGTGGCCGGTGTCGATGCGCACATCGCGGCGCTGGTCGAGCTGCTGCAGCGCGCGGCGCGCTTCGTCGTGCCGCAAGCCGGCTGGGGCTTTGCCTACGACTTTCGCCGCCGCACCTTTGCGGCGGTGCTGGCGCAGTGCGCCGAGCTTGCCACGCGCTGGGACGACAAGCTCGTGCTCTTCACCACCCGGCTCGCCGATGCCGCGGCCGCGCCCACCGATGCCGAGCGCATCGAGCTGTTCGCGCAGGCCGAGCTCGCCATTTCCACCGCGCTGACCACGCCGCCGCAGGCGCCCGCGGCGTACCTGAGCAGCCTCGTCGCGGTGAAGCAGCCGGCGTTCGTCGCGCGCCACGCGCAGTTCGACGCCATCGCCGACACCACGCAGACGCAGCTGGCGCCGCTGCTGGCGGCGGTGCAGGCGCTGCTGCCGGTGGATGCGTTCGATGCGGTGCCGTTCACCTTGGCCGAGCACACGGCCGCGGTGGTTCGCTTCACACAGGACGCGGTGAGCGTGGCGCGCGTGGTCGCGGCCGAACTGTCGCGCCGCATCGACGCGGCGCAAGCGCTGTTCGACGAACACGCCTTCGCCGCTTCGGCCTCGGCCCGCGCGCGCGCGCTCGAAGGCGCCGGCAAGGCGCTACTCGGCGAAGACTTTCGCGTGGTTCCCGCGTTCGCGCTCGGCGCCGACGAAGGCAACGAGCTGGAAAAGGCGCTGGCCGCGAGCCGCTCCAACGAGTTGTTCCAGTACCTCACCGCGCCGCCCGAGCCCGAACGCGAAGCGCTCGACTTTCCGGTCGACACCTGGCTGTACGGCGTGGCGCGGGTGCGCGAAAAGATGCACGCCTGGGAGCAGTTGCTGATGTTCGGTGGCGCGCTCGGCCGACCCGAGCCGCGGCTCGACGCGATGCAGCTGCCCTTCATGCCCGGCGACCGCTGGCTCGCGCTGGAATTCCCGCCCGATCAGAAGCTCGACACCGACCGCCTGCTCTACACCGCCCACTTCTTGCGCGCATTCGACAAGACGGCGCCGCAATGCGGCCTGCTGCTCGACGAATGGACCGAGACCATCCCCGGCACCAGCGTCGACACCGGCATCGCCTTCCACCACGACCGCCCCAACACCGAAGCCCCGCAGGCGATGTTGCTCGTCACCCCCTCGACGCACCGCGACACCTGGCGCTGGGACGATCTGGTGAGCACGCTCAACGAAACGCTCGACTTCGCCAAGCGCCGCGCCATCGAGCCCGCGCATGTGGATGCGTCGCCCTACGGTCCGCTGGTGCCGGCCACCGTGGTGGCCACGCAGGTGCATCAGCTGACGATCGCGCTGGACCTGGCGCTCAACAACAACATCGTGGCCGCGAAGGTGGTTTGACATGCCCGACAAGTTCATCACCCAGAACCTCGCGGCCGTCATCGCGAAGAAGTCCAAACCCGGCATCACCCTGTGGAACCGCCTCGAAGGCCGCCCCCGTGCCGACAACTTCGAGCGTGCCCTGCGCGCCGAAGTGCGCGACCCCCTGTGGATGCTCACCCGCCAATGGCAGATGGGCGAATTCATGGGCGACGACGCCGGCTCGCCCTTCTTCGCCAAGGTCCATCTCGAGACCACCCAGCTGCGCAAGTACCAGCCGGCCGACGGCGCCGTGGAGAGCATCGACGACGCGCTGCCGCTCGAACCGCACGTAGAGCGCCGCCCGCTGCGCTTCACCCAAGGCGGCCGCGAGATCGCGCTCGACATCCGGCTGATGATGGGCCGGCACTGGCTCAAGATGATCGGCGCGCTTTCGCCCGCGTCGGTGCCCGAGTTCCGCACCCGCTACCCGGTGCACGAACCCGTGCCGACCAACGCGGCCGATGCGCCCACCTGCGCCCACCCCGAAGCCTGGTCCGACTTCGCGACGGCGCATGGGCGCTGCATGGACGGCTACAAGCTCTACGAGCACCTCACCTCCGACCCGACGCACCATGCAGCCGACGGCATCGCCGCGCTGGCCGGCCTGCAGGCGCAGGCCGACGCCGTGGCACTGCGTTTCGTCAACTGGTTTCGCAAGTTGGTGCTGCAGCCGCCGTCCGAGCCGAGCGGGCAAGACGCCTGGTTGCCCGAACGGCTGGAATACCGCTTTGCTGTGTCCGCGCCGATGGCGCAAGGCGAGAAAGTGCTGGTGGCCGACGAATACTTCCACGGCCATCTCGACTGGTACAACTTCGACGTCGACCGCCAGCGCACCGCGCTCGGCGAGCCCCTCGTCGAAGCGCCCGTGCCGCACAACCTGACCATGCTGCCCACGCAGGTCAAGTTCAACGGCATGCCCCACACGCGGTGGTGGAAATTCGAAGACGGCCGCACCAACTTCGGCGACGTGAAGCCCGACACTACCGACCTGGCCAAGCTGCTGCTCATGGAATTCGGCCTGGTGTATGCGAACGACTGGTTCCTGGTGCCGTTCACCGTGCCGGCCGGCAGCGTGGCGCTGGTTCGCGGCATGGCGGTCACCAACGTGTTCGGCGAACGCACCTGGGTGCAGGCCGCCGGCCGGGGACTCGACGACGACTGGCAACGCTGGGCCATGTTCCTCGTCTCCGTGCAAGGCAAGGCCCGCGAAGCGGCCGACCTGAGCCTGGTGGTGCCGCCGGTGGCGCAGCAGGTGATGGAAGGGCGGCCGCTCGAAGAAGTGCTGCTCGCGCGCGACGAGATGGCCAACATGGTGTGGGGCATCGAGCGCACCATCGCGCTGCCCTCCGGCCGGCCCAAGCACGCAAGCGAAGCTGCGCAGGAACTGCGCAGCTTCTTCGAGCGCGATCTGGAACGCCGCCTCGGCGCCCCGCCGCAGCCGCTGCCACCGGCACCCGGCGCCAAGATCCGCTACCAGGTCATGACCTCGGTGCCCGAGAACTGGATCCCGATGATCCCGGTGCATGTGGAAGGCGACAACCGCGAGGTTCAATTGCAACGCGCAGCGATGCCGCGCGTGCTGATCGGCGACATCGCCGCCCCGCTGCCGGTGCGGCCGAGAACATCGTTGATGCGCACCGGCATCGACGCCGCGCAGCCCTACTTGCTCCACGAAGAAAAAGTGGTCCGCGCCGGCGTGCGCGTCACGCAAGCCTTTCAGCGCGTGCGCACGCGAGACGGGCGAGCGTGCGTGTGGCTCGGGGTGAGAAAGCAGACCGGAAGAGGCGAGGGGTCCAGCGGGCTCGCGTTCGATCGGATCGTAGATATTCCGCCGGCGGGGTGAGGGCCGAAGACGAGGCGTGATGGGCCCTTGCCAGCTTCGAGAAAGGCGGCCTTCTCTACGCATTTCAGCTCGACGCATCGGTCGTGCCCCGATCCAGACCACCTCTCCAGGGCGAATCGGCGCATCGATAAACTTTGCCGGTGAACAGGCCGGATTAAACGACATGACGTTGAGACGCGACTTTGGGATGAGGCCGTAGGCAAGGCCTTCAAAGGCTCTGGCCTTCGTCGACTGCCTGCTTGAGTATCGCGCCATAGCGCGCTTTGATGGCGCGGTAGCACTCGCACGAGCGCGCCTCCAGCCCCGCACGATCGATGACTACGAGATTGCCGCGCGCATACGTGATGAGACTAGCGCGTTGAAGGCGGCCTGCCGCCAGCGAAATGCTCTCGCGGCGACCGCCTTGAAACTGGGCGAGCGTCCCCTGCGTCAGCATCAGATCGCGGCGCGCCGCACGGTCGTCGACCAGGAGCAGCCGGCGAATCAGGCGTTCAAGGGGGCTGTGAAGTCGCTCGCAAGCCGAGTTGTTCGAGATTTGCGAGACGAGCGCATCCGCCGCACCCAGCAGGACTCGTTGCATCGCCGTCCCACGCACGAATTCCGCCCGAAGCGCGTTCCCGTGCATGCGCAAGGCACTGCCATCAACGCGAACGGTCACCCGGCTGATCGCCGTTTGCGCCCCGAGCACGAGTTCGATGCCGACAAGGCCTTCGCGGCCGGTCAACGCCACGCTGGCCGTCGCTTTGCCGCTGCCCCTCTTGTCGCTGACGAAACTGTCGAGCGAAACGATCGAGTCGACCGGAAAGTAGACAACGTCGAACGCCGCTTCTGGTTCGATGAGCACTTCGCCCGCTCGCAAGGAAACGGTTTCGCACTCTGGCCACATATTCGCCAATGTAGAGGACCGCCACCGCAGCGTGGAGTTCATCGCGCTGCTCAAGCGGTTGGACGAGTACTACCCGCGCGAGGCCATCATCCGCGTCGTGCTGGACAACCATTCGGCTCACATCTCCAAGGAGACTGTGGCCTATCTGGGCTCGCGCCCCGGTCGCTTCGAGTATGTTCATACACCCAAGCATGGCTCGTGGCTCAACCTCATCGAATGCGCATTCTCCAAAATGGCGCGCACGTTCCTGCGCCACATTCGCGTCCAGTCCATTGACGAGCTAAAGGCGCGCATCCTCACCGGCATCGAAGAGTTCAACGCCGCACCCGTCATCTTCCGCTGGAACAAGTTCGACCTCGGCGTGGCTTAATACGTAACTACATTGATGGAACTGACTACTAGTTGTTGCTCGATACGCCTGAGCGCGCTCGGCGGGAGCATGTCTATCAGGAGATTGTTCTTGGGAGTGGCAACTCCTAGGCACCGCGTTTGCCGGAAGGGACGCATATGCCCAACTACCGCAAATCCCCCGAAGCGATTGCCGCGCTGACGCCGGAACAGTTCCGCGTGACCCAGTAGAACGCGACCGAACGCTCCGGTACCGGCGCCCACCTCGACAACGAGGAGCCCGGCATCTACGTCGACATCGTCTCGGGCGAGCCGCTATTCGCCTCGTCCGACAAGTTCGAGTCGGGCTGCGGCTGGCCGGGCTTCGCGAAGCCGATCGTGCCGGCCCACGTCAACGAGCTCCGCGACACCGCGCACGGCATGGTCCGCACCGAGGTTCGCTCGACCCATGGCGACAGCCACCTCGGCCATGTGTTCCCGGATGGCCCGGCTGATCGCAGCGGCCTGCGCTACTGCATCAATTCGGCTTCGCTGCGATTCGTCCACCGTGACGACATGGAAGCCGAAGGCTACAGTGCCTACCTGGATCAAGCGGAGAACGTCAAATGAGCGAACAGCGCGCGATCCTCGCCGGAGGATGTTTCTGGGGCATGCAGGCGTGCGCGCTCGACGCCGACGGCGGATGCGCAGCGCGAGCCTTACGACTTCTCCCATGCTGCCGTTGAACGGGCGCGTCAATCCGACGGGAAGGAAAAGCATGCGGCAGTGGAACGACAAGGTGGTTGTGGTGACCGGCGGCGGCGCGGGCGTCGGCCGGGCGGTGGCGGACGCGTTCGCCACCGCCGGTGCGCGGGTCGCGCTGCTGGCGCGTAATCCGGAGCGCCTGGAGCGGGCCTGCCGCGAGTTGCGCCAGGCCGGCGCGGCGGCGACGCTGGCGGTGCCGGTGGACATGGCCGACCAGTCGGCCGTGGAGGCGGCAGCCGAGCGGGTGGAGCAGACACTCGGCCCCATCGACGTTTGGGTAAACAACGCCATGGCCACCGTGGTGGCCCCGGTGGCGCAAACGCAGCCCGAGGACTTCCCCCGCGTCACGGAGGTGAGCTATCTGGGGTTCGTGTGGGGCACCATGGCGGCGCTGCGCCGCATGCAGGCGCGCGGCAGCGGCAGCATCGTGCAGGTGGGCTCGGCAATGGCTTACCGCTCGATTCCCCTGCAGGCGGCCTACTGCGGTTCCAAGCATTACAAACTCCGCCAAACCCCGGCTCTGAGAAGTTTGGCGCAGCCGATCCCCGCGGCCCTGGGCACCGGGCCGCCTGAAACGTGTTGGCTGGAGGATCTCAGGCCGCCTGCAGTTGCGACCGACGGGCTGGCGCACGCGGCGGCGCCCGGGCCTGCATACCCAGGTGCGTGAGGATCTTCTCGATCACTGGCTGCTCCATGATCGCCCCGATGATCTTCAGCTCGCCGCCGCAGTTCGGGCAGTGCGCCATGTCGATCTCGAAGACCCGCTTGAGCAGCTTGGCCCAGCTCAGCCGAACCGGACGGTGGTGCGCACAGGGCGCCTCGCACTCGGCCGGCGGTGCGGCCTGCGCGGGTGGTTCGGG
>Ga0105045_10005827_pt1 | contig 10871 bp, 10 predicted proteins | sample MAT02_FD_78089 | JGI IMG/M metagenome (GOLD analysis project Ga0105045, IMG submission 78089) | Freshwater microbial communities from Lake Fryxell liftoff mats and glacier meltwater in Antarctica - MAT-02 (megahit assembly) | ecosystem: Environmental > Aquatic > Freshwater > Ice > Liftoff... | reverse complement strand
GTAGGAGTTCCTCTTGTAGGAACAGGAGTTGGCATAGGATACTATGATAATTATTATCCTTACAGCTACAATACTTATGATCCTTATGCTACCGGCTACTATGGTACAACTACATACTATTACTAGTATGTAGTTTAGAGCTGAAATTTGAAGAAAACTTTCTATTTTTAGATAGAACAAACTTCAAATTCAGCTTTTTTATTACATCATTAATTTTTCGATGAGCAATTTAGTTTCGCCTAATAATTCAAAACAGACAAACAATGCTAATATAAGCAGAAGTAAGCGGCCACCAGGAAGCTGACGCTCTCCTCCTAAATTAAGATGATACCGTCCGCGCCACGTCATAACAATAGGCAATAGACCTAAAAGCAAAGCCGAACCAAATCCACCCGCATACCCTAAAGCTACTAAAAACACGTGCGGATAACTAACAGCAATAATTAAAGGGAGTGTGCATACCAAAAACACCAATAGCATCTTTCCTTTGAAATCTCTTTTTATTTTTAGCCCATCCGCTAAAAAATCTCTTAAACCTAAAGCGACTCCCAAAAATGAAGTAATAAGAGCAAAAAAAGCAAAAGCTTGACCGATATCATAAACAAGTGGATTATTTATAAAATTCTTTAAAGGCACAATGGCATTTTGCCCTTGATGCAAAGTAGATAAGAGTCCATTTTCCCCTTCCATAGGTACAATTCCTAAAATTACACCGTTCCAAATAGTATAAGCAATAAAAGGGATAAAACTACCGATTAAAATTGCTTTTCTAATATTTTTTGCATCGTGATGCATAAATGAAGCTAAGGTAGGAATAATGCCTTGAAAAGCAAAAGAGATGAAAGCAATAGGTAAAATGTGAAAAGATTGAGACCAATTTGTTTCCATTAATAAATTCACATCCACATATCTTAAGCCAAGAATAATGACCCCTAAATATGACAAAGCCAAACCAATGACCAAAAAACTATTCAACCGAGTTGCTAAAACTGTAGAGACGATAATTAAAGGCGAGAAAAGAAGTGTGAATATGACTGGTCCTGACCACGCAGGAATACTCTGATGAAATAATTGCACAATTAAATTTCCAGATCCAACCATATAGGCCACAATCAAACAATTGAACAAAAATAAATAAAGCAACCAGGCAAAAACTTTACCAAAAGTTCCTAATGTTTTTTCTGCCATAGAAATGATATTAGATTCCCCTCTTAACCATTGGGAAACTTCTAAAAAAAGGAGTCCTGTACAAGCCATAAATAGCCAACACAATAGAGTAATAAAGATAGATGGTAAAAATCCAGCTACTCCTATTAATATGGGTAAGCCTAACATTCCTCCACCAATTGTTGTTCCTGCTACTAAAAGAACTCCACCGAAAACTCTATTACCACCTGACGTCATTAGTCATTTACCTTATGTTTTTATTTCACAATTTGTTCAAAAAAAATTGCAAAAATAGTTTTTAATACTGATTATTTTTTTTTAAAAAACAGAGAAGTTAATAAGTGATTATTTTACTCAACCGTTACAGATTTAGCCAAATTTCTGGGTTGATCAATTTCTGTCCCTCTTAATTTGGCAATATAATAGGCAAACAATTGGCTAAATACAGTGACAAGAATAGGAGAAAGTGGATCGATTGTTTTAGGTATTGTAAAAATATCGTCTACAATTGTATTTAAATCTACACAACCTTCTGAAACAACGGCTAACACCTTTCCATTGCGTGCTTTGACTTCCATTAGATTACTAATCAGTTTTTCAAAAGTTACCTCATTTGCACAAAGAGCCACAGTGGGACAGAGTTCATTGATCAATGCAATTGGGCCATGTTTCATCTCTCCGGCGGGGTAACCATTCGCATTAATATAGGAAATTTCTTTTAGTTTAAGTGCACCTTCCAAGCTGCTTGGATACATATAACAACGCCCTAAATAAAAGAAATTGTCATAGTGCGCATATTTTTCAGCTAAAGCTTGAATGACAGAACTTTGGTCCAAAATGAATTGCACTTGCTCTGGCAAACGAACCATATGCTCGAGAAAATCTTGACCTTCAATTTTATTCATATGGCGCATACGCGACATCATTAAAGCAAAAAGTGAGAGGACTATCACTTGATTCGTAAAAGCTTTAGTTGAGCATACGCCAATTTCTGAACCGGCTTTCAGATAAATCGTACTATCTGCTTCTCTAGACAATGTTGAACCTTTGATATTACAAATCGCTAGAATGCGTGCTCCTTTTGCTTTGACTTCACGTACAGCTGCAATCGTGTCAGCAGTTTCACCTGATTGACTTAAAGCGATGACAAGAGTACCGGGTAAAATAATGGGATTTTTATAACGAAACTCAGAAGATATTTCTACTTGCACAGGAATACGTGCTTTATCTTCTATCAGATAAGAAGCGACATAGCCTGCATGCCAAGATGTGCCGCAGGCCAAGATCAAAATACGTTCTGTGGTCATAAGATCGACGGCATTAAAACTTAGCTCCTCAAATACAGCAGTTCCATATTCTAATAAAAAACGTCCTAAAAGTGCATTTTTAATTGTTTGAGGCTGCTCGTTGATCTCTTTTAAAGTGTAATGCTCATATTTACCTTTAGAAGCCGAGCTTATTTCCACATCTAAAGTTTGACTTTCTTTTGTAATGCGTTCATTTGCATTGTAAATCTCTTGACTTCCTGCACGAATAACTGCAATTTCTGAATCGGATAAATAAATTGCTTGTTTGGTATGAAATGCAAAAGCATGTGGATCAGAAGAGATAAAGGCTTCATTTTCACCAATCCCGATCACTAAGGGGGCTTGGTGTGCAACAGCTATAATCTGATCAGGAAAATCCGCATGTACTAAAGCCAAAGCGTAGCTGCCTTTTAACTTAGCTACAGCTATTTGAACAGCTTCTAGAATATTTCCTGTAAATGATGCCGCAATAAGATGTGCAACAACCTCAGTGTCTGTTTCGGATAAAAAAACAACTCCTTGTTTTTGAAGTTGCTCACGTAAGTATTCATGATTTTCAATAATCCCATTATGTACAAGTGCAAGAGTGCGCTGTGCATCGAAATGCGGGTGCGCATTTTCTTCAGTTACTTTACCATGTGTCGCCCAGCGGGTTTGCGCGATACCCAAATTAAGTTTCAAAGATTTTTTTTCTACGGCTTTTTCTAAAGAATCAACTTTACCTACAACTTTGCATGCAACCAGTTTATAGTTCTCGTCAAACCCAGCCAGACCTGCAGAGTCATAACCGCGATACTCCAAATTTTTTAACCCTTCAAGCAGAGTCGCTACGCGATCTTTAAACCCCACATATCCGAAAATACCACACATGTTTAACCCTTTATTTTACGCCAATTTCTTGACGAACGATGCTTGAAATTGATTCCGCTAACTGGATGACTTGCTTGTATTCTGTCCCTTCCACCATCACACGACAGCTGTTTTCTGTACCGGAATACCTGACAACAACTCGACCAGTTGTCCCTAATACTTGCTCAACTTCATTAATTGCTTTGGTCAGGCCTTTTAATGATTCAATAGGGGGCTTTTGAGAAACTTTGACATTCATACAAATTTGAGGATAACGTTGCACAAAAGAGGCTAATTCAGAAAGCTTGGAATCCGTTTCAATCATAATGCGCAAAACCTGCAAAGCACAAACCAGTCCATCGCCTGTTGTATTGTGATCAAGGAAAATGACATGACCACTTTGCTCTCCTCCTAAATTCGCGCCGTGTTTCAGCATTTCTTGAATCACATAGCGATCGCCAACTTTAGATTTGATCACTTCAATGCCCAGGCCCTCCATGGCCTTAATAAAGCCTAGGTTGCTCATGACAGTGCCAATCACACGATTATTTTTTAAAGTTTTATTGATATGCATATCGCGTGCACAGATTGCTAACATGGTATCGCCATCAACGACTTGTGCATTTTCATCTACCATGACCACAGGATCGGCATCCCCATCTAAAGCAATTCCCACATCGGCATGATGTTCTAATACGCCTTTGCGAACAGTTTCAGGGTGCATGGAGCCACATTCTAAGTTAATATTAAGGCCATTAGGAGAAACTCCATAACAAAATAGATTGGCATCTAATTCTCTAAGAACTAAAGGAGCGACTCGGTGGCCTGCACCATTTGCGCAGTCTAAAACAATTCTTAAATTTTTTAAGGAAAGTTTACGGGGAAAAGTGGCCTTTACAAACTCAATATAGCGGCCATCTGCATCTACAATTTTAGTATTTTTACCAATATCATGATCATCAGGTAAACTATCTTGAAAGTTATTGAGTGCGATAATTTTCTCAATTTCCTCTTCCCAATTATCAGGAAGTTTATAACCATTAGAATCAAAAAATTTGATGCCATTATCAAAAAAAGGATTATGCGAAGCGGAGATAACAATTCCTGCATTCGCTCTATAAGCACGAGTAATAAAAGCGACACCGGGAGTTGGTAAAGGTCCGACCATTAAAGTATCGATTCCCATGGAACAAAGACCTGCAATCAGAGCATTTTCAAATACATAACATGAAAGACGTGTGTCTTTGCCAATAACGACGCGAGCTTTTCCATATCTTTCTTTCAAAATTTTTCCTGCTGCTCTCCCCATTGCTAAAGCAATTTCGGGCGTCATGGGGTATTTGTTTGCTCGTCCTCGAACTCCGTCAGTACCGAAAAGTCTAGTATTTTTTTGTATCATTAAATATTCCTAAGTCGAATTTCCATCTAATTTATTAAGAATCCCAACTCTTTTCAAGTTAAACATCGTTTAAATTTTTCTCTTTACTTTTTTTATACGAAGATTTTCTTGTAGAAGGACAATTCCCATAAAGTTTGACTTTTTAACTGAATTATTTTATTCTTACTCTTAATAAAGTCTTGAATAAGAGATTGTTTATTATAGATTTATAACTCGATTTGTATTTTCGGAGCAACGCCTACGTGCAACCAAAAATTTATTCTTTAGCTGAACACCATATTGATCCCTCCCTCATAGATTCCGATGCGCTATTCGTATTGGAAAAATTGCGTCAAGCAGGATTTACTGCTTATTTAGTGGGCGGAAGCGTACGTGATCTTTTAATTAATCGCCGACCAAAAGATTTTGATATTTCAACTGAAGCGCGGCCTGAACAAATTAAAGCTGTTTTTCAACGCCAATGTATTTTAATTGGCAGACGCTTTCGTTTAGCTCATATACGTTTTGGCCACAAAATTATTGAGGTCTCTACTTTTAGAAGTGGCGAAAACGACAGTGATTTAATTACGCATGATAACGTTTGGGGAGAAGAAAAAGAAGATGTTTTACGTCGTGATTTCACCATCAATGGCTTATTTTATGACTCTTCTAATCATTCAGTGATTGACTACGTAGATGGCTGGGCTGATATTCAAAAACACTTGTTGCGCACTATTGGAGATCCGGAAACTCGATTCAAACAAGATCCTGTGCGTTTAATTCGCTTGTTAAAATTTCAAGCACGATACGATTTTAAGATTGATTCTGAGGCTGAAAAGTTTATTCATCTTTGTCGTTATGAAATCACTAAAAGCTCCCCAGCGCGCGTTCTTGAAGAAATTTTGCGCATGTTAGAATCGGGATATTCTACGAGTTTTGTTCGATTAATGGCGCAGCATGGATTACTTGACATACTTTTCCCCACCTTAACTCAATTTCTACACACGGCAAAAGGCAAACTTGTTTTTCATTACTTAGCTTGTGCAGATCAACTACATCGTCATAAGGGTAAAAATGTTTTAGACCGATCGATCTTGACTGCTTGCTTACTTTTTCCTATTTTAGAAATTGAATTAGAAAAACAATTTTTGAGTAATGACCTGATTCCACATATTGGAGATATTACTTTAGCGGTTTCCTCCTTAATTAAAAATTTGTTAATGAAATCCTTTCCTCATTTTCCAAGGCGCATTACTTCTTTAGCAGCTTCAATTATGGTGGCCCAATATCGCCTAACACCTCTTTCGGGCAAGAGACACTACCGTGAAAAGTTGTTTTATCAAAAAGATTTTGAGCTTGCCCTAGCTTTTTTCAAATTACGAGCAATGGTCAATGAACAGCACGTAGAAGTTTATACCTCTGTTAGAAACCAATACCGCCAATTTTTACAACAAAGCGGCAAAAAGCATCATGTGCCCTCGCATTCTAAAACGCATCACCATCGTCCGCGACGTCGAGCCCCCCATGCACCTTGATTCGATGTTGAGTGTTCCGGATGGAGAACCTATTTATTACATTGGCCCATCTATTTCAGCAGGAATTAAGCCTGCTGTTATTTATTTTGCTCTTTCTGCAGAGACGTCGTTGTTTCAAGATCCCTTCAATCAACCTGCGATAGAGTTAGCGCAACAGGATATTAGAGTTTTTTCATGGGACCTTCCCTTTCATACTAAAGGAGCAGATCCGCATACTGCGATGTCACATTGGGCAGAAGAGTTTGCACATAACCCTCATTTTATTTCTCATTTCATATCGCTTTGTCAGAAACGTCTTGATTTTCTATTGAATGAAAATTTAATTGATAGAAATTGTTTGGCGGTAGCCGGTCTTTCTCGCGGAGGTTTTATGGCCACTCATTTGGCGGCTCACTATCCTACTATCAAATGGGTTTTGGGTTTTGCCCCTTTAACAGCCCCCGAATTCTTGCAAGAGTTCCCTCACTCCATTGAGGCGGACTATAGCGCCATCCATTTAACTCAACTGGCCGATCAACTGACTCAAACACATGTGCGATTTTATATTGGTAATCACGATACAAGAGTTAAAACAGAAGCCTGTTTTACTTTTATTAAAACATTAACTGAGAAATCTTTTGCTAAAGGAGTACGTTCTCCCCAAGTAGAACTGATTATTTATCCTTCAATTGGTCATAAAGGCCATGGGACTTCTCCTGAAATTTTTAAAAACGGAGCTTCCTGGTTAAAAGATCAACTAATTAATCGAGCACCGTTATGACTATTTATTATTCTGTTGTCATTCCCTTAAATAACGAAGAAAGCAATATTGTGGATTTGATTCAAGAACTTGAGCCTGTCATGCAAGCCATTGGTAAATCTTGGGAACTCATTTGCGTTGATGATGGTTCCACAGATCAAACTAAAGAGATTCTACTTGATTTGATCAAAAGCAAAAATTATCTAAAAGTTATCGTTTTCGACAAAAATTATGGACAATCAAGTGCATTTGAAGCGGGCTTTAAAGCAGCTTCTGGAGAATATATTATCACTTTAGATGGTGATGGACAAAATGATCCTGCAGATATTCCAAAACTTTTAGCTTTCTCCCCTAATTATGATTTGGTTTGTGGAATTCGTGTAAAACGGCAAGATACCTGGCTCAAACGTTTAATTTCTAAATACGCGAATGGCTTTCGTAACTGGTTATGCGATGACGATATAAAAGATACAGGCTGCTCCCTTAAAGTCTATCGACGAGCTTGTCTGTCGAAAATAAAACTCTATCACGGCCTGCACCGTCATTTTCCTATTCTTTTTAAAATTGAAGGTTTTTCTGTGCATCAAGAACCCGTCAATCACCGCCCACGTCTAAGAGGTGTGAGTAAATATAACTTACTTAATCGTTCCTTTAATACTATTTCCGATTTGTTAGCTGTCTATTGGATGAAAAAAAGACAATTACGTTATAAAACAGCTGCCAAAATTAACTTTCAAGATTAAATAGACAACATGCAACATTTTTTCTTTTTTGCAGGAGAACCTAGTGGAGACTTACATGGCAGCGCGTTGATACGCAAGCTTAAAAATAATCTTCCCCATTTAAAATTTGTAGGTGTTGGCGGTCCCCTGATGCGCAAGGAAGGCATAAGCGGCCGATTGAAAATGGAAGATTTCCAAGTCATGGGCTTTTCGGACGTTTTAAAAGCTCTTCCCCGTTTAGGGAAGTATTTTTATCAAATTGTCAAAGAAATTATCGATACACAACCTGATGCCGTCGTTTTAATCGATTATCCGGGTTTTAATTTACGTTTGGCCAAAGCCTTGCGCAAACGCAGCTATAAAGGAAAAATTATACAATATATTTGCCCTTCTGTATGGGCGCATGGAAAAAATCGCATTAAAACTCTAGTTGATAATCACGATCTACTTTTAACCATTTATCCGTTTGAAAAAGAGTATTTTAATACCACTCCCTTAAAAGTTGAGTATATTGGAAATCCTCTGGTGCAAAATATCAATAAATGGAAATACAATTCTAAATGGCGCGACCACTTGAACATTTCATCAGAAGATGAATTCATCGCCTTATTTCCGGGAAGCCGCTCTTCTGAAATTGCCCGACATTTTCCGCTATTTTTGAAGTGCGCTGAAAACATAAAAAAGAGCCATCCCTTTTTAAAGTTTGTATGTTGTTATGTGAATGCGGACCAATTAAAGACCATGCAAAAAAGTCTTGAGCAATCCTCTTTGAAGATGAATCAGAACTTTTTCTTTATCTCTTCAGATTTACGTTATGAAATTATGCAAGATTGCGAAATCGCACTGGCTAAATCCGGTACAGTCACGTTGGAATTGGCCTTACTACAAAAACCTACTGTAGTGATTTATGAGCTTTCTTATTTGAATCATTTTTTAGCAAAATATTTCCTGCGTTTAAACATGCCTTACTACTGTATTGTCAACATATTGGCGAAAATGGAAGTCTTTCCCGAATTGATGGGATCAAATTTATCTAACAGATTAATTAGTGATAAGCTTCAAACTCTTTATGAGAATGTGGAACAACGTAAAAAAATTAGCCTTGAATGTCAAACAATCCTTAATGATTTTGGCGATAAACATACACATCAAGCAGCTGCTGAAGCAATAATGGGTTTATGGAAATGAGTGCATGGGGAGATTATTATCGTAAAACAATGAGCAAACTCTTTGCATTTTTTGTCGCTACCGTTGGCAAGCAATGTGTGAAACTCATATTGAGTACTTGCAAATGGGAAGCAAAGGGTTTAGAAGATTTTTATCAAGCTGCAAGTGAAAATAAGTGTATACTCATGCTCTGGCATAATCGTTTAGCCATCACCTCTTTTATTATTGAGCGTTATGGAAAACAATTTAAGTATGTCGCTTTTGTAAGTAATAGCCGTGATGGAGAGCTAATTGATGCCTTAGTTAATTCCTATCATCGAAGCAGAACAATAAAAGTGCCTCATCAATCACGCCATGAAGCCTTACGTACACTTATTCGTGCAATCCAAAATTCAGATGAAATTGCAGTGATTACACCTGATGGGCCGCGTGGACCTAAATATGAGATCAAACCAGGAATTACCTTGGCAGCCACGATGACGCAAGCAAAAGTCATTCCTTTTACTTGGCAATCCGATCGTTATTGGGAATTAAAATCATGGGATAAATTAAGGTTTCCCAAACCTTTTTCTAAAATACAAGTCAATTTTGAAAAACCTTTGCAGTTTAGTAAGAAAGACTCTTTAGAATATGTACAAGAAAAATTACGAGCAGCTTTGACCAGTGATTAGCAAAGCAAGTGCGTCCTCCTCTTTCGATTGAGAAAATAAGACGCAAAAAAGGCGATGTTGCGTAAGCTTTGGCCTACACTTACTCATTTAATCGAATTAATTTACTTAAAATTTAGTATGAGAATAAAAAGGGAAAATATAATTATTTTCCCTTTTGACTTTATTTCAAAAGAATGAACTAGTAATTATGCATTTACATTTGCATTAGAATCATTTTGCTCAACTTCAGTTTCGGCTACTGTTTCAGTTGTTTTTACTGCTACTTCAGCATTAGCTAATACTTCAGATTTCTTAAACCAGTTATAAGGATTTACAAAAGCTGGCACATATGACCCTGCCATTTTCTTAAATTGTTGATAACTTGTAGGAGCAACATAAGGAGTCGTTTCTAAAGTACAATTTTTTCTAAAATCCGTAATTTCTTTTTGAGTAATTCCTTCTCTCATTAAATCAAAAGCTTCCTTATTAGAAAAATAAACAACTTCATTTATCTTTTTAAAAGTATTAAGATTAAATGTAGCTGCTACTCCTAAAATCTCTGTATCAGCAGGATTTGCGTGTTTTGGGCTTCGCAATTGCAAATTCTTTAATGCGACAAATGTATGTATAGCTAAATTTATCTTAGCATTTTTATCTCTTACAAATAAAAACATTTTAATTGAATTAACGAGATTAGCTATTCTTTTCATTATAGTAATATTTTTACTATCGAGGACTTTATATTCTAAATGATTGATAACTAAATGATCTGCATAAGTAACTTTGCGCGTGTCATAACTTACAGTATATGGACTTGTTTTTAATTGAACCACAGGTGTTTCTAATGTTGTTGCTATTATTGGATTAACTTGCATTACTATCCCCTTTTTAGGTTTATTTTGTTTTAAGATATTAACATTATCATTTTATTCATTTATTTAAAAGTTAATTAATTATTTTTTTTATATTAATATAATATTAAGATTAGTGGTAGTGCAGGGCGATTCAACTAAAATCTTTTGATAGCAGATCTGCTAGTATGACATAGTGAAGACCTCAAATCTGGAGGAATCTATGTCACGACGTAAACCAATTGATGCTAAAATTCCAGAAGCTAGCAATGAATATATCTGCAGTTGCAGACCCAGAAAGAGGGCTCGCCTCTGTGAGACGGGTGGCAACTTTTGGAGCAGGATACTTGAAAGAAATTTTAGTTAAATCACCCTGGCACTACCCTAGGGTGTAGATTTTAAGCACAGACCTCCTCTCGTAAAATCTCGCTATTCTTATTCCTTTTCTTGGGTGGGAAAAATTTACGTCGAAGGCTAGTAAGTGAATTCCCTATGTGATCTCTTCC
>Ga0105045_10005826_pt1 | contig 10872 bp, 6 predicted proteins | sample MAT02_FD_78089 | JGI IMG/M metagenome (GOLD analysis project Ga0105045, IMG submission 78089) | Freshwater microbial communities from Lake Fryxell liftoff mats and glacier meltwater in Antarctica - MAT-02 (megahit assembly) | ecosystem: Environmental > Aquatic > Freshwater > Ice > Liftoff... | reverse complement strand
GATGCAAGTGCGGGCCACGTTATTGAACGGGTCTTGCTCGGTGAGGCTCCAGCCGGACGTTTGGCAATGGGTGCGCAACATCCCGGATTTTTTATTTTTCGGGTTAAATTCCTGCACCAACTTGGCCCACAAGATTCGTCCGGCGCGCAGTTTGGCAATTTCCGTAAAATGGTTCATACCAATGCCCCAAAAAAAGGACAAACGCGGGGCAAAATCGTCAATATCCAATCCAGCGGCGATGCCGGCTCGGATGTACTCCAACCCGTCGGAGAGCGTGTAGGCCAGTTCAATTTCTGCAGGCGCACCCGCTTCGTGCATGTGGTAACCAGAAATTGAAATCGAGTTGAATTTGGGCATTTTGCCAGAACAATAGGAAAAAATATCACTGATGATGCGCATACTCGGCCCGGGCGGGTAGATGTAAGTATTGCGCACCATAAATTCTTTCAGAATATCATTTTGAATGGTGCCCGACAATTTTTCCGGCGGCACACCTTGTTCTTCCGCCGCTACGATATAAAAGGCCATAATGGGAATGACCGCACCATTCATAGTCATCGAAACCGACATCTCGCCCAGCGGAATTTGGTCGAACAGGATTTTCATATCCTCCACAGAATCAATGGCAACGCCCGCTTTCCCGACATCGCCTTGCACGCGCGGGTGGTCCGAATCGTAGCCTCGGTGAGTCGCCAAATCAAAGGCTACGCTGAGGCCTTTTTGTCCAGCAGCCAAATTCCGGCGATAAAAAGCATTGCTCGCCTCGGCAGTCGAAAAACCGGCGTATTGTCGGATGGTCCAAGCTTGGCTGAGGTACATTGTGGAGTAAGGCCCCCCTAAAAATGGCGAAATTCCAGCAGGGTATCGCTCCAGCCAAGCGGGTCGCTGTGGCGCGGGAGCGTGTGCGTTGGGATGGTGTGGCACACCTTGGAGGGGTGCTACACCATCCCAATCAGGCCGTAAGTTCGGGTCAAAAGAGATGGCAGAATAGTCGGGAATAGGCATAGTATCGGATATGATGGGGCAAATATGGGGATTTAGGCCGTAGTTTGGGGTTATGGCGCGTCTTTTTTGGCCCAATAACTTGTTCGGATGTTCAATTGGCTATTTGCCTACCGCCAAAGCCCCATGCCAAAAAATCAGGCATGGCTACGCCCCAAGTTTGCGGATTATGCTGCCCCTCAGGCATTTCTAAGTATCGAATATGTTGTTCCGACACGCCTTTTTGGCGCAATAGACCAATCAGGTCGAGGGTATCGTCTATGGCGTCAATTACACCGTTGTAGTTGCGGTCTGCTGTTTCGTCGAGGGCACCACATTGAAACCAAAAACGTTGTTCGGGGTCTAAAAGAGGCGATTTTTCCACAATTCCGTGCATTATCCGGTCGGCATCTGGGTCTTGCGGTATTGCCTCATGCGAACGCCACCAAAGTGCTCCGGAAAATACACCAGCCAGACCAAACACCGCCGGATGCGCCCACGCGATGTCGAATGCCGATAATCCACCCAAAGAAAAGCCGACAAACGCCGTTTCCTCGGCCTGATGACTGCCGGCATATTGGCTGCGCAAATGGGGCAACAACTCCTCCAAAACAAACTTTGAATGCTGGGCGGCCAAATCGCCACGGCCTTTATAATCGGGCTGTAGTGCCGTACCATATTCGCGCATTCTACGCTCCGAACAGTAGATGCCTACGGCGATGAGCGGCTGTATTTGCTTGGTTCCAATTTGCTTTTCTAGGGTTTCGGCAAAACCCATTCGCGGCAAATCTTGTCCATCGTTGCACAAGAGCAATGGGTATTTTTTTCGCGCATCGGACTCGTATCCTGCGGGGAGATATACATCCACCCGAACGATTCTTCCCAAGGCAATGGATTGAATATGAATACTCTGAACCACCGCTTCCGCCGTGGGTTCCAGCCATCTGGCAACTGTTTTTTGAAAAAAATTCATGCGTTGGTTGGAGTTATTATGCGTGGTTGATTGGGTTACATGTACGCTGACAGAACTAGTGGCTTAATTTTTAAAAGTGCGGCACACCATTTCGATGTGTCGCACTTTTAAAATTGAGGCACACTCAGTAAACTAATCTTAATTGCCTTTTTTGTCTGCTTTTTTGTCCTGTTTCACGTTGGGCGTAATGCGCTCCTGACGATTGGCGGCTTCCCAAGCGACAAAAAACGCCAAGTTTGCCCGTTTTGCCAGTACATCGTAGTTGAGTTTGTCGGGCGTATCGGTGGGGCGGTGATAATCTGCGTGGGTACCATTGAAATAAAATATGGATGGAATCCCTTTCTCCGCAAAATTATAGTGATCCGAACGCTCGTAGTAACGGTTGGGATCGTCTTTACTGTTGTACTTGTAATCCAATTCGAGTTTGGTTTGCTCGGCATTAACCATCTCATTGATGTCGTGCAGATGCGTGCTAATCCGGTCAGAACCAATTACATAGATGTAGTCAGGATTATCAGCATGCCGCTCATCAACCCGACCGATCATGTCAATATTGATATCTACAATGGTTTTGTCGAGCGGGAATAGTGGAAAATCGGTGTAATACTTCGAGCCGAGTAATCCTTTTTCTTCGCCGCTGACGAGCATACACACAACGGTTCGTTTCGGGCCTACTCCTTGTTTTTTGGCCTCTGCAAAAGCTCGGGCAATTTCAATTACTCCGGCCGTACCAGAAGCATTATCGTCAGCACCGTAATACACTACGGTGCTATCGGGGCTGCCCAAGTGGTCGTAGTGGGCGGTGACAAAAACGTACTCTTTTTTGAGTTTTTCGTCGGTCCCTTCTATCACGCCGAGTACGTTGGTCCCTTCCAGCATTTTGGTTTCCTTGTCTAAGCGCAGCGAAAGATTGGCTTTTACTTTTATGGGCTTAAACTTGTCGCCTCCGCGCAAATCTTCCAATTCACTGGCTACTTTATTGGCTTTTCCGCCCAAAATAGCCTTTGCAAGTTCTGGTGAAACAAATACATGCGGAATTAATTCATTGGCAATGGACTCTGGGTCGGTTCCAACGGGCGTCCAGCCGTACGTAGAAATGGCTTTACGATTTTTTTTCAGGCTTTCTTCTATTTCTGGGTCAATGATAAACACCGCAGTGGCGCCTTTTGACTTAGCCAAATACACTTTTTTGCGCCAGTCAACACTCCAATTGGAGCGGAATTGATTGCCGGTAAGCAAGGATTTGCCTTCAGCAGACATGGGTTCGCCGTTGTAAATCATCACCGCTTTACCCACTACATCCACTTTGCCATAATCGTTGTATCGCTCATCTTCAATGCCGTAACCCACAAACATGACCTCCTTGATGTCTAAGAGCGGAACGTCGGGGCTAAATGCCGGATAGACATAAAAATCGCTTCGATCGCGAAATTCTTGGTCGGCTACTTTCAGGCCAATGTCTTTCCATGTGGCACTTTGCAACAAGATTCTTTGAAAAAAGCCTTTGTCCCCCTTGGGCGGTAGTCCGGCTTCTTTGAATTGTTGGGCGATAAAATCAGCCGCCATGCGCTGGCCTGGCTCGCCTGTTTCGCGCCCTTGCATCGAATTGGAAGCCAGTGCGTACACGAGGCTTTTCAATTCGTCGGCTTTTATGCCTTTGGCAAAAGAGGTTCCGTCGTTGTCGAGCGGAAACATTCGGGCCGGTTTGACTTTGCTAGGGCCGGGCGTATAAACCGGGGCAACGGGCACTTCTTTGGCTGGGTCTGACTGTGCTGAAAGCCCAAAGGCCAGCAACATACAAAAGAGAATGAGTTTAAATTTCATGTTTAATTGGTCAAATTTTATGAATCTCGGACGTTTCACCGCACATCGAAACGCAAATGTCCGAATATCCAGTTTTTTTCGCGACTTGTTTTCGCGCAAAGCGCGAATATTACCCTTAAAAAGCAAAAACAATGCCCCGATTAAGCCTCGGAGGCTGCTTTAGATTCGCTTTTGCTGATTTTTTCCTAAAGAAGGGGCAAGCTGGGCCGTTTGGAACACGCAAATGCCCAAATGGTTTTTTATTTACAATTCCTTACAAAAATTAGAAGTGATGGCTTTTTCCATTCGGGTACTCACCCAGAAGACAGAAATGTTACCCCAATTGACCCTCATTCAACAACTAAGTCCGGGTGTAACAGAGGCGCGCTACCAAACGATGCTCGATGATATGTTGACGCATGGCTACCGCATGGTATCGGTGTGGGAAGATGATTTATGTGTGGGCGTTTCGGGCATTTGGGTGACTACCAAATTCTACAGCGGGCGCTATTTGGAAATGGACAATGTGGTGGTTTCTGCCACCCATCGCTCCAAAGGCATTGGAAAAATATTGAACGATTTTGTGGAGTTGCTGGCCCGCGAGGAAGGCTGCCAAATGATCATGTTAGACGCTTATTTGGAGAATGAAAAAGCGCATGCTTTTTACGAGCGTTCGGGTTTTGTGAAGCGGGGCTACCATTTTTTGAAGTCTTTGGATGAGTAAAAGGGGCATTATCGGCTACTTTTCGGCGATTTCAACGTATTTTCCAACACCAAAAAAGGCAGACCGCCTTGTACCCATTTGGCTACTTGGCCTCCATCTGGCACTACCTCAAAAGTGAGCGAACCGAGCACCAAATCTAGATCACCATCCAAATCCAAATCACCGGCATCCAGTACAATCCACCGGCCCGCTTCTACCTCCGGAAAAGTGCTGGCCCGAAATTGGCCATTCCCTTCATTATCAAGCAATAAAAAGGCCTGCTGCGGCTTGGATGGGAAGTCTGGAAAAAACGAAATAGCGGCCAAATCCAAGTCTCCATCTTCATCATAATCTGCCGGAATGGCATCGTAAGCACCATACATCGGATAGAAAAAATCTTCCTTGAATGCTCCTTTTTCATCTTGAACGAAGATTCTTATGCCATGGTAGGGCTTCAAAACAGGCCTATAGTCCGCATTATCACCACAAACGTGTACAATGTCTTCCCGTCCGTCTCCATTCCAATCCACCATTCGAAAAGCACTGGAACCGTAAGTGGGTGGAAAACGCAGCAGTGTTTGCTCCTCAAAATGCCCCTTCCCGTCATTTATATAAACAAATATACCCTCATCACCCTGCGCAAAAAGGGTGATAATATCCGGATGCCCATCTTGGTTCCAATCCCGAATATACGAGCGGGTAGCACCTGGGCGCATTCGGAGTTGAGTTCTTTGAAAAGTACCATCCAGTTGTTGTTGCCAGTAAGTCAGCCCACCTGTCCACTTTGCAAATTCGCACACCGCTGCATCCACTCGACCATCGTGGTTAAAATCTCCCCACGCACTGTGCACGGGTCTTTGAAGGCCTTCGAGCATGATTTGGGCCTGTGGGCTGCCGTTCGGCATGTAAATTACCATGCCATTGGCAGCATCGGTCGGCGAAAACTGCCCCATGATGGTCACATACATCCCTTTTTCGTCGGGAACAATGTGTACGATTCCTTCAGCTAGATTGGCCGCTTTTTCAACTTGGAGTGCTGCATCTGCCCAATAAAGTCTCTTACTATTGGCATCGCCGAGCCAGAGGCCACCCTGAGGCCTTATTTTTACCATGGTGGTGCTGGGCGGAGAAAGTCGAAGACTGGGTTTTTGGGTATTAAAATGTTGTAAGCCCATTTGTACTGGCGGCATTTCAGGAGCCGACAGGGCTTCAGGGGCTAGTTGGGTATAAAACGCTCGTATTTTTTGCCATTCTGCCGCTGATAAGAGGGGTTTTTCGGGGAAAACGCGCCGTGCTGCAATAGAATCTCCGCCTGATTGAGTAGCCAATAGGGCTTCTCGCTCTCCTGCCTTGGCATAAATGCCCAATTGATGGCCCATTTGGGGCAACACATACTGTGTCCAAATAGATTTGGGCAACAAATCAGGTGTTGGGTACAAGTGGCAATTGCCGCAATAACGTTTGGCCAGTGCCTCACCCGAGGCTTGTTCCGTACGATCGGGGGCGTTTTGGGTGCAGGTACTGGTCAGAAAAACGCTCAAAAGTGCCCCAAAAAAGCATAAAAACCAGTGAACGTGTTTCATAAATAATTAGTAAACACCGCCAATTACGCGTTGATTCCAGGCTGGATTGCCGGAAAAGGAAGGCAACCGAGTAGGCCGAGCCGTGAGGCCGGAGGTGTCGGTCAGTGCTTCCATAAATCGAATCAGGGCCGTTTGTTCGGAAGTGCTCAGGCTCAAATGGTCGAACGGTAAAGTTTGGTTGGGTACTGAAAAGCCCAGTCCCTCTCCGCCGCCTTTGTTGTAAAAATCCACTACCTGTTCCAAGGTTTGGTACGCGCCGTTGTGCATGTAGGGCGCGGTCAGGGCAATATTTCGAACCGTCGGTGTTTTGAAACTGTGGCGCAGATGCTCGGCTCTATCTCTGGGGCGACGATTTTCAAAGCGACCCAAATCGGGGTCTAATTCCAGCGGTGTAGCATTTGGCTGTAGTGGCACACCAATCACTTCCGATTCATTTTCGGTAAAAGAAGGCGGCACCAGTCCCGAAAAAGTAGGCGCAAAATGGCAGGTTCCGCAAAGGGCTTTTCCCATAAAAAGGTTGAAACCCTGTTGAATTTCGGGGGCCAAATCGGCCCGTTCTCCTCGTAAATACTGGTCTACCGGACTTTTAAAACTTTTCAAAGTGCGTACATACGCAGCCAGTGCTCGCGTAATTTCTGCAATACCCGCCTTTTTCCCAAAAGCAGTTTGAAACATTTCCCGATACTCCTCGCTTTGGTTTATTCTATCCAAAATGTCATAATAACTGGTGTGAAACTCTTTCTCATTCACGATAACGTGCTCGGTTTGGCTTTCCAAACGGTCGGCTCGCAAGTCATAGAAGTATTTATCGGCCAATACCGCATTGAGGAGGGTGGGGGCATTTCGACCTACATCTCCGATTTGGTTTAGGGCCATACTTTTGGCTAGGCCATCCACAAAACCTTTTTCGGGTTGGTGGCAGGAGGCACAAGCACGTTGGTTGTTTTCAGATAAAATGGGGTCAAAGAACAGCGTTTGGCCAAGGCTAATCACGGCAGGCTTTTCTTCATAAGCACCAATTCCGGAATAATAATGGTCGTTGAAGGTCTCCGCTGAAAACATACTCGGCGAAAGGTATTCCAAGGGCTGTGATAGGTTGGTGACTTGATATACCGTTTCGATGCCCAAGTTTTGGTGTAATTCGAGGATTTCTCCATACAAAGGCTCCAAGTACGCCCGAATGCAATGGAGACGATCGAAGGTGTCAAAATCGGGGTGTTCCTTCATATCCTTGATACCGCCCTCGAAATGACTTTTGAGGCGCCTATTCAACACAATATCTTTACTGTAAGGGAGATATAATTGTATTAATTCATACATGGATTGAAATACTATAGCGGATTCCTGAATGGCTGCGCCCGACCCCGGTGTATCAAAACCCACCAAACCCATACTTGTGAGGCGGAAAATACTCGCCCGCATGGCCTCCATAACTTGTCTATCGGTAAAAAGCAGTTGGGTTTGGGAGGCGTGAATGCGGCTAAAATTCAGGATAAGTTGTTCTGTTAGTACCTTTAATTCAGGAGTGGCAGTGCTTGCCTCCTCCGAATAGAGGGTTTCTTCTATGATTTGCATACCTGCTGGAGACAATACTTCTACGCCGGCTACCACACGATTGATGGTAGGCAGGGGTGCTCCGTTCAAAAAATCGCGGGTGTTTTCTTCGTCTAAAAAAGCCAGTAAGCATTCTGCGCGCTTATAGGAATTTCGAACTTGAGCAAACGAAGATTGCCATTGCGCCACCGTGCTTTGTGGCATTAAAAGCACTTGCATAAAGCCTTCTAAAGCAGATTCATATTGATTCAAATCGCTCAAATATCGGGCCCTAACTACTGGAATGGTAGGAGATTGAGGGCTTTGTAGTGCAGATAAGCAGAAGCCCAGCAGCAAAATGCTGACCGAAAAGACAATTTTTTTCATGTTTAGCAGATATAATTCGCGGTTGGGAAAGGGTGATAAAAAATGGGGCGGCAGCAGAATTTGCCGCCGCCCCATACCACACACAGGTTGAAGAAATTTATTGAACAATCAGTTTTACCACTGCGCCTTCTGTGTTTTTCACAAAATAGGTGCCTGGCTGCAAATCAGATACGTCAACGTTGTTGGTGTTGCGGAACACGCGCACCATTTTGCCTTCCATATTGAAAATAGCGGCATCGGTTACTTCATTGAAGTGCAACTCGCGGGCTACCGGATTGGGCCATACCTGAAAAGTGTTTTCGTTCTTAAAATTTGGCTCCGAAATAGCCGAAACCAAGTTATCCCAGCCCGTAATCGCATACGTCAACGAGTTGGCATACACACCTGGGTTGGTAGCAGCAGGGTGCTGAGAATTGATCAGCATAGTTTTGCCATCTGGGCTCATTACAGCACCAGTTATTTCTGCGCCGGCAGGGGTTGCAGAAATACGCACCAAATTATCAACCGTCGGGTTAGGGATGTTCAGATCGAGCAAATAGGCTTCGCAAATGATAGGCTTGCTTTCTGGCATACGGCCAAAGGTGCGGCCATTCAAATCTTCACTAATAATTAGGAATGCCTTACCATTACTGTAAAACATGTTCAAACCGTCGGGGTTAGACAGGTGCTTATCAGGGTAAGAAGCAGCAGGTACGTCTTGAACGGTGAAGTCTGGACCGCCTTCGATGACTACTGTCACATTTTCAGTAACGGGATCGTAGCACAAAACACGACCGTAGTAATCCACATAATTATCAGAAACAGGCGTAAGGCCCGCTCCTGCTGCGCGTGCTACGTGGTGTTGCGGAGGAAAAGCACCTGCTGTGATGGCTGCTCTCCAGCCACTTACTTGGCCGAGGTTGTCGCGACCGGTTTCACAAATATAAACGCGACCATTCAATTCATTGATGGTTACCCACTCCAAGCGGTTGAATACCGTTGCTCCGCCAGCAATGGCAGGCGCACGTGGGTTGAGCATTACCTGAATGTCCGTGTTATTCAGTTCTTGCCATTTCGGCGTTTTGGTGTGCGCGTAGTAATAGAATTTACCCTTCGTAAAGTCGCCTGCTACATTTGCTACAAACTTGGTAAACAAGCCTGGAGTAGCGTCTTCCCCCAGATAAACGGTGCGATTGTCAGAAGAAATGGCCCCGCCTTCGTAGAACATGCGACCCCAGTTGTACTGCTTGCGAATGGCTTTGGCCTCTCTTGGGTCAATTTCTACCATCCAGTTCAGGTTTTGGAATTTTTTGATCACGCTGCCGTCAAGGCCCGTAAATTCAGGCGCATCAATCACAAAATCAGTGGTGTCACGCAGGAAGCCGCTTGCAGCCGAGTTGCCGCTCACCTGCCATTCTTCGGCCGTCCAGATACGACCATCCGGGGCACTGATACCAGCACAGTTCATACCCGTTTCGCCTACTGTGTTTACGAAATCAACGTTGAAGAAAATACCTTTACGACCGTCGCTAAGGGTTTGAGCAACTTTGACCAAAGTATCTGAACTGACGTCGCGGCGAACCTTGAAAACGGTCATGCCGCCACCGTCGCCGATGAAATCATTGCGCTGCTGCATTTCGTGGTTCACAGAAATCCAGAATTCGCCCGGGTTGTTGAGGTCAGGTGTTACGCCGATGAAATCGTGCCATTGCTTGGCAGGGTGTTGTCCGGCTGGGTTGCCGTAAGTAGCAGTAGTTTGGACGGTATCTAATTGGCCTACAAACAACACCTGATATTTCAGGGGAGATGCAGGCAATACCACCGTGGTGGGTTCATAGTTCGCCGGAATACTCGGATCGAACGAAAACTGGGCTGACAGTGCGCTGCAAAACGCCAGAACAGTCAAAAAGGAAAGTGCAAGTTTTTTCATGACAAAAATTGTATGAGTTATGTTGAATGTCCGGCAAAAGTATCTGGGCTATGTTATCTTAAAATTAAGCGTTTGTTCAGAACTTAACCTATTCTCAATAGGTTGATAATGTACAAGTTACAATAGAAACAGGGCAAGTAGATTGGGTTATTTTTGGCCTGTTTTTGATCATGAGTAGCCACACGACGAGTGGGCTGCCAGTAGCGACTGACAGGTATTTATATTCAATCAAAATAAGAGAAGCGAGCGGGGTTAAAGCAGGGCTCAAGCCATCCATGGTTAGAGCGCAGCGTGAAAGCGGCGGTTAGGAAACCTGCTCGGTCAGCGTACAGCCAGGTGGCCAGCCCAGTGTTTCGGCTTCTTCTTCGCTTACTTTCCAGAGTTGGGCGCGAAGGCGCAGTAGAATATTGGCTGCTTCGCTTTGTCGAATGGCGACGTCGAGTTGGCCGCGTTCGTCAAACTGTTGGTGTATAATGTCTAGGTCTAATTTTTTGACGGCTTGCATGACATCGGGCATCAGCGCGTAGTCAAAATCGAAGCGAAACACGTCTTTAACGAGGCATTCTATGATTACGGCGTTTTTCAGGGCCTCGGCGGCGGCGGCCCGGTAAGCGTTGATGAGGCCGGAAGTACCTAAAAGGGTACCGCCAAAATACCGCACCACCACTACCAATACATACGTCAGCGAAAAAGCATCCAATTGGCCCAAAATAGGTCTTCCAGCAGTGCTACTCGGCTCTCCATCATCGTTGGCGCGAAAATGACTGCCATCAGCACCTAAGCGCCAAGCGTAACAATGATGCCGTGCTTTGAAATGATCCTTCCGCAAGACATCGAGATGCCGCTGTATATCGGCTTCGGAGCGTACCGGCCAAGCGAAGGCCAAAAATTTACTGCCTCGGTCTTTGAATTCGGCAGTGCTGGGGGCTTGTATGCTTTTGTAGGCGTCGGTCATTGGGGGTTGAGGGGTTGAGGTTGAGGAGGTTGAGGGGGTTGAGGG
>Ga0105045_10005825_pt1 | contig 10872 bp, 15 predicted proteins | sample MAT02_FD_78089 | JGI IMG/M metagenome (GOLD analysis project Ga0105045, IMG submission 78089) | Freshwater microbial communities from Lake Fryxell liftoff mats and glacier meltwater in Antarctica - MAT-02 (megahit assembly) | ecosystem: Environmental > Aquatic > Freshwater > Ice > Liftoff... | reverse complement strand
TGTGGGGGATCAGCGTCCCCCAGCGACTGCCGAACTTCTCCGCCGCCAGAGCCGGGGCCACGGTGAGGATGTCGTTCACGACCACGTCGGGTCGGAACCGCTCGAGCAGCGGCATCAGAGCCAGCGCCGCTTCGCCGCCGCCGGGAATGCCGGATTTCGGAGGTGGAAACACCTGGTAGGCCTCGGCACTCTCGAACTTCAACCCGGCACTCTCGACCGCCTTCTGCCACTGCGGCCAGGTCTCGACGATCACCTCGTGGCCGCGCGCTGCGAGCGCATGGGACAGCGAGATCGCCGGGAATACATGACCCGGATCGCCGAAGGCGGCGACCAGGCAGCGCAGCGGTGTCTCCGGGCTCACATCCCCGCGCTGTCGGGGCCGGATCCGGGCCTGGCCATGATGATCTCGGGAACCGCGCAGTTGGGGGAGACCCGCAGCAGGAAGGTGACCGCCTCGGCGATGTCCTGGGTGGTCATCATCTTCTCGGCCGGCACCTGCTCGCGCGCGAACTCGGTCATCTCGGTGGCGACGAAGCCGGGGCAGATCGCGGTGACCGCGACGCCCGAGTCGCCGAACTCCTTCTGGCAGGACTGGGAGTAGGAGATGATCGCGGCCTTGGTTGCTCCGTAGACCGACAGCCAGGCCGGTGCCTGCTTGCCGGCGATCGAGGCCAGGTTCACCACCAGCGCCTTGCCGTGCTCTGCACCGGCTGCTCGCAGCATCTCGGCGGCCTCACGCGTCGCCACTACCGGCGCCCGCAGGTTGACCGCCACCTGCAGGTCGAAATGTTTGGTCTGGATCGCTTCGATCGGCTGACCGATCCCGACTCCGGCGTTGTTGACCAGGCAGTCGAGGCGACCCCACTGTCGCTTGTGCTCGGCGACCAGCTCGACGATCGCGTCCTCCTTGGTCACGTCGGCGACCACGGCCTCGACCTTGAAGTCCTCGTTGGCCAGGACCTCAGCGGTCTTCAGCAGTTTCTCTTCCTGTCGTCCGGAGATCGTCAGCGCGTAGCCGCTCTGGGCCAGCCGCCTCGCGATCGCCAGGCCGATGCCACCTGAACCACCCGTAACCAGTGCCGCTCTGTCTGCCACGCTCTCTCCGATCGGTAGGGGAAACTCCCGCAGACTAGATCACAACATGCGCGTCCCGGAGACGTGGAACTGACCGTCCCCGGTCGGCCACGGTGCATCTCAACCGGTAAACCGGGACAATGAGTCACCGGACGTGGTGCTTCCGGTTACCGCAGAACGAACGGGGAAGGGGAAGTGAATGAGTGATGAGAAGGCAGACAGCGATCTCCTCGGCACTTTCGCCAAGGAAGCCCGTCAGCGCTGCGACGTAATTTCGACCGGCCTGGACACGGGTACCACCGATTTTGAAGCGCTGCGCCAGGAGGCTCATGCGCTTCACGGAACGGCGTCAACTCTCGGCTTGGGACGGCTGTCCGAGCTGGCCGGGCTGATGGAGTCGGACCTCTCCGAGGCTGCTGAAGCCGGTGAGATGCGCCCGAACCGCGCCAGTCAGATTTCCGAGGCTGCCGAAGCGCTCGCCGAGGGGGTCAAGGCCGCCGCGGCAGAGGAAGAGGAGCCGCCGGATGTTGGCCGCTCGCTCTCCCAGCTGTTCGCTATCTGAACCGGACCTACTGCGAGGTGATCAGGGTCGCCAGAGAGCTGATCTGCGCGTCGGAAAGCTGGTCCTCGTAAGCCGGCATCGCGCCGCCGCCGGACCTGATCTGGTCCTCGACCTGGCTCTTGGTCAGGGTCGTGATGTCGAGGTTCGGACCGACTGCACCCGAAGCATCGGCGACGCCGAGCGTGTGGCAGCCGGCGCAGCCCTGGGAGTTGAATACTGCGATTGCCGGGTCGGCTGCCGGAGTGCTGGTGGACGAACCGCTGCCACCGTCATCAGCGGTCGAGCCGCCGCCGTCGTCACCGCCACCGCATCCGGCAAATACACCGAAGGCGAGTACCGCGGTCACCACACCCGCAAGTTTGACTTTCCCCATTCTTGATTCCCCCTTCATTCTCAGGACTCCGATACGGACATCCTAAGTGACTTGTCTTCGTGAGCCGAGCAGTTGGTCTCGTAGTTGCCCGCCCGGTTGAGCGGGATCTTCAGGGTTTGGCCGGGTGAGATCGAGTACCCGGCGACGAACTGGGTCGACGAGTCCCGGTTTTCGATGACCAGAGTGTCGCCAACCGTGCCGGTGATCCGGTCCGGTACCCCGGGCACGTTTTTGCCCTGCTCGACCAGCTTCGAGGCGTTCGGCGGGATGTTGATCCGCACCGTGTCGCCTTCACCCTGGCGCGCGCTGCCCCCGCAGCCGGCGAAGACCACGGCGGCCACAGCCGCCGTGATCAGCGCCAGAACTGCGCGCCTCAGATACTCAGCTTTCGGCGTCGCGCGCTTCCGCGTCAACCTGAACCTCTCCTGCCTTTTCGAACATCAGGGTCACCGGGATCGTGTCACCCTCGGCGATCGGAGCCTGCAGTTCGAGCAGCATCACGTGGTAGCTGCCCGGCTCCAGCGAAACTTCTTCGCCCGCCGGCAGCTCGAGACCGTCCTTCATCTCGCGCATGCCCATCATCGCGTCGCCTTCCATGCCGCCTTCCATCGCGTCACCCTCCATGGCGTCGCCCATCTCGCCGCTGTCCATGCTCTCGCCATTGGTCACCGTCTCGTGGACCTCGACCTTGCCGGCAACGCCCGAAGGCACTGAGGCGGAAACCAGGCGGTCGCCGTCGGCGCTCTCGAGGTCCATGTAAACGGCGCCCGTGGTCGCGGTCGGGGCGGTTATCCGGGTCCAGGGATCGCTCACGGCGACGCCCTCATTTGCCGAATCGTCCGAGCCACAGGCGGCCAGCAGAGCGCCACAGCAGACGATTGCGGTGAGGATCAGTGCGGGTTTCTTCAGATTCATCTTGTTTCTCCTTGGTTGTGTGATCAGTTGATCGTGTTGCTTATGAACTGGATTGATCGGCTCGTCGATCGAGCAACTGCTCGATGTCGGAGCGCATGTCTTCTGCGGTGGTGCCGAAAGGCCACTCGACTTCGACCACGCCGTCTGAATCGACCGCGTAAAGCAGGGCCGAGTGGTCGACGTCGTAGCCCCCGTCCGGCTGCTTCTTGCCGATCCGGTGCGAGGCGCCGAAAATCTTCTCGACCTCGGCGAGTTTCGCCTTGTCATTGGTTATGAACGACGAGAACTGCTCCTCGGGAAAGAAGAAGCCGAGGTAGCCGTTCAGCACCTCCGCGTTGTCCCGCTGGGGGTCGACGGTGACCATGCCCACCTGGATTCGGTCACGCTGCTCCGGGTCGATGTCCTCCAGCGCCAGCCGCAGATCGGCCAGCGTGGTCGGGCATACATCGGGGCAGTTGGTGAAACCGAAGTAGACGAGCATCAGGCCGTCGCCGTCACCCTTCAGGGATCCGGTTGCATTGCTGCTTTTCGCATTTTCGTTGGGAAGTAAGACGTTGCCGACCTCGGTCTGGGGCTGGCGCGTCATTCCGTTGAGGTCTCCCGGGTACCCGTCCGAGCTGCATCCGGCGATTACCAGGGCAGATACGGCGGCGACCAGAACGACCAGGAGGCGTGAACCTCTCATGGGACTCCTTTCGCTGCGGGAGCCGGCCATCGGGCCGACCTCCCGTTACAGAACTTTCAGCTGTGCGAAAGGAGGGGCGGTCCGCGGCTGCCGTTGGCGGCGCAGAAGCCGGAGCGAATCGAAAGCAGGAAACCGGCGAAGAGCGGGGTGGAGGCGACCCTGCGGAACTCGGGACGCCGGACCTTCGAGAACCAGGAGGCGAGCCTTCCGACCGCTTTCTCACCCGGGTAGAAGTTGACCAGCAGCGGCAGCACCAGAACGAGCGCCGGGGTCAGCAGCAGCAGGCCGGAGCCGCTCTCGGGCAGAGCGATCGCGCAGACGGCGAGCGCCAGCAGTGCGACGAGGGCTAGCGGGCTTCGGACGAACATCAACAGCCACCTTACAGGGACGCTTGAGTTTTCCTTTAAGTTGGGTCCGGGCCCGATCCACGCCCGGCGACTCCCGGCGAGCCCTCCGGCTCATACAATCGCCGCCGCGGGCCGGTAGCTCAGTTGGTTAGAGCAGCGGACTCATAATCCGTAGGTCGAAGGTTCGAGTCCTTCCCGGCCCACTCAGGACTAACCGAACATTGCCGAGGCGGCTCCCGGCAAGGGTTTGTCAGCGTTTCTCGGTCCGGCTGCTGAAGATGAGCACGGCCAGGAGCAGGCAGAGCGGACCGAAGGCCTTTCGGTCGAGCTGCTTGAACTCATCGGAGGCGCCGAGGCCGGGTGTAAGGAGATCCGTCTTGCCCGCGATACCGGCTGCACCTCTCACCAGCAGGACCGTGCCGACCAGGTTGCGGCCAAACCGGAGCAACTGTCGCTGCTGCCCGCAGCCTGCAACCAGCGCGGCCGCAACGGCGAGCAGCTTTCCAACCGCAACACAGGCCAGCGGACCAGGCGATTTTCCCTCCGGCGCGCCGGAAATTAACTGTGGGTTGCGGGCGGGCCAGCTCGAGCCGGTCGCCCAGAGGAAGTGAAGTGCCGAGATCGCAGCGAGGATCGCCGCAGAGAGGCCGGAAGCGGCACGCTGGGGAGAGATCACGGGGCCATCTTTCCAGGGCTGGCCAGACATATGTTCCTGGTCAGACTTTTCGGGGTACGTTGCCGGTGAGCTTGAGTACCAGGCACATCGCTTTGTGGCCGGTGTCGGCGGCCGGCCCGAACATGCAGGGGCATCCTCCGTCGATCACCCTGATGCCGTGCTCACGGCCGTATTCGGTGGCGGATTCGGAGACGCTGCCCGGGCCCGGTCCGCGGTGCATCCAGACCTGCCCGATCGAGAGTTCGGTGCATTCACGCATCGTCTGATCGGCCGTCTCGGGCCTGGTCGCGATCACCACCGCTTCGACCCCGCCCGGGATCGAGGCCAGGTCGGGGTAACTCGTATCGCCTTCGACCTCGTTGGCGTTCGGGTTGACCGCGAATACGTCATAGCCCCGGTCGCGCAGCCGCCGGTAGACGACGTTGCCTCCGTGGTCGGCGGGCTCACGCGATACGCCGGTGACAGCAATCCGCCGCTTCTCGAGAAAGTCCGCGGCGGCGTCCTTGATCTTTGTATCCCGGGCTCCCCGGGCGGGTTCGCGCAAGATCCGGGACTCCTTGTCCTACTTCCCGGCCTTGTTCTTCTTTCGGGTCTTGGCGGCCTTCTTTGCTGCATTCGAGCGCTTCTGCGGGCCGCGGGTGATCAGATCCTTGATGTCGTCGACGGCCATGTTGAGGTCCGCGGCGAGGCGGCGTAGCGCTTTCATCTCCACGTTGTTCTTGCCGGGGCGCAGCCTCGATGCCTCTTTGGCGACCTTCTTGCGCACGCCGCCCACCCGCAGGCGGTCGTAGAGGTCCTTGTCAATCCTGGATTTTCCTTTTGATTTCGCCACGATGATTCCCTTCGTTCGTTCGCTCTGGGCCGCAACAGGAGAAAGTCCCACCGCCGTCCTCGGGCACCTCTCCCGAATGTATTCCCGTTGCCGCTTCTTTTCAATCTCCCGGCCCCCGGGCTGCACCGCTGGTTCATCTCACTCCTGCGCCCGCCGCAACGATGGCGAAGCCGATTCGGACTGGAGCACGGGCTCCTCATCACATCCGGGTGACAGTCTCGGGCTTCCCCACGGGTAGGCTCGGACCCCTGAACCCAACCGAGAGGATTTCCACATGCCAGACAGGCCAGTCTTTCTCTACGCAGCGATCTACGACGATGCCGCGGTCGCCGAATCAGACTACGAAGCCGTGTTCGCTGCCCATGCGGCCGGGTTGGTCGGAACCTTTGACTCTGCGGTCATTGAGAAATCCGACGACGGCAAGGTCCACGTCCACAAGACCGAGAAGCCGACCCAGCACGGCGCCTGGGGTGGAATCGGCGTCGGCGCTGTCGTCGGCATCCTGTTCCCGCCTGCGCTGATCGCGTCGGCCGCGGTCGGTGGTGTCATTGGCGGCGTCGGAGCGCACCTGTTCCGCGGAATGTCCCGCGGCGACCTCAAGGACCTCGGCGAGGGCCTTGACGAGGGTCAGGCCGCGATCATCGTGATCGGTGAGTCCCGGATCGACGAACAGATCGAGAAGGCCACGAAGCAGGCGAAGAAGATGATCGCCAAGCAGATCGACGCCGACGCTGAAGAACTAAAAAAGGAAGTCAACGCCGGGATTGACGCCTCGGTCTGATCACCGGTGGCCTGCTGCCGGGGGGCCGTCCAGACTCCCCGGCGCACGCTGCTTCAATCAGTCCTGGATTCTCCGGCGAGCAGGGCGGCGAGGGCGTGTATGTGGCGGTCGTCGGTTCCGCAGCAACCCCCGAGGATGCGCAGCGAGCCAGCGTCATAGAGCGGGATCATCTCCTCTGCCCAGCGGTCGGGCGGGTCGGCTACGGGATGGTCGAGTTTGACCAGTTCGTCGGTCCGAAGCGGTGATCCGTTGGCCTTGAACTCGACCAGCCTCACGGCCTCATCCGGGGCTTCGGAGCGCAGCGCGTGGATCGCCCGGGTGGCGGCGGTCGGATGGATGCATGAGAGCGAGTGGTGCGCCGGCCTCGCATTCGGGTTGGCGTCGATTCGGCGGATCGCCTCGGCGAGGCTCGTGCCGTCGAGGATGCGGTCATCGGGCCCGAGAATCCAGCTGATCACGTGCGCAATACCGGTTTCCGCCATCGCGACGCAGGCACCTTCGGCTTCGGCCACGGACGGAAAAGTGGGGGCGAAGAGGAAGTCAACCCCGGCCTCGGCCAAGGCTTTTGCCTGAATCCGATGGTACTCGGCGGCGCGGTCCTCAGGCAGTGCTTCGCCAGGCAGGTAGGCATCGCCGCTCGGGCCGATGTCACCGGCGATCAGAACGCGGTCGTGACCGGAAGCCTCGCGGACCTCGTGGAGCAAGGAGACCGCATCCTCGTTCAGCCGGCCGATCGCTTCGGGCGCCAGTCCGGCCTTGGCGATGAAGTTCGGGCTGGCCCGAAAGGACGGGCTGCCGATAATCACCGGGAGGTCGAACTCCTTTGCTGAATCCACATATCCGGCGTAGATTCCCCGCAGCAGTTCACGGCCTTCGGGATCGCCGGCCAGCGCGGCGACCTGCACGTGCGGCTCCATCACCACATCGGTCCCGAACATGATCCGGGTTTCGATCCCGCCGTCGGTCAGGACCGGCCCACCGGCACCGAGAACCTCAGTCAGGCGGCTCATCGGTTCATCCTGGGGCCCAAGCGGTTCGATCGACGATCAGCTCTTCGAGAGCCAGATCGCGTCGTTGCCCATCGCGATCCGCCTGACTTTTCTCTCACCCTGGAGGCCGATCAGGAGGCGCTCGGTCTCGGCCCGGTCGGGGACGTCGTTGCCGGCGGTCATGATCGCGGCGACTTCCTGGGTGCTGAGGCCTCCCGGGTAAAGGTCAAGAGCATCGATCGGATCCTCGGGCGGGTCGTGACGGCGCAGTTGGGGGTCGAGGTTGGCAACGATTACGTCGTAGGCCTCGGCGGTCTGGAAGCCACCGGCCTCGAGCGCCAGGTCACCGCGCGAGAAGATCACCGAAGGGGCCGTGTAGCGCTGACCGACATCCGAGTCCGCGGTCTTTCCCTGGAGCGCAGCCGCGCCCCCGGCCGCGCTTCGGGCCGCAGCGCGGTCTTCCCGGTAGGCCTTCTGGACCTCCGGCGAGTCGATCGCGGCCATGACCAGATCCAGATTGAGGTCTTCGACCGAACCGAGCGCGGACCGCAGCTGATCGTCGTCGTCGATCAGCAGTGGCGTGTTGAACTGGAGCAGCTGGAGGGTCCGCAGAACCCTCCATTCGAAACCCGGCTGGAGCATTCGGGCGGCGACTATCGCCTGGCAGGACCGGGCGCTGGTCGCCATCCGGATCTTTGGCTCGATCGCGAACGGCATGCCGTAGCGGTCCCGCATGTCGACGAAAAGCGCGGCCAGCCTGGCCGGCTTGAATTTGGGTGGATCACCCGGTTCGGAGAGCCCGATCGTGACCAGGTGCCACTCGATCTGGTCGCGGTAGCGCCACTCGATCGCCCGCAGGGCGGGGCTCGCCGAGTAGCCGAAGGGGCAGGTCGGGTCGTTGAAAAGTCGGGCGATAATCGGGGTGCTCATCTCTGCTCCTGTGGATTCGGATCGGGTCGATCCAGAATAGTGCGCGGCGGGTCGGCCTCCGGGGCCGGATCGTGACCGCTCTAAGATTCATCCTTGAGATGAAGCGACTTGCCCTCACCACAGCAGCGTTCCTGTTCCTCGTGGCCGGCCTGGCTCCGGCGGCCTCGGCGCATCAGGGCAACCCGAACTACAGCTCCGACATCACCTCGATCAGGCCTGCCGCCCTGGCCGACGGAATCGAGCTTTCGGTCAAGAACTTCGATGACGGCCTGGAGCTGGTCAACCGCAGCGGCAAGGAGGTCGTGGTCATCGGCTACGACGGTGAGCCGTACCTTCGCTTCAACCGGTCGGGGCTGGTCGAGGTCAACGTGAATTCGCCTTCCTACTACCTCAACCAGGACCGCTACGCCGACGTCGAGCTCCCGGAGCGAGCAGATGCGGACGCGACTCCGGAGTGGAAGCAGATCGACGACACCGGGGTCAGCTACTGGCACGACCATCGCTCCCACTACATGGGCGAAGGCCTGCCGACCCAGATCGCCGACGAGTCGGTCGAGACCAAGATCTTCGACTATCGGATTCCGATGACCGTGGACGGCCAGCCGGTCGCGGCGATAGGCAGCCTGACCTGGGTCGGCTCCGACGACAGCGTCCCGGTTCTTCCCTTCGTCGGCCTGGCCCTGCTGACCATCGTCGGCGGTGGCTGGCTGGTACTCCGGCGCCGCCGGGAACCGGCGGAGGCTGGCGATGCCGGCGAGACCGGCGGAGGCAAAGAGCGCTCCGGCTCCGAGGCCTGGTGAAGCCCGGGCGATCGCGGCTTCGCCGGATCATCCCGGCGGTCGCGATTGTGCTGGCGGTGACTCTGTCACTGGCGCTGCCAGGGTTTGCCGCCGCGCACGCGACTCTTGAAGGATCGACCCCGGCCCGGGGCGCGGCGCTGGAGTCCGCCCCCGCGGAGGTAGCGCTCGAGTTCAGCGAACCGGTCGAGACCGGTTTCGGTGCGGTCCGGGTATTCGACTCCTCGGGCAGTGAGGTCCAGCGGGGGGAGCAGGTCCCGTCGGAAAACGGCAGCCGGCTCTCGGTCGCGCTTGATCCCGGACTCGGCGACGGCTTCTACACCGCGACCTACCGCGTGCTCAGCGCGGATTCGCACCCGGTTTCCGGGGGCTTCGTATTCACGGTTGGTGATCCCGGGATCGCGCCGGCCAGCACGGTCAGCGAGCTCCTGGCGGCCAGCGAAACCGGACCGGTTACCGAAGCCGCGTTCTGGCTTGATCGCTGGATCGGCTACATGGCAATCGCGGCCGCGGTCGGGCTGATCGGCTTTCTGTTGTTGGTCTGGGCGCCGCTGCTTCGAAGGCCCGGGAGCGGAATCACGGCCGGTCGCGACGCTGCCGCCCGGCGGTTCTTCCGGGTGCTCTGCGTGGCGACCGTTGCCGGCTTCGCGGCTTCGCTGCTGGCACTTGCCCTGCAGGGTGCGACCGCGGCGGGGACATCGTTCTGGTCGGCCCTGGATCCGGAGGTGATCAACGAGGTCCTGGGGACCCGTTACGGCGAGGTGATGGCGCTCAGGGCGCTCGCATGGCTCGCCTTCATACCGCTGCTTCTGGCGGTGCCGCGTGCGCTCGGTCGCGAGCGGCCGCTGGCGTCGGCCCCGGTCGCGCTGGCGGCCGCCGCGTCGCTTGTGCTCGTGGTCACTCCGGCCCTGGCCGGTCATGCCTCGACCCAGGACCCGGCCTGGCTGATCCTGCCCTCGGCCGTGCTCCACGTAGCGGCGATGGCGCTCTGGACCGGCGGACTGCTCGCCCTGATCATCGTTCTGCCGGCGGCCACCCGCCGGCTGGCCAGCGACGGCGACCGCAGCCGGGTGCTCTCCGACAGCCTGCTTCGCTTTTCCACCGTGGCGCTCTGGTGCGTGGGGGTGATCGCAGTCAGCGGTACGGTCCAGGCGGTCGTCGCGGTCGGCTCTTTCGGGGACATGGTCGAGGCACCGTTCGGACGGGCGGTGATCGCGAAAGTCGTGCTGTTCGCGGTCCTGATCGGGGTCGCAGCAGCGGTCAGGCGACGGGTCATCCCGAAGCTGGTCGCGCTGTCCGGGTCCGGCGCCGCGCCCGGAGCGACCGGTGTCCGACTGCGCCGGAACCTGCGGGTCGAGACCGCCCTGGCCGCACTGGTGCTCGCGGTCACCGCGGCGCTGGTCAGTTACCCGCCGCCGGTTGCGGCCGAGGGGGAGCCGGTCAGCGGCACGGTCGTGGTCGCCGCCGAGCGGCTCGACTACACGGTGGATCCGGCTCGGACCGGCAGCAACGAGGTCCACATCTACCTGTTCGACGGCGAGACCGGAGCACCGCTGGAAGTCGACGGGCTCGAGCTGTCCTTCTCGTTGCCGGAAAAAAAGATTGCCCCGATCGAGGAGGAGGTCAGCCGGGCCGGGCCCGGTCACTTCCTCGTACCGTCCGCGATGCTGTCGGTCGAAGGCGAGTGGCAGGCGGAAGCGATCATCAGGCTGTCAAGATTCGATCAACTCGAAGCTGAATTCGAAGTGGAAATCAAGTGAGGAAATCCCGAAGATGAAAAAGACCGTCGCTTTGATCGTGGCGCTGTGCGCCCTGTTCGTTCCGGCATATGCCGCGGCTCACGTCGACGTCGAGCCGAGCTCGGCCCCGGCGGGCAAGATGACCGGCTTCAGCTTCACCGTCGGTCACGGC
>Ga0105045_10005824_pt1 | contig 10873 bp, 4 predicted proteins | sample MAT02_FD_78089 | JGI IMG/M metagenome (GOLD analysis project Ga0105045, IMG submission 78089) | Freshwater microbial communities from Lake Fryxell liftoff mats and glacier meltwater in Antarctica - MAT-02 (megahit assembly) | ecosystem: Environmental > Aquatic > Freshwater > Ice > Liftoff... | reverse complement strand
GATGGGGCAGAAACATTTTGTAGAATCCGCAGCTATTGATCGACATGTCAAAAGAATTCAATAGGGGCAGCACAGGCATTAGAGATCCTATTTAACGGAAAATTACCAGACGTTATTTAAGAAAAAATCGTTCTCCTATCCGCAAAAAATTAATTAATTAATTACATTCAAGATGGATTGCTTCGCTAAAAGCTCGCAATGACGGAATTCATACATTGACCCACCTGAATAGTTGCAAATAAACAAACATGTGAAATAGGGATCATTGGTTTAGGCGTCATGGGAAGGAACCTGTGATCCTACCCCACTTTAATAGACACTAAGCTTTATGATTGGTGATAAATGGCGCGATATTGGGGCAGTGCAACCTGCAAAAAAATCTGGATTGATCGCGGTTATGCTGAAAATAGACCAAACCCACCTGCTGATTATACCGTCCACTCATTAGTACAAGCCAGAGATTGGATCCTCAACCCTGACAATAGTAAATAACTTGATGGATTTGCCCATCATCTACTAGTGAAATCAAATTTCCACTGATTGTCGTTCCGTCTAATATAACATTGACATCATCAGTCGCTCGCTTGATTGTAATGTCGTATTTCGTTTTTCCAAATGAATACTCGATATTAAACCTATCCCAGTCATTAGGTAGAAGTGGGGAAAGTTGTAACTGTTTGCCATCAACTAGCGTAATGCCAAGTAATGTCTCCGTCACAAGACGATAAAACCAACCAGCGGATCCCGTATACCAGCTCCAACCCCCACGTCCAATATGAGGTTCCACGCTGTAAACATCCCCCGCAAGAACATAAGGCTCAAGTTTATAGCGGTTGACCTCATCAGGATTACGACCGTGATTAATGGGGTTTATGATATTAAAAAGTTCCCAAGCACGTTCCTTTTCACCTAATTTTGCAAATGCCATAGCGGCCCAAACCGCACCATGGGTATATTGTCCACCGTTTTCACGGATCCCAGGAAGATAGCCTTGAATATAACCGGGATTGGGGATTGATTTATTGAAGGGTGGATCGAGCAATTTAACTAAACCATCCTCAGGTTTAACTAAATAGTGATACAGTGATTTCATTGCTTGTTTAGCACGGGTAGCGTCTGCTGCGCCAGATAATACCGACCAACTTTGTGCAATGGAATCGATGCGGCATTCGCCATTGCTAGCCGAGCCTACGAGCGATCCATCGTCAAAGTAAGCGCGCAAATACCATTCATTATCCCAGCCATGATCAGCTAATTGTTGTTGAAGTATTGTTCTTTGTTCATTGCACCGTTTAGCAAATGCGCCATCACCGTAGCGTGTTGCAATGGATGAAAATTTTTCAAGGACATTGTATAAGAAGAATCCGAGCCAAATACTTTCTCCCTTACCCTCTATGCCAATCAAGTTCATACCATCATTCCAATCACCCGAACCTATTAGTGGTAAGCCATGTTGGCCAAAATTGAGACCTTTATTAATCGCGTGCACGGCATGTTGATATAAGCTAACAGCATTTGTCCCCATCATGGGTAAATCATAATAGGATTCTTCATGGTCTTTTAGTGGTCGGCCTTGTAGGAAAGGGATTGCTTCATCTAATATGGTCATATCACCTGTCGCTTCAATATAATGAGAAATGGCAAATGGTAACCATAGATAATCATCTGAGCAACGCGTACGAACGCCACGATTATGTGGTGGATGCCACCAATGTTGGACGTCACCAGCTTCAAATTGATGTTTAGCGCATAATAATATGTGGTCACGTAATAACGTTGGTGCAACCTGCGTTAGTGACATCACATCTTGTAATTGATCACGAAACCCGAATGCTCCAGATGATTGAAAGTAGCCACTCCTTCCCCATAATCTGCTGGATAATATTTGATAGAGCAGCCAACCGTTGGCTAGGAGGTTAACCGTAGGATCTGGGGTTTTTACCTTAATCATACTAAGGGTTCGTTGCCAGTATTGGCGTACGCAAGCAAGTGCTTCCTCTGCGATTATTGCGCCATGATAACGCTGTAATAGAGATTTGGCGTCTTGTTTGTCTTGACCTGCACCTAAAGTAAATATAATGTCACAGGCTTGATCGATTTCTAAATTAAATGATAATTGTATCGCCCCACAAGGATCTAATCCTGCGCCAACTCGTCCTGACAAAAATTTATGGCTAAGCGCACTAGGTTGATTCAGCGTACCGTTGCGACCCAGAAATTCAGCTCGGTCTCCTGTTACTGTAAGTGAATGTAAATCGACATCATTCGCTGTCGCATTAAAAAATGCGGTGCGTTCGCCTATGTCAGTATTATAATGATTCTGTGCTAATAATGCGCCATTCTCAGTCACTTCAGTTACGATATGCATGGCATTTTTCGTGCGTAATTCTCCCAGCACCCAAGCAACATAACCGGTGGCCGATAAAGATCGTTGTCGCATAGAATCATTACGTATTTTTAATACAATAAATTTAACAGGTGCATCCAGTGCGACATACATCCACAACTCTGTATGGATGCCATCTTCTATATGTTCAAATACACTGTAACCAAAACCATGACGGGTTTGATAATCACCACGTCCACGTCTCGGCAATGCTGTCGGTGACCAAACCAGTCCGCTTTCATCGTCACGTAAATAAAATGCTTCACTTGCGGAGTCTTGCAGAGGGTCATTTTCCCATGGTGTTAGTCGAAATTCATGTGAATTTTCTGTCCAAGTATAGCCTTGCCCACTTTCAGTGACTAGCGTGCCAAAATTTGCATTAGCAAGTACGTTAGTCCAGGGTTCTGGTGTTGTCAGACCTTCACTTAATTGGATGACATATTCATTGCCACTTTCAGAGAACCCCCCCAGTCCGTTAAAGAATTGCAAATTTGGTGGTAATGTCAGTTTGTGAGAAACCTTATTAATGACTGATTTTACATGGCGCAAAAGCGGAACGACAGGTGGGCTCACGCGACGATAGCGTAGCTGTTCTTTCAAAGTGCCCCGTTTATCCGTTAGAATTACTCGTGCAACAGATTGGAATAAAATACTATCTTCTAAGGGAATTTGCTCCGCGAATCGGATAGTAATGGTTCCTGCATGCTCGACAAAAGGAGATGCCGTAATCAAACCCATAATTTGTTCTTGTAACGTCTGACGATAGCTGACGTGCTCTTCATTAATGATGATGATATCAACCATCAAACCCTTTCGTCGCCAATATGCTTGCGCTTGAATTACCTGTCTTACAAGTTCAATATTTTCCACATCTTCTATATACACTAATACAATGGGTAAATCTCCTGAGATAGAATAACCCCATAAACCAGATTGTCCACGACGGTTGCTTGCTATAATGTTAGCATCAGCGCGACGCGTGTTACTAGCATAAATAATAGCCCCAGCAAGCCTTCCGTAAAGTTGCGCATCTGCTTCAGAAACATTGAGTTGATGCAACAGTACTTGGCCATAAGTCCATGCTAAACCAAAAATACGATTTGCTAACGGTCGATCTTGGTATTTATTAACTAAGGCTACACAGTGGTCACGGGTATCTGCTATACCCGTTATCAGATCAAATAAGACGATGTCATCTGCTTCTAGCGTGAGTTGACACCGAATAGCAACAATGGGATCTAATACAGCACCTTGAGTATTGGACAAAGGCCCAGGCGTAGTCATTGCAAGTGGAGAAGCCAAGGTACGACAGCGACCAACAAAACGCGTTCTGTCTGTTTCAAAGGACACTGAACAATCATGTTTACTTCGGACATTGAGTAAATGGCACAGCCATGGTGCACTTTGATTCCCATCTTGCGGTCGACGTGTTGCTAAAATAGCTTGTTGTTCTGTGAGGAATTCAGTTTCAACAAATAAATTATTAAAGGCGGGCTGACTCTGATCGGCACCTTGTGGTCCCAAAACCAATTCACCGTAACTGGTAAATTCAATTGTTCGACGAATTTTTCCACGATTATGAATACGTACTCGACGTAATTCCACATCGTCCTCAGGTGACACCACCACCTCTGAATGCATATCCAACCACATATCACTACGGTTGAACTCCGCAAGTGATTCTGAGAATGTGACTTTGTAGCCTTCGACACTACCAGTCGTTGGTTGATAAGTTGTTGACCAAAATTTGCCTGTGACAATATCGCGAATATAACTAAACAATCCCCAATTATCGCTAATACTATCTTCACGCCAGCGTGTTACAGCAATATCTTTCCAGCGACTATAACCGCCACCTGCTTGAGTGAGTACTAAATGATACCGTCCGTTAGATAACAATTGAACTTGCGGTGTTCTTGAATTTGGATTAGTAAACTCACGCATTGATGCTTCAGGACGTTTAGATACATTATTGTCATTAGGCGATTTGGGTATTTGCAAATAGGATGCAGTGGGTTTAGGTATACGCTCTTGCAATAATAGTAAAGTAGCACGAAAAAGAGGGTCACTGACAAACCGTTGTTGCATAGGCTGATCGTGCAGATGATAACTCAGGGCTAAAAAGCTCATCCCTTGGTGATGTGCCATAAATGAACGTATTATTGCTCTTTTATTTTCAGGAGGAATGCGCGATGCTGTAAAGTCAATAGCCTCATAAAATCCAAACTTACCTGATGCATGTTCTGCATCAAGCCGTTGTAAATTAACACATGCCGCGACGGGCTCAACCATTAATGCCAATACACTTGCATAAGGAGCAATCACTAAATCATTTTCGAGGCCTCGTTTGAGTCCGAGTCCAGGTACACCAAATGCACGATACAAATAATTATAATGTGTGTCGAGAGCGTTGTAACCTGATTCTGATATTCCCCATGGTACGCCACGTAATTTACCGTAAGCAATCTGTTGTTTAACTACAGCATGATAGGTTTGATCAAGTAAAGTCCCAGAATAAGTTGGCATAACTAACAGTGGCATTAAATATTCGAACATTGAGCCACTCCAAGAAATGAGTAGCTGATCTCCCCGATTTGAAACTAACAATCGACCTAAGGCGAACCAGCTTTCTTGTCGTGCTTCGCCTTGTGCAATCGCCACAAAGCTACCAAGACGTGCTTCTGAACAGAGTAAGTCATAATTGCTCTGATCCTTGCGTTGTTCATCGGCATTAAAACCAATGGTCATCAGATGGTTAGCTTCATCGTAGAGAAAACTCATATCCATCTGCGATAATAAATTAGCTTGTACACAAAAAGTATTAATAGAGGTAATACATTCAACAGCTTTTTGACTTGCTTCCTTGTGTTCGGTTAACAGGGCGATATCACGTAAGGTGGCTTTTACCCCTAATCCAGGTATATCAGCATACAGTGCTATTTCAGCTTGTATCGCTAAGCATTGTGAATACAGTTTGTTTGACCATGTTGCCATTTCAGCTGTTTGTTCATCAAGCACACTCATTTTCTTTGCGATGTCTGTTAATTTCTGACAAACGGTTGAAGCAGATGCCCAACTTTTAAAAGAAAGATGTGGATCATTGAGTAGGTTTTGAAAATCCTTCAATGCACTGGGAAGAAATTTATGATAGGTGGCTATCAATACTTCGCATGTATCTTCTAGTCCATGTAAATACTGTAAATTCAGTAATGCAACATCTGGCAAAGCCAGTAACCCTTGGCGCAAGGTTAAAAGATGACCTGCTAGATTTCCGCTATCTACCGTCGAAATATATCGAGGTAGCAAAGGAGCTAACGTTTCCGTACTGTACCAGTTATAAAAATGGCCGTGGTACTGCTCAAGACGAATCATTGTGTCCAATGCATTCTTTGTTCGCTCTAATAATTGTCCGAAATTGATGTAACCAAAATCAAAAGCCGTTAAGTTTGCCAGAAGTGATAAACCCATATTTGTTGGCGATGTTCGCCTAGCTAATGCTTCTACGGGTGCCTCTTGAAAATTGTCAGGAGGCAACCAATGATCATCTTTTGTAATAAATGTTTCAAAAAATGCCCAAGTTTTACGTGCCATCTGATGCAAAAAGCGTATTTGGTTTTGATTGAGCTTTGGTTCATTTCTTTGAAAGGGAGAGCTCAAATAGCGCATGATGATAGGGGAAGTGAACCAAAGCACCAGCAATGGCATAGCAAATAACAAAAGTGTCCACCTACCTTCAATTGCTATCAATATAACCGCAAAAAGGGCCGCAGCTGGACCAGCCCACATGTTGGCAGTCCATTCAATTAATGAATTGCCTAGTTTCTTATTAACTTGATCAGAAGGTGCCCATTCCAATAAATGCTTTTTTGATACGATATTTCTCCAACAAGTGATCACAATAGCTACAAGACTGTACCAAGCTTCATGGGGTAAGCAACATAAATATATGATTAATTGTCCAACTCGCCTACGAATTAATGAGAAGGTATGAGCAATATGTTGCCTGGGAAGCATATCGGTGGGTTTGCGAACCAATTCTATTAATGTACCAGCGACAGCAGGTAAGACAATGATAGCGAGGATTATCCCCAGCCAAAAGCAGCTTGCTGGCAATATTGTCCAACTCAACCCCATCAGTAGCATTAATGCAATAGGTAGGAAGCTTCGACGCAAATTATCAAATAGTTTATATCTTGATAAAAGCGTCAGTGGATTTTTAACACGCTTTTTATCAGCGTTTAATACGCGTCCACATATCCAGCCAGCAATCTGCCAGTCTCCGCGGATCCAGCGCATACGTCGTTTAGCATCTGCTAAGTAACTTCCTGGTGAGTGTTCATATAAAGGCACATCACTTAGAAATCCTGAGCGAATGTAACAACCTTCAATCAAATCGTGACTGAGTATTTGATTGTCAGGTAAACGCTTTTCTAAAATTTGCTCAAAGATATCAACATCATAAATTCCTTTACCAATAAACGAACCTTCACAAAAAACATCTTGATAAATATCCGAGACGGTGCGTGTATAGGGATCGATGCCTAATTCACTTCCCATGAGCCATACGTATCGGGTAGGACCTTTACTAGGTATCGTCTCTGCAATACGCGGTTGTAAAATACCATATCCTTCTATGACAAGTTGTTTGCTTTCATCAACAAGCGGTCGATTCAAGGGATGAGCCATGGTCCCTACATATTGCTGTGCAGATTCTAGTGGTAGTTGCGTATCGCTGTCTAAAGTGATGACATATTTTATATTACGAAGGTTATCTGTCGATCCTACGATAGTGGAAAAACACGACGTGTTTTTTGTGCGCAGTAAATTATTTAAATCTGTTAATTTACCACGTTTGCGTTCTTTGCCCATCCATACTTTCTCATTGGCATTCCATTGTCTTGGACGATGGAACAGAAAGAAGATATCATCTTTTATCTCAGAATATTTTTTGTTTAGCTCAGCAATTTTCGCACTTGCTAATGCAACAAGAGCTGCATCATCTGGCATATGTTCTTCTTTTGCATCATTAAAATCTGTCAGTAGTGCAAAATACAAATGATCATCACGATTACCCAAAAATCGCACTTCGAGTGCTTCAATCAGAGATTCGATACCTGAAGCACTTACTAACATGGTTGGAACGACAACCAGAGTGCTTAAAGATGAAGGTATACCTTTAGTAAAATCCATTCTTGGCAATGGTTGTGGTTTGACCAGGAAGGAGACACCCAAATTTACAAGAGAAATTGCAAGTTGACTTGTGCATACTGCTATTAATATGCCCAATACCCAAAGCCATACATAACTTATTCCACTTTGAGTTGCCTTGCTAAGCAACGCGTAAAGTAAACCACTGGTGATAAGAACAATACTTCCTAAATAAGATAGTAATGAGCATTTAGTAATGAAATGAGATATTTTCTGCCACCATGAATGACGCACACCGAGAGCTGTCGAAAGTTGTGCTAGGCCTTTGCTGATAAGGTAATAACCCACATGGCAGTATCGTTCATTAACGGAACTCATGATATCGCCTGCGGCTAATATACTATCTGCATTATTTTTTGCTAAATTAATGGCAGTTTGTGCAACCAAAGATTCTGGGTGTCCACTTTGTCTTGAGAACCGTTCAACAACCTGGCGGTAGCGATCTCGTGTTCCAAAATCCATCATGGCATAACTTCCAGTCGGATCGGTACGCAAAGTATGCTCAATAACGCTCATCGATTCGACAAAATCGCGCCAGTTTATTTCGCTTAAACTGCGAAGACCTGTGATGCTATTACTGATGGTGACTTGATTTGCTGCTTGATGTTTGTTTTCCTCTTGAACCAACTGTTCAATAGATAATCCTTCATGTGCAAGATGTTGCTCCACCCAGCTTAGGGGTAATGCTAAGGCATTTCCTTGCAGACGACGCGCTAATTCGGACACAAAGGCGCTACTCATCTGAGATTCAGAACGGACCATATCAGCGAGGGCTATCACCAGCTTTTTGGGTGAAGATACAGCGACTTCGATCATACGGTCAGCCCAAGTATCAGCCAATGCGCGGTCGCTCTTATTAGTGACCACTCGTTTACTCATGCTACTCAGATTTTCAACCAGAGCTACACCTAAAACAATGGGGATTGCCCATAATTCACCGAGTGAAAGGGGAGTAATACTTTGATATGCATCAATAAAGCGTTTTAGATTTTCGAAATCTACTCTACCATCACCATGTTCAATAATGTGTAACGCAAGGTCATAAACTCTGGGGTATCCTGGCTTTCGATTAGTCAGTTTTGGCAATGCTCTACCATATCCTTTGGGGAGATGGCGTCTAATCATACTAATTTGTTCTTGAATCAAGTAGAAATTATCAAGCAACCATTCTTGAGCAGGTGAATAGCCATGATCGTTGGGTGCTTTGTTTGATAATGTATTACATGATTTTATTAATATAGATTCACTCTCGGTTAATACACCTAGCAACAGATCGGGGGCTGACTTTTTACTCAGCTTATGCGATAGTGCTAAGGTGGCGCCATGACGCTCCATTTGCTCAGCATTAAATAATTCAACGGGTATGCTAGAAAAAGCGAGATCGTCAATGGGTTCTTCTTTTTTTAACCGCAGCCATTCCTTAACGTTTTTAATCAGTATTGTACTATCCATGTTATGATATATCCTGAGACAGATATCCCTCAGTAAATCTCGCGCGTTTTAGTCCATCGTTAATGTATGGACATTTTCGCATAAATGCATCTTGAACGCCTGGAAAATCTACCCAGATATGGAAAAGTTGGTGCGTGAATAATGAACCTGAGTACAAATATTCATAATTGGCAGGCCATCGTACTGATGTCTTATCTAGTATTAAACCATTTTTATGACTTGCCTCATGTAAAAAGTAGCTGAATGATTCGCGTTGAAGTTTATCCAATTCTGCATCTATGGATAATTTTTGCTTCCCCACCATGGGATATACTCCCTTATATTAATCTAAATCCCATCTTTAAGCACTAGGATTAATTATAGTCTTTTTGAATGACTTTCATCTCTTTAGTATAGCCAATACTGCTAAAAGCTTTCGGATGACGAAATCAATCTATACTATGTTTTTAAAGAATTTTATTTGGAAAAAGTTCTAATGAACAATTCAGTTAGAAAGGCTGTTTTTCCTGTGGCTGGTATGGGTGTAAGATTTTTACCAGCTACCAAAGCAAATCCAAAAGAAATGATGCCCATTGTTGATAAACCGCTAATTCAATATGCAGTTGAGGAAGCTATTTCATCAGGCATTACTGAAATTATCTTTGTCACCAGTAGTACAAAACGATCAATTGAAGATCATTTTGATACAAACTATGAGCTAGAAGAAAAATTAAAACATCATGGTAAAGAAGAATTATTAGATATTGTTCATAATATCATTCCAAAAGGGATCTCTTGTATTTACACTCGTCAAAGTGCGGCGTTAGGGCTAGGACATGCTGTTTTGTGCGCAAAAAACGTGGTGGGTAATGAACCATTTGCTGTCATATTAGCTGATGATTTAATAGACGGCTACAAACAACCTTGTCTTAAACAAATGATTAGTCAATTTAATGATGTTGAGGCAAGTATAATAGCTATTCAAAAAATTGAACCGCATGAAAGTGAAAAATATGGCATTGTTGGTTTTGATCATGATGTCAGAGAGGTCACGAATGCTGAAAAAATTAAGAGAATTATTGAAAAACCTAAAGCGTCACAAGCGCCTTCATCTTATGGGGTTGTCGGGCGGTACATTTTAACACCGCTTATTTTTTCAATATTAGAAAATGTGCTTCCAGATCGTAATGATGAAATTCAGCTAACAGATGCAATCAGTCAATTATTACAGTCTGAAGCTGTTTACGCTTATCAATTTGCAGGTGAAAGATTTGATTGCGGGAGTAAAATAGGTTACTTACAAGCGATAGTTTCCTATGGTTTAAAGCACAAAGAAGCAGGTGAGGCTTTTAAGGGTTATTTAAAAACCATACAATTAAATAGGTAGTTGTATGAATACAAAAAAGCTTTCTCCTTTACTTCTTCAAAAGATAAATGCCTATTGGCGCGAAGCGAATTACCTATCAGTCGGCCAGATGTATCTTTACGACAATCCACTACTTAAAAAAACATTGAAATTATCGCATGTAAAACCAAGAGTAACTATTCAGGTGGGTCAATGTATGAATTCTGTCGTTGCGAGCTTTTAGCGAAGCAATCCATCTGGAAAAATAGGTCAAAAAGCACTTGACATGAAATAGCCGTAAAAAAAGAGCATCCACATTCTATTGCTAAAGCTTATTTATCCGTATTTAAAACCGCACTAAGGATCGTGTAAGAGCTTGAAATCATTTTATCCCAGAGGGCTGAACCCTAAAAAAATTAATTGAACCATTCCCTTCTAGCAAACGAAAAATGCATCTTAAAAAGTCATGTTATCCTATTATCAATTTTTTAAGGGTTACATTG
>Ga0105045_10005823_pt1 | contig 10875 bp, 10 predicted proteins | sample MAT02_FD_78089 | JGI IMG/M metagenome (GOLD analysis project Ga0105045, IMG submission 78089) | Freshwater microbial communities from Lake Fryxell liftoff mats and glacier meltwater in Antarctica - MAT-02 (megahit assembly) | ecosystem: Environmental > Aquatic > Freshwater > Ice > Liftoff... | reverse complement strand
GGCGCCTCCGACGCAGGCGAGCCGCACGCGTTCAACAAAGCAAAGAGCGCGAGATGAGCGTGATGCACGCGGACTAGCGAACGCAGCACCTGGGCTCCACAAGCGGACTCAACGCCGCGACCCAGAGCAAGTCCGCGTCGAGGAGATTCGTGGCGACGCCCGTCCCGCCCTCCACCAACCGGAGCGTGCTCGCCGTCGCCCAGCCTGGAGATCCACCTCGCACGACAAAGCCATCGCCACGCGCCGAATCCACGCGATCGGGAAATGCCGCGGCGAACCCAAACACGCTCTCGATGCGTACGCGGTCAATGACGCCACCAACCAGTCCAAAGTCCGCAAGGTCAAAGGCCGTCGCGAAGACGCGATCGGTCTCTGCAAACGCATCGAAGAATTCTGAGCGCGCGGCGGTCCAGACACCGGTGCGGGCATCGCGAACGGCCACGGCAAACGCTTCAGGCTCGGTGATCGGGTCGCCATGTTCGTAGATGACTAGGTCGTCGCCGACTCCATCGCGGGCGGTCCATCCTGCGGCGAAGCTCACCTCGAAGGAGGTTCGATTCACGTTGGGTTCAAGCGCGAGGTTGCCGCCCACAAAAGGCATCGCGAAGTATCGGGGCTCCGAGATCGCTGAGGTGGCGAGCAGGTTGCCCAAGGTCCGCGGCACATCGAGCAGCAGCGCGCCCGGTGTCGACAGCACGCCGAGGAACTCGATGCCGCCTTCCACGATGCTCGCAGAGGCGAGGGCATCAGCGACGTTCCACGTGTAGGCAGCGAGCGACACAGAACCAAACCGCGGCACGGTGATGCACGCATCCCAGGTGGCAGCGCGTGTGAAGGTCTCATCGATGCGGCCATCGCAGTCGTCATCCAAACCGTTGCAAGACTCCAAGACGGCAAAGCAGGGCGTGTCAGGCAGCGTTCCAGCGTCGAAGGGCGCCCCGTCGAGGGAAGGTTCGAGCGATGCCGTGTCGAGCGATGCCGTGTCGAGCGATGCCGCGTCCAGCGGCGCATCCAACGAGGCGTCACGCGTCTGTCGATAGCCGACGCGACCGCATCCGGCGACCAAGACAAGAGCCGTCGCGAGGGCGCGCATGTCCCTAAGGTCGCCTATCCCTCGTCCGAAGTCACAGTCTTGTTTTCGTGGGCGCGCCCGGCCCCTGCACTCGACTCTGAAGCGAAGCCACGCACCACACGGATCGACTCACCAATACGCTCCGCCATCGCGACAGGCGTCGTGCCGAACGTCAACATGCAGCGCTCGCCCTCACGAAGCTCCTCCACTTGCGCATGCACAAGCAGCTTGCCTTGCCGCACACGCAGCGTCTCTTCTTCGTTCAGGTCCAGGCGCTTGATCGCACCGTCGAGTGCAGTCAGCAGCGGACGCATTCGCGCTTCAACCTCCATGCGCGAATCCCCCGGAAGCCGCTGGCGTAAGAGATCACCCGCGATGGCGTCACTCAGCCCAAACGCGCCACTCTGCGTCCGACGCAGCGATGTCAGATGTCCAACCGTGCCCAGCGCATAGGCCAGATCGCGTGCGAACGAGCGCACGTAGAAGCCCTTCGCCACATGCAACTCAAAGGTTGCAAGTTGGGGCTCACTTAGCGTGATCTCCACGCGGTAGAGCTGAACCTCTCGCTCCGGCGCTTCGACGATCTCACCGTTCCGCACGCGCTCATGAAGCGGCACGCCGCCCTGCTTGATCGCCGAGACCACAGGCGCACGCTGAAGGTGCTTGCCGAGGAAAGTCGCAGCGGTGCGCTGAAGCTGCTCGGTCGAGAGCTCAGGAACCTCAGCACTGCGCACGATGACTCCCGCTGCATCGAGCGAGTCGGTCTCGTCGCCGAAGGTGATGGTGCCGGTGTACGTCTTGTCATCGAGCGTGAGGAAGGGAACGAGCTTGGTCGCTTCGCCGACGGCCAGCACAAGCACGCCGCTGGCCAGGGGATCGAGCGTCCCTGCATGGCCAACACGCTTGGTCTTGAATGCACGCCGTGCCCAACAGACGACATCGTGAGACGTCGGTCCGACCGGCTTGTCGACCGCAAGGACGAACGCCCTCGTCTCGGTCATCCGGCTTTTCGCGGGGTCGCGGAGAGCGCTTGCTTCACGGCTTCCAGCACACGCGCCCGTGCTTCTGCAAGGCTGCCAATCGACAACGAAGCGCCTGCGGCTGTGCGATGTCCGCCTCCGCCAAGCGTCACCGCGATCGCAGCGACGTCCACGTCTCCGTCCGAGCGAAACGAGAGCTTCACCTCACCGGGACATCCCCGAGGAAGCCAGAGCAAGCCAGCGACTCGCACGCCCGCGAGCATGCGCCCGTAGTTGACCATGCCCTCCAGCATCTCGTCCGTCGCCCCTGTGCGCTCCATGGTCGCGCGGTCCACACAGACGATCACGAACTCGCCATCGAGCTCGACTTCGAGTGCACGCAGCACCTCGCCCAGCAATGCCATGCGCTCGCGTGACCAGCGCTCAAAGAGGTGGGAGGCCACATCCCAAGGGTTCACCCCGTGATCGAGCAAGCGCGCGCCGATGCGGAGCGTGTCGCCCTTTGTCCCGGGATAGCGAAAGCCGCCCGTGTCGGCGACGATGGCCGCATAGATAGGTTGTGCGGCGGACCGCGGAACGTCGTCGGTGCCCGTGAGGTCACGCCAGAGTCGAAGCACCACCTCGCCGGTTGAACACGCATCGATCTCGCGGACGACGAGCTCGCCATATCCATCATGCGCCGCGTGGTGATCGACGATCACCACAGGCCCCGTCCGCGCACGCTCCGGAAGCTTGGGAACGAGAGAGCGCGCGGCCGCGTCCATCACAAACGTCGCGTCAAAGCTCTCCTCAGGGATGACGCTGACGACGGTCTTCGAACCCTCCAAGAACAAGAGGTTGGGTGGTACGCCGTCCTGCGAGTAGACGACGACCTCACGCCCCAGCGAGCGCAGCATCTCCGCAAAACCAATGGCCGAGCCCAGCGCATCGGCGTCGGGACGGATGTGACATGTGATGAGGAAGCGTTCGCCGTTTTGCACGAGGGCGATCGCTTCGTGTCGACTCACGTCTCCTCCGGTTCGGTCGGCGCAAACCGCTTTCGGTCGGCCTCCACCTCGGCGAAGAGCGCATCCATATGCGTGTTGATCTCAGTCGTCTCATCCCACGCAAAGCGCAACTCCGGCACGCTCCGCAGATCAAGCCGAATGGCCAGCTCATGCCGGATATGACCCTTCGCGCGCTCCAAAGATTTAAGCAGCGCCTTCTTGCGATCCTCGCTCGGATCAAGCTCCACCAGACGCATGAATACGCGCGCGAGCGAGAGGTCATTCGTTAGCTTCACCGACGAGACCACCGCGCCCTGCGCATCAGGATCCCGGACGACGCCGAGCAAAAACATATTCGCGAGGTCCGTGCGAACGCGCTCCGCAACACGGGCGATTCGCTCGCTGCCCGCAGGCTTTCCTTCACTGTGCTTCTTGCCCTGCGGCTTGAATGTCGAAGGCGCTGAGCGTTCACGCCCACCGGGTCGTGCAGCGCCCGCGTTGGAAGTCGCATCGCGTCCTGCGCGCGCGCCCTCTCGGGCTTCTTGGCGGTCTCTACCAGCCATCGTCGTTCTCCTCGCGCAGAAGCGCGTCCACATTGAGGCTCATCGGGGCGTCGTGTGTAGATTTGTGAGGTCGTGTTCGTTCACGGGTTGGATGCTCACGCGCCGCGAGACGAGCTGGGCATCGGTCGAGGCTTCCATCGTGCTCGTAATGTTCGTCAACATCGAGGTCGCATGCTTCGCCTCGTTCGAAACAACGCTGACGCCGATCACGGCACGGCGATGAACGTCGAGGTCGCCGACCTCGGCGACACTCGCGTTAAACCTTGCCCGTGTACGATCGATCATCTTTCGCACCACAGCGCGTTTGTCTTTCAAGGACCCCGCATGCGGAATCAGAAAGACGAGCCGTAAGGAGCCTACAACCATGGTGCGGATCGATCGTTTCGGATCAACTCAGATCAGAGGACAGAGACGGTCTGCTCGAGCTCGTAGCACTCGATGATGTCCAGTTCCTTGACGTCGTTGTAGCCCTCCAGGCCCACACCGCACTCGAAGCCGTTCGCCACCTCTTTGACGTCGTCCTTGATGCGGCGAAGGCTTGCGATCGAGCCTTCCCAGATCTGGACGGAGTCACGAATGAGGCGCGCCTTGCCATTCCTCTTGAGGAGGCCGTCGAGGACATAACAGCCGAGGACCACGCCGATCTTGGGCACGTTGAAGACCTTGCGGACCTCTGCGCGGCCAAGCTCCTTCTGCTTGAACGTCGGAGCGAGGAGGCCTGTCATGGCCTTCTTCACGTCATCGACCGCCTCGTAGATGATCGAGTAGGTGCGAATCTCGACGCCTTCGCTCTTAGCGACCTGACCTGCCTGGCCAGCCGGACGAACGTTGAAGCCGACGATGATCGCCTTCGATGCCGAGGCGAGCATGACGTCGTTCTCGGTGATACCGCCGACGCCTGTGTGGATGACACCAACCTTGACCTTGTCGGTCGAGAGCTCCGTCAACGCCTTGACGAGCGCTTCCACCGAGCCGGCCATGTCGCTCTTGATGACGAGGTTCAGGTCTTGCGACTCGCCCGCCCTCATCATGCGCTGGATGTCTTCCAGGCTGCGTTTGACGGTCGTCTTCTCGCGCGCAACTTGCTGCTTCTTGCGCGTCTCGACGAGTTCTTGCGCCTTCTTCTGGTCGTTGACGACGAAGAACTGATCGCCAGCCGATGGGAGGTCGGGGAGACCAAGCACTTCGACCGGAGTGGCAGGACCCGCAACCTTCACGCGGCGACCGCGGTCGTCGGTGAGAGCGCGGATGCGGCCAAGGCCGGTGCCGGCGAGCATGAGGTCGCCCTGGTTGAGCGTGCCATTCTGAACGAGGACGTTGGCGACGACGCCGCGACCCTTGTCGAGGTAGGCCTCAAGCACGACGCCTTCAGCGGCGCCCTCCGCCTTCGCCGTGAGCTCCATGACTTCGGTCTGAAGCGCGATGCTCTCGACGAGTGTGTCAACGCCTTCGCCCGTCAGGGCTGAAAGGTTGACGTAAAGCGTGTCTCCGCCCCACTCCTCAGGGTTCAAGCCGAGGCCAGCGAGCTCGTTGCGGATCTGATCCGGCCGCGCACCGGGCTTGTCGATCTTGTTGACCGCGACGATGATCGGGACCTTCGCAGCTTTGGCGTGCGCCACGGCTTCGCGGGTCTGCGGCATCACGCCGTCATCGGCAGCAACGACGAGGACGACGACGTCCGTGGCCGCTGCGCCGCGTGCACGCATGGCCGTGAAGGCCTCGTGACCGGGGGTGTCGAGAAAGACGACTGGACCCTTGGCGGTCTCGACGCGGTAAGCGCCGATATGCTGGGTGATGCCGCCTGCTTCGCCGCCCGCAACGTTCGTCTTGCGGATGCGATCGAGGAGCGAGGTCTTGCCGTGATCGACGTGGCCCATGACCGTGACGATCGGCGGGCGGCTCTTGGCGATGATCTCGGAGCCAAGCGTGCTGCGTGCCTCTTGTACGAGCTCGTCATCGCTCTTTGCGACGTTCTCGACCTCGTAGCCGAACTCGCTCGCGAGGAGCTTGGCCGTGTCCGAATCAAGACGGGAGTTGATGTTCACGCCGCCCATCCCGAGCGTCATGAGCTTCATGAGCACTTCGGTAGCCTTGAGGCTCATCTTCTGAGCGAGCTGCTGAAGGCTGATGTTCTCTTCGATGCGGATGATGCGCTTCTGCGCACTTGGCGTCGTGATCTGCGTCTTCGCCGATTTGCTTCCGCTCGCCGTTGGGCGCATGCCCTTGGTGAACATCGGGCGCTTGCCGCCCTGCTGCATCGGTGACCCGCCGCCTGGGCGAGGTCCGCCCAAGCCCGGACGTGTGACCTCGACGCGACGCGCGCCTGGCATGCCGGAGGGCGCGTACGACGGACGCTGCATCTGCGCGTTCTGAACGATCCGTTGACGCGTATCGGCTGAGGGCGGAGCTGCCGAGGGTGCCGTCTGATTGCCGCGCGTGAGAACGCCCGGTGGCAAGTTCGAGTGCGCAAGGCGCACAGATGCAGGCGGCGGTTGTGAAGGCCGTGCGTACTCGCGTGGCGGCGCAGCCTCGGGCTCGCGCTCACGTTCCTTCGCAATAGGCGCCGGCGGTGGTGGGGTTGGCACGACGGGCGCGATTACTTCGAGCACCGGTGGTGGCGCTGGAGGCGCAACTTCGACGACGGGCTCGCGCTCAACCTGCACGACGACCGCAGGCGGTGGCGGAGAGATCACCGCGGGCGGAGGCGGGGGCGTTGCAGCACGGACCACGGGCTCGACCCGTCGTGGCGGCTCGGGCTCGGACGGAGCCACCTCGACCGGGGCGGCGACGGGCGTCGGCTGCGCGACCGTGCGACGACGAACAACGCCGGCCCGGACTTTCGTCTCGACCGTGTTCTCCGCCTTGTCTTTCTCGATGGCACGCTTGAGGCGATCAACCTCTGCGACCTCCAGCGCGCTCATATGATTTCGCACCTGAATACCAAGCGCCGCAAAGCGCTTCATCAGGTCACCATTGTCGAGCCCAAGCTCCCGCGCGACCTCGTACACCCGGACCTTGCTCATTCCGCCTCCGACAACGCCAACGCGCGCTGACCGCTCTCGACCACTTGCATCGCAATCCTATCTTGCAGGATTCCGATAACACCAAGTTCGCCTCGTCCGAAGAGATGCCCAAGCGCTTCCTTCGTCGAGAACACAACTGCTCCGCTACCGAGCCGTTCGGCGGCGGAGATTAACTCTTCTCGGCGCCCAGCGGCGTCCGATGCAACCAGGATCCCACGCACCTTGTCTCGGAACATTGCTTCTCGTACCGCTTCCGTCCCGAGCGCGAGCGCTCGACTGCGTGAGGCGGCGAGAAGAAGTCCCTCCACCCGACGCTGGTAAGTTTGGCGAACCATCGCAATCAACGCGTCAGCGTCAACTGCAACAGGCCGCTTGAGTGAACGCGCGAAGCCACCTTTGGCCGCTTCGCGAAGGCAACGGGGCGTCGGATGAACCGAGACGCCACGTCCGCCAAGTTTGTGTTGCGGGTCAGGGGCGACGAAGGGCGCCATCGTCGACGTGGCGAAGCGCAAGAGCGCGCTCGGCTCGTCTTTTTGCCGACATCCCGCGCACGTCCGCTCGGGGGCATCTGCACTTTCGCTCGTCACGATGGCCATCTCCATCAAGCGGGTCCGTCCGTTTCGGGAGAAGGCGCCGCGCGAATTGCCGCGCGTACTCGCTCAAGGTCCGCCGCCGCAAACACGTCGACCGCGCTCTTCACTTCTTTGGTCTTCGTTGCCTCAAGACCGGTGCGGATGGCCAAGCGATCCACGTCTTCTTCGCGGAGAACATCGTTCACAGAACGATAGCCTGCGCGCTCAAGTGCGTCGGCGATGCGCTCGGTGACGCCTGAGCAAAGGAGAAGCATCTCGCGCTCGCTGACGTTCCTCGGGTTGGCGACGATCTTCTCGATCTGGCTACGACGAACCGTGTCCATCGCGCCGAATGCGTTGGTGCGAAGCTCGCCGGACTTCTCAACGCCTGACACGCCGTCGATGGTGACCAGTTCCTCGTCCTGCGCCTCGGCGATCTCGTCGACAGTGCGGAAGCCCGCGCGGTAGAGCGACTTCGCGAGCGCCTCGCTGACGCCGGGGACCATCTGAAGTTGCTCAAGCGCCTGATCCTCGATCTGGCGGAAGCGCGACTCACTGATGATGTCGAGCTTCCAGCCGCTGAGCTGCGAAGCGAGACGGACGTTCTGACCGCGACGGCCGATCGCCAAGCTCAGCTTCACGTCTGGAACGACGAGCTCCATCGTATTGTTGGCTTCGTCGATGATGACGCGGCCCACCTCAGCAGGGGCGATCGCGTTACAGACAAAGCGAGCGGGGTCGCGATCGAAAGGAACGATGTCGATCTTCTCGCCACGGAGTTCCTGGACGACGGCCTGAACGCGGGAGCCCTTCATCCCGACGCATGCGCCGACGGGGTCCACATCTGAATCGCGGCTGGTGACGGCGATCTTCGAGCGCGCGCCGGGCTCACGTGCGGCGGCGACGATCTTGACGATGCCCTCGTAGATCTCAGGCACTTCCTTCTCGAAGAGCTTCACCAGGAGTCCGACGTCCGTGCGCGAAAGGATCACCTGTGGGCCGCGGGCTTCGCGGTCGATGTCCTTGAGCAACGCGACGATCCGGTCGCCGGGGCGGTAGCTCTCGCGGGGCGTCTGCTCGCGCTGCGGGAGGATGGCTTCGGTCTTTCCATCCAGGTCGACGATGATGTTCGAGCCGCGCTCGAAGCGACGAACCACACCGGTGATGATCTCACCGCGGCGCTCTTTGAACTCGTTGAAGACGATGTCGCGCTCAGCGTCACGGACGCGCTGAATGATGACCTGCTTGGCCGTCTGCGCAGCGATGCGCCCGAATCCCTGACGATGCTGCTTCATGCGAAGCACTTCGCCGAAGTCGCGATCCTGTTGGCGAGCTTTCTCGCCGTCGGATTCAAGGTAGAAAATCTGGAAGCCCAAGCTCTCATCGAGCTCAGCCTCAAGACCATGACGGCGCGCATCTTCCGAGGCGATCTCTCGCTCCGGGTCGTCAACGGCCTCGACGACCTTCATGTACTGGAAGAGGTCGACGTTGCCGGTGTCTGCGTTGAAATGAGCTTCGAGATCACGCGTGAGCCCAAACGTGCGCTTGGCTGCGGTGAGGATGGCTTGCTCCATCGTCTCGATGAGCACGCTTGTGGCGATGCCCTTTTCTTTGCTGACCTGCTCGATGATGGTGTGGAGCGAAACGCCCGAGCTTTGCATGACTGACTCCTACGCGGCTCACGCACGTGAGCTTCGCCTTCGATAACGGTAACGAAAGGACTAGAAACGGAAGACGATGTTCGCCTTCTGAATGTCTGCGAACGGGATGACCCAGGTGGTCTTGTTCGTCGGGTCGGCGATATACGCCGTAGTATCCTCGAAGCGCTCGAGAATGCCCTGCACCTTGCGACGATTCGTGTCGTCGAGAGGCTGAGCGGAATGAATGGAGACCTCGGTGCCAACAAAGCGGATGAAGTCGCGCTCACGAACGAGCGGGCGATCCACGCCAGGCGAACCAACTTCGAGCCGGTAGCGACTGCTTGGCAGGAGTCGCTCGTGGACGTCGAGCGTGGTGGAGAGGTCTCTGCTGACGGCCTGGCAATCCGCGAGCGAGACGCCGCTTGCTGGTACGCGTGGCCCATCTCCAACAGAGAGGTCAGTCCGATCGCGGTCGATGAGGACGCGAAGGACGGCTCCTCCTTGCTCACGAACCAGCGCGACGTCGACGAGCTCAAGCCCGTGTGCTTTGCACACAGGGTCGATGACTTGCTCGAGGGCGTTTTTGTCTGGAATGCTCATGGATGATGGACGGTCGTCTTCAGCTGCCGAAGGCTCTGCCAGCGGCCCCTTCTCTTGAGAGTCCCCGGAAGCACGCAGAAACGCGCACAGGGACTCCCCTTTGAAAGGCGAGCGCGTCTACCATGCGATCTTTGGGCTCGCAAGGCGTTGCCTGGAATCAGGGACTTCTCGTCTCGGGGTGCTGAAAAGGAGGGACGCAGCGTGCGGAGAGTAATAGGTGTGAGGCGAAGGCGGTGAGAGTTTTGGGGCGAGCTTGACACCGGAATGACCCGCGCTAGAAGGCGCCGCTCTCGTGGCTCGGCTGCGTGTGTTTTGGTGATAAAACACCGTCTGCACGTGACTTACGCGCCCGACAACCCTGTCGACGCTAGCTAGGCGTCCCGAATGTAAAGAGGAGAATCATGTATCTCGCCATTTCCACAAGCCCCCGCAAGCGCGACCGCACACGTGGATCACGCAAGCGCGCGAAGATCGCTGCGAAGAACCGCCGCCGCGTGAACCGCTCGGCACGCCGTCGCATCTCGGCTGCAGGCTCGCCTCATAAGCACTGAGATCGGCGAGTCGCACTCGGCACTCCCAAGCGGTGGACTCCGGTCTACCGCTTTTTCGTTCCGTCATACCCTGGGCTTGGATGAAGCGTGGTAGTTGTCAGATCTATGGATCCGCAGATCTTCGTGGTGAGCGACTCCACGGGCGAAACCGCTGAGCGTGTTGTCCGTGCGAGCCTTCTTCAGTTTCCCCATCACCGCGTCCGCGTGCGCCTCTTCACACGCGTGCGGGACCAGGCCGCCGTCGAGGAGGTCCTTAAGAAAGCCGCGGAAGCGGGCGCGATGGTGGTCTTCACGCTGGTCTCACCGGAGCTTCGAGAACAGTTTCACGCGATCGCCGCGCGCGAGAAGATCGGCACCGTCGATGTTATTGGTCAGCTGATTCACAAGGTGGGCACGTACATCGAGGCGCAGCCGCTCAATCAGCCATCGGTGACGATGCCGCTCTCCGAGGAGTATTTTCGTCGAGTCGAGGCGATCGAGTTCGCCGTGAAGAGCGACGACGGTAAGGAGCCGCGCAATCTTCGTAAAGCCGACCTGGTCCTCGTGGGTGTGAGCCGAACGAGCAAGACGCCGCTTTCGACGTACCTCGCCGGTCGTGGGTATCGCGTAGCCAATGTCCCGCTCGTGCTGGGCGTGAGCCCACCAGCCGAGTTGGATGATCTTCCGCCCGAGAAGGTCATCGGCGTGACAATCGGCGTGGAGCAGCTTCTCGAGATTCGAAAGGCGCGCCTCATGCAGCTTGGAATGCCAGCCGACGCGACCTACGGCATCAAGGATCACGTGCGCGCAGAGCTCGACTTTGCGGAGTCGATCTTCGCGGAGCATCCCGACTGGCTCATTCTCGATGTCAGCGGACGGGCAATTGAGGAGACCGCGACCGTCATTCTC
>Ga0105045_10005822_pt1 | contig 10875 bp, 9 predicted proteins | sample MAT02_FD_78089 | JGI IMG/M metagenome (GOLD analysis project Ga0105045, IMG submission 78089) | Freshwater microbial communities from Lake Fryxell liftoff mats and glacier meltwater in Antarctica - MAT-02 (megahit assembly) | ecosystem: Environmental > Aquatic > Freshwater > Ice > Liftoff... | reverse complement strand
TGGACAGAGCATTCCATCTAAAAAACATCTGGGCCAGGGCGACTTCTGGAAAATAGTTTCTCAATGGTGGGCAGTGCCCACCCTACGGCGGCTGCTTTAGCAGACTTGAGCGAGGAGCCAGGGAGTTCACTCCCTGGTGGTCGTAGCCGAAGACCGGCAAATCATCACCGTTCTAGAGATTTTGCTGTATTCGACAGCCACCTTAACAGGGTTACCCTAGAGCCCAAAACCTACCCTACTGACTGAGGGAAGGGGCTTTGAGCACCGGCAGAGCGGCTAGCGGGGCAGACCCTTCGGTAACGGCTTCGCTCGCTACAAACACCTGACCCAGCCGCGCCGTCAGCTTTTGGGTGGTGGCGTCGTAGATCTGGGTCAGCATTTTGGGGTAAAAGCCAAAGCCAATGATGGGCACCAGCAGGCAGGCGATGACAAACACCTCGCGGGGCTCGGCGTCGGCCAACACCTCATTCTCAATTAGCTCTTTATTCTCAGGGCCGTAGAAGATTTCCCGCAGCATTGACAGCAGGTAAATCGGGGTGAGAATGACGCCGATCGCCATGAAGATCACCGTAATTAGCCTAAAGGTAAAGCTGTAGGCATCGCTGGTGGCAAAGCCCACAAACACCATCAGCTCGGCCACAAAGCCGCTCATGCCCGGCAGCGCCAGCGACGCCAGCGAGCAGGTGGTAAACATGGCAAAGATCTTGGGCATCTTTTTGCCGATGCCGCCCATTTCATCTAAAACCAGGGTGTGGGTGCGATCGTAGGTGGCCCCCACCAAAAAGAACAGGCTGGCCCCAATCAACCCGTGGGAGATCATTTGCAGCACCGCGCCGCTCAGCCCCAGGTTGGTAAACGAGGCAATGCCGATCAGCACGAAGCCCATGTGCGAAATCGACGAGTAGGCAATCTTGCGCTTGAGGTTGCGCTGGGCAAAGGAGGTCAACGCTGCATAGACAATATTGATGCAGCCCAAAATCACCAGCACTGGGGCAAAGTAGGTGTGGGCGTCTGGCAGCATGCCCAGATTCATGCGCACCAGCGCGTAGCCGCCCATTTTCAGCAAAATGCCCGCCAGCAGCATGTGTACCGGGGCGGTCGCCTCGCCGTGGGCGTCGGGCAGCCAGGTGTGCAGCGGAATAATCGGCAGCTTGACCGCGTAGGCAATCAAAAATGCCCCGTAGAGCAAAAGCTGTAGCTGCAAGGGATACGGTTTCTCCGCCAGGGCGGTCATGTCGAAGGTGATGGTGTCGCCGTAGAAGGCCATCGCCAGCGCCGCCACCAAAATAAACAGCGACCCGCCCGCCGTGTAGAGAATGAACTTGGTCGCCGCGTAGAGCCGCTTTTTGCCGCCCCAGATCGACAGCAGCAGATACACCGGAATCAGCTCCAGCTCCCAAAACAGAAAGAACAGCAGCAGATCCTGCACGGCAAACACGCCGAGCTGGCCGGTGTACATGGCCAGCAGCAGAAAGTAAAAGAACTTAGGCTTGAGCGTCACCGGCCAGGCCGCCAGCGCCGCCAGGGTGGTGATAAACCCAGTCAGCAGCACCAGAGGCATAGATAGCCCGTCTACCCCCACCGACCACTTGAGGTCGAGCTGGGGCACCCAGGTGTAGCTTTCGACCATCTGTAGACCCGGCTGACTAAAGTCGTAGTTGAGGTAGAAGGCGGCCACAATCAACACAAAGTCGATCAGGCCCACCGAAAGGGCGTACCAGCGCACCGTCTTGCCGTTGTCGTCGGGCAAAAACGGAATTGCCACGCAGGAGAGCAGCGGCAGCAGCGTCACGGTGGTCAACCAGGGAAAAGTCGCGAGGTCCATAAAGTCGTTTCTCGTCGCGTTCTGTTACGGGGGCAAGAGCAAGGGGTAAAAGAGCCTGAGCTATGACTTTAAAGGGAAAAAGTTAAGCCTGAGAGGTCGCTGCAACAGTTTTTATACCAAGGGAAGAAAAAATCTAGGCGATGGGGGTGAGTTGGTGTTCTCAAGGCGTAGCGCCTTGTTGCCCCAATACTCAACCACCCATCGATTCATCCGCCTACGCCTAGGTTACTCCCGAGATCAGCACCAGCCCCAGCACTGCGCCAAACACAATCAGCGCGTAGAACTGAGCCCGGCCAGTCTCCAGGTACTTGAGACCTTCGCCAGTCACCAGGGTGACCAGTCCGGCCAGGTTGACAATGCCATCCACAATGCGGACGTCGACGGCGAGCACCTGCTTGGCCAGCTTGCGGCTGCCCTGGACGAAAACCACATCGTAGATTTCGTCGATATACCACTTGTTCAGCGACAGGTTGTACAGGAACGGAACCTTGGCCGCGATCGCCCCAGGATCAATCACCTTGGTTCGGTACATCAGCACCGAGATGATGATGCCGACGACGGCGATCGCCACCGAACTCCCCGCCATCAGCGCAAACTCGCTCCAGTCAAAGGCCTCTGCTGTCTCTAGCGCCTCCGCCACTTCCCCAGGGGGATGAATAAAGGCCTCGAAGTAGTTGGCAAAGGGCGTACCCACCAGACCGATCAGCACCGAGGGCACCGCTAGCGCCATCAGCGGAAAGACCATCGAGAAGGGCGACTCGTGGGGCTCGTGGGCGTGATCATGATCGTGGTCATCGTGATCGCTACCGGGGGCATCTAGGGTTAGCTCTTGGGGGTTCATCGCCCCAGGGCCAAGGGACAGCCCCTGGCGCTGGAGTTGTGCCAGCTTCAGGTCGCGGCGAATGCCTTCGTCGTTGCCCCTAAAGCTGCCCTCAAAGGTGGAAAAATACATGCGGAACATGTAGAAGGCGGTGAGGCCTGCCGTCAGCCAGCCCACGGCCCACAGCGCTGGGTTGACCGCAAAGGTGGCACCCAAAATCTCATCCTTCGACCAGAAACCCGCAAAGGGCGGGATGCCGCAGATGGCCAGGGTGCCAATCAGGAAGGTGTAGGCGGTGACGGGCATGTACTTGCGCAGGCCGCCCATCAGGCGCATATCTTGGGCCAGCACCGGGTCGTGGCCCACCACCGCCTCCATGCCGTGGATGACAGAGCCAGAGCCGAGGAACAGCATGGCCTTGAAGTAGGCGTGGGTCATCAGGTGGAACAGGCCAGCGCTGTAGGCCCCCACGCCCATGGCCATGACCATGTAGCCCAGCTGCGACATGGTGGAAAAGGCCAGCCCTTTCTTGATGTCGTTTTGGGTAATGGCAATGGTCGCCCCCATAAAGGCGGTAAACGCCCCGGTGTAGGCAATCACGGTCATCACCGTGGGAATGTGCTCAAACACGGGGTACATGCGGGCGACGAGAAATACCCCCGCCGCCACCATGGTCGCCGCGTGAATCAGCGCCGAGATCGGGGTGGGGCCTTCCATGGCGTCGGGCAGCCACACGTGCAGCGGAAACTGGGCCGACTTGGCCATGGGGCCGAGGAACACCAAAATGGCAAACACGGCGGCTAGACCAGCGCTGAGGCTGCCGGTGTTGACCAGGTCGGTCAGCCGCTCGCCCATAATCTCAAAGTCGAAGCTGCCGGTGGCCCAGAACAGGGCCAAGATGCCCAGCAGCAGGCCAAAGTCGCCCACCCGGTTGGTGACAAAGGCCTTTTGGCAGGCGTCGGCGGCGGGCTTGCGATCGTACCAAAAGCCGATCAGCAGGTAGGAGCACATGCCCACCAGCTCCCAAAACACGTAGACCTGGAGCAGGTTGGGGCTGATCACCAGACCCAGCATGGAGGAGCTAAACAGGCTCAGGTAGGCGTAGAACCGCACATAGCCGGGGTCGTGGGCCATGTAGCCGTCGGTGTAAATCATCACCAAGAAGGCGACGGTAGTAACCACCACTAGCATGAGCGCCGCCAGGTGATCGATGGTGTAACCCATCTCAATGCTAAAGTCGCCCGCCGAGACCCACTCAAACATGGCCTGGTAGGGGGGGTGCCCCTGCCACTGGCTCCAAAAAATTGCAAACGAATACACCATCGCCGCCCCAATCAGGGAGACGATGAAAATAGAGGCCGGCTGCCGTAGCTTGTTGGTGGCCTGACCATAGGAAATTAGCCCAGTGCCGACTACGGCAGCCCCGATCAGCGGCAGCACCGGTATCAGCCAGGCGTATTGATAAAGCGTGTCTACAGAATCCATCTTGACTGCCTACTCCAAGAGCTTGCATGAGTTGGCAAAAAACCGCTTACATTCTGACATACCCTTCCCCAAGGAAAAGTCGGTTTCGTAGCAAAGTTGGGGAATTTGGGGGGCGATCGCCTCCCCAGCCCTTGCTCCCAGACTCTGTGTAGCCCTGGGTAACACAGCACAAAGGCTTGCCTCAGAACGATCCTGGCCATTTGATCGGGGCGCTGGGCCTTTCTTAAGAAAGATGTTCGATTTCTAGCCCGATAACTCCCAGGCGGCAAATCTCTGCACCTAAGCCATAATCAGGGCAGTCTGGGCCTAGGCGATCGCCCGATCCCGCCCAGTCGCCCCGTGAGTTAGCCGTTCTGCTGTGCCCTGATGAAGCTCTGGCTGGTCTGCTTTTTACTGCTATTTTGCGTCGCTGAAACCGCCCAGTGGTTGGGCCAACTGGCCTGGTTTAACAGCGTCGAGCGATCGCTGCCGCTGACCATTGCGGGCGGGGTTGGCCTGGCGATCGCCTCCAACTACGCCACCCTCTTTGGCCGCAGCTGGCCCGGCGCGATCGCCCCCAAACCAGCGTCTCCCCCCCTGTCAAGCGCCGTGCCACCGCCAAGCCCCACGGTTGCGGCCCCCGTAAAGACCACCCAGACCAGCCGCAAGGGCGATACGATCTCGTTTGAAATCAAGAAATCAAAATAGCACTCACCCACTCCTACCTCCCCATACTCCGCTTCAGCTCCTCCAGCTCCTGCTCCGTCTCCCACTGCTGAAACGATTTTTCTAAAGGATCCAGCGAGTCTTTACCAACGCTGCCGAAGGGGGGCTTGGCCCAGCCGGTATCCCAGCTGGTGGTGCGCTGGGCGGTGCGCTCGGCCTCGGTCTCAGCGATTTTGGCTTTGAGTTCGCGGCGGCGATCGTGAATTTCTTTTTGCAGATTGCGGGTCTGGTCGATCTGGTCTTTGACCCCCTTCATCTGGCCCCAGTATTGGTTGCCCTGGCGCAGCAGCGCGGCCTCGCGCTCTTGGGCCGCTTTGACCAAGTCGAGGCGGTTGGCGGCCTGGGCGTTTTGAATGCGATCGTGCCAGCGCTGAATGTCTTGGGCGGTAGCGAGAATGCTGTCTTGGAGCTGCTGCTCGCGGCGCTTGAGGTCGCCCAGCAGCTTGATGGCGTCTTGCTCTTGGCCCCGCAGCTGGTCTTCTAGGCCAAACAGCTCTAGGTGGGGGTTGGCTTTGAGAAATTCGTCGAGCCGAGTTTCAAGAAATTTGCTCAGGTCTTCAAAGAGGCCCATGGTGTACTCCTGCCGCAACGCCTGCCTTACAGAATAGCGGTTTGTCCATTCCCATTGAGTCGTTATTCCTGTGTTCATGACTAATGGTCTGTAGCGGCAGCTCCTACCCCAGGGCCAGCAGAATATCTAGGGTTGCGGCACTTACACCAGCCCCTTCACCCGCTCCTTCGCCTCTAGGCGCAGCTGCTTCACCCGCCGAAACAGCTCAGTTCCGGTGTGAATGTAGCTCTCTTCATAGCTCATGGTGAAGCGCTCCAGCTCGTCGAGACCATCCTCTAGCAGCCCCAGGCAGTGGTAGATATCCGCCGCTACCCCCGCCGTGCTCGCCGGGTTCGCCATCGAATTAAACTTGCCCTGGGCCTGGCTGAGCCAGGCGCGCCCCTGCTCTAAATACGCCATAAACCCCTCCATCAGCTCGTCATCAAAGGGGTCTGCCGACAGCTTGCGAATCTCTGTTCTGAGCGGCGACATAATCTTGCCCATCAGCCGATCTACCGGGCCGTAGACCAGCTTTAGCCAGGCATCTTCCCTTGCCTCTGACGACTGGGTGGCCTTGCGGGCGTAGCGATAGACCTCCTGCGCGGCGGCGGTGCGCTTGGCCCGACTGGCGGCGCTTTCTGCCGGGTCGGCGGCAACAAACCCCTGGCGCTGCTGGTCATAGACCGTGCGCTTAGACGGGTCGCCAATCACCTCGTAGGCGGTGTTGATGCGGGCAATGCGATCGTGGGAGGCGCGATCGCTCTGGCTGTCGGGGTGAAATTCTTTGGCTAGACGGCGGTAGGCGCGCTTGATCTCCGCCTGGGTTGCCGTCTCGTGAATTTCGAGGGTTTGGTAGTGGGTCTCGGGTGACATAAAAATATTTTAATCGAAGCCGTCTACAGCCTAGGGTAAGCGCACCCTGTCGCTACTGGCCTGGGTCTCGATGAAACCTATTGCCTGGGAGCTAGTCTGTGATCTCAGCAGGGCTGCTGTATCTGACCATGCTGACGCTGTGAGAAATAGCGGTATTGGCGTTGGCTGTAATGAGTCAAGGTCTAATCTACAGGGTTTTCTAAGTCGGTATTTGGCTGCTGCTGGGGCTACCGCGGGGCTCGGGGTATGCTTCAACTGGTGCTCAAGGCCAAGTCAGCGCCCAAGTAGTCAGAATCGAACACTAGACAATTTAGCGTTGAGCTGGCGAACGATAAACCAACATTAAAGTCCGGAATTGGAGTTTGCCAGTGGAAAGACTATAGACTCTGAGCTGGACTGGGTATAACCACTGAAGACACGAAGATTTCAGAAAGATTTCAGAGTATTTTCATCGATTATTGAAGCACCGACCCATGGCACCCTACGTCTTTTCTATTGTTATTCCCACCTATAATCGGCCCGAGCGGCTGGCCAGCTGTCTGCTCAGCCTCACCCGGCTCAGCTACCCCCGCGATCGCTTCGAGGTGATCGTGGTGGATGACGGCAGCGCCCAGTCCATGGCCCCCACGGTCGAGCCCTTTGAGTCGGCCCTCACTTTAACGCTGCTGCGGCAGGTCAACAGCGGCCCAGCCCAGGCCCGCAACGCCGGAGCCGCCCGCGCCCAGGGCCAGTACCTGGTGTTTACCGACGACGACTGCCAGCCCCACCCCCACTGGCTCAACGCCATAGCCACCGAGCTTGAGCAGCAGCCCCAGGCCCTGGTGGGCGGCCACACCCTCAACGCTCTGCCCAGCAATGTGTTTTCGACCGCCAGCCAGCTGCTGATCGACTATCTCTACGACTATTACAACAGCCGCCGTCAGCCCAGCTTTTTTGCCTCTAACAACTTTGCCCTGGCCAGCGAGCAGTTTCGTCAGCTGGGCGGGTTTGACACCACCTTTCCCCTGGCGGCCGGAGAAGACCGGGAGTTTTGCGATCGCTGGCTCCAGCATGGACTGCCCATGGCTTACGCCCCCGAGGCGCGGGTTGACCACAGCCACCATCTGTCGCTGCGGCGGTTTTGGCGGCAGCACTTTAACTACGGCCGGGGGGCCTACTGCTTTCACCAGGTGAGGGCGCGCCGGGCCGCAGAGCAGGTCAAGGTCGAGCCGCTGAGGTTTTACTGGCAGCTGCTCACCTACCCGCTCGCGCGGCAGTTTCAGGTGCGGGGCATGGTGCTGTCGGGGCTGCTGTTTGTGTCTCAGGTAGCCAACGTGACGGGTTTTTTCTGGGAGCGCAACCAGCAAAAAGTGCCCCCCGTCACCCCCTGCTGAGTTTTACTCGGCCTGCCTGCACCGCTAGCCCGCTGTACCTAGGGTTCTACTATGAAACTGCAATTTTTTAGTCATTCCCAGCAAAAAGTCTTCTTTCTATGCGCCATTACCGCCATCTATCTGGCGATCATGGCCTGGCTTGATTTTTTACAGGGCCCCGCCTGGTGGGATGAAGCCGACTTTTGGAAGTCGAGCCTGACCTTTAGCGATAGCCTGCTGCCGTCGCTCTCTGACCTACGGGAGTACTACAGCCTCAACACCCCGTTGCCCTTCATGATTTTTGGGTTTCTGGAGTACCTGTTTAACCAGGGTATAGCGGCAGGCCGCCTGCTAAATTTGGTCTTGTCGTTGGGCATTGTTGCCACCATCGGCTGGCCCAGCAAAGACAAGGGCGGGCGGGCGCTGCTATGTTTGCTGGGGCTGTTTTTGTGCCCGTACTTTTTATTTCTCAGCGGGCGGCTCTACACCGAGATGATCGCCTGCACCTGGGTACTGCTGGGCCTTGTGGCCTACGTCCGCGATCGCCCCTGGGTGAGCTGCCTGGCCTTTGTTTTAGCGATTTCCTCGCGGCAGTATATGCTGGCTTTTCCGATGGCGATCGCCACCTACGAATTTTTGGCCGTTGTCAACGAGCAGCGGCAGGGACAGCCTGTAGACCTCCGCCAGCACCAGCGGTGGCTGGCTCCCGCCCTGGCCTGCCTGTCGCTGCTAGGCTGGGTGGCGCTGTTTGGCGGGCTAGCCCCAGCCGATGCGATCGCCGCCAAATCCCCCGACGTACAAAAAAGCACCCTGGCCCTCACCCCCGGCGGGGCGATCAACTTTCTCGCCTTCATCGGGGCCTACATCGTGATTCCAGAATTTCTGCTGTTTCGCCCCCAGGCTCCTCTCCAAGCCCTGCGCAACAACTGGCAGAAATGGCTGCCGATTGCGGCGGGTCTATTCGTGGTCTGCCTGATTTTTCCGCCCCTGAACACTCCCTTCGGGAATATGGGCAAGGTGGCCGACCTGCTGCCGTTTGACGGGCTGGTGATGGCCATGTACTACGGTCTGGCCCTGCTCACCTGTCTGCGCTTTTCTAAGCCCAATTTGCTGTTCTGGGTAATTGTGTTCAACGCCTTGATCATGATGAAAGCCATCCCGTGGGATCGCTACGTGCTGCCCCTGGCGGTGGCTTTCTGGTATCTCAAATCAATCCGCTATCCCGGCACCGACACCCAGCCTCACGCGGCCCCCGATACCCTGCCAACCTAGCCCGCTACCCCATGGAATCGGAGTTATGCAGTTCGAATTTGGCATGACTATCGCGACCAAACTGTCGCTACCAGACGCTGTCGCGGGCCTGCCTGTCCGCTAATGGGTAGCTTTAGCAGCGGCGGGCCAGCCCAAAAGAGCAGCTATCTGGCGACCTAGGGTGAGCGGGTCAAAGGGCTTAGCAATGACGCCGTCAACCGCCATCTGCCGAAACCGAGCATAGTCTCGGGGCATCAGCTGGGAGGTCAATAGCACAATGGGAATGTGGCTAGTAGCCGGATTAGTGCGCAGGGCGGGCACTAGGGCAAAGCCCGCTAGCCGCGTCATCGAAACCTCTAGTAAAATCACATCCCACGGCGGGGTACCGGCAAAAACAAAAGTATCAGGATCACTACAGGTAGCGACATGCCACCCCTCAAATTCTCCCAGGGCCGACTGGACTAAAAAACAGATATCTGGCTCATCGTCGATCAGCAGCAAACGCCTTGGCGTTAGCCCAGATCTATTGAGCAGGTCGTTAGACACCCCGGAGAAAGCTGTCACTAGGGATAGATTTGAAGCGGGCGGGCGGACTGTGGTGCTCGACAATGTTTCAGACCCTGAATGACTAAAATCATCGGAAATAGATCAGATTCAAGCCCAAAACTGAAGTTTTATCTGAGAGTAAATCACAGATCGCGAACTGGGCTTGCCATAGCTACAGGGAACAAAACCAAACTAAGGAACAAAACCAACCTCAAAGTTCAGAGGTTAGGTAATTTTTAGAGTTTTGTTAGCCCTTGGCCTTAGATGGCTGGGCAATAACCCATAGAAAAATCGACGGCCTGGGCAAAACAAACCTCTGCACCCTTAATCTTGAACAGATCAACCTCGTCTAAGCCCAGCAGTAGAGTTTTATCTGTAGGAAACCTACGGCTCACCAGATGGGCGTGACGTACAACATAATTTGAGAATCAATTCGCAGTCCACTCAAGATCGCAAGATGTTTCTGCAAGATAAAACCAGAAGCCGTGAGGTTTATGCTCTAGGAGGCTTTTGAGCCTGAGCTAGACTTGTTTTTTGGCCTCATCTTGAGTATTTTTTTTTACGGTCAGTGCTGCGACAGTAAACGTCAGAAAGCTGTTGACTATGGGTCAGTATTGCTGGCAGATTGATTGCTCAGCCAGGCGCAGCGAGTATTGGTACAGTAGATGACCCAAACCATGACCTCAAGCGATCGCCGCCGCCGGGGCGTTGTGCTTAGCTCCCAGGGCTGGCAGCGGCTCAGGGCCGCAGAGCAGCAGCTGTCGGTGCAGCAAAATAGCGGCAACCCCTACACCCTAGACCAGCTCTGCGCCTACACCGGGCTCAGCGCCAACACCCTGGTCAAGGCCAGGCGGCGGCAAAAACCGGTCGATTTAACCACCCTAGATACCTACTTTGCGGCCTTTAACCTGGTGCTAACCGCCGAAGACTATCTGCTGCCCGACGACACCCAGCGGCTGAGGCCCCGATCGCAGCCCAGCGAGGCCCCCTCAATGGGCCGCTGCCCCTCGACTCGCCCTTTTACCTCTATCGCCCTGGCATTGATCCGGGTGTCACCCAGGAAATCTTGGCCCCTGGGGCCATGGTGCGTCTGAAAGCCCCGCACCAGTTTGGCAAGACCTCGTTGATCAACCTACTTTTGGGCCATGCCCAAGACTACGACCTGCGCACGGCGGTGGTCAGCATGCAGGCGATAGATCGCCGCTGCCTGGTCGATATCGACCAAACCCTGCGCTGGCTTTGCGCTGTGGTTGCCCGCGCCCTGGGCCTGCCCAACCAGCTCGATCAGCGGTGGGACAGCCTGTTTGGCGGCAGCTACAGCTGCACCGACTATTTTGAAACCTACCTGCTGCCCGCCGCCGATCGGCCGCTGCTGCTGGTGATTGACGACCTCGATGAGCTGTTTGCCTACGGTGATGTGGCCACCGACGTTTTGGGCATGCTGCGAGCCTGGTACGAGCAGGGCCGC
>Ga0105045_10005820_pt1 | contig 10876 bp, 8 predicted proteins | sample MAT02_FD_78089 | JGI IMG/M metagenome (GOLD analysis project Ga0105045, IMG submission 78089) | Freshwater microbial communities from Lake Fryxell liftoff mats and glacier meltwater in Antarctica - MAT-02 (megahit assembly) | ecosystem: Environmental > Aquatic > Freshwater > Ice > Liftoff... | reverse complement strand
TCCATTTACTCTTTTGACAAAGACCGGATCAACATCGATATCCAAGTAGAAGAAGGAAAGCAGTATTATTACCGAAACATCACCTTTTCGGGAAATTATATTTATGAAAGTGCTGCTTTGCAGGGCAAATTGGGCGTTTTCAAAGGAGATGTGTATAACAAAGAGCGGCTGGACAAGCGTCTAAATTATGACCCGCAGCGGGGAGATGATGTCAGTTCACTCTATCAGGATGATGGCTACCTTTTCTTTACCATTGATGATGTAGAAGTTAATGTGGCGGCGGATTCCATCGATATTGAGCTTCGGGTTTTTGAAGGGCCCCAGGTGACTGTTAACAGCGTCTCGATAGAAGGCAACGAACGCACAAGTGATCACGTGGTGATGCGGGAAATCCGGATCCTACCCGGACAAAAATTTAACCGTAGTGCCTTGGTGCGGACTATCCGGGAACTCTCCCAGATAGGGTACTTTGACCCCGAAAACATAGAGCCGGACATGCGGCCAAACTTCGAACAAGCTACTGTTGACATCGTCTTCAAGCTGGTAGAAAGACCCAATGACCAGATCGAACTGTCTGGTGGCTGGGGTGGCCTCTTTGGATTTGTAGGAACGGTAGGCCTTACCTTCAATAATTTCTCCATCAAAAACATCAAGGACTTCTCCAAGTGGCGACCCCTTCCTGTGGGAGATGGGCAGAAAGTATCTCTTCGGGTTCAGGCCAACGGACGTAGTTTCCAAAACTACAGTGTTTCCTTTACCGAACCTTGGTTTGGAGGTCGTAAGCCCAACGCCCTTAGCTTGAGCTTTAACCATTCCATACAACGGCAGCTTGATTTATTTAATCAAAATAATTTTGGAAATGATCTCGGGTCTTTCAAAATCACGGGGGCCACTTTGGGCTTGGCAAAACGTGTAACCTGGCCGGATGATTACTTTCAGGTCAGCAATTCCCTGCAGTTTCAGGTATATGATTTTGACAGATACGGTAACTTCTTTGGGTTAAGTTACAATACGGGTGTAGCGCGAAGCATTGCTTTTAACACCACCATCGCCAGAAACAACATTGACAACCCAATCTATCCGCGGTTTGGGTCGAACATTATCTTGAGCGCCAGTGCTACCCCACCGTACGCCTCCATGAATAAAAACATCAATACGGAGTCGCCGGATGAGCAGAAATACCAATGGCTGGAATACCACAAATGGATGTTTGATGCCTCCCTGTACACGCCGCTATTCGGCTCCAACAAACTTGTCTTGAGTGCCCGTACCCACTTGGGTTTTGTAGGGTCTTATGGCAACCGGATTGGGATTATTCCCCTGGAGCGCTTTGTACTTGGTGGAGACGGCATGAATATGATGAACTTTGCCTTGGGTCAGGAGATCATTGGTCTAAGGGGCTATGAAAACCAATCCATCACGCCGGGAATAGACTTCAGGGGACAGCCGAATGCACCAATACCTTATGGCGGTGTCGTATACAACAAACACGTGATGGAAGTTAGATTCCTCGTGTCTCCCAATCCTTCGGCGACCATCTTCCTGTTGGGATTTGCTGAGGCAGGAAACAACTGGGGCAACTACGCCGAATATAATCCGTATGACCTCAAAAAATCAGCAGGCTTTGGCGCCCGAATATTTATGCCTGCCTTCGGCTTGTTGGGTATTGATTGGGGATATGGATTTGACGAAGTTCCTTCCCTGGCAACTCCCAACCCGGGACCAAGTGGAGGTATGTTCCACTTTACCATTGGGCAACAATTCAGATAATTATGGAAAGATGGTTGAATTTGTTACTTTTACTGTTCCTTTTTCCGGTGCTCACCCAAGCACAGAAAATCGGCTATGTGGATACAGAATACATCCTCAACAAACATCCCGATTATAAGACCGTGCAAGGTGAAGTTGAGACTTTAGGCAATGAATGGAAAAAAGAGGCACAAATATTGGACAGTGAGATAAAAGAAATGTACAATGCCTTACAAGCAGAAGAAGTATTGCTCACAGAGGAGATGTACGAGGAGCGGATGGCTGCGATAAAAGAAAAAGAAAATGCGGCCAGGGCTTTTCAAAATAGGGTTTTTGGCCCAAATGGACAGTATTGGCAAAAACAATCGGAACTGATGCAGCCGCTACAATCCAAAATCTATGATGCGATAGACCGGGTCAGTAAGCGGAATGCCATAGCGATATTGTTTGACAAAGCATCAGGGCCGACTGCCATCATATATACAGATCCGAGACACGATTACTCTGATTTTGTGATAGAAGAACTAGGATTAGAAGAAAACAAATAAATTTAACAAAAATTAACACTATGAAAGCAAGAATCATCCTATCAGCAATTGCAGTGCTTTGCTTTGGATTTGTGGCTACCGCACAGGAGCTAAAAATTGGGTACACCAATGTCGAGTACATCATGAGCCTGATGCCTGAGATGGAACAGATAGATGCGGATGTAACTGATTACGGCGCGCAATTGGATCAACAAATTCAAACCAAAACGCAGTCATTCCAACGAGAAGTACAAACGTTTCAGCAGGCTATGAATACCATGACTGATGAAGCGAGAGGAACAAAAGAGCAGGAATTGACTAAACTGCAGCAAGAAATCCAAAAATTCCAGCAGGACGTTCAGGCGTCTTATTCCAGGAAGTTGCAGGAACTCTTGGAGCCTGTGCAGACCAAAGTGTACAATGCGATCAATGCAGTAGCCGCAGAAAACAACTATTCGCATATTTTGTCTGAATCGGCAGGCCAAGCTGGACCCATCCTACTTTACACCAAAGACGATGATCCGTTTACGAATTTGGTATTGGCGAAACTAGGCGTTACGCCGCCTCCAGCAGGGCCTGCGAAATAAATCAACTTCATTAAACTATTTAAAGCCCGTGTCCTTGGATTACGGGCTTTTTTGGTGAGATTAACCGGATAGATCAGTTAGCTTCCCCTACTTGGCTCCAAATGGAAAAAAATACGTATCCTGGATTGCAGATTTGTAGAAAATTGAATCTTTACTAGAATCCAAAGGAAGGTTTTCTTTTTGTCCGTTGCGTTGATCGTTGCGTCCGTTGCGAGAACTTTTTTTCACGCCATGTTCGCCACGGATTTTTTGTTCAAGGCTTTTCTTTGCGTCCGTTGCGTTGACCGTTGTGCTTGTAGCGAGAGGTTTTATCACGCCACGACTATGATGGTTTTCAGGCCAAGCTCGCCACGATGTTTTTTGTTTAGGGCTTTCTTTGCGTCCGTTGCGTTGACCGTTGTGCCTGTAGCGAGAGGTTTTTTCACGCCACGACTATGACGGTTTTCAAGCGAAGCTCGACACGATGTTTTTTGTTCAGGGCTTTCTTTGCGTCCGTTGCGTTGACCCCGTCTGGGTGAAGTTTGCAACTTCACCCAATTATCTCCAATTTATAATGAAAAACAGTTTAATTAAAGCCATTTACAATGGCTAAGTATCCTTTTCAAAGGGATTATTTTGCGTCCATTCAGGATACAACTGCCCCTACCCCTTGCGAGCGCTTTTTTCACGCTTCGACCGCTACGGATTACACGCAACGCCGCGTAGTTCTAATCTATTCTCAGACTTTATTCTACGAATAAGCCGATAAAAAGAAGGTTAATGAAATCTTTCTCTGGCATGGGGTTACGGTCCGAAACGTGTAATAAAAGGGGTTAAAGCGAAGAAAATAGGGTTGGGGTTAGGCCATTGCAAATGGCTTTAAGGAGATTGCGATTCTAAATTTAATAAGAGATAGATGGGTGTAGTGGGATACTACACCCAGACAGGGGAATATATTTTCACAAGGATTGGATTATTGGCCAAAAACCCGATTCGATCAGCTATTAAGATGTTTAAAAAAAAATTACCTCATAATTTTATTCACTAGAGGGACTAAATTTCCCGAAATTATTCTCTAATTTGATTTTTTATATAGATCCCAATAATATGTACCGGAAGATTGCCCTTGCCATTGCGTTTTCGCCCAGAATAGAAGCCTTAATTGCAGAGACAAAGCGACTGAAAGACCTCCATCAGGCCGCTTTGGTTCTTATCCATATTGGCAAAAAAACGGAAGAACTAGATCAACGGCTTCTTTGCATACTGAAAAAGTATGAGGTAGATCCAGGGCAGACGAAGATTATCTGGGAAGAAGGCAAGCCTGCCAAAAAAATCATACAGATCTGCAATGTTGAAAATGTAGATCTGCTTGTAGCCGGTGCGATGAAAAAGGAAGAGCTGTTAACCTATTACCTGGGCAGCATTGCGCGCAAGATCATCCGAAAGGCAGCTTGTTCGGTTCTGGTATTGATTGAACCGAACGAAAATCCTACGGCTTTCACAAAAATCGTGATAAACGGTACCGAAAAGCCCCAAACGCCTTATGTTGTTGGAAAAGCAGTGGAGATATGTAAGTTGGAACAGGCCAAGCAGGTATTTATTCTGAACGAGATCAAAATGTTTGGCTTGCAGATGGCGACTATCGGCGAGGACAGTGAGGAGGAGGCATCCAGACAGCGAAAAAAAATCGTCAATGAAGAAATAAGTTATGTTGAGGACATTTTGAAAAGGATCGATCATGAAGGATTAAAAATAACTATCAAAATCACCTCAGGCCGTTGGGCGCATGAATTGGCTAAATTTTCGGAAAATATCCAGGCCGATTTGTTGATTTTGGGAGGCCACGATAACCTCACTTTTTTTGACCGCCTCTTTCCCCATGATATTGAAGATATCCTCGGAAACCTGCCGTGCAACCTTTTGATTGTAAAAAAATAAACATCCCTCCATGAACAGTTTGTCCCACAATGAAGTAATCAACTTACTCCTGCAATTGGCTACTATGCTGCTGATGGCCCGGATCTTTGCCGAGGTGGCCAGAAAGCTCAAACAGCCAGCAGTCGTGGGGGAGCTGCTTGCGGGGATACTGTTGGGACCGACCATTCTTGGCACAATTTCTCCAGACACCTTTGAATCACTCTTTTTAAGCAATCCTTCCGCCAATTTGGCCTTGGATGGCTTTGTGCAGGTGGCAGTAATCCTGTTGCTTTTTATCGCCGGATTGGAAGTGGAGCTTCATTTGGTATGGTCGCAGGGAAAAGCCGCATTAAATATCAGCTTGTTGGGCTTGGTTGTTCCATTTGCACTGGGTTTTGCATTCCCTTACTACTTTCCCGATTTCTTCGGCCTTGCAGAAGGCAACCGACTCTTGTTTTCGCTCTTTATGGGTACAGCCATGTCGATTACCGCCTTGCCCGTGGTCGTACGAATCCTGATGGACTTAAACCTATTTAAAACCAAAATGGGGATGCTTATTGTCGCCTCAGCCATGGTAAACGACATCATCGGCTGGTTGATTTTTTCGGTGATTTTGTCTTTTATGGGAAAATCCGGAAGCCTTTCCCTTCTCCAGACCATTGGCATTACGCTTTTGTTCACCTTCTTTATGCTCACCGTTGGGAAGGCGCTGATCAACCGCTCACTGCCGTGGGTGAATAAGAAGCTTGCCTGGCCGGGAGGTGTTCTTTCTCTTGCCATGGCCTTCTGCTTTATTTCGGCTGCATTCACGGAGTGGCTAGGCATTCATGCGATCTTTGGCGCGTTTCTACTGGGAATAGCTTTGGGTGATAGCGAGCACATGTCCGAGCGGGCCAAGGAGATTGTCCATCAATTTATCAACAACATCTTTGCCCCGCTCTTTTTCGTCTCCATTGGCTTAAAGATCAACTTTGTGACCAATTTTGATCTGATGCTGACCTTGGCAATTGTCGGAATTTCCTTTGTTGGAAAGATAGTCGGTAGTGGCTTTGGGGCATTTAGGGGAGGATTTAATCTCAAAGAGTCTTTGGCGGTCGGTTTCGGCATGAACGCTCGGGGAGCCATGGAGATTATTTTGGGTCTGATTGCTTTGGAGAATGGACTTATTGGCGAAAAGCTTTTCGTTGCCCTCGTGGTGATGGCGATCATTACCAGTATGACCGCTGGGCCATTGATGAAATGGAGCCTGAAAAAACCCAGAAATTTTCCCGATTCTGAAATCGTTTAACCATACCGTCATTCATGCCATGCAAATCCACTATTTCCTTTTAAACAGTGCCGTAATGATCTGCCCAATATCATCCAGCCGGTCAAAATTATTGACAAATGGACTGAAGATATTCCCGGCTTTGAAGTCGGACAATCCGTGCTGCATGGGATATGCCAGAATATAATTATACGATTGAAAATACCTGTTGAGATACTTGGGTATGCTTTTCATGATAGGGTCATAGGAGATTTCATTTTTCCTGCTCATAACGATAAATAGGGCGTCATTTTCTTTCATGTCTCGGGAAATAATCAAAAAGTCCTCCCACTCGGAGAATTCCCTAAACTCAATTTGTACGGCATGATTGCGCTGAACCTCCTGCACGTACTTGATCAGGGAATTGGTGCCGTAAAACACCAGTTTTGCGCCGGTATTCCTTCCTATATTCCATACCCTGAGAAGCCAGAATGGAAATCCAATTTCCATCTCAGCATCCACGGGTGCTATGATAAAGTAGCGGTTAATCGTATTTAATGGTTGGGTAAACCTGTAAATAAGCGTTGTCACATTGATTCGACTCAGGATGCCTTCTGTCAAGTTCCCCAAAAAAGAATCAGAAATCCCCTGCTTTTTATGCAGCCCCAAAATGATATCCGAAATTTTTTGCTCCTTCACCACATTGGTGATGCCCTGAATGATGTTTGAATCATATCGAACGAGTTCGGTCAGTTGGTTATCAGTTGCGGACGCTGCAATTCTTGCCTTTTCCAGCAGCTTTTTAGCGGCTTTTTCCAAGGTTACATCATTGGTGTCTGTAGGAATAATGTTTAATGCCACCAGTCCGTTTTTGGTTTTTTGGGACTTAATAGTAATTCCGAGATTAATTAATTCTTCGATATTGTCCGGGTAATTAACAGGGATCAGGATTTTTTCGCCGCCCTCGGTATCGGCTGTTGGTTCAGCTTCATTACCCATTTCCTCCAAGGCGATTTTGGCCCCGCCCCGTTGGGCAACAAATGAAGCAATGGTACAGGTTACTAAAATCATCAGGATGGTGCCATTCAAGACAGTTTCATCCAGCAAACGGATGGGTTGGCCATCGGCAGTTTCCCCCAAGATGATTTCATACCCCACCAACACAGCTGCCAACGTGGCCGCAGCTTGGGCATTGCTCAGCCCAAACATCACATCCCGCTGGGCATTGGAAAATTTATAGGTTTTCTGGGTAAGGAAAGCGGCTAAGAATTTTGACCCGGTGGCAATTACGGTCATGACCACGGCCACAAAAATGGTCTGTGTGTCGACAAAGAATACCCGGAAATTAATCAGCATGCCCACCCCTATCAAGAAAAAGGGTATAAACAGTGCATTTCCAACAAATTCAATGCGGTTCATCAGCGGAGAAGTATGGGGAATCAACCTGTTCAGGGCTAGACCTGCCAAGAAAGCACCTATGATTGCCTCCACCCCAGCAGCTTCGGCTAAGAAAGAAGCCAAAAACACCAATCCCAAAACAAAGATGTATTGGGAAATATTGTCTTCGTAATTTTTAAAAAACCAACGGCCTACCAAAGGAAAGATAAAAATCACAATAGATGCAAATATGACTATGGAAATCCCCAATCTTATCCAGAAATCACCGGTGATTTCTCCCACAGCCATACCGGCAATTACCGCCAAAACCAACAGGGCCAAGGTATCCGTGATCATCGTTCCTCCTACCGTAATGTTTACCACTTTGTTCTTGGCTATTCCCAACTTACTGATCAACGGATAGGCAATCAGCGTATGGGAAGCAAACATTGATGCCAATAAGACAGATGTCATCATGTTAAACTGAAGCACATAAATTCCGCCCAATATCCCTAGCGTCATCGGTATTAAGAAAGTATAAAGTCCAAAAACGATACTTTTATTTTTATTTTTCTTAAAATCCCCCAAGTCAATTTCCAATCCTGCCAAAAACATGATATACAAGAGTCCCACCGTTCCGAACAGCACCACACTGCTTTCTCTTTCCAGCAGATGAAATCCATAGGGACCCACGATAGCTCCGGCAATAATTAGCCCGATAAGTTGGGGAACACGGATTTTATTTAACAACAGGGGTGCAAATAAAATAATAAAGAGGATGATGGAAAACTTCAACACCGGATTTTGAAGCGGCAGTGAAAAGTTTAGCTCGCCTAGTAGAATCATAATAAAATTTTATTGGAATAATTTTTCACCCAGGTTATCTGGAACTTATCAAAGATACTAAAATTGTAAAAATCTAACTACCTTTCATAAATAAAGAAAGCTAACTCTTATAGGTGCATGAACCTAAATGCAGTCATAATGGTGTAAGAAAATATTCTTTTTGTAGGTCTGGGAGTAATGATGGCAGTCGCAATCATTTATCTATTGGTTCGCTTGTCCAAATCAGAAAAAAGTAAAAATGAGGCAGAGGGAAAGTATCAAATTCTGTCGGGCAAAATAAGTCAGCCTGAATTAGAAACCCTTGAATCAAAATTAAACCCGCCCTCTTTTCAAAAGTCCGGAAAGTTGGAAAAAACTAATTGACACCAAACGCCTTTGGTTGGCGGATATTCCTTCAACACTGATTTTAAAGGATATATCTAATGAAAAATAGGTTAATGAAACGGTTGCCCAGCTGCCATAGTTGGAGAATTTTCAGTATCTGAAAGAAGTCCATTCAGGCTGAAGAAGTATTTATCACCTGAGATTTAGAGTCACTGCCTAATACTTCTCCTCTTTAGGAAGAATTGTCTATAATTTGATTAGAGATCTGCTGACTTAGTGGAATTTCCTTCCTTTTTTTAACATTCGGGCTTACCTTTGGTTTACAAGGTTAAAACTACATATTTCATTAAAAATCGAATGAGCAAAAACAACGCAAAGATCGGCGTATTGCTGGTTAATCTGGGAACCCCGGACAGCACCGCTACCGGCGATGTGAGGAAGTATCTCCGGGAATTTTTGATGGACGGACGGGTTATTGATTTTCCTTTTATCCCCCGTTGGATGCTCGTAAACCTGATCATTGCACCATTCAGGGCACCAAAATCCGCCAAAGAATACCGTAAACTCTGGACAGACCGCGGGTCTCCCCTGCTTTTTCATACCCAAGACCTGAAGGACAAACTGGTATCGAAGCTGGATCCTGCGGTCTATCAGGTGGAGATGGCCATGCGCTACCAAACACCCAGTATTGCGGATGGGTTACTGGCATTGAACAAAGCCAATGTCAAAAAGATCATCGTGCTTCCTCTTTTCCCCCAATATGCCTCTGCCAGCAGCGGATCGGTGATTGACAAGGTTATGGAAGAATCTCGGAAATGGCAGATAATCCCAAACATAACCTTTATCAATAATTTTGTCGAGCATCCTTTTTTCGTGGAAGCTTGGGCGGAGCTTGGCCGTGAAATGATGGCAAAGGAGGACTATGATGTTTATTTGTTTTCCTACCACGGTCTTCCAGAACGGCATATCCGCAAGGGATCCGTAGACGGATACTGCCAACTTAGTGATAAGTGCTGCGCCAATTACACCAAAAAAAACCAGTTTTGCTACCGTGCCCAGTGTTTTTTGACTACCCGACTGATTGCTGAAAAGCTTGCATTACCTGCTGAAAAAGTACAGACCTGCTTCCAATCACGCTTGGGAAATGACCCTTGGATCAAACCCTATACAGATTCTGTTATCAAAGAATTGGCGGAAAAAGGGGTCAAAAAAGTACTCGTATTCTCCCCCGCCTTTGTGGCAGACTGCCTGGAAACTACCGTGGAAGTTGGGGAAGAGTATAAGGAGCAGTTTATCGAAAAGGGTGGAGAGGCCTGGAACCTGGTGCCTAGTCTCAACTCCCGGGATATTTGGGTGGATTGTGTGAAGGAGTTGGTGGAAAGTGAGAGCTAACCTGTACTCTACAGGGTGTTTTAGTAGTTGGATTTAACGGGTTTTTGTAGATATTGATATTTGTTGATATATCGATTTGTTTTTGGCTGACGCTGCTTTTTGAATCGATACGCCTAAATTTCGATATAATCCGGCATAGGTTGTAGTCCAACAGACCAGTTTCCGATGGTCACCAGATTAAAATCGCACTATTTGCTCTTTCGATTTGTATTTTCAAAAATTATTAAATTATTGTTAAGTTCACTATTTGATCCGTCTATAGGCTGATGGATTCGACATTCGTTCACCAAGACAGGGGCGAACGGGGCACCGCATTAAAATGAAATGGAAAATATAATGCTTTCTGAAAAAAGCCAAATAGCTTGGGCATTTTGCCAGAATCCCACAAGTCATTTGTAACCTGGTTAAAAAAAGGAATAACAATATGGAACGGTTTTATCATCGACCGTCAATTGGGGGGACGGTGGTAACTCACCGCCTACTCATCCCGATTAACTGCGGGTGCGAACTCACGACCGTCATACTACGAATTATTTCAACCCCCTCCGGGGTTGGATTTTATTGGTAGTCCGAAAGCCGTGGATTGCACCCACGGTTACTGTTGTTCAGGCCCTTCAGGCCTGGGTAAACCAATGCAATTATCCAAGGCCGAAAAAAATAGTGCTGGAAGTATTTTGCTTCCAGTCCAATCATATTGATGTACCTTTTGACTTACAATCAAAACCCTCCTCGACTTCGAAGCCTGTAGGGCTTCAACAACAATAACCACGGGTCCATCCCGTGGATTGCGAAACCACCGATCCAACAACCCCGAAGTGGGTTGAACAATGTCCTGCGAACCTAGTGTCCAATCCGGGAATAAAACCACCTATATCAGATCGGGTTGATGGGTTTGCTTCCCAATTATTTGATCTTTCAAAATTCTTCACGTC
>Ga0105045_10005819_pt1 | contig 10876 bp, 11 predicted proteins | sample MAT02_FD_78089 | JGI IMG/M metagenome (GOLD analysis project Ga0105045, IMG submission 78089) | Freshwater microbial communities from Lake Fryxell liftoff mats and glacier meltwater in Antarctica - MAT-02 (megahit assembly) | ecosystem: Environmental > Aquatic > Freshwater > Ice > Liftoff... | reverse complement strand
TCACCCCCAGCCCCTCTCCCAAAGGGCGAGGGGAGCCGGAAAAGCTTTCAAAGTCCCTCTCCCTGGGGAGAGGGATTTAGGGTGAGGGAAAACTCTGGGTTTCAAGTTAGACGAGGTTTAGGTTCTAATTTTTGTGACTATGGCTATAGAATCCCTGAAAACGCATTCAAAACTTTGTGGCATCATCCTGCTATTCAGCGTCGTCGCGAAATTCTCCTCGCGCCCCTACTTTTAGACGCGCCCCTACTTTTAGACTGATAACTGCTGACGTTGATAGAGCGACCAGTAAAGTCCTTTGTCTGCGACGAGAGAATCATGGGTGCCCCGTTCGACTACAACCCCTTGATCCATCACCAGAATGAGGTCAGCGGTTTTGAGGGGGGCGAAGCGGTGGGCGATCAGAAAAAGGGTGCGATCCTTAGAAACCCGTTTTAGGTTATTCATCACCTGCTGCTCGGTTTCTGCATCGAGGTTGCTGGTGGCTTCGTCGAGGATGAGGATGGGAGCCTCGGAGAGGAACATCCGGGCGAGGGTAATGCGCTGGCGCTGGCCTCCTGAGAGGGCCGTGCCCCGTTCACCCACGTTGGTTTCGTAGCCATGCTGCAAGTTACAGACAAAGTCATGGGCGACGGCGAGGCGGGCGGCTTCGATGATAGCTTCGGCGCGGGCTTCAGGGTTGCCCAGGGTGATGTTTTCTAGAATGCTGCCGTTAAACAAGAAATCTTCTTGGAGCACAACGGCAATTTGAGGCCGGAGGGATGATAAGTCGGCGCTTTTGATATCAAATCCATCAATCAAAATACGCCCTGCTTCGGGCAAATATAGCCGCTGAATCAGCTTTGACAGGGTACTTTTGCCCGAACCACTGCGCCCCACGATGCCCACAAACATGCCGGGTTCCACATTAAAGGAAACCCCCCGCAAAATCGGCTCTTGGTCGGCTTGATAGCGGAAGAACACTTGGTCAAACAAGACTTGGCCTTGCAGTGGCGGTAAAACTAGCCCCGTGCCGGGTTCTGACTCAGGAGCCACATTGAGGATGTCGCCAATGCGATCGACGGCTAACAAGACTTGCTGAAGGGTTTGCCAGAGTTGGATCAGGCGAAGTAGAGGTCCTGTGACGCGCCCCGATAGCATTTGGAAGGCGACGAGTTGGCCGATGGTGAGTTCTTGGCGAATCACGAGGCGCGCCCCAAACCATAAAATCAGCAGTGCCGATAGGCTGGTGAGAAAGGTGCCAAGGTGGTTGCTGATGTTGGCGGTGGTGGTGGCGCGAAAGCCGGTGCGGACGAAGCGGGCATAGAGTCCTTCCCAGCGATCGCGCGCTGGTTTTTCGGCAGCATGGGCTTTGATAGAGTGGATCCCCGTCACGGTTTCGACGAGGTAGGATTGGCTGTCTGCGCTGCGGTTGAAGGTTTCGTTGAGCCAGTTGCGGAGGATGGGGGTGCTGACGAGGGTAAGCAGCGCAAAGAGAGGAATAACCGCCAACGCGACCCCGGTTAAGGGCAAGTTGTAGTAGGCCATCATGACCAGGTAGACCACGGAGAAAATGCTATCTAAAATCACCGTGAGGGCGGTGCTGGTCAGAAACTGGCGGATTTCTTCGAGTTCCTGGACGCGGGCTATGGTGTCACCCACCCGGCGAGCCTCAAAGTAGGCCAAGGGCAACCGCATCAGGTGCCGAAACAGTTGGGCCGATAGCGCCATGTCGAGGCGATTAGTGGTGTGGGTGAAGATGAACATTCGCAGCATCCCCAAGCCCGCCTCAAACACGGCGATGAAGAGCAACCCCATGCCCATAACATCGAGGGTGGGCAAGCTGCCTTGCACCATCACCTTATCGATGATCACCTGGGTGATGATGGGGGTGCCTAGCCCCAATATTTGCAGGCTCATGGATGCAATCAGAACTTCCGTGAGCAATGTGCGATATTTCCAAACCGCAGGGAGAAACCACTTGAGGTTGAAGGTCTCTTGGGTTTGAACCAGGTCAGCCTGCCATAGTTGCCCATCCCACTTGGCTTCGACGAGGTTGCGTGGAACGCTTTCGCAGGTTTGGCTGGGGTTGAGCGGGTCGCTGACAAGGAGGCGATCGCCCCTTAAGCCATAGGCCAGCACCCAATGGTTTTGCTCCCATTGCAGCAGCGCCGGAAAGGTGAGGTTGCGTAAATCGCTCCAATCGGTGATGACCAGGCGGCGCAGTTGAATGCCCAGCTTTTCGGCACCATCAACGAGGTGACGGGGGCGCTGCCCCCGCAGTTGGCGCTGTACCCAATCAAGTTGGGTGGGCACGGCAAGAGTTTGAGCCAGCATCGTCAGGCAGGCCGCAGCAGTATTTACCCCAGCCACAAAGGCATAGTGAGGGGCAGGCTGGGGGGCGCTGGAGTAGTTGGGTTGATAGCGCGATCGCGCCTCTAGCCAAAACCGCTGCACCGCCTCTGTCTCAACTTGTTCCCATAGATCCGCCTTCCAAGCTATCACCACGACGGTTTTACTGGCAGCTCTGGCTTTCCAATCTCCCATGAGTTGGGGCTGGTGGCCAAACCAGGCACCGGGTTTGAGCACCTGAGGATCGCCATCATCGGGCACCAAGCGCACATTCCCTTCGATTAGCAAGAATTGCTCGGCCTCAGCCCCTGCGGCTTGGGTCGTCCAAATCACTTCTCCTAGGCGGCAGGTGCGGGCGATCGCCCGTTGTTTGACCTGCACCTGTTGCTCGGCACTGAGATAGCACAGGGGAGCTTGATCCCATTGAAGTTGGGTCTGAAAATCACGGCTGAGCATCGTCGGGGGAAGTCGGTTGGGGTTCACCAATCTGTATCTTAATGGGTAGGGCTTGCATCCGCTCGCCGAGCCATTGATCGAAGAGTTCGTTTTGCAAAGTTTGCCGGGTTTGCGGATGATCCAACGAAGCGGGTAGCACGTCTTCAATGCGGAATAAGGCCCAACGGCCTTCTAGCTCAATCGGCCCAATTACATCGCCTGGGTTGGCGACATCTACGGCTGAGCGCAACACATCGGGCATACTGCCTCGATTCACAGGGCCAAGCATCCCGTTCATCACCCGATCATCGGTGATAGAGTACTCGCGCGCCAATTTCTCGAAGGCAGCCCCTTCGGCCAATTGGCTTTTGAGTTCATCGGCGAGGTCGCCACTGTCTACGATTAATCGAGATAACACGACCCGGTCAAGATGCAACTTTCGCTCCATAAAATACTCTTGCATCCGGGGTGCCGTGGCGACTTCCCGCAATTTTTGGATGCGAAAGTTACCCGCTATCTGGGCATAAAACGTTTCGAAGGTGAGGTTATTGCGCTTGAGCCATTCTTGGAACGATTCGGGCTGAGTCAGATTTTGTTGCAACCGAAAATCAATCACAGCCTGCTCAATCGACGTGGGGTTGATGATCAATTCTTGCTGTTGCAACTCTCGCTCAATGACAAACTGCCGAACGAGGTCGCCAATGAAGGCATCAAACTTTTGTGCTGCTTGGAGATAGCGAAACACTTGTGCCACAGAAATGGGCTGCTCATCAATGGTGAGAAAAATCTCGGAAGACATGCATGAACTCAGGCGGTTTTAGCACATTCATTATGCCCAAACTCCCGGAAAATACACGCATCTAGCGAAAACCTGTTACAAAGCTATGGGAAAATAACGCTAACCCTAGCCTGGACGGCCTTTCAACGGCTTTTGCGCCTGCCTATCGGGGTGATTCAGCCTGTAGATGGCCACTAAAAACTATGAATAGCCAACAATTCTCATTTTGAAACGGTTGTCCTGAAATTAGAGCTTTCAACGGCTACCAAAACCCATTATCTAAGCGACAGAATACGGCTGACAGCTATCTAAAGTGATTAAACTCAGGCATTTTGACGAGAATCATTCTCATACTGAGAAATGCTAAGGGACTTTTCAGCACTTCTCCTTCTGGTGTTTTTGTACCAATTTTAGGGCTTGAAGCTGATCTAACAGCTTCCTCAGACGCGGCTGCGAAGGTTCCAGAGAAAAGGTGTTGACTAAAAAATCAACAAATCCAGATAAACTTGTCCCCTAATTGGAGGGTGAGTATAGTGAACCCATCCACCTAATATCCCCTATAGGGTCGTTAGGCTGAAGCATTTCCTATATGGATGATTAGGGGGAAAGGTTCCCTCTAATCACAAATTGGCTTGCTTTGTTTTTAGTTTAGGGCGTATAGAAAGGCTACCCGTTGGTGATTGAATGCTCTGGTTCTTGCAGCGCTGGTATAACCAAAGTATAACTAAAGGGTAGGGATTACAATTAAGGTCACTATGAAAACTGCAATTTCGCTTCCAGATTCAGTTTTTGAAGAGGCGGGAGTACTCGCTCAACAGTTAGGATTGTCACGCAGCGAGCTTTACGCGAAAGCGTTACAAGCATATTTAGGAAAGTACAACCGCAATCAAATTCTGCTTAAGCTCAATGAGGTTTATTCTAAAGAGTCTTCTGAGCCAGATCCAGTGATGGTAAGGATGCAGTTTATGTCTTTGCCCCATGAGGCTTGGTAATGTATCGGGGAGGAATTTGGTGGGCGAATTTACCTGATCCTGCAGGCTCAGATCCGGGCTATCGTCGTCCTGTTTTGGTAGTTCAAGATGATACCTTTACTCAAAGTCGTATCAGCACCGTTATCGTCGTAGTTATCACGTCAAATACTCATATCCCGATTTGTCAAGTCCCCCATACCTGAATTCTTACAAACAAACAATAGCTTAAGATGACAAAATATTTATTCTCAAACTTTCAAAATAACGAATTTGATCTACTTCATCAGATAATAATTAGAGATACTTGATATACCCAAAGATAAATTAAGGGTTATATATGAAACTATGCAGAAGGATTTTGAGAGTGAAGGTTTCCCTCCTGAAATAAGGCTCTCTCGAGATATTTTTTGTTCTCATGATATGAAATTTCAAAAACGTTATAATGATTCCTTTGTGATTGGGGTCGATATACCTAGTTTGCTTGAAAGGGATGATGACTACCCTAACAAGAAATGATTGCGATTTTAGGTCAAGATCCTTTGAGAAAGAGTGATAAGAGAAGAGAAGAGATTGGGATAGGAACACCATATGCAATGCACTTGAAATTTTGCAGAGAAAGGCTGCGCAATACAAGGCTTTATTTTGACCTGATTAAGGTTTTATTGGATGAGGGATACCGAGTTTATCTGACAGACATCTTTAAAGTTTGGGTTAGTGAAGCTGATAAAGACAAGGCAATTCCCCTAAGTAAGAAAGATCATCAGCGGTTTGCAAGTATCATACGAGCCGAATTGGGAATTTTTAAGCCGCTTGCTGTCATTACATGGGGTCAGGTTGCAAGTAAAACATTTAAGTCTCTAAACTTGAACTTTAATCATTTGGAATTCCCCCATCCTAGTGGTGCGAATAATGGAAAATGGCAAGAATTGATAGAAAAGCCACCAACACGAGAAAATCGCATCAGTTTTTGGAAGCAGAAAATCAATGATTCTTTACTGGATTTATGAGAATTTTTGTTGGTATTGCTGAATGGCACTATACTTTTGCCAGATTTGGGAGAGTGCCATAAGGCTTTCAGAACCCTTTTCATGGTCAGATTCAGCAACGCTGGAATTTGAAGGTAGCCTTGGGAACTGAAGGTAGCTCTGGGAGCGGAGATGGGCAGCAAGCGGGGGACGTGGGACGCGCTCAAAACTGGGTTTTAGAACCGGAGTGAGCCACTTGGAGATTGTGTTGAAGCGGGGGAGGGTAGAATGTCCATTGTTCTATGCTCTATTACCTGTCAGTTTGCTACAGAATATCGCACCTCAATCACGTTAGATTGAAGGGGCGTATTGGCCGTCAGGGTGAACTATGTATGATCGAGCTCTTGGCCGCACTTTCCATCTCTGCTGCTGCCGGAATGCGGGTGGCGTTGCCGCTTCTTCTGATCGTTCTGATATACAGCGATCGCCTTTGGGCAGAGTTGCCGCTGATCTCGCTGATCCCGCAGAGCGTGGCGCTTGGTATTTTGGTGAGTTGGTCAATCGCTGAGCTGTTGTTTTCTAAAAACCCGGCTAGTCATCGGTTTGTGCAAACGAGCCAGTTGATCTTTGGCCCCGTGGTAGGGGCGATCGCAGGTATTGGTGTGGCGCGGGTGACGGGCATTGCCGAATGGCTGATTCCCTTGATTGGGCTGATCGGTGGCTTGTTGGCGTTGATTTTACAACTCGTGCAGGTGGGTTGGTTTTATCGCCTCCGGTCTATTCCGTTGTGGGTGGTGTTTGCCCAAGACTTTCTCTGTGTTAGCCTCGTGCTTTTTGCTTTCGATGCCCCACAACAGGGTGGATTGGTAGCCCTGTTGCTGCTGTGGCTGGCTATTCGTAGCTCCAAAGAATGGCAACGCTGGTATCGAGGGCAAGCCAAGCCAGAGCATTGCCGCTCCCCGCGACGGGGTAAAATCAACCCTGATTAAGGGGTTGGTGAGGGGTCTCCACAGTTTGAGGGGCAGACCTTGCAGGGAGCTAACCCGATCTGACCTGTTTTTGAGTTAGTTATGCCCTATTGATTCTGATCAGGGTGTTTCGGCCTCAGATGGAGACTCGGCTTGAGGTTCTTCTGGCTGAGTGTCTACGCGAGCTTCGGGGAGGATGAGCATGGCATCCCCGAAGGAGTAGAAGCGATAGTTTTGGGCGATCGCCTCTTCATACACCGCCATTAACCGCTGCCGCCCCACCAAGGCACTGACCAACATCAGCAGGCTAGAGCGCGGCAGGTGAAAATTTGTGATCATGCCATCAATCACTTTCCATTGATAGCCTGGGTAAATGTAGAGGCTGGTTTTCCCACTAAATGGTTCTATGGTGCCCGATTGAGCCGCTCCTTCGAGGGCGCGGATGACGGTGGTGCCAACGGCAATGACCCGCCCACCCCGAGCCTTAGTCTCTTGGATTTTGGCAACCAGCTCTGGCGAAATCTCGAACCATTCCCCATGCATCGTGTGTGCGGTGATGTCTTCGCTTTCCACTGGGCGGAAGGTGCCCACGCCGACATGCAAGGTCAGAAAGGCGTGCTCAATCCCTTGCTGGGTGAGTTGGTCGAGCAGTTCTGGGGTGAAGTGAAGACCCGCAGTGGGAGCTGCCGCAGACCCAGGGCGATCGCCATACACCGTTTGGTATTGATCCGGTGATGCATGGGATTCATTGATGTAAGGCGGTAGGGGCACCATCCCCACTTCATTGATGATCGAAAGCAGGGTTTCTCCGGCGGGCATCTCAAATTGGATGATGCGGCCAGAGGTGGGGGAGTCTACGGCTAAGACTGTAGCTTCGAGGAGAGGGGGGCGATCGGGTTTGGCTTCACTGGGGGCGCGATCGCCAAAAAAGTGAATTCTGGCTCCTGGTTTTAGTCTGCGGCCTGGGCGCACCAAGGCCAACCAGCAATTCCGCTCCCGCTCTTCGAGCAACAAAATTTCGACCTTACCCCCACCGACCTTGCGGCCATACAACCGGGCTGGCAGAACCTGGGTATTGTTGAGCACCAAGAGATCCCCGGCATTGAGCAAATGGGGCAGTTCTCGAAAAATATGGTGTTGGTGTTCTGTTGGCGAAGTGAGTGCCAGCAAGCGAGAACTGTCTCGCGGAACGGCTGGATCTTGGGCAATATGTTCGGGCGGCAAAACGTAGTCGTAGGCCGCTAGCTGCAAGTCATCAACATCGGAAGAGGGTGTCACAAACATCGGAAACGCGGGGGGGGCGGAGGCAAAATAGAGGACTAGAACGTTAGATCACTGACCATAAAAGCATAAGTTTTCTTCGATGGTTAGCATCGACACTGATCATTAACTGATCATTCTCTCAGATTGGGTGGAATCCCTCATAGGAAGTCGCGTAGTTCCCCGTACCCATCGGTGAGGAAATCTTAAGAAAATAGAAAGTACGAGCATAGTGTTTGCTAGGAGCTAAAAGTTATGGAATACGTCTACTACCTTGCGAATGTCAGCTTAACCCTACGAGTGGTCGAATTTCTCCATAAGGCTCCTTGGCTTCAAGCTCGTTTCATGACGGTAATCCATCAAATTGATGGCTGGGTAATTAAGATAAAGCTCGATAGCCGCCTGGATCCCCAACAAGATGGTGATCTTCGCGCCTTTTTGAATGAACTAGGGATCCCCTATGAGCCAGAAAACCGAGTACGGATGGCACTTTGGGGCTTAGAGATGGGGCAGTCTCCCATTAATGTGATGCGTCGGTATCAGATCGCGGTGGTGTCTCATGGCAAGCCCGATCATCAAGAAATTGAAGAATTTCGTAAACAATTCGTATCAGGGTTAGGGTACTGCCCGGAGACGTTGGCCTAATTTCAGCCTGTGTCCGAATATCTGACCTAGATGAAACCCCAACCTTGATCAACATGGGGCAGTTGGTGTAGCGAGGGCGAGGGGCGATCGCCACTACCGATTTGCCCTCGACCGTAGATTCCCTACACTAGATTCCCTACACAGCAGTCAGAGAGGCTAGAGCATCGGGTATTTCTGCGGTGGGAGCTTCAAACTCTCCCGTCAAAACATATTCTAAGCGGAGTTTGAGCCACTGAATAAATTGTGGATTGGTGGACACAAGAGCGGCGGCAGGCTGAGGACATTTGGCCTTTATGACGGCGAAGGCAGAAGACTCTAGGAAGGCAGGTTGGCTGATGAACCAAAAGTCGATGGTTTTGCCTTGGTCTTGATAGTTGCGGAGACGCTCTTGTAAAACCTCATCCATCGCTTCTTCTTCGGTGAGGAAGCGTTCACTGGCTAAGAGATAGTAGTAAGTAGTCATAGGTTTCCTTGTGCTGGATTAACTGGGTGGATTAACTGGGTGGATTAACTGGGTGGATTAACTGAGTAATTGGTTGCTTGAATGAATAGGCTGAGCTGACATCGGCTAAGTTGACAAAGTTGCTTGCATGGCTTGCTTCATTTCACGGATGGCGCGCTCTAACCCTACCAAGACGGCGCGACTGATAATGGAATGGCCAATATTTAATTCTTCCATTCCTTCTAAAACAGCGATGGGGTGAACGTTCCAGTAGGTTAGCCCATGCCCCGCATTAACCCGCAAACCATTGGCGATCGCCTGTTGGCACGCTCGGTTTAGCAGCGCCAATTCTTTTGCATGGTGCACCTCGTTGTGGGCTTCGGCGTAGGAGCCCGTGTGCAATTCGATAAATTGCGCTCCTACGGCGGCAGATGCGGCAATTTGGCGTTCGGTGGGGTCGATAAATAAGCTCACGGGGATGTTGGCGCTTTGCAGTTGATCTACGACGGCGACCATGCGATCCCGCTGTCCTGCCACATCTAGCCCACCTTCGGTGGTCACTTCTTCTCGCTTTTCGGGCACAAGAGTAACATAATTAGGCTGAATCGAAAGGGCGATCGCCACCATTTCATCCGTGGCGGCCATCTCTAAATTGAGGTGGGTGCGAACGGTTTCGCGCAACACCCGCACATCCCGATCTTGGATATGCCGCCGATCTTCCCGCAAATGCACCGTAATGCCATCGGCTCCGGCTAGCTCGGCTAGCACCGCTGCAGCCACAGGATCAGGCTCCACCGTTCGACGAGCCTGCCGAATGGTGGCGACATGGTCAATATTGACACCCAATGTTGGCAAGGTTAGACACTCCTTGGAATGGCGATTTGGAATGGCGATTTGGAATGGCGATTAAAATTTGCCACTCTCTATGATGCCATTTGGATCGGCCATCAGATTCATCTTGCCCCTGATTTTGTCGGGACAAATTGTAGAGTTTTGTTTTCTGAGTTGCCGCCAACTCAGGATCGGTGGCGTTATCGTTGCAAATCTTCTAAGACACCGGGGCGTTGCAACGCCTGAAGGGTGGGGCTACTGGTACAAAATAGAGTCGTTGTGAGTTCTGCCATGAGGGCTTCGGCTAGGTCATGGAGCGCGGCTTCAGATTCGGCGGCGGCTTGCAGGAAGGGCAAGGCCAAGCCGCCTAAACTGGCTCCGAGGGCGATCGCCTTGGCCACATCTAGGCCGTTTCGCAAGCCGCCCGACGCAATCAGGGGCGTGTGAGGGGCGATCGCCCTCACGCCTACCAAGCACTCTGCGGTGGGCAGCCCCCAATCTCCAAAGGTGCTCCCTAGGCGGCGCTGGCGAGGATCTTGAGCGCGTCCGCCTTCTACCTTCGCCCAAGAGGTGCCTCCGGCTCCGGCAACATCAATGGCGCTGACCCCTGCCTCTAGCAACTTTTGAGCCATCGCGGCAGAAATGCCGTTGCCCACTTCCTTAGCAATCACAGGCACCGGAAGCTGTTGGCAGAGGGTTTTGATTTTGCCTAACAACCCCCGAAAGTTCGTATCTCCCCGCGTTTGTACGGCTTCTTGTAAGGGGTTGAGGTGCAAAATTAAGGCATCGGCTTCGAGCCAGTCGATCAGGCGTTGGCATTCGTCGAGGCCGCAACCGTAGTTGAGTTGCACCGCCCCAAGGTTGGCAAAGAGAGGGATGCTGGGGGCGATCGCCCGCACCGCAAACGTAGGCCGCACCGCCGGGTTTTCTAGGGAGACTCGCTGGGAGCCAACCCCCATGGCAAAGCCATACTGCTGGGCGATCGCCGCTAAGCGCTGGTTGATGCACTGGGCAAACTCCGTCCCCCCCGTCATTGACGAAATCAACACCGGAGCCTGTAACGGCTTACCCAAAAAATCGGTAGTCAGATCGATGTCTTCCCAACTCAACTCGGGCAAACAACAATGCTGAAACCGATACCGCTCTAGCCCACTAGAGGCTTGCCGAAACTGCACATCCTCCTCTAGGCACACGCGCAAATGTTCGGCCTTGCGCGCTTGGGTCGTTGCGGCCTCGGGCAGAATGGGATCGGT
>Ga0105045_10005818_pt1 | contig 10876 bp, 9 predicted proteins | sample MAT02_FD_78089 | JGI IMG/M metagenome (GOLD analysis project Ga0105045, IMG submission 78089) | Freshwater microbial communities from Lake Fryxell liftoff mats and glacier meltwater in Antarctica - MAT-02 (megahit assembly) | ecosystem: Environmental > Aquatic > Freshwater > Ice > Liftoff... | reverse complement strand
CTCTCGGCCAATTCGAGCGTCGCGACGACTTGGGATCGCTCCTGCTCCGCCAGTGAAAGCGTTGCGACCGTGGCCCGGATGGCTTCTAACCTTCGCGGGTCTTTCAAGTTGCAGGCCGCGTAAAGTGATTTGGCAATTTCATAACCCGATTGGCTTAGCCGCACCGTTGGATTGGCAAAGAAAAACCAGGTCACTATAATCACCAGCAAGAACAAAGCCACGACGCCAAGGATTCGGTGCTTGGTGAGCATCTAAAGATTTTCCTGTTTAATCAATTCGTGTTCCCTCATGCTCGACAGCTCCGCGAACGTCTGTTGGTTGACACTTTCGGTAATGAACCTGACCGAACCGTCGCCGAGTAACACGTTACCGCCGCCGGGGTGTTGCGAAATCATTTGACAGACATGTTTGAACGGGTGGTTGATCGGATGGATGATCGGAAAGCCCGTGATGTCAAGTTCGCCGCCCGATGGCCCGCTGTGAACAAAAAGCATTGTCGCGGCGGACTCGGACAAATTCTCAGGCGTCTGGATGCGGGGATGCGTGAACGCGCCGGGGACAATGCCAACCCACGTTTTGTCCGCGATCAAAGGTGAGTGTTCGCCGACAAAAATCGTATTGGACAGCCCGTCGAAAATGTCACGAAAACCGACCCTCGAGTTTCTGAAAAACGGCCCGTCGGCGACGCGTCCGGTATCGCCTTGGATCGTGACCGTTCGCACCGCGCCGGTGTATATATTATCAAAAACTTCGCCCGTCGCGTCGGATCCACACTCGTCCCAACACGACTCTTGGCCATGGTTGACGACGTAATGGGAACGTCCCAAACGGATCTCTCGACCGTCGATGAGAAGTGGCAACGCCGATTCGTCTTGCACGACAAACGGATCATCCCCTTCGGTGACCGACGGGCACAAAAACGTCGGGATCGTCGTCGCGATTCCCGCGGCCTGTGACAAATCCCAAACGGGACGGTCGTAGCGAAGCGATTCCGCGATCGCGGCCTGTTCCAAAAACGGCAACAACATCGCACCCCAACCCCAACCGGGGCCCGCGTCCCACGTCACCGAATCGATTCGGACCGACGCCGGACCGGTGCCATCACGCGTCGGAAAAGAGTAATATCCGGTCGTCAATTGGTCGTAGGCGCTATGATAGTTGTGCATCGCCAACCCGATTTGCTTCAGGTGATTTGCACACTGCATCCTGCGGGCCGCCTCGCGACTTGCCTGAACTGCCGGTGTCAGCAATCCGACCAACACACCAATGATCGCGATCACCACCAATAACTCGACCAACGTGAAGGCACATTTTTTAAAACTGACATTCATCCGATACCCCATCACGATTACTGTGAATAGAAAATCTAAAAGTTAGCCAAAGCTAACTTTTAACGAGTTTAGCCGTGGCTAAATATTTTGCAAGCCCTCTCTTTTTGATATCAACCCTTTTCAGACGTGACCGATCGGAATGAATCAACCCCAACCGACCAAGCCGCACCGGAAGACACGCGCCGATCACGCCTCGGAGTTAGCCGAGGATTACGTCGAAGCGATTGCCGACATTACTGCCGCCAGCGGCGTATGCCGAGCCGTCGATCTTGCGTCAAGGTTTGGCGTGACGCCCGTCACCGTGAACCGTACCGTCGCAAGATTGGTCCGCGATGGGTACGCGACGACGCAGCCTTATGCCCCGATCGCACTGACCCCCATCGGGACGCGATTGGCGAAGCAGTCCAAGAAGCGTCACGAAATCGTTTATCAATTCTTGCTTTCAATCGGCGTCAGTGCCGCGACGGCCGCCGTCGACGCCGAGGGCATCGAACATCACGTCAGTCCCGAAACGCTCCGCAGGTTCCAAGCGATGACGAAATAGTGAACCAGCAGCCACGATCTGCCATCGCTTCGGAAGGAAGGCTCGGAACGGAGCTGCATCGACAAAAACAGCCCGCAGCCCCAAACCTTAGGAATCGAGCCGAGATAGCTTTCGCGTTCGCCGCCGCAGAACAATGCACACCGAAGCTTCTAGCCGAGACGATCCGCCATTAAAATCCGCGAAGCGCCGAGTCGTCTCATGCGCGTCCGCACGTGCGTGAATCGCCGCCGGGTTTTCATGCGATTTTTTATTCTCCAAGAACCTTGATGACCAAAAAAACAAAACTACCGATCCGGCAAATCGTCACTCGCGTCATCGTGGCGGTCGGTGTCGCGGGAACGCTCGCTTTGTTTGTCCTGGTGTTCGGGCGTGTTTCAGGAATTGAATTTTCTCCGTCCCACTTCGACATTCGTCAATTCAGCGTCCAAGAAATCCCCTTTTTAGAAATCCAAATTTCCCCCGTCCGGCGTGATCCCGTCTCTTCCGCGACGGTTCAATATCTGGTCGCTCAGTCGCTCATCAAGCCGCCGCCCAAAGGAACACCGACGGATTGGCAATTGGTCGAACTGAGCCGCGGCGCCGGCCAAAATTCGACCGCCGACGCGAAGCTTTTGCTCGATCAACTACAATTGGAAATTGATGTTCGATCGACAGCATCGTCCAACGAATTTTGGCATGACTGGAGCATCAAAGAACCCGCGAAGGCGAAAATCCTGTGGCCGATCGTGCAAACACTTGCCGAGCGTGAACTGTACATCCTGATACCGGAAATTTTTACCCTCGCGGTCGATGCCGGCGACGGGGCTGAACTGCAACAAAAGGCAGACTCGCATTTGCGAACTAGCTACGTCGAATTGGTGACGGAAATGCGGGCCTCGAACCAGCCGGATCTTGCCAACTCGCTGCTCGCCGAGGCGATCGCGGATTACCCCGGCGAAGAAGCGTTGCAGGCCCTGCGGTGATCTACTTAGACAACAACGCGACGACGGCGATCGATCCGGAAGTGCTGGCCGCGATCATGCGGTGCTTCGCCACCGGGCCGATGAACGCGTCAAGTCAACACGGTGTCGGACGGCAGGCCAGACGCCAACTTGACGCCGCGATTTCGACGATCGGCGGATTGCTCGGCGCGGATGTCGATTCACCCGCCGCAGACGCGTTGATCTTGACAAGCGGTGGCAGTGAATCGAACAACCTCGCGATCACGGGTCTTGGCGACGTATCCGCTCCGCTGGTCGTTTCGTCGATCGAACACCCCAGCGTGCTGGCCGTTGCATCATTGATGCAGGCGGAGGGTCGCGAGGTTCGCGTGTTACCGGTTTGTGCCGATGGCGACATCGACCTTGACGTTGCCGACCGCATCCTCGCGACTTCCCCAACCCCCGGATTAGTCAGCGTGATGTCTGCCAACAACGAAACCGGCGTGATCCAACCGATCGCTGAACTAGCAAAACGGTGTCGTACCGCCGCGGTGCTGCTTCACGTCGATGCGACCCAGTCAATCGGCAAGGTCCCCTTTCACTTCGCCGATCTTGGCATCGACGCGGCAACCTTCACCGCTCACAAATTCCATGGTCCCGGTGGCATTGGTGCGTTGTGGGTCCGCTCGGGCGTGGCCGTCCGCCCGATGATTTTCGGCGGTGAACAGCAATACGGAAAACGTCCCGGAACCGAAGCGGTGCCGCTGGTAATTGGCATGATGGTGGCGTTAAAAATCGCGGTGGAAAACTTGGCGAAAAACGTCGAAAAAATGAGGGCGCTCCGCGACCAGTTCGAGGCCGATCTAGCAGCTCAAATCGCCGACGTAACGTTTCATGGAAAAAGCCGTGCCCGGTTGCCGATGACGAGTTGTTTTTCGCTTCCTGGCGTCGATCGCCAAGCGATGTTGATGGCGTTGGATTTAGGGGGAATCGCTTGCAGCAGCGGCTCGGCGTGTGCAAGCGGTAGCAGTCGGCCCAGCCATGTGCTCGAAGCGATGGGTGTCGGTGAAGCGGCAATTAACGCGGCACTAAGGGTCGGTTTTTCGCGTTTTTCGATGGAACAAGAGTGCCGTCAAGCAGTCGTGTCTATGTCCAACGTCCACCGGCGTTTGTGTCAATTCGGCGGTGTGGAAAACTTGACCTAATTGGCTCGCAATTTTTTGCCGCTGACCATAAACTTGTGGCATGATAACTCAGGCCACGAAAAGTTTGACGCCGAGCGTGCTGGAGATTCCACTCCGCCGACCGCGTGAATTTCGCGGCCAGCAACAACGCCAAGCGACCGTTCCCCAACCGCTGGTTCCCGTCTTTATTGCCGGTGAAGAAAATCGCTTCGCCGCGTTCGTTTGTGGATCAGGCGAAAATTCAGACGACGCGTTAAGCGACGGATTTCGCGATTCGCTCGCCGCGATGGAACCAGTGCTGCTTGTCGGCCCGTCAGGATGTGGCAAGTCTGCGATTGCCCAGCATCTTGCTGCTTTATTGTTCGATGTTTTTTTGCTGCGACCGGACGAGTCAGATTCAGTAAAACGGATGACGTTGTCGATGCCAGGGATCGATTTCGCCCGGCATTACGCCCGCGCGGTCGATTCCGACGACATCTCCCAATTTCGTGATGAGATCCAAACCGCGGCGGTGCTGGTGGTCGAAGATGTCCATTTAATGACCAATAAAATCGCAGCCCAAGATGAGTTGGCGTCACGGTTGGACGCACGCTCCGCCGCGTCGATGCCAACGATTTTGACGTGCCGACGATTGCCGACGCAGGTGTCCGGTTTGAGGCCACTTTTAGTCAGCCGTATGTTGCCGGGACTGACGATCCCGATCCGCATGCCCGGCCCAGAAGCGGTCAGACGGATCATCGAAGTTGTCGCCCAAAAGCGGGATCTTTTCCTCACCGACGATGAGTTGTCGCTTATTTGCAGCAGTCTGCCGCCGGACATTCCCGTTCGCCAAATCGAAGCAATCCTCCGCCACCTCGAATTGGCGTGTCGGATGAAATCGGCGCGCCCGACACCCACATCGATTCGAGACGCGATCACGTCGTTGGAACCCGAAACGGACATCTCGACTGACAAAGTAGCGAAGGTAATCGCCCGCCGTTACAAGCTGAAATTGTCAGAATTGAAGAGTGGCACGAGGCGTCAGGAAGTCGTGCGAGCCCGTTCACTGGCGATGTATTTGTCGCGTCAATTGACCAGCAGCAGTTACGACAAAATCGGAAAATACTTCGGTGGCCGCGATCACACGACCGTGCTTCATGCGTGCCGAAAGACTGAATCGATGATCGATAGCGACAGCGAACTACGTCTTGCCGCGGATGAAGTCGCCGACCAATTGCAAGCTACCGGTTAACGTATTCGACAATTTTTGCTGTCCGTTTTCCGGGGATAACTCGTCGTGATTCGGTCACTCAATGTTCACACTTAGCCGAGTCAACCAACGTCACTTGGACCGGGCGTTGATGAACAGGCAATGTCACGACCGTAAATTAACGCACCATGCACCACCGCTGGACGCGTTTTGCACCTGACGCCCAACTCCGCAACTCACTGTCAAACCACGCCTTGCGACAGCTAATTTTGGTTCGTGAACAGTTCTTCGCTCAGGATTCAGAAGACGAAGAGTATAAAAACTAAATAAAGGTAATGCAGAACCAAATCGCCTCTTGGAAACGCCAACCGCCTTCACCCCTGCCAAAGTCACTTCAGTTCGCTACAACGGTCGTCCACGAAAAAACGATTGGGCACTCGCCCTTTTGATGACACTCCCACGATCGGCGTAGCTATGAAAATCACCTGCGATCGCGAAAAACTAGCTTCCGCGTTTCAACTCGCCGCCAGTGTCGCACCGTCGCGTTCTGCCAAAGAGATCCTGCAGAACGTCCGAATGACCGCGACCGGAAAATCGCTGATGTTGTCAGCCACGGACATGGAAGTCGGCATTCGCCTCGAAATCGTCGAGGGTGTCGAAGTCCAAAACGAAGGCTCGGTACTGATGCCGGTCAGTCGCACGATGGCCATCCTGCGGGAAACGACCGATGAAATGATCGAAATTTCGGCTGTCGATACCCAAATCCACATCAAAACCAGCCGTAGTAAATTCAAACTGCCGGCTGCAAATCCTGATGAATTTCCCCAAGTCGCGACGTTCGATGAGGAAACTGCCTACCACGAAATTCCGACAAGATTGTTTCGTGAACTGGTCCGCCGCACCGTCTTCGCGACCGATGCGGACAGTAGCCGCTACGCCCTGGGCGGCGTGTTGCTTGAACTCGAAGGTGATTCGGTCATCGCGGTCGGCACCGATGGTCGGCGGTTGGCACGCATGGAGGGCAAAGGCATTTCCGTCGGCGACCACAAGACCAACGGCATGACGACGATCGTGCCAACTCGAGCGATCTCGCTGATGGAACGTGCGGTCGGTGATGGCGACGAAACGGTTCGCTTGACCGCCCGGTCGAACGATTTATTGTTGCGAACTTCGCGATGCGTTATCTACTCACGACTGGTCGAAGGACGCTACCCAAATTGGCGGCAAGTGTTCCCCAAACGGGATAACGCGTCGCAAATCGACATGACCGTCGGGCCCCTCTTCGCATCGCTTCGCCAAGCGGCCATCGTGACCGACCATGACACCCGAGGGATCGAATTCACGTTCGGTAATGGGACGCTGAAATTGGAAGCGAATACGGCTCAAATCGGCGAATCGAGCGTCGATATGCCGATCGCCTACGATGGTGACGAAGTGGTCTTGAAAATGGATCACCGCTTTGTCGCGGACTTTTGTAAGGTTTTGGACAACGACGCGACTTTCCTATTCGAGATCGAGTCGTCCACCGCACCGGCATTGCTTTCGACCGCCGACGGTTTTGGATACGTGATCATGCCAATGGCGCGAGACCGTTAAATTATTGGCCAGCGGCATCGGTTCGGAGATAAAATATGACGACCACGATCCGCTCATCACCTCCGTCGATCGAAAAATCGTCTTGCCGGGGACGCGAAGGGAGTCTTAACCCGAAGTGTTAGCGAGACGACGATTCATCGGTTTTCGCTCGCTTACCCTTGGGGCTGGGAAGTAAAGTCAAGTCCGAAACGAGGCAATAAAAATTGAACCACCGGTGAGAGCCAACATCTCATTCGCAGGAAACGGGTCGTGATCGACAAACGATGCGAGCAAGTCCAATCGACGATCGATAAACTGCTGGTTCAATATCCCGAGCTTGAAAAGAAAGTTCGGCGAGCGTTGCTTTGTGATGCCCCCGAGGCTCGCGGCGTGATCGTCGAAGCCCTCAAATTCATGTCATTGGCAGCTTCATCTTCGGGTCGACCCCTTACCCCATCGCACCGGGTCGATCTTGCTTGGCACGAGTTGATTCTTTTTACGGCCGCGTACCAGAACCTTTGTGACCAGCAGTTTGGTAAGTTCATTCATCACCATCCCGGAGGAAATCGGCTTGATCATCAAAAACAGTTCGCCGATACGCTCACCGCTTATCGCGAAACGTTTGGGGAACCGCCCGTGAGATTTTGGGGCAATCGGGATGAATCCATCGCTGGGTGTGGGAATTGCGAATCAGATTGAGAATTGACGCCCAAATCAAAGAGACAACTCATGTATATGAATGGTTACATCGACATCGACCCGAGTCATTTGACCCAGGTTCGTCGCAAACCGACAAAAGGTTTCAAACGGTTCGCTGAAATTTTGACGCTCGGTCTATTGTCCGAAAAAGAGGAACAAGAAACTTTCACTGCTGTCGCGATCCTGCAAGAAATTAATGTCGCGCTCCGGTCGTTGAATGTCACCGACGTGGTCCGGTTCACGAAAGACGACGTCGTGATTTACGACGACGAGGAAAGTCGTGACCCAGATGATATGAAAATTGTCCTTCAAGGATTATCGCGGCAATCGGGGCCTGGTCAGGCAGTCTTCGAATCGCTTGCGTTGATGCTTGAACATCACCTTGCCGAAATCACGTTAATCATCGAAATTCGCATTCGTCGCACGCATCACGTCGGTGGCTTTCCCATCCAAATTGCCGTCAACGGTTTGGCTTCGGAGTTTCAGAATCAATCAAGCGGCCAATCCTTGGATGATCGCTTAGAACAAGTTTTCGCGGATGAAGAATCTTATAAAGCAACCGAAGCGAAGCTTCGCGAGCAATTCGACAACTTTATGTCGCAATTGGAATGGGCGGTCCGACAAAAAATGAGCATTGAAGACATGCGACGAAATTCATTCCTGAAAATCGTTCGTCCCAATGGTCCCAATGGTCCAAGCCGACCCGAAACTGCTTCCGCGTTCGCGGGGAATGATACGACGCCGACCGCATCGTCTTATACCGATCCGGTATTTCAGCGTTATCAGTCGACCTCTGACAGTTTCGCTTATTGCTATCTGTGGTCAAGCATGATGCATTCACACGGGACTCATGTCAGCGATGCGAGGATTGTTGACGAGCAAGGGTCGCCGCTGATGACGGTGGGAGATGCAGGTTTTAACGCGGCGGACTCGACGGCGCTTGATCCCGAGATTCCATTCGCCGAATCAGACGCCTCTGAATTTGCCGAAGTCGATTCGGATTTTTCGTTGGACCCGAACAAGTCGAGCGGATTTTTTGGCGACGAAGCATCGGATGGCTCAAGCTGGCTGGACTCGTTCAGCTTTGGCGACGGTGGTGGTTTCGATGGTGGTGACAGCGGCGGTGACGGCGGGGCCAGCTCCTGTGGAGGCGGTTGCGGTGGTGATTAAGTGAACTCAGCCAGCGTCCTCGGGTAATATGCCGCCATGAATGTTTCACCATCGGGTCGATACGATCGACAAGTCCGGCTGCCCATGATCGGCAAAATTGGGCAGGAAAAACTATCCTCATCGCGAGTCGCAATCCTCGGTTGCGGTGCCCTGGGCACGGTTGCGGCGGACATTTTGGCGCGTGCCGGAGTCGGGTTTTTGCGGCTGATCGATCGCGACGTCGTTGAGTGGACTAACCTCCAGCGGCAATCACTCTTCAACGAGCAGGATGCACGCGAGGCTCGCGCGAAAGCCGAAGCGGCTTGTGATGCACTTCAACGGGTCAATTCCGGCATCGTCTGCGAGCCGGTCGTTTCAGACGTTAACGCGAACAATATCACTTCGATCCTGTCCGGCTGCGACTTGGTGATCGATGCGGCAGACAATTTCGCCGTACGTTTTTTGTTGAATGACTATTCGTTGGAACAAACGTTGCCGTGGGTTCACGGTGGTTGTGTCGGGACGACCGGACAAGTCGCTTTCTTTCGCGGCCAGGGAAGGCCTTGTTTCCGTTGCCTCGTCCCTGAAATGCCGCCGGCCGCAGCGATCCCGACATGTGATACCGCTGGCGTGTTAGGCTCCGCGACACACGCAATCGCAAGCTTGCAGGTAACGGAAGCGATAAAATGGCTCACGGGGAATGAAGACGCCATTCGACCTGGGGTGTTTTCGCTCGATTTTTGGACCAATCGCAACCGCATGATCGGATTACCACCATCCTTGGGCGATTCCTGCGGGGCATGTGGTGGGGGCGAGCGAAAGTTTCTTTATGGCAACGCGTCGGGGGAAGCGGAGGTTTTGTGCGGACGATTATCAGTTCAACTCAATCCTGTTACTGCGTCGATTGTCAACCTTGAAGAAATGGCGTCGCGATGGCATTCGCTTGGAGAAGTCAATTCCAATCGCTTTTTTGCCAGAATACGAATTTCGGAATCCGAGACCTTAACACTTTTTCGAGATGGACGAGCTTTAGTCGACGGGACGGACCAGATTTGGCGGGCAAAGGCAATTTATGCCCAATTAGTTGGCGGATAATTTTGTAGAAAATGAAAACTAATCACCTCAACCGCTCGTCAACCATCTATGCTGTAATTGTCCTTGGCGGAGGATAATTGCGAAAACGGTAATGTTGCCAGTTTTCACCTTGTAGTTTAGCTCCTTCGGCACCCAGTGAAACCACGCGATGAGATACGCTTTTCGTCTCGCAGAACTTCTCGGTCACACCCCGGACCGTCGTAAACGGCCTGGAACGATCAAATCGATCGTCGAACACACGGGTTTGGACCGCCATCAAGTTGCTTCGTTGCTCAAAAACGAAGCCAAATACATCCCGTTGGAAGCCCTCTCGCGGCTTTGTGACTATTTAATCGATCACGGGCACGCAACGGCGGACCAGTTGCCCGGTGCGTTGTTTTCGGTTCAAGCAGAGAATTTTTGGGAACTGCTCGCTCGGCGTGGCGACGTCGAAATCTGCGTCGGAGTTCGTCAGGGTGAGGGCGACAAAACACCCGAAAACGCATGGATCGTCGCGTCGGATTCGGTACTCATCGGCGAATTGCTCAATGGCGTTTCGACCCTTGGTGGGGCGGCGAAACACGTCAAAAATTCCTCGGTATCGATGGAAGGCGGGGTCAGCTCGGCGGACATACCGACGCCCGATCGGTTGCAGCAAACGCTCGTTTGGAGCCCCGGCATTGTCGCTTACGAAGATGCTCGGCAACGTGCCGAAGACGTCTTCAACGGTTTCGCTGACGCACAGGGTGACCGCGCCCTGGTCTGCATCGGCAGCGTGAAGAGCAACCCGGTCGTGGAAATGGTTTTTGCAGACGCCTTCGGGTGCACGCCTTTTGTGACCGAAGACGACGTCGATGACACTTCGGCACGAGCTTGTCCGTTCTTCCTGCGTTACCGCGACAAAGATCCAAAACCAGATTCAGCGTCCGCAGGGACTCGTTTGAGCAAAAACGAAGACGCCCCTCAACCCGGTTTTTACTACGAAAAGGACGACCAAACGTGGACCTGGGCCGGGGGTGGTGGTAAAGACCAGGCACTCGTTTTCTACATCTTCCGTGAACCGCTAGGCCGTTTGGACATGGTTCTGAGTGGGTTTTCGGGACGAGCGACACGACTTCTCGCCAAAACGCTTGCGATCCGCGGCGAAGAGTTCTGGCCACCCGTCTATGAGTCCGGTGGGCTGAAAGTCGGGGCCTACATCGTGCAGTACG
>Ga0105045_10005817_pt1 | contig 10878 bp, 5 predicted proteins | sample MAT02_FD_78089 | JGI IMG/M metagenome (GOLD analysis project Ga0105045, IMG submission 78089) | Freshwater microbial communities from Lake Fryxell liftoff mats and glacier meltwater in Antarctica - MAT-02 (megahit assembly) | ecosystem: Environmental > Aquatic > Freshwater > Ice > Liftoff... | reverse complement strand
TTTTGCAAATCGTTGGAATCGCGTTAGGGATATTCGTATTGAGATGGTGTCATAAGCAAGGCTCGAACTGGGTGTATGTTGTTTGCCTTGCTGGAATCTTTGCTGTGTTGATGCTATTGCCTTTGCATCTTGCACGCTCAGGGTGGGCCTACTCCATTCCATTGATCAAACATGAACATACGGTCGTAGTCCTTTAAACCTCTGACCCGCTGGAGCATTCCGCCAACACACAGCCGATTTTGAACCCGTTTTCAACACGGCTTGAACCACTGCCGGTAGCTAAGGGTCAACTCACAAATTGATACAACGAAGTTCCAACGAGATGGAAGTTCCCGAATTTGATACGAACGAGGGACCGAATCCAGCACAGGCACAGTTTAGAATCTAAAAAAAGAACCCATCGCTGGCGCGCAGGTTTCAAACCTAGGCTATGGGGAGCGACTCTGGATTGGCTTCCTGTCTGTCGATTCTACGGAGAGGAAATTGTGACGAACAATTTCGGAAGCCGGAACAAATCACTGAACCTGGGTCACGCCCTGATGCATGAAGGGCGTGTGAATCGCTAGTTACGTTTGCCAAGCTCCCCACGCCCATCGCTATCGCTCTGGGGCGTGCCACCCATTTCTACCGAGCCCGCCCAACCATTCACCATTACGCAATGATCTTATGGACAACATGACCTTTAACGTCGGTGAGTCGCATATCGCGGCCACCGAATCGAAACGTAGATCGAGTGTGATCGACCCCTAATAAATGCAACATTGTCGCATGCAAGTCGTGCATTTCCGTTCGATTTTCAATGGCTTTGTACCCGAACTCGTCTGTCTGGCCATAGATGGACCCGCCCTTTGCTCCACCGCCTGCTAGCCATATGGTAAAGCCGAACGGATTGTGATCGCGCCCATCGGAGCCTTGCGCGAAAGGGGTCCGACCAAATTCACCCGCCCAGACGACCAAGGTCTTCTCCAATAGTCCGCGCTGCTTTAGATCCTTGAGCAATGCCGCGATGGGTTGGTCAACAGCTCGAGCATTGTTCTCGTGCCCCTCCTTGAGGTTGGAGTGCTGGTCCCAGCGATCGCCACTTACGCTCGGGCAAGTCAGTTCGATGAATCGCACGCCGCGTTCCACAAGCCTTCGCGCCATCAAGCACTCGGCCGCAAAGGTACGTGTCGGCTCGTAAGCGGCATCGAAGCCGTACATTGTCTGCGTCGCTTGTGTCTCTTCACTGAAAGCCATCAACTCCGGAATGGCTGTCTGCATTTGGGAGGCCAGTTCGTAGTTGCGAATAGCGGATTCAATTCCATCGTTCGTTCCAAACTGGTCGCTGGCCAATTGGTCCATTTCATTGACGAGACGGAGCTTGCTGCGTTGCCGCTCAATGGTCTTCTCAAGCGGCTGGACATTGGCGACAGCTGTCCCCTTGGGCTTAAACACCGAGCCCTGGTAACTTGCCGGCAAGAATCCGCTGCCAAAACAATCGAGCCCGCCCGGCGGAATCAGACCTCCGTTAACGACGACGAAGCCTGGCAGATTTTGATTTACGCTGCCCAGACCGTAGTTGATCCATGCGCCCATGCTTGGTCGTCCCTGGAGGCCGCTACCGGTGTGCAAAAAATAGTTCGCAAACGTATGCTCAGGAAACTCAGAGACCATCGAACGGACAATGCATAAATCGTCTGCGCAAGCAGCCACGTTCGGAAACAGATCGCTGACTGGAAGCCCACATTCGCCGTACGGATTAAACTTCCAGGGACTCGCTAGCACTTTACCATTGTTGTTGAATTGAGTCGCCTCGACCTTAAAGAACTCACTAGGAGCCGCGCCGTTGTACTTGTCGAGCATCGGCTTGGGATCAAAAGTATCGACCTGGGATGGCCCACCATCCATGTAAAGGAAGATCACCGAAGTCGCTTTGGCGGGATGGTGCAAACCGTGGTTTGGCAAACCTCCTTTGGTTTCGAAATTGAGCTCATCGTAGGCCAATGCACCATAGGCCGGATCATGCATGAGAGCGGTCAATGCGGTCAGCCCGAAACCGCTGCCAAAGCGTTGCAGAAGCTCTCGGCGGTTGATAGGTGTTGGACGAAATCGATTGCAGTGATTCATAAGACTATCTTTGAAAGATAAACTCTTTCTTGTTGACGAGGGCATGCGCGAAGTCTTCCCACAACGATTCATCTCCGATCGTCATACCATTTTCCCGTCCATGTCTCTCCAGGAAAGTGCGAGCCGCAAGGAGTTCAGGTTCATTCGCCTCACGGGCAAAAGCCGTCATAATCATCCAGCGGATACGATCGTCCGGCAATTGTCCTTCTTCCAATGGGACCGTTGTGCAGGCCCGCTTGGACCAGGCCTTTGCAAGTTCGGCCACGAGCGGGTCGTTCATCAGAATCAACGCTTGGGCCGGGACATTGGATACATTGCGGCGGCCCATCGAACTAAACGGCGTCGGCGTATCAAACGCCACAAACATCGGCGACAAAAAATTTCGCCGAACTTCCAGATAGATCGATCTACGATTCGATCCATCGAGGGGACCGTTTTGGCCAGGGCGCCCCCGACCGTCCATAAAGGAACTCAAGTAGACCTTGATCGAAGGGCCATAAAGTGTTGGGTCCAATCGCCCAGAAATACTTAATAGCGAATCGCGAATTGTCTCACCCTCTAAACGTTTCGACGGATGATAATGCCAGAATTGGTTTTTTGGATCTAGTTGCATTGAGTTTGCATGAGGTCTATTGCCCAATTGATAAGACTTAGAGAGGACGACGTAACGAATCATCTTCTTAATTGATCGTCCATCGGCGAGGAACTTCGTCGCAAGGTGATCGAGCAGTTCTGGATGGCTTGGCCGTTGACCGAGGAAACCGAAGTCGTCGGTTGTCGGCACAATTCCGCGACCCATCAAGTGATGCCAAATGCGGTTTACAATAACTCGAGTGGAGAGTGGGTTTGTCGTCGCGTTGATGCGTTCCGCCAACTCCAAACGCCCGCTTCCATGTTCAATAGCGAGAGGCTCTGGACCATCGACCGCCGCAAGAAATCGGCGAGATACGGACCGACCTGGATTGGACGAGTTACCTCGAATCAGAATGTGCTCGTCTTCGCCGGTTCCGTCCAGCATCGACATTGCAACACGCGAAGTCGTGCGGATTTGCTGCTGAAGCTCCAGTCTTGCTTTCGCCCATGACTCGACGATTTGGCTGACCGCTTCGGCGGCAACACCATCTTTTTGCAATTCCACATCGACGTTTTTCGCAGCCTCTGCAATTTGAGTTGCGACTTTCTCTCGCGAGGTTTCAATGGCTTTGAGTTGTTCTGGACTTGCCCCTTGAGTCACGATTTGGACTTCCATCAACGTATCGACGTCGGGTGTAAACTCCAAATGCAGACGATGGCCAACATAGCGACTTAGGTTCAAAGAAACCCATTGAAACCCGTCGGCCTTTGGAATGCCTCGAACCGTCTCTCCATGCAGCGGGCCTGCGAGCAAGCGATGCGAATCCACGCAAGCGACGACGTGACCTTGGCCAAAGATTCGGCAATCCACTTTGCCATCGCGAAGAGTAAAAGTAGGTGATCGAAGAGTTCGCCCGCTGCGTGGCAATTTCCCAATGCTGCTCATCTGATTGGGAGAATTGGCTTCTTGTTTCTTGAACCCGTTCCAAAAAACATCACTTGCGGCAGTGCTCAATCGAGTGAAATCTAGTTTCCCTTTGCCATCGGACATTGCCAAACCAATCTCACCTGCAAGCCGCGGTCGTTTTCCAAAGATTTCGCCGTCGGTATAAAACTGGCTTGGCTCTGCAGTCGCGTAATCGACGATCACGGCATCGCCGAAGGCTGGCACGTTGACTTCGCCAGGTTGCTCTTTAGTGACTTCGCTCATCGCCTCAAACGACGCTGGCAAAACTTTCGTCAGGAAATTTTCGATTTTGCTTCGGTAGCTTTCATCCAGTTTGGCAAGTTGAGATCCGATCTCTCGATTGTGCTCGATAGCATCGAAGGCGACTTCGCGGTAGTCGCTGCTTTGCAAAAAGCCGGCCAGCGAATAGTAGTCTTCGGTTGAGATCGCATCGAACTTGTGGTCGTGACATCGGGCACACGAAACAGTAACACCAAGAAACGTTTTCGACATGACATCAATCATGTTGTCGAATCGATCGGACTCGTCTTTTCGGATATCGACCGGCGAATGCACCCACTCGCCGAGATGCCAGAAACCAGTGCCCAAGATCGATTCGTTGAAATGCTCCGCGGCATTGAGGCGAGGCGTTTTAAGTAAGTCGCCAGCGAGATGTTCGCGAACGAACTGGTCGTAGGGTACGTCTGCATTCAAGGCGCGAATGACGTAATCTCGGTATTGATAAGCATAGGGAGCATCGTTATCAAACTCGTGTCCTCTCGATTCTGCAAAGCGAACAAGGTCCAACCAGTGCCTTCCCCAGCGTTCGCCGAAATGGGGAGAGGCAAGCAACTGATCCACGAGCTGCTCGGTAGCCGCTGGGTTTGAATTTGAAACAAATTGTTGAACCTGTTCAGGAGTAGGTGGCAGGCCGATCAAATCTAAATAGAGCCGACGGACCAAGGCATACTTGTCTGATTGAATGCCGGGCTTGATTCCAGCTTTTTCAAGCGAAGCAAGAATAAAAAAGTCGATGTCGCTTTGCGGCCAGTCGCAGCCGATAACCGTTGGGCGAGTCGGGTTTTGGATTTCCCGCCAAACCCAATGATTTTCTTTCCGTTTTTGCCAATCAAAAACGTGACTACGATCTGGCCCATCTGCGGATGCATCTTCGGCCGGCCAGGGAGCGCCCATGGTTACCCATTTTGTCAGGATATCGATCTCTTTCTCTGGCAGCTTGCCCTTGGGAGGCATTTCGAAACCTTCGTATCGAACCGCTTGGATGAGCGAACTTTCATCGGGTTTGGATTCGATCAAGGCCGGGCCGGAATCGCCCCCTTTCAAGATGGCTTTTCGAGAATCGACTCGAAGTCCGGCTTGTAGTTTCGATGCGTTGCCACTGTGGCATTCGTAGCAATGTTCAACGAGCAACGGGCGAACTTCCTTTTCAAAAAACTCCAATTGCTCCGAAGTCGCTTCTTGGCCGCAAAGCACCGAGCAAACGAACAGGCACTGAGCAGCAAAGAAAGCGGTGGGCAACAAGTGTCGAAATAGGTAGTTCAATCCCATTCTTCCTTTGGATTTACTGGCGGAGGACATCGAATCCACTGAAGCGTGGACAAATGGCGAGGGGGGCGGGAGCGATTTGCGTTTATTGTACTCCACTGGGAAGAAGCATGCAGCAAGTTGTGAAATGCATACCGAGTGGCGTCCGCGGGTCACACACCCAGCGTAGCACGGCTCTCCAATCCGTGATTTTATGGTACCAGGCACATTCCATGTGCAGTCCGCAATTCAAAAACCTCTGGTTTTTGTGGCTTCGGCACACGTTGTGTGCCTGCTACTTTGGAGCTAATTAAAGTGTCGGGCCGATCGACCAGGGGACGAATTCGTCGTCGCCGTATCCCAGTAACTCGCTTTTGGTTTTCTTGCCGCTGGCCGTTGCAAGGATATCGTCGAATAGTCTATCGCCCGCTTCTTCGATCGACTCGTCCACCAAAACCGTTCCCATGTCCAAATCCATGTCGTCCAACATGTGATGATATAACGCCGTGTTCGTCGCAACCTTGATGCTCGGCACCGGTTTGCAGCCAAAGCAACTGCCTCGCCCCGTAGTAAACACGATCACGTTCGCACCGCTAGCCACCATGCCGGTAACACAAGCCGGATCGAAGCCAGGCGCATCCATTATGACTAACCCCTTGGTGCGTATTGGTTCGGCGTATTGATAGACGGCTTGCAACGCTGTGGAGCCTCCCTTGCTAGCCGCTCCGAGCGACTTTTCAACAATCGTTGTAAGCCCACCCGCCTTGTTGCCAATCGACGGGTTGTTGTCGATCTCTTCTCCATATCCAGCTGAATAGTTTTTCCACCACTCGATGCGATCCAACAACTTCTTCGCCACATCGGCGGATTGAGCTCGGCGAGTAAATAGTTGCTCGGCACCGTATAGTTCGGTGGTCTCGGATAAGATTGCCGTTCCACCGCAAGCGACCGTTCGATCTGCCGCAATCCCGAGCGCTGGATTAGCCGTGATACCAGAGTAGCCATCCGAACCACCGCACTTGGTGGCTAAGATCAAGTGTTCGGCAGAGACTTGCGTACGACGCATTTCGTTCACCAATGGCAATAACTCCTTCACCATCTCAATGCCGCGTTTTACGGTTGCTCGCGTGCCACCGCTATCCTGGATCGACAACACGGGTATTTCACGGGCGGCTTGGGCCAAGGTTGCTTGTTGGCTATTCGAGTTTGTGTTCACTCCCGCTAAGGTCAGCGGTACCAGTTTTTGTGTCTTGAGCAAATGCCCTAAAGTATTCTGTTCGCATCCCAAGCCGATGAGAACGTAGGCGGCGATGTTCGGATGACGAGCAATTCCACCAAGCACGCGACTCAACGTTTGATGCCGAATTCCTTCGTAGGCCATTCCGCAACCGCTGTCGTGCTTAAAAGCGACTACACCATCGACGCCAGGGAACGCACTGAGCACGTCCTCTGAAAAATGGTTCGCAACGTAGCGAGAAACCGATGCGGAACAGTTGACAGTCGAGATGACGGCGATGTAATTTCGCGTTCCCACCGATCCATTCGCTCGGACGTAACCATCGAAGGTTCGGCCGAGAATCTTCGCAGGGGGCTCCGGCGTATCGGTTGCAAGATTCGTGAAGTCGATGTTGTGTTCGCAACGCAAATTGTGATCATGTACATGAACACCAGGCTCAATGTGTTGAGTCGCGACACCGATGGGCCATCCGTATTTGATGACCGCTTGGCCTTTTTCAATTGCGGCAATCGAGACCTTGTGACCAGCCTGAATGTTGGACTGCAGGGAAACGGTTTTTCCTGCCACGTCGATTTGCAGCCCCTGCGATAGCGATTGCAAGGCTACAATACAATTGTCATCGGCGTGGAGTTGAATCCAGGCTTTGGTACCGGTTCCCATCTAAGTCCCAATTCTTTCAAGGTGCAGTATGCAGCAAGTTAAAATATTCAAAAGTGTCGACACCGAGTTGGGTGACATGGAAAGTCAAATCAACCAATGGATCGCAGAGACCAAAGCGAAAATCATTACGATAAACGGCAATATCTCTCCCCAAGCCGGGAAACACGGTGTTTCAGGCTCGTTTAGTACCTCGGATGTCTTTGTGATTGTACTTTACGAAACCTAAGCGAACAGAGTAGAGCGGTTGTCCTCAACCGCCCGGAACTCAAATCAATTTCGACGTCACGCAAATAGCTCCAGAAAGTCCACCAAACTGTCGCTTAATTGGAGACGCAGATTATAGTTGGTTGCGGTTCGTTTCCGTTGACGGATGGCGTCGCAGGCAATGGAACATACTTAGGAAGGCTGCATGCAGATACCAACCCTTCGCTAAAAGTTTCCCTAAGTCCACGGTATCTTTACCCACACTTCGAGACCGCACTAGAATCGCAATCTACTCAAATTAGAAGGAAACCAATGTGTTCGTCCTGAGGTATTTCGATGCCACCTCAGGTCACGCCCTCCGCTCCGCCATGGTACGCCATGGTCCTGAGTCGCTGCCTCGTATTACAGTCAGGATGATGGAGTAACGCGGCAAGCTGGAGCTTGGCGTATGTTTGCTGATATCGACGGTCGTCGCTTCGGTTCAAATTCGATAGTTTCGCCAAGCTCCCAGCCTATCCTACAAATAGGCGATTAAACTGATGTTCTCTAGCACGACGCGCTAGCAAGCGAACTATTAGGCCAATTCACTAGCTTGTGTGTCGTGCAACGCAAATCGAAGATAATCGCTTGCCTATCAATGCAATCCCCGAAAACAGCCCGCTAGCGCGAAGCTTTTCCACATGTCGAACGTCATAGAGATTACCGATCTAACATGGCGTTATGGAGGCAATTTTGCCTTGAAAAATGTTGAGCTGATTGTTGCTACTGGTGTGACCGGCCTTCTTACGACAAACGAGTTGGACTTCCGTGCAAAGACCGGGCACGATCGAGCCGATGCGACGGTTCAGCTTCCACCAGCGGCGGCTGAATTCTAGCGGTCGGAGGAAACCGCCGGATACAATTCGAAAGCCACGCTTTTGCCGAATGTCTAGATTCGGTACCGACTTGAATTCTTGTAAAAATGTTCGGAGCGACCAAGCCTGAACGTGTCCGCGAATCTTCTTGACCTTGAACAACCGGTCTGTCACCGGGATGACATGCTTGCGAAACAAATGGGCGCCATCTGGAAAAATAGGTACTCCAACAATCATCAAGCCGTTTGGTTTCAAAACTCGAACCATGTCTTCAATGGCTGGCTGCACGTTGGTTAGATGCTCTAGAACTTGCTCGCAGATAACGATGTCGTACGACTCACTCTCAAGACTCTTCATGCCTTCCAATAGATTGAGATGATGCATCTTCCAATCGTGATGCTTGTACACAAACTCGTGTCCGTTTGGGAAGATGTCGACCGCTTCGTAATCGATGTTCTCGCTGCCCGGACGCACTTCCGTGTACCGTCTCGAAACGCCGTCATAGACGCCAACATCGAGAAGTCGACATCGATCGCCGCGATTCTGCTGTATCCTTAACGCTTCACCGACAATCGCTTCTCCCAAAGCTTCATACCGGGACTGACGAAGTTCGTATGTAGCTCGACGATTGGGTTCTGCACCATAGGCCAAATAGCTCATCTTTTCCTCCACCACGAATGAATGTAATAGTCGCTTACCGGGCTTGAGTTAGTGAAAAAACTTACCGATTGATCTATTCGCTCTTTGAGATACAAAATGTAGTCAACGCAATCAATATCAGTTTGTTGGGGATGCAGACTGGGCTAGAACAAAAATTTATTTGAATCAGAGCGAAGCGAATGTGTTTTTCTCCAGCTCGCCCCTTTAGCCCCTTTATTGAAGAGGGGCTTGGAGAGTAATGGGTAGAGCCATTACTTACAAGCCTCCAGTTCAGTCACTTGTTCAGACTTCAGAAACGAGGCGGGGCCTTAAATTAACGATCGAGAAACCAATCAAGTCACAGTGCAAAACCCCTCACCCCCGGCCCTTTCCCCTTAAAGGGGCGAGGGGAGCAAGCACAAAGGTGCGGGGATAAACCCGTTGGTTTTCGCAAGGTACAAATACAATCTGTCGGGAACTGGACGCACCTATTCGTGTTGCCCAGTCCAGCCTTTTGTACCCACGTGATAATTGTGGCACTGTGTGCATGATTCGCCGACTGCGTTGGATTGATGACAGCTTGAGCATTGATCTTTTTGCATCGGAATGAAGTCGAGTTTTCCCAATTGATGGCAAGACTGACAGTCGTTTAGCTTCGGCAAAGTCAGGTGCGGGCCGTGATCAAACTTGGTAATCGTTCGGAGATTTGCGGCCCGTCGTTTTGACTTCCAACATTCATTCGAACCGCTATCAGAAAGCAGGTCCTGACTTCCTTGATTGGCATTGCGAAACGAGACGCTCCAATTCTTATTGGTCATGGGCTGTTTTGAAGGGGGCACATGCAGCGAATGACATTCGCGACATTGTTGTGCCAGCGCAATCTTTTGTTGTTGCCCTTGGCTGACCGATAAAGCCTCGGAACCATGCCGCATTTCCTCCAACTCAATCCACTTCGACAACCATGGGTCAGCGTGTCCGGTTGGTACGTAAACAATTGACATTCGCTGACGGTCAATCATCCAACCACCAAAGGCAAGCTGGTCCCAAGCTCGCGAGTCCTTGAACCCTGTGGATGTTGGCTTCGAGTTTCCGGGTGAGTTGAGTCGATCCGTCGTGTCCTTATTTAGAAGGTCGTCATCGGCTGGGTACAATAGCGACTTCCCCCCACCCAACAAACGATCATCGTCCTGTGTTCGATTGCCTGATGTCTCAATAAAGGTTTTTACTCGTCGAGAGGGCGATTGTACGGTTTTTGATTGCAAGTCCCTCCCATCAAACCATTCGTTATACGCGGCTCGAAACAAATCAGGGGGGATTCCGCTTGCGAATCGATCCAACCAATGTTTTCGACTCGCGATTTTTTCAGGGGACTCACTAATATCCATATTTTCCCCCGAAGGTTCCAAAAGCTTCTCAACAGCCATTCGAAAGCCCGGTTGCCCCTCATTTGCGATTTTCTGAATGAGTTGCTTCGTCATCAAAGAGAGTTTCAATAGCGTATCGCGGTCCTTCTCCGTGTTGTTATTCAGCTCCGCCAATCGACCTGACGCTGGCAACTGGTCCAATAGCGACAACCCGCCCGGCTCAGACTCAATGAGGAGTCGCATGATCGGTGGGACGACACCGTCGGTCAATTGACTCGCCTGGGTGGGCCAAGTTCCAACCTCCGTGCCGGATGTCGACATGCCGTGGATGTTGATGCTGGGAACTTGCAGCACGATCAATCCGTCTTGCATTGCGGACTTAACTGGCTCCAAGTGGCAGGACGCGCAAGCATGTTCGAAGGATACGCTGCGGAACACTTGGCCAACCACGCCCACTTGATCATCCTGCACATGACAAGTTTTGCAATCAAAACCCGCTCCCTTTTTTGTGAAGTGAAGATCGCGGTGCTTGATGTGATCAAAGGTGATGTTTGAGTCGCCTCGGTACGGGTAGTCTTTGAATTCTGGGTGATCGGTTGAAAACGAATGAAACGCATCGCGATGGCATGCTTGGCAGCGAGCCGATGTCATGTTCTGTAATTCATGCTTGGAGCCCTGGTGCTCGCGATGGCATTGACTGCACTCGGTTTGGTTTTCCTGCCAATTGATTGGGGACCGGCTTACCAGCTT
>Ga0105045_10005815_pt1 | contig 10881 bp, 10 predicted proteins | sample MAT02_FD_78089 | JGI IMG/M metagenome (GOLD analysis project Ga0105045, IMG submission 78089) | Freshwater microbial communities from Lake Fryxell liftoff mats and glacier meltwater in Antarctica - MAT-02 (megahit assembly) | ecosystem: Environmental > Aquatic > Freshwater > Ice > Liftoff... | reverse complement strand
TGGGAGATGGCTGTGCAGGCGTTGCTTCACCGTAGGCCTAAATCTACCGCAATTCGATGGGCACAGGCAAAGCCAGAGAAGGCGACGGCATTGAGTCCTTGCCCCGGAAAGGTGCTGTCACCCACACAATAGAGGCCGGGGATCGCCGTGCGGTTAAAGGGCATCCCGAGCAACCCAAACAACTTGCGGCGCGGGATGGGGCCATAGGTGCCATCCATCCGGCCTAAGAAGCGGCGATGGGTGCGGGGGGTTCCGGCTTCTTCGTAGTCTAGCCCTGCCGAAAAGCCTGGGAAAATGGCTTCGAGCCGTTCGATGATGCGGTTAGCGGTAGCTTCCTTTTTGGCAGCATAGTCCTTCGGCGCTAACCCTTGCCAATCCTCCATCCAACTGGGAGTAAAGACATGGAGAATATGATGCCCAGGGGGAGCCAAACTGGGGTCAAGTAGCGTGGGGATCGATACAAAGATCGTTCCTTCGCCCTCCTCCATGCGCTCCCAGGATTCTAATAAAATATGGTGGCACTCAGTCTCTGGCGGTAGGGCATCGGCCTTCACGCCCATGTGTAAGCTAAAAAAGCTGGGGGATTTTTGGTAGCGCTGCTGCCATTTGGTTTCAGAGCGGGGTTGGGTGTCTGGGTTTAGGAGCTTCTCAAAGGTGTCCCAGCGGGTCGCGTTGGAAACGATGCGCTCGGCTTGTAGCACCTCACCCGAAGCTAGGCGCACCCCCGTCGCCCGATTGCCCGTCCGCAAAATTTCGACGACTCGCGCTTTGTAGCGGATCTCGCTGCCTGCTTGCTCTAAGCCCTCGACCAGCTTTTGGGCGATCTGGCCGACGCCGCCCTTGGGGTAATTGATGCCGCCGTAATGGCGATCGCTAAATACCATCCCAGCATTGATCATGGGCGTGCGATCGGCAGGAACCACCGACCAGCAATAGCATTCCATATCAATAAACCGGAGCAGGTCGGGATCTTGGATATAACGGCGGGCAATGTCTCCCACATTTTGCGGCAAATATTGCACCAACCCAAGGCACGCCAACGGATGCTGAAAAAAGACGCGGGTGAGGTAGCGCGGCTCTTCTAAAGACAGCAAATCCATGACGTTGAGACAGTTAAACACTGCCCAACATTCGTCGTAAAACTGACGGATTCCCTTGGCTTCATGGGGGAAGTGTTGGGTCAGTTCTGCCAAAAATTGCTCATAATCGCGGTGTACCTTTAGCTCTAAGCCCTTGGGCAAATGGTAGTGAATTTGCACGGGATCAGGGATGGTTTCAAGCTTCTGCCCTACGGCAGCGAGGGCACGGGTCAACAGGTTGGTGGTGCCCTGCTGCCCAAACCCAAAAATCATGGAAGCCCCCACATCAAACCGATAGCCTTGGCGCTCAAAGTACCCAGCACTGCCACCGGGGATCAAGTAGCGCTCTAACACCAGTACCTTGGCACCTTTGGCGGCCAGTTGGGTGGCGGTCACTAAGCCCCCAATGCCAGACCCAATCACAATCACGTCGTAGTTCGATGCTGCGGCTGGGGCAGGAATGGCAGCATCGGGGGCAGGGGATGCAGAAACAGTTGTCATGGAGCCTTTACAAAACCAGCGAAACCTCTACTGTTCAGTGTATCCCGTTCCTGGGTCAGCATCGATACTCAGCAAGTGGAGCCAGCGCTTTACTACTGGTTACGGTAGGACTTGGTGGCTGAAGGCATCCGCAGCAATCTAGCTTTAACTAAGCTCAAGGGGGAGGGGACATCCTATGCATAGTGGCTATGGTGGCTATGGTGGCTATGGTGGCTATGGTGGCTATGGCTATGGTTTGGGTTTTGGATGGACGATCTTGGAGCTATCGCCATAGTCACGAAGCTTAGGATCTGCCAGCGGCATTCCCGTGGAAACGAGAATCTATGGTTCGCATGACTCTCAAGATGGATTCCCCGCCTGCGCGGGAATGACTGGATAGCAAGGCTTTGAGCTGCTACAAATTAGGCGATGGATTCCCGCCTGTGCGGGAATGACATACAAAATTTTGAATGAGTTTTCAGGGATGCCAACTAAAGGTTCATCCCTTGATTCAGCAGTGCCGAAAATTAGAACAATTAGGTAGAGATCCCTTGGAGGGATTGGAGGATGCCCTGGGCAGCAGTTTCAGCAGATTCTACCGCACCGTTGATATAGCCCTGGGAATCGAATGAGCAATGTTCTCCGGCAAACCAGAGATTGCCAACCGGTTCGGCTTCAGCGCCGCCAAAGCGCGACCACTGGCCAGGCAGGTAGCAGGAATAGGAGCCGAGTGCATAGGGTTCTCCGGCCCAAAAGGCGCGGAGGGTTTGGCCACGCTGCACCGACGAGATCCCAGGAAATAGGGGATTGAGGCTTTGAATCAGCTCATCTGCATGGGTTTCAGGGCTACCGCTGCCGAGGGCGAGGCCTTCGTGGCCGCCGCGTAGGTTGGTCACCCAGCCACTACTTCCTGGGGAGTAGCGGGCACTTTCCCAGGTATTTTGGAAGGCTTGATCGGTATAGATGCTTACGGTTGAGCCGTAGCGGGTTCGCCAGATGCGCTCACGCAGGGGGATCGCCAGTTTGCTACTGGTGCCATAGCCGAGTTGCGCGATCGCCCCTCGCTTTGCCTCTGGCATTTCGATGGCTAGATCGACGTTCCGCAGAACGCTGAAGGGCACCGCCAGCACCACCAGGTCGTAGGTGGTATCGCGGCTGGTGCTGCCTTGGCGCAAACTCACCTGATAGGTGCGATCGCCCATTTCACGAATGGATTCCAGCACAGTTTCGGTTTGAATGGGCGATCGCAGCCGTTGCGCCAGGGTTTTGGGTAATTGCTCATTGCCCCCAATGATGTGCCAGCGCTCATCGCTGTCGCCGTAGGTGTTCCATTGGCCCATCTCATGGCCGATCAGAAACAGCATATTGAGACAGGTTTGAGAGTCGCTGTCGCGGCCATATTCGGTAATATAGGCGACCTCAACCATGCGTTTGATCACCGGATCAAGATCAATCGCGTCAAGATAGTCAGTCAGAGAAAGTTGGTCGAGGCGCTGGGCAGCAGCATTGGCGGTGCGATAACTGAGCGCGCGATCGCCCATGGCTACGAGGTCTTGGCTAATTTGCTCAGCCAGAGGAACGAAGGCAGTGGCGATCGCGGCATGGCTGACGCGCTGGCCGTTGAAGTAAAAAGTCTCTGCTTCTAACCCGCGATCCGCCTCCTGTAAATCTGCCAACGTTAATCCTAGATCCTGGGCTAAGCCCCAAACAGCGGTGTGGCGGGTATCGATGAATTCGCCACCCAGTTCTACAGGGTTGGGACACCCTGGCCAATTCGCCAGAGTCCGCAGGCGACCCCCAATGCGCGGAGCCGCATCCACCAGATCGACCGCAACGCCCGCTGCCTGGAGGCGATAGGCCACTGTTAGCCCTGCCACCCCAGCCCCCACAATTAGAATGCGCGGAGCAGTGGAAAGGGCGATCGCCTCTGCTGCCCCCGTCGCCTGAAGCGGCACCCCCAACGCCCCAGCCGCCAACACACTACGCTGCAAAAACTGTCGCCGCGACAGGGTGTTGGCCTGCAACACCCCCTCCGCATCGTTGAGAGAGAGCTGATGCTGGGATGCAAAACGCACGGACTGGTAGGCGCGACGCAGGCAACCGATGAGAGGACTTCTAGCCATAAATTAATGATTGAGGAAACTGATTGAGGAAACTGATTGAGGAGACTGATTGAGGAGACTGATTGAGGATTTATGAATACAACAGCAGGGTAAATCAATCAAACGCGGAAAGCACTTCTTTTTTAAAGCAGCGGCAATCGTTAGAAGTTCGTGACAACCTTGTCAAAGCCCTGAAGCACTCTCAAATACGCTAGATAAAGTTAACGTCTGATAGCTATATTTTACTAACATTTTTATGAATCATTGACATTCAAACCATCGGCGGTTGAAAGATCATGTAATTTAGCCTTGTTTATGATTATCCATTCAATGAGAAGGCTCTGGTTAGCCTGAAACAGTTTGAGAGCTTGGGAAGGGCGATCGCCCACACCATCATCTCTTAGCTTCATGCTAGAAATTTGACGACCCATTTTTACAAACTCTCCCTGCGATCTAAATTCTGTAACTTAGATCAGATTAGTTCAAAATAATAGCTTTCAAGGTTGTGCACACAATCCATGTTCTAGCAACATTCAACTATCATTCACTCCAGATCGAAGGCCTTTTGAGGAAAAATTAAATATGCTAGACATAAAAAATGATTGCATAGCTTTTTAAAGTGCATTTTTAAAATGTAATAGATAGCTTTTAAGGTATTCCAAACAAAAAGTCTATTGAAGTCTACGGGGTGTTTTTTGGGTAAAGAGTAATAATGTGCTACGCTTAAAAGAGTAAGGAGTCTACCCTAAAACCCCGTTAGACTTTGAGGTTTTCGCTACCAAACCTAAGAATTTAAGAATACTTAACTGATTTAAAAATTTTCAGAAGACTTGTTGAGCCGCATCGTTCTTAAAAGATGTTTTGTTGACAAAACAAAATTAATCTCAGTCTCTAGTGCTGGCTAAGTCAATCTTTTGGCTCTAATGCAAAACAAAATACATTGAAAGTCTTGCAGTATTTTTCTGTAGGATCTGATTTTTGTCTTGAGAATTACTCTACGAACGACTAAATAAGGATTTAGAGTCTTCACCGTAGGGTCAGGCTGTGCGCTTTATCTCTCGAAAAAGATAGCTGTGGAGGTTCTCCCCGTTACAGCTAGTTTTATGGATAGATCAGCGCATAGATTCCAAGACTTTAGCCTTTCCCAAGCACCATTTAAGAATTTCACGAATCATTGAAGGAACTTTATTTTATGGCGATCGCTAAAAAAACAGCGCTAATTTACTGTGAAGGTCAATTTGGGCTAGCAGATGGAAAAACGGCTGCAGGTTTAGTTCGACATTCTGAAACCTACAACATCGTTGGGGTTCTAGATAGTTCATGGGCTGGCCAAGATGCGGGAGAAGTCTTAGGTGAACCACATCGTAATATTCCAATTTTTGCCCATTTAACAGCAGCTTTAGATCATCTTCCAGAATCTCCAAATTGTTATATCTATGGAAAAGCACCTTTAGAGGCTTCTATTCCATCTGGAGAAAGGCTTTTAATTTTAGAAGCCATGCAAGCAGGTATGGATATTATTAATGGTCTTCATCAATTCTTTTCTGAAGATCAAGATTTTGCCCAAATGGCAAAGCAGTGCAATATCCAAATTATAGACATTAGAAAACCTCCAGCTTTAAAAGACTCCCATGTTTTTACAGGTGCCATTGCCAAAGTCAATATCCCTGTTATCGCTATCTTAGGAACCGATTGTGCTTGCGGGAAAATGACAACCGCTGTGGAGTTAAATAAAGCATTAAATGACCTAGGCATCAAGTCAATCATGATTGCGACTGGTCAAACTAGCCTCATGCAAGGAGCAAAATATGGGGTATCAATGGATGCTCTGATTTCTCAATTTGCAATTGGTGAAATTGAGAATGCCGTTGTTCAAGCCTTTGAGAAGGAATCTCCTGACATTATTTTGGTGGAGGGACAAAGTGCCGTTAGCCATCCAGCATTTATGAGTTCTATCGGCATCTTAAAGGGTAGTTTGCCCGATGGAGTGATTCTGCAACATCCACCTCAACGAAAGTTTCGATGTGATTTTCCAGAATTAGCAATGCCCACTCTTGAGAGCGAGATTCAACTCATTGAAATAATTTCGCAAGCTAAAGTCATTGCCATTACATTGAGCCATGAAGATTTAGCAGACTCAGAAATGCCCGCTATTATTCAAGACTATGAAAAGCGCCTTCAACTCCCCACGACAGATGTCTTGAAATATGGATGTCAAAAGCTTGTAAATGCTTTGGGCGATCGCTTCCCTCTACTCAATCGCTCTATCAAAAAAGAGCAGTTAGAAACACTCCCGTTTGCGATGGTGAGATAGACAAACTCTGTCTACAAAAATAAGATGAAAGCCTTAATTCCAAGGATAGAGATTTCTCTACCCCAGATCCAACATAATGCCCGTATTCTATCTGAGTATTACGGACAACAAGGAATTAGCCTAATGGGTGTTTCTAAAGCAATTTTAGGAGACCCTCATATTGCTGAGGCTATGATTCAGGGGGGCGTAAAGTTTATTGCTGATTCTCGCCTCGAAAATATTCAAAAAATGAGGCGTGCAAGAGTCGTTACACAGTTTGTCCTTCTCCGTACAGCTCTCAGTCAAGCAGAATCTGTGGTTAGAGATGTAGATATCAGCCTGAATACAGAACTTGAGACAATCCAAGAACTTTCTTATTATGCAACTCTGTATAATAAGATCCACCAAATCATTATTATGGTGGAGTTAGGGGATCTTAGGGAAGGAGTAATGCCTATTGATCTGCCTTTATTGATGCGGCAAGTTGCCAAATTATCTAATATCAACGTCATTGGTATTGGCTGTAACTTGGCTTGCTATGGTGGCATCAAGCCTACCCATCAGAAAATGCATCAGTTGTCTGAGTTAACCACTGCCATTGAGCAAGATCTTCAGATAAATTTGAAGATCATTTCAGGGGGAAACTCAGCGAACTATGAATGGTATAACTCAACTCAAAATGTTGAGAGAATCAACAATTTACGGCTGGGTGAATCAATTCTTTTGGGTTCTGAACCTATCCATCAAAAAACTATTCCAGGTCTATACCCAAGTGCCTTTAAGTTAATTGCTGAAGTGATCGAGTCAAAAGAAAAGCCTTCTTTACCCTTTGGAGAGAGTTGTAGGAATGCGTTTGGTGATATCCCTATCTTTTTGGACCAAGGGATACATCAAAGGGTCATTGTTGCACTTGGTAGGCAAGATGTTCTCATGTCTGGGTTAAGGCCGAATAAAAACTTAGAAATTCTGGGTTCTAGTAGTGATCATATTGTTCTCAATAGCCATAATAATCGGTTAAAGATTGGCAGCGAAGTAACCTTTAATCTCAGCTATGGTGGGCTGCTTTCAGCCATGACATCTCCATTTGTAAAGAAGCAATTTGTGAGAAGTCCGCAATTTGGCTTCGCGCCATTAGCCCTTAATCATAATTGAGCCTTAAACGCCACATCTTCCATCCATTAATCATTTTGCTTGATGACCTTTTGCTGGATCATCAGATATAGCTTTGATAGGCTGTGATCTTGCTTTGCAGTCGGGCTGCAAGATAATCATTTGCAGACCCTAAAGATTGCAAAATTAGGATTGATTCTTCTCGATATCGATCGATTTTGTCTGAGTTCCAGTGTTGAGGAGGAGGCTGAAGATTGGTAATTCTATCTGCTAGCTTTACCATCCAAACTTCTGGAGGCTGACCTTGAATTCTTACTAGGCTATCTTGCATTTTCTCAGCCTTAGTAGGTAGGTTTGAGTCTTTACTGAGAGCTAATACTCCATTCGCTACTTCTACTCCAAAGACAGCTTTAAGGTCATCAAACGAGGTATTAGTGTCTTCAATGACATCATGCAATAAAGCGCATTGAATCAGGAGATCGGGGTCTTGAATAGCTTGATGGTGAGCTAGCCCTTGGGCGATCGCCCCCATTGCTTCCATCACCACGTTACCAATGTGGTTAATGTATGGAATATCTGTACCTGGGACACATTGCCCCTGGTGAGCGTGGGAGGCAAAATTCCAGGCTTTGATAGAGAGATCTGAGTTCCAGCTATGCATCGAATATCAGCACTTATGGATGTTATGGCGTGAACTGAGCTTAACGGGTAATTTGGAAGCCTTTGATATGTTCGGGGGGTTCATAAGACACCGAGACTTCGGTAACAGCAGCCGTTGGGGGGCCGATATGGCACCACCGAATGATTTCTTGAACTTGGTCTGCGTTGCCTTCAAACACAGCTTCGACTCGGCCATCTCGTAGATTTCTGACCCAGCCATTGAGTTTGAGCAAAATAGCAGTATCCCAAACAGAGGCACGATACCCAATACCTTGTACCTTGCCAGAAATAAAGACATGGGCACGGTTTAGCCCATCGGGAAGTAAATCAGGAATTGGGGAATCTGGAGAGGGCAATGGGGGCATAGAAATATTCCATGGCGCTTGAGGGTTAGGCAATATCAGGAGCGGAATAGCAAGACTCTGAGGGGGTGCGAAAGATCTAATCCAGAAGATCTGATCTGGAAGATCGGCTGTTGAAGATCGGCTGCAGATGTTATTTGAGCGTGAATGCCGCGATCGCCAAACAGCCCCAGCCCAGCAGAAATGCAGCACCCCCTAGGGGCGTGATCGCGCCTAGGAGTTTGACACCCGTGAGGCTGAGGGCATATAAACTGCCCGAAAAAACAAGGATTCCGACGATAAAAGCACCGCCTGCTGTGAGGAGGAGCGATCGCCCCCCTTCGATTTGGCTGAGCCAAATGCCGATCGCCAGCAACCCCAACGCATGGTACATCTGGTAGCGAGCGGCTGTTTCAAAGATTTCGAGGGCCCGATCAGAGAGGCGATCGCCCAGGGCATGGGAACCAAAGGCTCCTGCCGCCACAGACAAGCCTGCCAAAATTGAGCCAGCGGCCAAAAACAAACGTGACCCCAGTAAAACGGAAGGGTTCATAGGAGGATGCAAAGAGAGTAGGACGATGCGGTTGAGCGAATCAGCGAGGCATCTGGGAACAAGTTAGCGGAAGAATGGCTTTCTAGTTCTTGACCTGTCCATCATAAATCTTGGCGCTGTCGATGGTCGAATACTGGTATCAATGGCTACTGCTACCGTTTTAGGAGCCCGCCATCCGTTCCATCAGTGTTGAGCGCAATTACACGCAATCACAACGGGGGTACTGCCTGCAACAGGCATCCGCAGACCCCTTACGGTTTAATCAGATAGCGTGCGGCTTTGCGTTGGCTAAACAGATCCGTAGCCCGCTGGAGTTGATGCCGCACGATCGCCACTAGCATGGCTAGGCCACTGCCGCCGATCAGCAGCGTGAGCAACAGGTGCCCCACCCCAACAACTAGCAGCAGCCCCAAACTGGCGCTAAAGATGGCCGTCAGCAATGTGAGGGCGATCGCCCCTTCCGTAGACTTTCCTTGGTTGACCAATTCTTCTGTGACAAGCCCCAGGGCAAACGCGGCGATGATTCCACTAATTGTGCCTACGGGCACGCCTGCTAGCAGCATTGTGCCACCCAGACTATTCCCCAAAAGCGTATAGCCCACCATGCCCAAGGCAAGGCTACCGGCGACCAAGGTTGAGGCCAGTGCGCCGCTTTTCCAGCCCGCGCTTCGCATCACCCAAGCAGCCCCTTCTAAGCCCAACACTAACCCGGCGATCGCCCCAAAATCTGCCGCCCCTGCCGCCACAGTAGTCGTGTTGATAGCCGCCGCTAAACTCCCTCCAGAGCCTCCCAAGAGCATCAAAAATAGGCTCAGCAGCCCCAACACCGGATAGGGCACCTCCATTGTCCGCACCTTTGGGGCTGCCGTCTGAATCTGAAGATTCAAATCATAGGTTTGATTGAGGGTGTTGGTATGCAGTTGTAAGGTGCGGTGATAGGTTTTGCCGGCCATCAGCTTCCGGGTATCTACCGTGATCTGGCAGGTCGTCTGGTTTCCGGCCAAAACGGCTGGCTCAACGGTAATCCATTGCGCCCGATCTGCCGTCGGGTCATGGGGATGGGGCATCAGCTCCCATTGCCCTTCTAGCCGGGTTTCGGCCACCGGATTGGTAATCGTGACAGCCTGGGTCAGGGTTTGGGCAGGGTGATGACGTTGGCTCGTTTTGCGAGGCTGACGGCTTTTGTGAGGCTGATAGCTTTTGTGGGACTGATGGCTTTTATGAGACTGATGGCTTTTATGAGACTGATGGCTCTTGCGCGTCTGGGTTGGCTGGGTCAGATTTGTGGGTCGAACCTGAAACGTTAAGCTCGACGCGCTGAAATGGGCTTCGGGAGGGCGCAGGGGAGATTTTGGCACCGCCTCCATGGCCGCTAGGGCATTGGGGAAGCGATCCCCTAGGCGCGGCTCCGCCATTTTCTCAAGCCACCCCACCCAGCGAGTATTGAGGCGCGGCACCAAATGCTTAAAACTCACGCGATAACTAATATCTACCAAGTCGCCAATCTGATCAGATTTGGTGCGGGTCAGCAAGCAAATCAGGGTCATTCCTAAGCCGTAGAGATCCGAGGCTTCGGTCAGTTGACGACGGAATAATTGCTCTGGGGGCATGAAGCCCAGCGTCCCTTTGACGACACTGCTCACCCCAATTTCACCTTCCCCCACATGGGCAAACCCAAAATCCACCAGATAAACATGGCCCGCATCATCCATCAAAATATTTTCGGGTTTGAGGTCGCGGTGGATCACAGGCGGCAGCAGGTTTTGGAGGTAGACAAGAATATCTAAAACGGCGATCGCCACTTGCCGCACTTCCTCAGAGCTAAAGCTACGAACTGTCGATAACGGCAATGCATTTTTATACTCCTGCACCAAGCAAAAGCCATCTCCCATTTGAAAGGACGCGAGATAGCGGGGAATGCCAGGGTGCTTCAAGGTTTTTAGGAGCTGCACTTCTCGTTGATGAGAATCAAAATCTGACCAACTACTCCCCGACCGAGCAAATTGAAATTGCTTGATCACCACGGGGCTATCCGTTTGCACATCGGTGGCCAAGAAGGTAACCCGTCCCCCAGCCCGGTTATGACCTAACTCTCGGTCAATGCGGTACCCGTGCTCCAAAAAGCCTGAGAACTCATGATCCATAGTGGTTAGTGCTAAAGATTAGCGATGGAGGAACATTGATTAACGGTCGGAGATTGATGAAAGGTCGGCGATGAAAGGTCGGCGATGAAAGGTCGGCGATGAAAGGTCGGATGGCCTTG
>Ga0105045_10005813_pt1 | contig 10881 bp, 9 predicted proteins | sample MAT02_FD_78089 | JGI IMG/M metagenome (GOLD analysis project Ga0105045, IMG submission 78089) | Freshwater microbial communities from Lake Fryxell liftoff mats and glacier meltwater in Antarctica - MAT-02 (megahit assembly) | ecosystem: Environmental > Aquatic > Freshwater > Ice > Liftoff... | reverse complement strand
GCTGCGTACGCGGTCGCTGCACATGGATCTGCCCATCGCGATCGCGCTGACAGCGGGCTTCGTGCGTGGCGCCATCAACACCATCACCGACAGCGGGCCGATCTACTTTGATGGCCTCGCGCTCCTCATTTTTGCACTGCTGGTTGGCCGTTTTCTCCAGCAGCGCGGGCAGCGCATGGCGGCCGATTCGGCCGAGCTTTTGCATGCCATCGCGCCGAGTACCGCGCGGATCGTGGAGCAAGACGTCGTACGGACCATTCCCTCGGCGGCGCTGCTCCCGGGCATGGAGTTGGATGTCCGGGCTGGCGAGAGCTTTGCCGCTGATGGCATCGTGCTGCACGGTCGCTCGTCGGTGAACGCCGCGTTGCTCACCGGCGAGTCACGCCCGGCGTCGGTGCAGGTGGGCGAGCGGGTGTTCGCCGGCACGCTCAATGTGGAAGCGCCGTTACGGGTGCGGGTGGAGGAGGCGGGGGAAACCAGTCGGATTGCGAAGCTCCTGCGGCAGGTGGAAGAGAGTGCGCGGCGACGCGCGCCGATCGTGCTCACGGCCAATCGTCTGGCCGGCATGTTTACCGCCGTGGTGCTCGTGGCGGCGGTGGCTACGTTTGCCGTCAAATATCAGATCGCGCCGCAGCACGCACTCGATGATGCGATCGCGCTGCTCATTGTGACGTGTCCTTGTGCGCTGGCACTCGCCACCCCGCTGGCCATCACGGTGGCCGTGGGCCGCGCCGCTGGGCGTGGCATGCTGGTGAAGGGTGGCGACGCCCTTGAGTTGCTGGCGACGCCTGGTACGCTGGTGCTCGACAAGACCGGTACGATCACCGAGGGGCGGACTGCTTTGGCGGTGTGGCATGGTCCCGACTGGGTGCGGCCGCTCGTGCTCGCGCTTGAAGAAGGCTCGTCGCATCCACTGGCTGATGGATTCCGCCGCGCCTGGCCCGACGTGGTGACGCCGGACGTGGAGCAGTCGCAGCATGTGGCCGGTGGTGGCATGGACGGCGTGGTGGCCGGGTATACGGTGCGTATCGGCTCCCCGCGCTTTGTGCGGGCGCAGGCCCCGCACATCAGCGCGGTCATGCAGCGCCGGATTGCGCAGATGGATCGGACGCTCACCCCGGTGCACATCGCCGTTGATGGCGAACTGGTGGCTGTTGCGGGACTTGGGGATCGCGTGCGTGATGATGCGCAGGCCGCGCTTGCGCAGTTGCGGCGCGCCGGCTGGCGCACCGTGATGCTGAGCGGCGACTCTGCCGATGTGGTGGCCTCTGTGGGCGCCTCGCTTGGCTTTGCCCCCGCCGATGCCATCGGGACGGCGTCACCGGAGGACAAGCTGGCGTATATCGAGCAGCTGAAGCAGCAGGGCACCGTGGTCATGGTGGGTGACGGCGTGAATGACGCGGCGGCCATCGCGGCGGCCAGTGTCGGCATTGGAGTGCATGGTGGTGCCGAAGCGTGTCTCGCCACGGCAGACATTTATCTCACGCGCCCCGGGCTTTCCGCGCTGGTCGAGCTCACCGAAGGCTCGCAACGCACGATGCGGGTGATCCGTCGGAACATCGCGTTCTCAGTTGGCTACAACCTGATAGGCGGCGGGCTCGCAATGGCGGGGCTGCTGACCCCGCTCATCGCCGCGATTCTGATGCCCGCCAGTTCCATTACTGTAGTGCTGGCGTCGTGGTATGGACACACCTTCGCGCGGCGCGCGACTTCCGGAGCTGTTTCGTGAGCGTGATTTATATTGTCTTACCGCTGGCCATCCTTATTGTAGGCGCGGCGGTGTTCGCCTTTGTCTGGAGCGCGCGCAGCGGGCAGATGGACGATCTCGAGACGCCTGCCGTACGTATGCTGCATGACGAGGGTGGCACCCCGAAGCCCTGATTGACCCTCCCACCCGAGCACGTCTCATGACCTCCCCGCAGAACAGCACCAATCCCAGCGGTACCGAACGGCGACAGAACCCGCGGTTGCGCGAACTGGTAGACGAGATGCTGGCCTCGATTCGCGCCGCGGCCAATGTGGACCTCTGGACAACGGAGGAACGCGCGCGCTGTGAGGCCGATATGGCCCGAATCATGGCCACGGTGCGCACGCATGCGCTGACCAAAGAACAGCGTGCGCAGGGCGCTTGACACCACACGTAACACGGGATACTGCAGGGCATGTCAACGGGGCACCGTCCGTCGTTGACATAGGGGGAGGGGGTATATATCTTTCATGTTTGCCCCTGAACGTTCTTTCCACGCAACCGGAGTGCCGCCCGATGACTACGCTCACTTTGACCATTTCCGGCATGACCTGCGGCCATTGCGTAACGGGCGTCACGCACGCGCTCAAGGCGCTGGAGGGCGTGACTGTAGACGAGGTCACGATCGGGTCCGCCCGTGTGCACTTTGACGAGCAGCTCACAACGCCGGCGCAATTAACGCAGGCAATCGAGGAAGACGGCTACGGGGTCGTGTCCGCCGCCTGATTCGTTTTTAGTAGTTCCTGCACGCTGCGTACGAGGGCGAAGTTGGAAAAGGGCTTGGCGAGATTACCTCGCTGCTCGTGAGGATCAATATGCGCGACATCAGCAGGCGGCAGGCTATCGACACCGGCGGTCGGCGTACTGCTCAGAGAGTTCGTGGTCAGTAGCAACATCGGCAGCACCGGCCAGATGGACCGCAGACGACGTGAGAGTTCCTGCTCCGTCATGCCGGAAATCGCTTCGTCGGTGACAACGAGCGCCGGGCAGCCGAGACGATGGATCACGTCGAGCGCTTCATCACCCGTGCCGGCTTCATGGACGCGATAGCCAGCCCGTTCGAGACTGCGACCTGCCACGGTTCGCACTGACGCGTTCGCAACGACCACCAGAATCGTCGGCGCGTCTACCACTTCATGTGGCGTGGACAATATCGGGGCTTCGTGAGCGCGCTCCGAGGCAACGCGACCGCGTCCATCTGTTTGCAGCCAGACACAGAACTCCGAACCAACCGACGGTGTGCTGGTAAAGGTGAGAAAGCCGTTGTTTTGTGCAAGCATACCTTGCACGGCCGAAAGGCCGAGTCCGGCGCCTTGCCCGATGCCGCGGGTGGTAAAGAAGGGCTCGAAAATACGCGGTTGGATTTCCGAAGGAATACCCACGCCGCTATCGCGCACCGAGATGGTGGCGTATCGGCCTGGCGGCATGGCCCGTCCGTCGCACGCAGCTCGCGGCGCTTCCAGAGTGACCTCGCGCACCGTCAGCCAGATATCGCCTTGCCGGGTCGTGGCCCGCTCGGCGTTCGTCAGCAGATGGACAAGCACTTGCTGGAGTTGCGGAGGATCCACCCATACCGGCGGCGTTTCATCCACCGAGACAATGAAACGATTCCGATGCGCCGAGTCCAGCGCGGGATCCGCTTGCGCGCGGGTGATCGCCTCCTTCAAGTCGACAGACCGTGGCCGGTAGGTGGCACTCTGCCCAAACTGCACGAGCTGGTGGGTGATCCCGGCCGCATACGCTGACGCCTTGAGAATCTCCGCGACATCGAGCCTCTGCGATCGCGAGAGTGGTTCCTCCTCCAGGATCGTCGCAAACCCCAAAATAATCTGCAACATATTATTGATTTCGTGCGCGACACCGCCAGCGATCACACGGATCTCCTGCAGCCGCTGCAGGGACTGGGCCTTTGCGGTGTCGTTGCGCACCTGCTGCTCCGCTTCCAACCGTGCGGTGACATCGCGCAGCATGAGGTGCGCCACCGGTTCATCATTCTCCAGCAGCAACAACGCGCTCACGTCCACATCACATAGCGTACCATCCAGCCGCACCAGCCGCTCACGCACAACCGGCGCCAGCGTTGACGCGGTGGTGGCGCCGGTACTGGTGACATCGCTGAGCGCCAGCAAATACCGCGCCACCGACTTCAGATGCGGGGGGGCCAGCAGCATCGCCACCGGGTGACCCACCAGCTGGTCACGTTGCGTCGCGCCGGCCATTCGCATCATGGCGTCGTTGACCTCCGTGATTTTTTCGCCGTCGTGCACGACCATCCCGTCGAGCGAGCGCGCGGCGAGTTGTTCGTACCGTTCGTTCATGGCCGAACACGCGTTGTAAGTACGGGGATACCCGTGATAACCGCATTGTATTCGCTGAGCGTGCTGCCGAGCACGATGCCGGTGTCGGTAGATTCGTAGAGGCGGAAATCACGACTGTGATCGCTGCCTCGCATCTTCACGATGAGTAGCGCTTTTTTCAGCGCCCCCTCGATCTCCACGTACCGCTGACTGAGAATGACATCGGTCAGGAACGACACGTGGTAGCCGGTCAGCCTGAGCCCGCTCTGCTCCACCACTTCCACGGTAGAGTATATCGTCACGCCGAGACTGGTCAGGGCGCCGATCAGCCGGTATAACGACTCCCGAAAGTCCACGCGGAACGTCGGGGCCAGCGCCATTTCGAAGCCGTTGATCGAGTCGATGACCACCCGCGTGGCACCGAGCGCGTGAACGGCGTCACTGATCTCCTGCAGCGTCTCATCCACCGAAAGATCCAAGGGCCGTAGATAAATCACCCGCAGCTTGCCGTTCGCGATCGCTGCCGGGAAATCCATACCGCGAGCTTGTGCCCGGGCGAGGTAGACGTCCGGTCGTTCTTCAAACACCGCGACCACGGCGGCCTCACCAGCCGCCAGCCCAGCCGCCACAAACTGCGTTGCGAACGTCGTCTTGCCCGAGCCAGTCGGGCCAGCGAGCACAAGCGAATGTCCCGTGGGAATGCCCCCACCCATCAGACGATCGAGGTCAGAAATCCCGGTCGAGAGCCGCTGTGATTCGCGGATGCTCTTGGTGCGCTGCTGCACGGGCACCCGAGGGAATACCTGCACACCCTGCGTCGTGATCTTAAGCGTATGGAGCCCCGGCATGTGTGCGACCCCGCGCGACTTCACGACCTGCAGTTTGCGCACGACCGAGTTGCGCTCGATCTCCTGCGTCAGCCAGAAAATGCCGTCGGCCACCGTAAACACCGGGTTACGCAGCTCCTGTTCGTGGTACTCGCCAATGAGCAGCGACGTGATACTCCACGTGGTCAGATGCAGCGCAAGCCGCTGCACAAAACGTTCGATGTCGGTGTCCGGCCTGTCCGCGTGCGCCGTGCGCATGATCGAGCGGAAGGAATCCACAACCACCATCCCCGGGTGCAGCGCGTCCACCTCCTGCACAATGCGGGCGAGGACCGACTCAAGATCCCCATCCAGCGCTTCCTCGCTCAGGTTGAGGAAGTGCACATCCCTGCCCACCCGCTTCGTGTCGAAGAAGTCGAAGCGCTGCTGATAGCGGAGCATCTTCAGTGATGTCTCACCCAGGAGCGTGATGAACAGCCCCGGACGCGCTGGCGTCGCCGTGGCGAACAGCAGCTGCATCGCCAGAGTGGTTTTACCGGAGCCCGGGCTGCCGGCGATGAGGTTGAACGACAGCGCCGGCAACCCACCATCGAGGATCTCGTCAAAGCCCGGAATACCGGTTGACAAAAGAGCGAACGGCGCTGACGGTGTCGGCTGTGTTGATGTGCTCTGCGTCATGGCTTGCTGTCGTTAGTCTCGTCGCCCGCGACTCCGCGCGTGCTCGGTTTTCCGCTCAACTCCATCAGGCGTATGGCCATCTCTTCGCCGATGATCAGGCCCAACTGCTGCATCATGGTCACGAGCAGCGCGATCACCGCGTCTTGTGTGGCGCTACTGGACACTTCCGGCGCCACTCCATTGGCCGGGAGGTCAATGCCGAGATCGGTGATATTTGCGAGCGCCGGGTGGCTTGGCACGGTCTGTGCGACCGCGCGCGATAGTAGCGCGGCGTATCCCTCGGCACCGATCCATCGTCGCAGGCCCGCCTCAACTTGCGTGAGGAGGTGGTCCACGGTATCACCGTCCCCTGACCGCCCGGGGCTGCGCTGCTCCAAATGCGCCCACAACGCGCGTGCTACCGCGTCGGCATCAGCCACTGGGTTTTCCTGAACCGTGAGAGAACGCCACGATCTCAAGCCGACTGCTGAGTGATAACTTTTCGAGAATATTGTGCACGTGACTCTTTACGGTATGAATCGCGATATGCAGGCGACCAGAGATCTCCTTGTTGCTGAGTCCCTCGCCGAGCAAATCGACAATCTCCCGCTCGCGTGTAGTAAGCCGCAGGCTTTCCTGAATCACCGCGTGATCCCTGACCACTTCTTCGCTGAAAATCTGTGTGAACAGCGACTGCGTCAATTCACGCGGTAGCGCTTGCCCGCCGGACGCCACGATGCGGAGGGTGGCCAGGAATTCAGCGAAGGAGGCGTCTTTCATGATGAACCCGGCAACGCCAGCGCGCACATACGTGGCCACGTCGTCATGTAGCACGGATAATCCCATGATGACAATACGCGTAGAGGGTACGGCCACATGCAGTGCCTCAGCCGCGGACACGCTATCGGTGTCCACCAGCCCTGCATCCAGCAGTACAATATGCGGTGGCGCTGCAACGAGCTCATCCAGCAGATCGGCAACCTGCGCAGAAGCGGCCAGTACCCGAAATCCGGGTTGCCGCTGAATCAGGGCGGTGAAACCCTCGCGCAACAGCCGGTTGTCATCGATCAGCACCAGCGTGATGACCGCCGCGCTCTCTGAGGCATCCTGCAGCTCATCCGTTTGCAGCGCCAACACTGATGTCATTACAGGTATTCCTCGCTGCCAAGGCCTGGTGCTTCTCCAGCGACCCGCTCGGTGCAGATGGCACGGGCGGGAAAAGCCGGCTTCCTTGGAAGAAGGTACACCCCAACGTCGTAAATCAGAAGCCGATGCTCGCGGCGCAACGCAGTCGGTGCGGGTTATTCTGGCGTCGGCTCGCATGGCTTGGATTCCTCTTTAGGAAGAATCGAATGACCGGCCGCCGTTTCCCGCGGTGACGGGTCACGGCTGCGTCGATTGGACACCGTAAATGGTATCGCGCTCGCCGATTGCGCTGGAAGCACCATCGGGGCGTCAAAGCCGACCGGGACGACTAATTGCAGCCCCGGTCGGTGCGGGCGATCTCGTGCAGACATGGCGGAGGTCCTCGTTGGCATGACGCGTCGCGTGCTGCGGTGGATGCTGACAGCGAGGAAGCCGTGCATCCGTCGCCACCACGTGCTAGCGGAGATAGCGGTACAGACCGACGAGCCCAACCACGCCGCCACCCACCGCCAGTGCGGTGCCACCATCACCACCGATCAGTAAGCCGATGACAATCCCCGCCGCGCCAGCGCCCATCAGGGCGAGATTCGGCCCGGCGTTCACGTTGTCATCCGACAGGCGATCGAGATCCGTGTCGCGCACCGAGGTGCGAGCCGTCAGCGCAACTGGGTTGGCGCGCGGGCCAATCGATGGGCGGTCCTCTGCTGGCGTGACGGCTTGCCGTTCCGGCGATTGCACAATCTGCGACGCTGAGTCCGTCAGACTAACGCCAATGGTGGACTGCGCCATCAGCGCTCTTGGCGCCCCGTGGAGCGTCACAGCAGCCATGGTAAGTGCAACCAGCGAACGAAAGGAAAACGGCGACATTTGATACACTCCAGAAAGAAGACGGGGACAGTGGCGTGATTGTGTGACCCAAGGCTGCGTACCGACCGTCCATTCACGACAGTCACGGCCGCATCACTGGCCGCTCCACCGCTCGCAGCGCCGATGACGACGCAGCGCGCGGTTGAGCCAATATTTGCAGCAGGCATTTTCCCATTGAACATTCTGGCGCCCGCTCGATTCACTGCACCGGACAACAACACTCGCGGACCAGCCATCTAACAGGCCAACGCAGACTCTCGTGCTCTGCACTGGTTGTGGACTTACGCATAAAGTTAGCGATCCCCGACTTGCTCATCCATCAATCTTCGGATTGATCTTTATCGCCGCTCTTTTGGCGAGGTGTCACGACAACGCGACGCACGCCACCGTTTCCGTCTAGCGGAATGCTGTCGTCCGCACAGATCGTCCCGTCGATGGCTATTGCGGCACCGTGTTCCTGAATGCCAGCCGGCTGGCGGACGTCGATGTGATACACGGTGGTACCAAACCGGTACTCGATGGTAAAACCGTCCCACGCAGCGGGAACGCGTGGGACTATGCGCAACGAGTCACCAACCTTCGTCAATCCGAGAATCTGTTCGAGTCCCACGCGGTACATCCAGCTTGCCGATCCGGTGTACCACGTCCACCCACCGCGACCAAGCTGCGTTGGCGCGGTGTAGACGTCGGCGGCGACGACGTAGGGCTCCACCTTGTACTTCGCCATACCGCGCGCACTCTCAGCGTGCAAGAGTGGATTCAGCATCTGAAATAACGCCAACGCGCGGTCTCCGTTTCCCTGCATGGCCGTGGCCATCACGACCCAGAGCGCGGCATGGGTGTACTGCGCACCGTTCTCACGGACACCCGGCAAATAGCCTTTGATATACCCGGGCCGCTGCTCGCTGCGATCGAACGGCGGCGTGAGCAGCTTGATCAGTGCCTCCTGCTCGTTCACGAGGCGTTGATTCACCGCATCCATGGCCATGCGCTGACGGTCGGGTGAGCCCGCCCCCGAAATTACGCTCCAGCTTTGCGCCAGCGAATCGATCTGGCATTCCTCGTTCTGCGCAGAACCCATCGGGGTCCCATTGTCAAAGTACGCGCGGAGATACCACGCACCATCCCAGCCGTTTCGCTCGGCAGCCTCCGCGTACGCATCGGCCTGTACTCGTAGGAAGGCTGCTTCAATCAAATCGCCACGAGCCTCCGCGTGAGGAGCGAACGCGCTCAACGTCGAGACGAGAAACCACGCCAACCACACACTCTCCCCTCGCCCTTCGGCCCCTACCAGGCTGAACCCGTCATTCCAATCCCCGGTGCCGATCAGCGGGAGCCCGCGCGCGCCCTCGGTCATCGCACGGCGCAGCGCACGCCGACAATGCTCGTAAATACTGGCATGTTCGTCGGCCACGTTGGGCAACTCATACCGTTCGTGCTCATGCGGCTCCAGTGGACTCGACACCAGAAACGGCACGTACTCCTCGAGAATGGTCACGTCGCCCGTGACGCGGACGTACTGGTTCACTACGTAGGGCAACCACACCAGGTCGTCCGAGAAACGCGTCCTCACTCCACGACCGGTGTGTGGATGCCACCAATGTTGCACGTCACCCTCTCCGTATTGTCGCGCAGCGGCACGCAAAATGTGCGCGCGCGCCAGCGCCGGCTCAGCGTAGAGCAGCGCCATGACGTCCTGCAGTTGATCACGAAATCCGTAGGCACCACTGCTCTGATAGAGGCCGGTGCGGGCCCATAACCGACTGGAGAGCGTCTGGTACAGCGTCCACTGATTCAGCATGGCATCGAACGCCGGCTCCGGGGTGTGTACCTGGACAACGCGCAGGCGATCCTGCCACGCGGACACGGCGCGTTGAATTTCGGCACGCGCCATATCCGGCGTCCGCCCCCGCGCCATCATACGACGCGCTCCAGCTTCGGAATCGGCCGCGCCAAGCTGCACGGCAATTTCCCGAGATTCACCAGGCGCCAGCACCACCGTGAATTGCAGCGCGGCACATGGATCGAGCCCGACACCAGTGCGCCCGTTGAGAGGACCCTTTCTCAGGGCGCGTGGAGTGGACAGCCGGCCACGCGTGCCGAGGAATGCGGCGCGATCTGCGGTGTAGCTGGTGACCGGTTCGCTGACGCCAAGAAAGGCCACCCAGCCACTGAATCCCTGATCAAAGCTGTTCTCGGCAGCTATTGCCTGATCCTCGGCGAGAAAGCGAGTTCGCACCTGGTGTTGTGTGGTCTCGCGACGCACGCCCAACGTCCACTCCACAAAGGCGGTGAGGGTAAGCCGCCGCACGCGGTCTGCATGATTGGTGAGGCGTAGCACGGAGAGCTTGACCGCGTCCGTCTCCGCCATGCCCACCGTAAGCGAACTCTCGATCCCATCGTGCACATGATCGAACGTGCTGACGCCAGCGCCATGACGTACGCGATACGGTCCATCGCCGTGCACCGGCGCCGGCGTGGCGCTCCACAGCTGATCGGTCTCCGCCTCCTGCAGATAGAGCACATCACTGATCGGATCGCTGACCGGATCGTTGTGCCATGGGGTGACGCGGAAAAAGTGCGCGTTCTCGGCCCACATGCAGCCGGCACCGGTTTCCGACACAATACACCCACCGTGCGGATTGGCGATCACGTTGACCCAAGGCGCCGGCGGCAATGCGGCACTCTCAATGCGCATGACATAGTCGTTCTGCGCATCGAGTCCGCCAATCCCGTTATCGAAGTCACGCGGTGGCCCTGCCAGTTGTTCGTCAGCAGGCGGACCGTGCCGTGTGACGTCACGGGGCAGGCGCGGTTTCCCACGACGTTCCACCCACGTACGCAGGGTGTCAGTACCCGGAGAGAACGCGGCGGCGACTACTGCCCGTGCGCCACGTTGCTCCACCTCGCCTGTGCGCACGATCGCTACCGAACGTTCGGACGCCATGGTCACAATACGACTGAGCAATCGACCATCACACGGTATCTGGATACGTGAGGTCGCCGACAACATCAGGTAGTCGTCGGGGCGAAAGGTATCCCGGCGGCGCACGAATACCCCTCCCGGCACGTCTGCCAATGCGGCGCTGCCAGAAGCCGCCATCGCCTCGGCGATCCCGTCCCGGAGACCCTGCAGGTAGTCATGTACCTGCCCGTTGACGATCACAAGATCCACGAGTACGCCGCGTCGCCGCCAGTACTGATGCGCCATACACACCTCGCGCAGTGTGGACAGTCCGGTCTCGCTATCAATCGTTGCGAGGAGGATCGGCAGATCACCGGAGATGCCGTGCGTCCACAAACTGGGCTGCGACCCGCGATTCCGTCGAAGTTCGTCGGC
>Ga0105045_10005811_pt1 | contig 10883 bp, 5 predicted proteins | sample MAT02_FD_78089 | JGI IMG/M metagenome (GOLD analysis project Ga0105045, IMG submission 78089) | Freshwater microbial communities from Lake Fryxell liftoff mats and glacier meltwater in Antarctica - MAT-02 (megahit assembly) | ecosystem: Environmental > Aquatic > Freshwater > Ice > Liftoff... | reverse complement strand
TGGCTGCTCAAAGGGGAGACTGGGATACTCGCATTTCTTACTCAGGCACTGCCACTCCTCCGCCAACAGTGGAGCGTCAGCGAGGGCGAGCGCTTCTGCCACATCCAAAAACAAGTCACCGTGGTTTCTCCAAAAATCGAAATCCTCGGCTCGGGAACCGATTGGCTTAGCTTCGATCTCTCGTTTCAAACAAATGATGGAGTGGCGATACCTACAGCCGAAGTGCGGCGGTTGCTGCGTTCCGGTAAAGGCTCCGGACAATCGGCAAACGGCAAACATCTGGTCATCTCACAGGAGATCTCCAACGTCATCGATCCGCTCTTTTCAGGTCTCGATCTGCGCCAGGAAAACGGCCATTTTGTGACTTCTTCACTTGCCGGAGAGCTAATCCGGGAAATCCAGCAAAAAATCTCTAACCCACACAAGATCAACAGCCAAGTTGATTTAATCCCATTCGAAAAACCCGCGACCCTGTCGGCCGAGCTCCGACCCTATCAAGCTCAGGGGTCACGTTGGATGTTTGACCGTGTCGAGCGTTACGGTGGCGCTCTTTTAGCCGACGATATGGGATTGGGAAAAACAGTCCAAACGATTGCACTAATCGAACGATTGTTTACTTTGGATGTCGAGGATTCCGCTGTGACCATGGTTGTTGCCACCGCATCTCTGCTAGGGAATTGGCACGCGGAGTTCGGCCGCTTTGCCCCCGCGCGGAAGGTTAGAATCCTCCACGGCAGCAGCCGCGATGCGGAGCGGACAAGGATCCAACCGGGCGATGTGATTCTCACCAGCTATGGCACTTTGGCCCGCGACTTGGCTTGGCATTTGAAGCAGAACTACCGGGCGGTCATCGTCGATGAAGCGAGTTTGATGCGGAATCCTGATACGGATCATGCCAAGGCGATTGCAAAACTGACAGCTTCCCGCAGGATTGCCCTCACTGGAACGCCCATTGAGAATGGCGTGCGAGATCTGTGGGCCATCTTTCGCTTCATCCAGCCCGGCTGGCTGGGCGGGCGTGAGGATTTCAAACAGCGCTACGAAGTTCCACTTGCCAGTGCCGAGACCTCCGCCGGAGTGATCGAGCGCTTGCGGCTCAAGACTTCACCCTTCCTGCTGCGCCGGACCAAGGAGCAGGTGGCACCCGAGCTACCCTCCAAGCTCTTTATCGATGAATACTGTGACCTCTCGCCCGATCAGCAAGCGATGTACAAAGAACTCCTCATCGAGGGCAGAAAGCGAGTGGACGCCATCGCGGATGCAGGCAACAAGGGCGCCGCCCGAATGCAAATGCTCACCGCGCTCCTGCGCTTGCGCCAGACCTGCTGCGACCTCGCACTTCTCGGAAACGAGCGTTTTGATAAACTGTTGATCGCGCGCCGCTCGGCCAAGCTCCAGCGTTTGTTGGAACTGATTGAAGAAGCCGTGAATGGAAATCATCGAATGTTGATTTTCAGTCAGTTTCAGACCCAATTGCGGGAAATTGAAAAATGCACGGGTGAGCGTGGTTGGGCAAGTTTGAGGCTCGATGGCCAGTCGCGGAACCGTCAACAACTGGTGGATCAGTTCCAACAAACCGATGGGCCACCGGTATTTCTTATCAGCCTCAAGGCCGGGGGTTATGGTTTGAATCTAACGGCTGCGGACACTGTCGTGCACTTCGATCCATGGTGGAATCCCGCAGCGGAAGCCCAAGCGACGGATCGCGCCCACCGAATCGGGCAGACCCGCCCAGTGACGGTCTATCGTCTCCTCACGCGAGGAACGGTTGAGGAAAAAGTGGTCAAGCTCCAAGCGAAGAAACGCGAGCTCGCTTCAGTGATCGACGATGAAAATGGCGTGGGCGATGCTGCCGGCTGGAGCATGGAAGATCTCAAGTCAGTGATTATTGGCTAGGCCAGCTTTTGGGTCACCCATTCCGCACCTCAAGGTAGCTGGTGCATCTTGCGCCAAGCCGTTGCTGGGAGCGTCTCGCTCCCAGCAAAGTTCTGTCGTAAATGTAAGATACTTCAAAGTGGGTGCCTACCCTTTGATTTCTAACAGCATTTGCGGATTGTTAGGGAATTTCTTGAGGAAGAATAGAAGTCGCTCCATCGCCTCGGCAGGGCGGTGGCCAGCGAGACCGCGGCGGATCAGGTGGATCTTGTGGAGCATGTGATCGGCCAAAAGCAGTTCCTCACGTCGGGTGCCGGATTTAAAAATATCGACAGCAGGGTAGATGTAATTTTCCGCAATTTTCCGGTCCAGCACGAGTTCCATGTTGCCGGTGCCTTTGAATTCCATGAAAATGGCTTCATCGGCGCGAGAATTCGTCTGGATCAGGGCGGTGGCGAGGATGGTGAGTGAGCCTCCGCCGCGGGTATTGCGCGCGGCGGCGAAGAGGCGGCGGGGAATTTCCAAAGCACCGATGGTGATGCCGCCGGAGCCGGTGCCACGGCCACGATTATTCATATTGCCGTTGTAGGCGCGGGCGAGGCGTGTGATGGAATCCATCAGCAGGAACACATCTTTTCCTGCTTCTACGAGGCGCTTGGCCCGCTCGATGGCGAGTTCGGCGATGCGGCAGTGGTTGCGGGCTTGCTCGTCATTCGAGCTGGCGTAGATCTCGGCGCCGGGGAGGGCGCGGCGGAATTCGGTCACTTCTTCCGGCCGCTCATCCACGAGCACGACCATCAGATGGATGGCTTCATCGTATTTTTCGCGGATCGCTTCTGCCATGTGCAGCAGCAGGGTGGTCTTGCCGGAGCGGGGTGGTGAAACGATGAGGCCGCGCTGGCCCCGGCCTACTGGGGCCATGATATCGATGACGCGGGTGGTGAAGCGCTCGGGCGTGGTTTCGAAGCTAATCCGGCGAGTGGGATTGATGGCCTTGAGTTCATCAAAGTGCGGCAGCTTGGCGGATTCCTCGGGGGCGAGATCATTGATGGTGGTGATCTCCATCAACTGTGGGCCGCGCGGACCATTTTGATAGAGTCCATGAATCCACTGGCCGAGGCGAAGGTGGTATTTACGAATGATTTCCGGGGCGACGAAGACATCGTCGCGGGCTTGTTCAAAATTCTTCTGTGGCACGCGGAGGAAGCCGAAGCCCTTGGGAGACAGCTCCAACATTCCGTTGGTTTCGATTTTCGGGCCATCGAGCTGAGTTGGGCGGCGATCTTCGAAATCGTTCGAATGAGGCGGGTGGTTCGGATTGTGTGAATTCTGGCGCGGGTTCCCACCCTCGTGGCGAGGGCGCTGTTCGGGTCTTTGATGACCCTGTTTGCCGCCTTGGCGGTTTTGTTGTTGCTGTTGGCCGCCTTGTTCGGTGCGTTCATTACGCTCGTTGATGCGGCGTTTACGTTTTTCGCGGCGGCGCTTGCTGCGGCTCTCGGGAGGTGCGCCGGCTGGTGAGCTGGATGGAGCGTGCGTTGTGTCTTCGCTACAAATGTGCTGCGGGGTCTCAATTTCGCGCGTTGGGGCAGGCGTGTTTTCTTCTTGAGCTGCGGGAGTCTCTCGCACAGCGGTAGGTCCGCCACCGGGAACGCGGCCGTAGCGGCTGGAAGATTGCGTAGAACCCGCCTCTTGTATGGTTTCCGGGACTTCTTGTTGGATCGGTTCTGAAGTGGTAATTTTGTTGGCTACTTTCTTGGGGCGCGGAATCTTTGCAAGTGGCACATCCGCGGGTATCTGGGGGCTTGTGAGTGGCTCAGCATCTACATGTTTGGTGGCCACTTTCTTCGCGCTGGTTTTTTTTAAGGCAGTTTTGGTGGCGACTTTTTTTGCCGCAGCTTTTTTCACAGCCCGCTTGGGTGCCGCAGGCGCATCGCTATCAAGCGGAAGTGGAAAGGCGTCTTCGTTGCTGTTATTGCTCATCCTTAATCGGGTAAATGGAGTGTGCGGCTGGCGCGTGAAAGTGGGTTAGAGGCGAAGGGGCCGGGGACGATTGATTCTTCGGCATTGATCAGAATGCCTTCTGCTCGCGCTTTGATGGCTTTTTCAAGATCCCGCAGTCAATAAACCGAGACCATTCTCTGTGAACGGCCATGAGAAAAGATAAATGATAAATTGGGAAAAACATGAGTGGAAGTGCGGGTGGGGTGCCTCGCAAACCGTGTAACGACAGGGTAGGATCGCAGCGTTCCTAGTCTTTCACCGATTGTGCCCGCGTATGAGCGGAAGTGGCCGGGTGAGGCAGGTGGGCATTAATCCACAAAATCAAATCATAGACCGTTGCGAAATTCCATTCGCCCGTTCCAATGCGCAAAGACTGAGGCAGGAATCAGGATTTGGCAATCGAAATTTTTCGATCAAAATTGCCTTGGGAATATGCATGATTTTGAAGTTGCACCCTAGGATGAAAATGGTATTTCTCGTGCCCAACCATTGCCTGGTTCATGCGTCTTGACTGGATAGGTGAATCAATCAATGCCTCGGTAGCTCAGTTGGTAGAGCAGTTGACTCTTAATCAATTGGTCCTTGGTTCGAATCCAAGCCGGGGTACTTTTCTTTAACTAACTATTTGGAGGCGGATTCTAAAAATCCCTTGTTCGCAAGGGAAATTAACCCCTGCTTGTTGGTAATTTCTGAAAATAATTCAAAAGAAACAGAAATCGCGCAACTCCGAAAGGGCTGCGAGATTTAAACCGCTTAGTTCATACGATTATGAAAAATTCCTGGCTTGCCCTGCTTGGGGCATTGGTGGTGGGTGGAGCGATTGGCTTCATTTCCGGTAAAAATACGGCACCTGCTCCCACGGCGAGCTCACCTGAGGAATCTGCAACCCGCACTCGCAGTAGCTCACGCGATTTGGAAGCTGCCGCACAATCTAACAAAAAATCCGCCCGCAAGACTGATCCCACCGCTATCTCGCGGCTTGCGGGTAGCTCCAACCGGGTGCAGGCATTGCTCGATTTCTACGGTGGCCTCAGCCCCGAGCAGCTCGCCGAGGAAGCTGCAAAGCTGGAGAATCTACCAATAAATGAGCGGCTAATCGCCTCGTTTCTGCTCTTCGGCCGCTGGGCCGAGGTGGATGCCAGTGCAGCGATGGCATTTTCCAACACCATGGGCATGGCTGGAGGCTTCGTGCGGCCTACCATCTTGCAAAGCTGGGCCAGCGTGGATCCTGTCACTGCCGCGCAATATTATCTACAGAATCCCCGAGAATTCGCGGCGATGGACATGATGGCAGGTGGCCGTGGCCCGATGGGAGGGCAGGGGGCCTCGGCTATTATCGCCTCTGAGTGGGCGCGCCAAGACCCGGCCGCCGCCATGGCTTGGGCCAGCAGCCTCGCCAACGGAAAAGGTGCGGCAATGATCTCAGTGATCAGCGAAGTGGCAAAGACAGATCCTGGAAAAGCCTCGGAAATGATTGGGAAAATGGATGTGGCAGACCGCGCTGGGGCCTATCGCGATGTGGCTTTGAAATACGGAGCTTTGGATTTCTCAAACTCCCAAAGCTGGATCCAAACCCTGCCTGCCGCCGAGCAAGCCGGGGCCATGGCTTCAGCGATTCAGGGGCTCGCAAGCAAGGATCCGCAGGCGGCATTTCGCGAAATCAACAAAATGGCAAATGGTGCGTCCAAGGATCAAGCCATCACAACTGCGATCAAAGAACTGGGCCGTAATGACCCGCAAGCGGCTGCCGCACTCGTCACTTCCCAGACGAGTCCTTTGGCACAAAGGAATGCTCTACGCGAGTTCATGCCCGCTTTTACCAATCAAAACCCGACTGCCGCGCGTGCCTACATCGATACCTTCGGACCTGGCCCGGTGCGGGATCGGGCCGCTCAAGAGTATGTTTTTGCAAATACCACCCAGCCAGCGCGAGAACTCATGACTCTAGCAGATTCCATCACCGATGAGGGCGACCGCAGCCGCGCGGTAGGCATCACGGCGATGCGCTGGATGCGCGAGGATGCTCCCGCAGCGAAGACTTACATCCAAGGCTCTACCTCTCTGCCGGACGATGCAAAGCAGCGCCTGATGAATGGCGGCGGCTTCTGGGGCCCCGGCGGCGGCGGCGGAAGGAGAAATTAGTAAATTTTCCCCAACTTGCGAATCACCAATTAGCGGAAGCCCTTCGCCCGTAGCTCCAAAGAAAAAGGCACCACGAATCTTACAAATCTGGCGAATCGAATAGGGAAGAAAGGAAGAAATAAGCGAATTGTGAAGTTCCCGGTTCTAACCATATCTTCAGATTCGTGATGCCTTCACTTTTTTCCATAATCAAGAAATGAGTCCGCTTATTCCTGCGCTGTTTTTAAAGCCCGGCCTCGGCCAGACGCTCATCCATCTCGGTTTTTTGCAGCTCGTTGGTGAATTCGTAAAGATCGCCCGCCACGATTCCTGTTAGATTGTGCGAGGTGAAGCCGATGCGGTGATCTGTCACCCGACTTTGAGGGAAATTGTAAGTCCGGATTTTTTCCGATCGATCCCCGGAGCCGATGAGCGAGCGGCGATGGCTCGAGTAGGCTTCTTGCTGCTCGTGGAGCTTCTGATCATAGAGCTTGGAGCGCAGGATTTGCAGCGCCATTTCCTTGTTCTTAATCTGTGAGCGGCCATCCTCGCAGCGGACGTATAGCCCGGTGGGAAGGTGAAAAATTTGCACCGCAGATTCCGTGCGGTTGACGTGCTGGCCACCCGCGCCGCCCGCCCGGCAGACTTCGATCCGGAGATCTTCTTGTTTCAGCTCCACATCCACCTCCTCGGCTTCCGGCAGCACGGCCACCGTCACCGTCGAGGTATGCACCCGCCCTTGCGTCTCGGTGGATGGCACCCGCTGCACTCGGTGGACTCCGGATTCGTACTTTAAATAACGGAACACCTCCTGCCCGGTCACTTTGAGGATTACCTCTTTAAATCCGCCGACTTCGGAGGGGCTGCTCTCCAGATGCTCGCATTTCCATCCCCGCAGGTCTGAGTAGCGCTGATACATCCGCATCAGCTCGCCGGCAAAAAGTGATGCCTCGTCTCCGCCCGCACCTGCCCGGATCTCGATCAGGGCATCCCTGTCCTCGCTCGGATCAGACGGCAGCAAGGCGTATTGGAGGTCGGTCCCGAGTTTTTTCAACTCTGCCTCTAGTCCAGGAATTTCCTCCAAAGCCATTTCAGCGAATTCTGGGTCATCGGATTTCGCGAGTTCTAAATTGTCCGCAAGGTGGCGCTTGGTGGCCTCCAGATCATCCCACAGTTTCAGTGTTTGTTTGAGTTTGCCATGCTCGCGGAGGATCTCGGTGGCCCGCTTTGGCTCCGCGAAAAGATCGGGATCGCCCACCGCTTCTTCGAGTTCAGAAAAGCGATCGCGGCGTTTGGCAATGAGTGAGGAGTAATCCACGGGCGGAGTAGAATCTGAAAACACAGCCTGCGGAAATGCGGAAATGGTTTCATCACAAAAAAACCCGCCCCGTCTTGCTGCGGGCTGCTGTTTTTACCCCTCCGCTTCCTCTTCCCACGCCCGCTTGAGCGCGGGGCCAAGTGCGCTCTCGAGAGCCTCGTCCCAATGACTGCTGGACTGAATAATCGGCAGCGCAGGCAGGATGGTCGCACCTGAGTTGGCAGTTTTTTCTACCGAATAAGCGCGGAAATACTCACCGCCCCCGGCAGCGGGACCAATCACCTCATGGCTGCTGCGGCCCATGCCCAGCAGCGCGGCATGCACCCAGCGGGCGCCCAGATGAGGGCAGAGAATTTCTCCGGAAGCTTGGATTGGGAAAAGCGTGGTGTCCCCTCCGAAGTCGATCTCCCAACCGGCGCTGCGGAAAATTTCCTGCTCGCTCTGCCACGCCGCTGCCAGCCGGGGGAGCAGCCAAAAGCGCACTGCCTCGTGGCCATCGCTCGGGGTGACGAGCAGTCGCAATCGCGTATCCGCCAGCCCGCGCAACTGCCGCAAGGAGGTCACGACGATGGCCCGGTAACGGCGCGCCGCTTCTTGAGGGCCATGCTCCGCCGTCATGGTCGGCAAGACTTTGCCGGGGATGGGTTCTTGGATTCGCAGGGTGAGCAGCCGCACGTTGAGAACTTTGCTCGACTTCCCAGCGCAACCAAGCCACAAATGCTTCAGGAAGGTTGATTTTACTGATTAGAAAACAAACTTGCCCCTCAGGCGGACTCAGCGAATGCTCAGGCCGCAAGCGAAACCATGGCAGCCAAGGATAATAAGATGCGAGGAGAAGTCTCGGAACCCTCGCGGTGGTCCAATGAGATCGTTGGAATTGGTTGGATGACGCTTGGGCTATTGCTGCTGCTTTCCCTCGTAAACTACAGCCCCGCAGATTTGCCGAAATGGTGGTTTCTCGAAGCATTCGCTGCGAAAACGGGGGCCGAGAGCGAGAACCTCATTGGCCCGGTAGGTGGGGTTCTCGGGTTTTCCCAAATTTTACTCTTCGGCGCGGCGGGTGGTTTGATTTCCGTAGGATTTATTTGGTTTGGAATCATCAAGCTGGTTTTCAACGGGCGGATTTGGCCGCGGGCCAGCATCGGGCTGGGCATTCTTCTCATCGCTGGAGCGTCGTGGCTTCACGCCGGAAATTATTTTTTCACCGAGTGGGCACAGAATTGCGGCGTTTTAAGTGGACCCGGCGGAGTCATCGGGCATGGGGTAGGGGGCTACGCTTTGATGAATGTGATTGGGAAAATTGGCACCTTGACCCTGACCACAGCGGCCTACCTGGTGGCCTTGATTTTACTCACCGGCCAAGAGCCAATGCGCTTTACCAAAGCCTGCATGCGGCTCGTTCGGATGAAGTATCACCTTTGGCAAGAGAGCCGGAGCGAGGCGGGGAAAATCGCCACACGCGAGGCACTCATGCAAGCCGAGCGGGATAAACTGCGCGAGCAACGGCGCAAAGAGCGCGAGGTAAACAAGCCCACCGCCTCCAAAGCAGATGATGATCCGCAAGCACAGTTGCCCCTGCGTGAGACTCCCGTGCCCCAGATCATCGATGCCTCCCAACGCCGCGCAAATGAGCCGATGCTCTCCGGCACGAAGCCCTTCGAGCGAAAACCTCAGCCGGTGGGCCACCAATTTCTCTCCGTCACCGGTTTTGAAAATTACGAGCTGCCCGGCTTCGATCTATTGGACATTGATGAAAATGCCGAAGCCCCGGAGGCAAATCGCGAAGAGCTCCTCTACACCCAGCGCACCATCATCGAGACCCTGCTGGCCTTTGGCATCGAGGTTACCGCCGGAGATATCACCCGTGGCCCGACGATCACCCGCTATGAAATTTACCCCTCCACGGGCCTGCGGGTTTCACGTATCTCTCAGTTGGAAGCAGATATCGCCCGTGCCACTTGCGCGGAGCGGATCAATATCCTCGCACCTATACCCGGCAAGGATACGGTAGGTATAGAAATTGCGAACTCCATCAAAGTCTCCGTGCCGCTGCATGAGCTATTGCACGATCCCGAGTTCCGCTCGGCGAAGAAGAAAATCCCACTCGCCCTTGGCAAGGACGTCTATGGCAAGACGGTCATCGGCGATCTTGCCGCCATGCCTCACTGCCTGGTGGCCGGCGCGACTGGATCGGGCAAATCCGTTTGTATCAACTCCATCATTGCCTCGATGTTGTTTAAATTCGGCCCGGATGAACTTCGCTTCATCATGGTAGATCCCAAGGTGGTGGAGATGCAAATGTATAACAGACTACCGCACCTTGTCGTCCCCGTCGTCACGGACCCGAAGAAGACTGTGGCAGCCCTCAAATGGGTGGTCAACGAGATGGAAAAACGTTATCGCATTTTCGCCAAGGAAGGGGTTAGAAACTTCGATAGCTTCAATAGCCGCCCGCGCCCGGAGAAGGTCGTGGTCGTGGAACCAGAGCCAGAACCAGCACCAGAATTTGTGGATGATGAATCCATCGAATCCATCGCCCTCGCGCTGGAGTCCGGCGAGCTTGGTGCTGAGGCAGGTGACGACGATGACGATGTGCCCCTTTTTGAGGAGAAAATTCCGGATCGTTTCCCCTACATCGTCGTTCTGATTGATGAGCTTGCAGACCTGATGCAGACCGCCCCGGCAGATGTGGAAATGTGCATTGCCCGGATCGCCCAGAAAGCCCGTGCGGCAGGCATTCACCTCATCATCGCCACCCAGACACCCCGCGCCGATGTGGTCACGGGCATCATCAAGGCGAACATCCCATGCCGCATCGCCTTCCAAGTCTCCTCCGCCCTGGATTCCCGCGTCATCTTGGATACCAAGGGTGCGGAGAAACTCGTTGGCAAAGGCGATATGCTCTATCTGCCACCCGGCTCCGCCAAGCTCGAGCGCGCCCAAGGTGCCTACGTCACGGATGCCGAGATTGAGCGTATCATCGACCATTGCGCCAAGCAAGGTGCGCCAAAATTTGAAGCGGACATTCAAGCCTCCATCGGTGGAGATTCCGACGATGATGGCGAGGACGATATATCCCAAGCCGACGAAGATTTGATCATGAAATGCATCGAAGTGGTGCGCCAGGAGCAGAAAGCCAGCACCTCATTGCTTCAGCGGCGCTTGCGCCTCGGCTACACCCGCGCGGCGCGGATGGTGGATATTCTCGAGCAGCGCGGCATCGTCGGCCCTGGTGAAGGAGCCAAAGCCCGCGAGGTTTTTTTAAAGTGATCTGGAGGCTCTGACGAAAACTTTCAGAAATAGAAATTTTCCGATTGTCAAAGCCCTCTGTCCTGCTCTTACTGCCGCCCCGCCCGCAAGGGTTGGCAAAGTGTGTGAGGCCCGATAGCTCAGTCGGTAGAGCAGTGGATTGAAAATTCACGTGTCGGCGGTTCAAATCCGTCTCGGGCCACCATTTTTTATCTTTATCAAGGTTCCACGGGAACTTTGGACTTTGGACTGCGGTGAGCATCACCGCTTTGACGCAGGAGGTGGACTTCTCGTAGGATGCTGGTGCTTTGAAAAAAAT